>Ga0209501_10000473_pt1 | contig 48652 bp, 48 predicted proteins | sample ArcticOcean_MG_C_4_FD_187434 | JGI IMG/M metagenome (GOLD analysis project Ga0209501, IMG submission 187434) | Marine microbial communities from western Arctic Ocean - ArcticOcean_MG_CB4_134 (SPAdes) (version 2) | ecosystem: Environmental > Aquatic > Marine > Oceanic | place: Arctic Ocean...
GACACAGACGCACTGCTTCAGCCTTGAATTCGGGCGGATATGGTGCTTTCGTCTTCGGCATGTGAACTTCCTTTCCTCGGGTGATACCCCCAAGTCTCAAGGTGTCCACCAAACCGGGTCAACTCCAACTCCAGTAAGCCATTAACTTGAACCACATCTCTGTCTCGTTCCGCTTGTGCCCCCTGTAACGCACCATGGCAACCGCATCTAATCCAAGTATAAGATAAGTGCTAGTTTAAGGGGGATCTCGTATTTGAAGGTGCTCCTTGGAATCCACGGGTTCAAACGGACTGATAGAGTATTTATCGAAACTGGACGATCCTCGTGTAGAGCGAACTAAGCGCCATAAGTTGATCGACGCTATGGTCATCGCCATCTGTGCAGTCCTGTATGGAGCGGACACATGGGTTGATGTGGAGCTACTTGGAAAGTCGAAAAAGGCATGGCTCAGCAGCTTCCTTGAACTGCCCAACGCCATTCCCTCTCCCGACACCTTCGGCAGAGTGTTTGCAATGCTGGATGCGCAACAGTATTTCAAGCCTTCCCGCCGAAGCTAAGCAGTCCTTCCAGGGAAGGACGACGCGTGGTCATTGGGGAATCGAAAACTCGGTCCACTGGGTGCTCGATGTCGCCTTTCGGGAGGATGAGAGTAGGGTCAGGTCGGGGAACGGTGCCGAGAACCTCTCTACGCTCCGCCGCATGGCTCTGAACATGCTCAAACAAGAGACGACTTCCAAAGGCGGCACAGCGGCCAAGCGAAAGAGGGCTGGATGGGACGAAGATTAGCTCCTCACCGTCCTATCTGAATAAGATGCGATTGCCCTGGGGGAAATCTGCATCCTCGAAGCTCGCCGCCATCGTCTCTCTCAGGGTTGACCGCTGCTCCTGGAGAGCGCTCATTCAATAAATGACCGTAATCCTGTTCTTGCGAAAAAACCCGCTGAGAACCTTCCGGTGCGGAGACTGAAGCGTCGCACACGTCAAACCGGACAACGTTCGATAGCCCTACCAGCTCTCCCTCGGGCGGGTATTTTCCATATTGATATCTAGACCAACGAAGTACTTAACCGGATGCGAACGAACTTGGCCACTAGCCAGCGCAGCATCGCTAGGCCTGCGTGAGTGCGTGTGTTATGGTTCGGACCATGAAGGATAGGCCGGCTCGACCCAAAAAGATCGTTCGGAACCCTGAGCGGCCATCGTCGTGGACATGCGGTGAGTGTGGACTGGAGTTGGGGCGCAGAGACTCGTTGCTTCGTCACGTCAGACTCGTTCACAATGCCCCTTACACCTTGGTGGACACTGATCGCCGAATCGGAAAGCCCTGGTGGGATGAAGAATCTCCCATCGACGATTTGTAGAGCTACGAAGGGTTTTAGATTGGATATGGAATGCGAATGCAGCGTTCGACCTGATCGACCAAGGAGATACCAATAGTGATCCAACGAGAACAGGGTAGATTTCGGGTCGTCTCTTATTCGCGAGTTAACTCACCCCGTCAGGCATCCGAAGGTCAGAGCCTTGAGGCCCAACCAGTCACTCAGGGCTTACGCCGACGATCAGGGTTGGGAAATGGCCGAGGAGATGTCGGACGCCGGCAGGACCGGTAGAAATGCTAACCGTGAGGGATTCAGGTCACTGATGGCGACGTTGAAGCAGCTCAAACCCGACGCGGTGTTGACGACGAGACTCTCGAGGTTCATGCGCAACGCCAGGCTCACTCTCAACGCGGTGCATGAGATGCGGGAGATTGGCGTGGCCCTGATATGCACCGATGAGCCGATCGACACTCGGCAGCGAGGAGTCTCGGACATGCTCCTGGCGATACTGGCGACCACGGCTGAATGGGAGTCTGATCGGCTGTCCGAGTACGCAAAGGAGACGCGACGCCGACTGATCGGCAAGAACAGGCTGCCCTCGGGAAGGCCACCCTACGGCTACGCATACGACAAAGGTCTTGGGAAGTTGATTATCGATTCTGAGAAGGCCCTGACTGTACGATTGATCTACAGGTTGTATACCGAGGGCATCGACGGGCAGAGGTTGGGAATGCCTTCGATAGTAGAAGAGTTAAGCCTGGGTCGTACGCTTTCTTCACCAAGCGGCGGAAGGTCATGGAACACGAAGACGGTGCAGAAGATACTGAGCGATACTGTGTACATTGGCCGCCACAAGTTGGGAGTAGCAGTCTCCGAGCCTATTATCAACGAGGATACGTTCGAATCGGTCCAAAAGCTTCGGTCGTCGAATCGTCACTTTCACTCTCCGACCAAGCGACTTTGGCCTCTGCAAGGGCGAATACGATGCGCCAATTGTGGTAGCAATCTACAGACGAGCGGCGGGGCGACGTATCGCTACTACCGATGTCCGGGCCGGTCTCGCACCGGGAAGTACCATCTTGAGACCGGCAAGAAGTGCGGGACGCATGCGATTCGTGCCGACAGAGTCGAGGCCGGACTGTGGGAGGCCTTAGTTAGGACGATCACCGATCCCCAGGAGTTGGTCACGGTGTTGGAGAGTGGGATAGCCGCATTGAAGGCACGAGAGAAAGACCTATCGCAGGACGTCGGTCCGATTCAGGAGAACCTGCATGAGATCGAAGCCGAGATGAAAAGGTTGGACTGGGCCTATGTCTGGGGCAACATCTCTGGCGAGGAACTCGATACCTACGAGAAAAAACTACGAGGTCAGCGCGAGTCCCTTCAGTCCAGGCTAGATGCCTACGACCCGGGAAGACTTGACGAGTTGGAGATGACTCGCGCCCGGCTAAGGGTGGCTGGCCGGTACTTGGAAGGAGTGAGGAAGTCCGCTTCGGTCGATCCTAACGACTTCTCAACCCCGATGCCCACGGTGCGGACGCTAATCAACAAGGGAGAGTCCCAGCGATATGTCACGCTCGAACCCGTCCCAGAGGATCCAGATGATCGAAGGGCCGATTTTGTTAGCACATGGCTCCTGCTGCCTGGATGGGAGGAGCAAGCTCCACCCGAAACCGATCCCGTCGCCCGTACCGCATGGTGCCTGACGCAGGCCATGAACCGGCTACAAGGGGAAGTGTTCGTGTTCGATGATCGGCTCGAACTCAAAGGTGGTCTCGAATTCGACATACCGTCAGTTGCAGTTCAAGACGAGAGTACAGAGGCTTCGGAAGTTTTGTACCAGCCATTAGGCGATGCAAGCACAAGTGTGCACTAATCGCCTGGTTTAGCTAGAAGCTCTTATTAGATAGAAGCGCAATACCACCCATCGGAGAGGATCGCAGTTCGCGCGTGTTCGCACTTTCGGAGACCCTTATAGGAGAGTTGGAGCCATGACCGAAGCAACGGAACTACGTACCGAACGTCTGCTTCTCCGACCTTACTCCCTCAAAGATGTGGACGACGTGTACGCCTACGCAAGGGATGAGACGTGGGGGCGCTTTCTCCCTGTGCCTGTACCATATGTGTACGGGGACGCCGAAGAGTTTGTCGCGAGGGCTGTGGTAAGAGGGCAGGGCAAGACTACTGGATTCGCCATTGTCCTGGACAATACAGTCATAGGTGGCATCGAGTTAGAGGTGAATAACGACAGTGCCATCGGCTCCCTCCACTACTCCATAGCACGACAGCACTGGGGCAAGGGTCTGATGACCGAGGCGGCTCAGGCAGTCACAAATTGGGGCTTCGGGACCTTCGATCTTCAGCGAGTGTATAGCTGGGCCGACGTATTGAACGCCGGGTCATGGCGGGTAATGGAAAAGATCGGCATGACGCGCGAGGGTCACCTCAGGAGTCACGGCGTCGTTCACGGAGAGCGCTGCGACTTCTACTACTACGGAATTCTGCGGAATGAGTGGGATGCCATGCGTCAACAAAAATCATGACCGAACTACGAACAGAGCGCCTTCTGCTCCGGCCCGTCCGGCTGAGCGACATCGACGACGTGTACGAGTTCGCCAACGACCCGGAGTTCGGGCGCTTCCTGGCGGTGCCGCAGCCGTCCACCCGTCGAGACGTTGAGATGTCCATAGCAAGGTCTGTACTCAGTCCGCGAGACACCAACCCAACCTTCGCAATAGAGCTAGATAAGAAAGTTGTCGGCACGATCAGGTTGGACGTTGAGATGTCAGCCAGCATCGCGTCCGTCCACTACTTCCTGGCGCGGAGCCAGTGGAGCAAGGGGCTCATGACGGAGGCCGTCGCATCTGTGGTCGACTGGGGATTTTCCGAGTTCGACCTCGCCAAAGTCTATAGCTTTGCCGACGTACGAAACGTTGGCTCGTGGCGGGTCATGGAGAAGGTCGGCATGACCCGCGAGGCCACGCTGAGGGGCCACCACGTCATTCGCTGCGAGCGCTGCGACTTCCACTACTACGGTATCTTGCGGGAAGAGTGGGTTATGTCGAGATGAACTTCATTGAAATCGAGTTTACGCAATGACGTGTGTTCTTCTCCGTCATACGCTCGCCGAGAAACACGTGGCCCAGGTGACCACCACATCCAGCACATTCGATTTCAATCCGCTGACCGTCGGGATCGGGTAGTCGATTCACTGCGTCGGGTATCTCCTGGTCGAACGCAGGCCAGCCACAGTGGGCGTCGAACTTGTCGTCGGACCGGTACAACTTCGAGTTGCAGCGCCGACAAACATAGACACCCTCTTCATAAAACTCGTCGTACTCGCCGGTGAACGGCCTTTCGGTACCCTTATTCTCAATTACGTAGCGCTCTTCCGCCGAAAGTGGGTTGTAGTTCGAACTGTCCATTTTGAATCCTCCTCCATACATTATGCCCGAACGCAGCATCGACCGGAATTTTCAGCTATTCTCGCAGAATCCAGAGTATTTCCACAGTTGGGAGTTAGAGCATGTTAGACGGTTTCGCAATGGCGGCTCAGCCTCGTGCAAAGCTGAGAACGTTCCCCCTAAACCAAGTGGGGGACGATACGGTTATTGAGCAAATCGGGCCCGGATGGTGAGGCGGCGGCGCTTGTAGGACGGGAGCAGACGGGTCGGACGATGCCGGTGTAGCTACCGAGTTAGACCAAGCTGCGCAGCAATTGCACGTTCGATTTCGCCTAACTCTTTGCTTGAAATCTGTCTGATCAAGCCACGAAATCGTTGCTCGCTTACGGTCATCAACTGGTTTGCCTGGGCTTTCCCCTGTCGCCCGTTGATATTTACATACGCTTCGCTGGGATAGAGCTTCGACGCGTTACTTGTGACAGGAACGACCTGGACGCGATTTAGGAACCTGTTGGAACTGTCGTTGCTGACAACTATGGCGGGTCTTCGCTTCTTCGGTTCGCTACCAACAGATGTGTCGAAGTCTACCCACCAGACTTCACCACGTTTCATCGGCCACGTCTCCGACAAGACCTTCTACCCATTCGAAGGCCTCCGCTTCGCGTTCCTCGTCCGCAGCCATTTCTCGATATGCGGCGTCCAAGTCATCCGTAACGACGTGTGGCCGCACGAGAGACTCAATGAATTGACTAATATTACCCCTCCCGATAGTTTCGTGGAGACCCTCATAAACGCGCTCGTCTAGGGTTATTGTGAGCTTCTTTTGCATTTGAAACACCTCATACGTATCGCATACGTATTGTATCTGGACTTGTGGAGGCACATCGAGCGGGTTGGCCACGAAGACGAGCTCGGGCGGGGTAGTCGGTAGATCGTAATCTACCCCAGCGCCTTACGGTTCTCATCCAAAAACCTCTTCGCGCCGTCAAGGAATAAATGGGTGGCACGGGCACCGACAAGCCAGTCGCCGATGTACTTTCGTCCATGAGCATGGGCGGCGTCGCGAACGCGGTCCTCGAACTCCTTGACGCGGGGATGGTCAGTCTGGCCAGGAACTCCGATGGAGAGTGAGGTATCGGCAGGGCCGACGTAGTAGGCGTCGATGCCCTCAACCTCCATGATCTCATCGAGGTTGCCCATCGCGTCGATGTGCTCCAGGAAGGCGACGACCAGTATCTGCCGGTTCGCCTCCTCGATCTGTGACACGTTAGCGACGTTCTCGTACTGAACCCAGCGGGGAGCACCTCCGATTCCGCGTTTGCCTATGGGTGGAAAGCGGCAGGCGTCGACGAGCCTTTGGGCATCCTCTTTCGTGTCCACACCGGGCCCGAAGATCGTCTGGATTCCCCGATCAAGGTAGCTCTGGATGGTCGTCGAATCAATGCTCGGTACTCGGGCGGCGGTGCCTAGTCCGGCGAACTCCGCTGCACGGCACAGGTCGTCGAGGTCGGCAGCATCGAAGATGCCGTGTTCGCCGTCGAATAGCGCCACATCGAAACCGGCCATGCCCGTTAGTTCGATGATCGTGGTCGATGGAAAGTACATCTGGCATACAGACGTCTTCCGACCGGCCTTCATGTTTGTGAGGAATTTGTTCTCGCGCATCGTTACACCCCTATGCCCACCTTCGGCAGCGACGCCTTGATAGCGTCCAGCATTTGCTCGATCTCTTCGGTGCTGACATAGCCGAGGTGCCCGATACGGAACATTTTCCCAGTTAGCTCGCCGTAGGCTCCGGCCAAAACGACGTTATGGTCTTGCAGGACATGCTTTCGAAGCTCGTCGGCGTCCACGCCCTCGGGCATCTTGACCGCTGTGACGGTGTTCGATGCGACGCTGTCGTCTGGGAAGACTTCGAGGCCAAGTGCCCGGATGCCGTCGCGAGTCATCTGCGCGATGTCGGCGTGGCGCTTCCACACGTTCTCGACACCCTCGGCGACGATCTTTGTGAGGGCATAATCGAGGGCGTACATGGCTGAAAGGTTCGGCGTCCAGGGTGGCTGGCCCATATCGAAATAGCGTTTGTACTCGGAAAGATTGAAGTAAAAACGCGGCATCGTCGACTTCTCATTGGCTGCCCAGGCGCGCTCGCTCATACTGATGAAAGCGAGGCCCGGCGGGAGCATCCAGCCCTTCTGCGACGCCGTCGCCACCACGTCGAGGTCCCATTCGTCGGTCTTCAGGGGCAAGGAGCATACGCTGCTGATGCCGTCGACGAGGAGCAGCTTGTCGAACTCGCCCTTGACGACCCTGGCGATGGGTTCGAGATCGTTCGTCACGCCGGTGTTGGTCTCGTTGTGAGTTACGAGAACGGACGTGATTTCGGGGTTGGCGTCGAGCACTCGCCGCAGCTCATCGACCACAACGGCGGTGCCTTGAGGGAAATTCAGCCTTGTCACGTCGGCCCCGAATACTGAGGCGATCTTACCGAAGCGGTCGCCGAACGAGCCGATGGACGCACACAAGACCTTCTCGCCCGGCGACAGCGTATTCGCCACCGCAGCTTCCATCGCTCCGGTACCCGATGAGGTTAATACGAAGATATCGTTCTCGGTGTGGAACACCTGCTTGAGCCCGTCCGTGATGCGGTAGAGCATCTCCTTGAACTTAGGCCCCCGGTGGTTCATCATCTGGGTCGACATCTTGTCGAGAATGTCGTCTGGAACGGGGATCGGGCCGGGAATTCGCAGGTTTACCATGGTTCCTCCAAGTTCGATTAGTGCGTCAGAAAGTTTAGCATGTTGGCTGCGATTCAGGGGCAGCGTCGCGCTCGGGTATCAGGACAATCCAGCCTCTGACCCACAACAAGCGAATTATTTCGTCCCGAACTCATTGAGGCTCTCGAAAGGTAGGAGCGCAAGGCAAGTCCAATTACCGGCGAGACGAGTGCTCGACACTGATCGTTTTACTCGAAGCCCGCAATCGAGGGAACGGTTTCACCATCACGCGCCGTCGATTCCGTCGATCCACCAGTGACGCTCGTTGACCCTGTGGTTGCCGACGTCATAGGCGATGCTGGACTGGATCAAAAGCCGATTTTGTACTGCGGGGTTGTACTTACCGATGACTTCGTTGGCCGAATAGCCATCGGCTCCGCCGTTTACTTCTTTGTGATGCAGGATATGGCCCTCATCCCAGTGAATACCGTCCGACGACGCGTAGAGCACGAAATGCCTGGGGTCACGACTCTTGCTGCCGCTGCGTCCATGCAGAAAATAGAGATTGCCAATCTTCCGCGACAGTTGTGGGTTGCGGATAGCTCTCGCAAAATGGGTTGTCTTTACTTCTGACCAACTTCGTCCGTCGTCAGTGCTGATGACATAAGGCATGTTGTATTCATCGATAGGCTGGTTCTCGCGGTAGGGGTAGGAATACGCGATGACATCGCCGTTATCGAGCACGCCAATGGTGCCATAGTAGTTCTCATGGTCGAAGGGCAGAATGCTTCGCCGCTCGAAGGTCTCGCCGTTGTCGGTCGACACATGAAGCGTATACGGGCCGTCGCAGTACTCGGCAGACCCGCCCATGAACATGGCAAAGACTTGATCGTTGTGCGTAAAAACCGCGTTGAAGGTCAATGAAACGTCTTCGACGGTCGCATCGGGATCCAGTGGGTGTGGCTCGGTCCAGGTCCGGCCCTGGTCGTGACTCAGTAGATACACCGGCGGAAGTTTCTTGATCCACTTTTCGTTCTCGAATCGGCAGATGAATGTGATCAGCGTTCCATCGGGCGCCGTCGCGGCCGCGAACACAATGGCGGAATACATCTCCTCGCCTTCCCATGCGCGTTTCGAATAGTCCACGATGACCGGTTCGCTCCAGGTCGCGCCGCCGTCCTCCGACCTCCGATATTCCGACCAGCCAGCCACACCGTGACCTTGATGAATCTGCCCCGACACGTTGCTGTAAAAGGACACGATATCGCCATTGTGGCATTCGGTCAGGCAGTTGCCGCCGTGACCGGATCGACCGTTCTTCTCATGATCGACGTACAGGATGCCTTTGTTTGGAATATCGCCGGGCACTATGCCGACGCCTACGGATGAGCCATTGCTTGTAATTGTCATGAGGTTCCTTTTCGAAATAGCTTTCGTGGTCGACATGACCGATTCTTTAGATTACGAGCTTCTAACAAAACTGGAGTTGACTTGCGGAGACCTGACCTTCGACAGGCTATCAAGTAACTGCTTATATGACGGTATTTGTGGGTTAGCGCCTTCACCCCCCACTCTAACTCTCCCCCGTCGAGGGGGAGAGAACCAGAGTCTTGTGGAGTTACCTCCCTGGATGCGGTCCGGTCGCCGGACTTACGGTTGCTCAGGGCGAACGTGTTTGATTTAAGGGTCCGTTTGGGTCCTTCCGAGGAAGGATCGAAGTCCAGCGCCGAACGACTCACGTGGTTTCGATAGACACTGTATGTCCTTGGCTTGGCTGAGCTATCAACGCGAGAAGAAAAAACTCTCCGCGGTTCTGAACATCAGCCATTCCTTGTCTGAATCGCTCAAGAAGTCGGCTTGGTCAACGATGAGTCCGGTTTCAGCCGGGTAGTTGTTCGGCGCATAGGACAGCGACGCCGGGCCACCATTGTCACTCTCCCACATGCAGCGCTGCGGTCCGAAGGCCTCGACTACCAGCTCCAACAACGAAAGTGTATCCAAGTACGGTGGATTGCCGTCTCCAAGGTAGTTTATGGGCCCGATCTTGACCATCACCCGGGGGTGTTTACTGAGTTTACAAAGTTCATCGAGTTCGTTTTTCGGGAAGACGCCGTCCCTGATGCGTACTCCTCCGAGGTGGTCCAAGATCACCGGTGTATCTGGGTAACGGGTACACATCCTGCCGATCTCCGGCATGTCAGTAGGAGTCATGAGGAAGCTGAGTGCCAGGTTGTGCTCGGCCCCTGCTGCAAACATTTTGTCGTAGCCCGGATGATCGAGCCAGCGCTCGCCAAGGACCTTTCTCATGCCCGCATTTCCACCCCGCATGCGAAAGGCATACACACCTTGTCGTGCCAACTCGATCATTGTCTTGTCGGGGCTTGGCAAAGTAACGTCGGTAACCGCTGGCACGATGCCAGTGCCCACGTATCGGTTTGGCGCGCTGGCGATCAGATCAAGAATGTAGCTGTGGTCTAGGCCGTACCAGGTCATCTGCACTAGGTTCAGCCGCACCTCGCCGAACAATCTCGCTTCGTCGGCGATCTGTTCAGGGGTGCAGGAGGGTGTCCACAGGTCCGCCCGGTCGAAGCCAGGCGCCAGCGGGTACTCTTCCAAATCAGATGTCCATACGTGGACGTGGGCGTCGATGAGTTTGTCTTGAAGTTCTATTGTCATTGTCCTTTCGGCACCTCAAATAAGCGACGTTCGCGATGTTTGGTGGTACAACGACGCCGATGACGAGGCAATGCGAATGCACACAAATAGGAACTCAACGTCGCCGTTTAATCACAGCCAGCCGCGAGACACGAAGAACGCCCGCAGGTGCTCCATTTCCTCGTCGGTCAGGCTGTGGTACGGAGGTCGGCGCCAGCGTCCGGCGATGCCTAACAACTCCAGTGCACCGTGAATGCCCGAATCGAAGCCGCCAGGGAGACCGGATATGTAGTCCATGTACGGCCAGTCGTATTCCGACGCTATTTGAACTGCCGCATGCCAGTCGCCTCGCTGTGTTGCGCTCCAGTACTTAGCTGTGACGCTCGGCCTGAGCGCGACGAAGTTGGACATGTAGCCAAGCGCGCCGTAAGGAGCGAGCTCGATGTGGGACGCCTTGCCGCCACCGGAGAATACAGCCCACTTGTCGCCGACCAACGCAGTCATCTTACGAGCGAAATCGCCTCGCAGATCGTCCTTGACGGCCACGATGTTGTCAACCCTGTCGCGCAGCCGCTCGAACACCTGGAGTCCGACATTTGTGTTACCTGCGAAGACGTTAGTGACCAGCATCACTGGCATTACAGCAGCGACGGCTGCGTAGTGCTCGACGAAGGTGTCGACCGTACAGCCGCCAGCCCAAACCGGCGGCTTGACCATCAGGACATCGGCACCAATATCACGAGCATACTTCGCGAACTCGACGGTTTTGCCCGTCCACCAAGTACCGTCAGCGGCAACCTTCAGCGCCCGGTCGCTGGCGTGCTCAACGACTACGCGAGTCACCTCCGCGATCTCATCGTCGGTCAAAAGAGTGAACAGACTATCTCCGTATGTGAGAAGCATCGCGTTGCTGCCGCCTGCGATGTCGGCGTCAATGAGGCTGCGAAGCCCGTCGTAGTCAATCGAGCCGTCCTGGTTGAAGGGGGTGTTGAGAGAAGCGACGGGGCCGGTCAGTCGTTCCCTCACCTCTGCGTGGCTTATCATCGTGCCTCCGGATACGCGTTGATCGTGTTGCTGAGCCTATCGTACTCCATTCGCATCGGTGCTCCGAGACCCTAATCGATCAAACGGATTGCGCCCTCCAAGATGGTGGTCAGAACGATCGCCGTGGCGATGGACGGACTAGAGTTTTCCAGATTCTAGCACAGCGTTTTGCGCTGGTAAGCCTGCGGTTATTCTGGTTGATTCGTTTGACCGCCCCATAAATCGATGCTACTGTCCCTACGATTCGCTCGCGTCGAGGTTCTCCTTCCATGTACTTCAATCTCCGTCTTTGGGCTATGACCGCTGGGTTCCGTATCGGTATTTTCCTGGCGGCGCTGTTGGGTCTGCTAGCTATCGGAGCGGGCATCGCTCGACTTGCTATCACCGGCATCGCCATCGCCCGCGTATTCCAGGGAGATGAGTTGTCGTCGTTGTACCCCGAATTGGGGGCTATTGCCATTCTCGTCGTACTGCGTGGTGCCCTTCAGTACGCCCGCGACATGCTGAGTGACTCAACGGCCAGCCGCATCAAGATCGGGCTCCGACAGCAGTTGTACGAGCACGCCGTTGCCCTCGGACCTGGACACTTCGATCAGCGACGCACCGGCGATGTGCTCATGACCCTCGTTGACGGCGTAGAAGCGTTGGAGGCGTTCTTTGGAAAGTACTTGCCGCAGTTCTTCGTCGCCGCCATCGCACCCGTGCTGATCTTCGGTTATATGGCCTTCCTCGATATCTCGATAGGTCTTATTTTCCTCGTGTTCGCCATATTTACCTTCCTGGCACCGTCGCTGCTGCACCGGGCGACCCGGCACCTGAGCATCATGCGGCGCGACGCCTACGGCACGATGGGCGCCGATTTCCTCGACAGCGTTCAGGGGCTCGCGACACTCAAAGCCTTCGGCCAGAGCAAGGTACGCGGACAGTTCCTTGCCGAGCGTGCCAAGGGCGTATACAAGACAACGATGCGCGTCTTCATGGTCGATGGCTCGTCCGGGGGGCTGACGCTGCTGGGCATTTCAGGCGGCGCGGCTTTGGCGCTGGTATGGGGCTCGACGCAGGTTAGCGACGGCGAGCTCGAACTCCGAACGCTGCTCATCGTGCTAATGCTCGGCGCGGAGGTCTTTAGACCGCTCCGCGAGCTGACGCAGCTCTACCACCAGGGAATGCTAGCAATGGCCTCAGCCGAGGGGGTTCTTTCTCTTCTCGGCACTCCGGCGGGGGTCGAAGATCCGCTCGATTCAGGAGAATCGCAGAAACTCAGGCCGGAGATTTCCTTCGATAACGTCAGTCTAGCGTACGAAGGGGGACGGCGACCCGCCCTAGAAGGAGTATCGTTCACGCTAAACGCAGGCGAGCGCCTCGGCGTGGTGGGATCGAGCGGCGCGGGTAAGACTACGCTGGTGTGGCTTATCCTCCGCTTCCTCGATCCGCAGCAGGGAAGCATTCTTCTCGGTGGACAGGATATCCGCGACTTGCCTTTACAAAAACTGCGCGAGCAGATCGCCGTCGTTACCCAGGACACTTATCTGTTTCACGGCACTGTCGCCGAAAATCTTCGTTTTGGGAACGCCGAGGGTACCCAGCAGGAGCTTGAGGAAGCCGCCCGCATCGCCAACGCTCACGACTTCATTTCAAGACTGCCGGACGGTTACGAAACAGTCATCGGCGAGCGCGGCATCAGGCTTTCAGGGGGACAGCGGCAGCGCATCGCCATCGCAAGAGCGGTCCTCAAAGCGGCCCCAATTCTTGTGCTAGACGAGGCGCTGTCGAACGTAGACGCGGAGAGCGAGTCGCTCATTCAGGAGGCCCTCGACCGCCTCATGGTGGGCAAGACGACCCTCGTGATCGCCCACCGCCTGTCGAGTGTCGTCAACTCCGACCGGATTCTCGTGCTGAACGACGGACATCTGGTCGAGACGGGGACCCACACCGAGCTAGTTGCTGCGAACGGCACTTACGCCTCGCTCATGCTCAACCAGCAAGCAGTTGCGGACGACGATTTTTTTGTAAGCACCCTCGCGACCGAGGTTGTTGAGGAGAGTGCTGTTCATCAGCCCGATATTATCCTTCCCAGTCAGGCTCACGATCTCGATGCCGCGCTACCTGCCCAAGAACCACTTTCAACGCTCACGGTGTGGAAACGACTGCTTGCGCTCGTAGCGCCGTGGAAGATGAAGCTGAGCCTCAGCCTCATGTCTGGACTGCTATTTCACGGCTCAACGGTTGGGCTTGGAGCCACGAGCGCCGTCCTGGTGGGCCGCATATTCACCGGAGACTATACCGGCCTGCTGATGCTGCTCCTGGGCGTGTTTGTAGTCCTCGTTGGGTTAGGACGATGGCTGGAAGGCTGGCTCTCCCACGACTTCGCCTATCAACTACTGGCCGACATGCGTATCGACATGTACAACAGGCTCGAACCGCTGGCACCGGCCTATCTCGTGAAACGAAGGTCGGGCGACTTGACAAGCGTGGTGGGCGGCGACGTGGAGACGGTCGAATATTTTTACGCTCATGGTGTGACGCCGAGCATTGTCGCAGTGCTCGTCCCCGCAGTCGTTCTCATAGCGTTACTGTTCCTGGCGTGGCCACTGGCCCTAGTGCTCTCACCATTTGTGGCGATAGCCGCCGTCAGTCCCTTCTTTTCTCAGAAATATTCGGAACGGCTGGGCGTCGAGATGCGGGAGCGCCTTGGCGATCTGAATGCCTTCATGGTCGACAACATTCAGGGTATGCGCGAGATTGTTGCGTTCGGCCAGGGCAAGTCCCGCGTCGAGCAGACCAGTCGCAAGGGCAATGAATTCTCCGATCACCGAACACCGTTCCTCCGAGTGCAGGCGTTTCAGGCATCGTTTATCGAGTCGGTCACGGCTTTGGGTGGACTGGCCATCGTCGCAGCCGGCGCGTGGCTCGTCTCCGACGGACAGCTCGATAAGGCAAGTCTGCCACTGGCGACCTTGCTCGCGCTGGCCGCCTTCGCGCCGGTCACCGAGCTTGCCACCACATTGCGGCAACTCATGGAGACCCTTGCCGCATGTCGTCGCATTTTCGCCATTCACGATGAGCCAGTAGCGGTGCAGGATGGGCCGGGCGTCGCGTTGTCACGAGACGGAGCGCCTGTCGTCTCATATGAAAACGTGGAATTTGCCTACGGACCCAACTTGCCTCAGGCGCTTCGTGGTGTGAATTTCGAGATGGGCGCGGGCCAAACGATTGCCCTTGTTGGCAGGTCAGGTGCTGGGAAGACGACGACCGCGCAGCTCCTGCTCCGTTTCTGGGACCCTGATTCCGGCGGGATCGATCTCGACGAGCACGACCTCCGCAGTTTCGAGTTGGACGGCCTGCGCTCGCAGGTGGCGCTCGTCTCGCAAGACACCTACCTGTTCAACACAACCATCCGTGAGAATTTTCGGATATCAAAGCAGGATGCGAGCGATGCCGAGATCGAAGAAGCTGCCCGACTAGCAAACGTGCATGAGTTCATCGACTCCATCCCAGACCGCTACGACACGGCGGTCGGCGAGCGAGGGATGCAGTTATCGGGTGGGCAGCGACAGCGCATCGCGATCGCAAGGGCGATGTTGAAGGACGCGCCTGTGCTGATCCTCGACGAAGCTACGTCACACCTCGACGCTGTCAATGAGCAGCAAATACGTGAGGCGCTTGGCAGGCTGCAACAGGGCAGAACGACACTGGTTATCGCTCATCGCCTATCGACCGTTCGCGACGCCGATCACATTGTCGTCATGGACGAGGGACGTGTCGCAGAGCAGGGAACACACCAGGAGCTTCTGTCCCTCGGGGGCTTGTACGCCCAATTGGTCTCGACGCAGATGGTGAGCGCGGCTTCGTCGGACGGAGTCAGATAACGTTCCCTTCGCGTGATCTGGACGCCTACCTGCTGTTTGTGTACTTCGTGTACCGCACGAAACTGAAAAATCGTCTGCACCAGTGAGCCTGAGAGACCAGGTCTACACATCCACCTTCATTAGCTCGTCGGAGAATACGACATCACCGTCGTAGATGCTGCCGATGTCGCTGATGCCCTTCTCCATGGGGCCGTGGGCCGACAGGTGCGGGCCAACGTGGACGAGCACCAGCTTCTTGACGCCCGCGGCCTGCGCCATCTGCGCCGCGCCCTTCGTGCCGCACTGGCCGGGCGCTTCGCCGTCCTTGTCCATAACGTCCTGATCGTCCCAGCACATGCAGAGCATCACGTCGGCGTCCCTGGCGAGTTCAGTGACTGAGTCACAGGGCTGTGTATCGCCGGTGAAGACCATGCTCCCCTCGTCGCTGTCTATGCGGTAGGCGAGCGAGTCGAGATAGGGTTGGACGTGCTCGGCGGGCGCGGCGTTCACCTCCCAGGTTCCGCCGGAGTAGACTAGCCCGGGGCCAACGTCTTTTGCGAATACCTCCGGCGGCTTGCGGGGCAAGGTGCCACCACGATTCACGTGAACTTGCTGGCTCAGTGGATGCCTGACGCGCGCCTGCCAGTCGTGGGCGAAGATACCGCCCTCGCCGAGAACGCCCTCAGTTATGCGCTCCGTGAGCGTAGGGCCGTAGACTTGCAAAACATTTTCCTTGCCAATGCTCTGGTCCCAACGGCACAGCAAGAAGCAGGGGTAATCGATATCGTGATCAAAGTGGTGGTGGGTGAAGAAAAGGTAGTCGATGTTGGTGGGCCAGAGACCGGCCTTGACGAGCTTGTGGGTCGCCGCAGGGCCGCAGTCGACCATCAGTTGTGTGCCAGCCACTTCGACGGCGTATGCGGAGCCAAAGCGAGTGGGTGTGGGAGTCGGCGTGCCAGCGCCGAGGACGTGAATTCGTGCCACGGGGGATCGCTCCAGAAATGGGGTTTGTGGCACGGATGATATCAGATCAAAAGCAGAAAACGTAAAGCGTCAAATGTAGTGCTTCAAATCAAGGTGGTTTCTGAATATTCAGACTGATCATGCGTCATTACGTTTTCGCCCCTACCACTTCCTCCACCAGGTGCGGTCCTCAGCGCTGCCGGGTTGTTTGCGTCGGCTCGCTTCGGCCTCCATCTCGGCCCGAGCGACCTCTTCCCTCAGCGTAGCTGCGCGGTTGGCGAGTTGGAACACCTGCATGCGGAGTTGCGTTACCTTGCCTTGAAGTTCGCCGACCAGTACTTCGTTCCTCTCAGATAAAGCCGCCAAGTCCGATCCTCCGTGGGTGCGCATATTGTTGTCCTGGTCCATGACTGCTGCCACCATCATCTTCCTCCTCCTCATCCTCACAATCGCGTTCCGATCACTACTTCATGACACTATTACACCACGCGAGCGCCGATGATACCTGATGGAGGGCTTGCCGGAACCTGACAGTTTGCTGACGGAGGCCGAGGGGGTCTAGTAACCGAGTTGCTTGGCGAGGTCCACGAGATCGGTGGCGACGAAGTCGAACTCGCCATCGGGTAAATGCTCGGCCTGGCCGCCCGGCCCGAACTCCAGCGGTCTCGAAATGGCGGCGGTGCGGAAACCGACTGCCTTGGCACCACGCAGGTCGTGGGCATGGGCCGCAACCATCATCACCTCGGAGGGATCGAGACCCAGCAACTCCGCCGCTTTGAGGTAGACGCGCGGGTCGGGCTTGTATGTCCCGGCAAGTTCGGCGGAGAGGATGCAGTCCCAGGGCAGGCCCGCGTTCTTGGCCATGTTCGTCAGCAGCGCCATGTTGCCGTTCGACAACGCGGCAATTATTTTCCTCTCTTTCAAGAGCACGAGGCCGTCAACCGAGTCAGGCCAAGGGTCGAGACGATGCCACACGCGATTGAAGTCCTCTTTCTCTGGCTTTGTCAGGCTGTCGATGCGGTGCTCTTCAAGAAGCTGATCGAGGGCCTTACGGTGCATCTCGTCCACGATGATCCAGTCCTGATCGCCCCTCGCGATGGCGCGAGTCTGATCGATATACGCCTGCCGCCACGCATCCGCGAAGGCCGGCCAATCGACCTCGAATCCCTTATCTGCGCTCAGCCGCTCGCCCTCGGTGATGACCGTGCTGCGCCAATCCACGACCGTGCCGAAGACATCGAATGTGAGAGCTTTGACGGTGGTATGGGTCATCTGCCAGTTGCGGAGTTCTGATTCCGCGCCAAAAGCCTGTCACGGACGCCATGGGGATCGAATCGAGACTCGTTGTCCCGACGGACGGCTTTAGACTTTGCTTCGCTTCTCGACAGGTATGATTCTAGCTCAATCGAATGCTTCAGGTAGTAACCCAACACCTGGTAAACATCAGCTAGGACGAGTGAGGGGTACTGCTGGACGATCTGCTCGGCGGTTGCCCCATTTCTAAAGGCGGTGACCACCGTGTCGAGGGTAACCCTGGTACCGCCGACACGCACGACGCCGTCGTCGTCTGTCTGGAGTGGGATGGGGTCGGTCGTTAGCGCGGAAGCCATGAATGCGCCTCTGGTTCAGTGCTTCAACATTGATTGTAACGCATCCAACGTGTCGCCCCAAAACGCCTTCATCGCCTCGGCGTGATCGGCGTCGGTGAGTTTGGCATGTTGGATGACGACTTGTGTTTTCTCGTCGCCCTTAGCGTAGAAGTCCACCGAGATTGTGGTCCCGCCATCGTGCCACCTGGCGCGGATCGACTTGTTTTCGCGGGCCGTCGTGATCTCAATCGAGTGGCCGGGTAGCCATTTCTCACGCTGCGACTCGTCGGACCAAGCGTCGTACAGCCGGTCGATAGACACTGCGATGGTCTTGCTGCGGCTAATCTCGAAGCCGCCGGGCTTCTCATGCAGAACGCGCCTGCCTCGGGCTTTTTCGTACTCGTTCGTAACCATCTGCGCCCACCATGCCGGGACGCCCTGCTGCTCGTGCAAGTACATAGCGATGTCCTTGTGCGGCATGTCGCCTGCGCCAGCAGCGTCCAGCACCTCGAACCACTCATGCCAGGCCTTGCCGGTCTTGGCAGCCACGGCCTCGTCGCTCATTCTTGGAGAGCTCTGAAGCTTTGCTTCAGCCATCGTTGCCTCCCTTATTCACTCAGATGGTATGCGCCACTACTTGAGAAACCGGATGCTCAGCGGATATTCCCACCATTCGCCCTGGCTGGCCTTGATAGCCGCAACAACGGCTGTAACGATCCAGAAGATGAACAGGGCGGGTATCAAGACAAAAAGCATCACGATGCCAATCAGCACTATTGCGAGAATGAAGCCGATCACGACGGTTATGAAGCCGTAGATCAAGAGGCTGATCTGGAAATTGATCGCTTCCTTCCCGTGAAAATCAACAAACGGAGACTTGTCCTTTTGTATGAGCCATACAACCAGCGGAGCGATGATGTTGGCGAACGGGATTCCGAGGAATCCTGCGAACGTACTGAGGTGGACGAGCGTCGCCATCGTTCTGTCGTCGCTCGTCGATAGTCAGTGAAGGATCGCGGGGAGCGCCCTCGCCGATGGGCGTCCCACACTCGGCACAGAATTTCGCCCCGTCTGCCAGCGCCGCCCCGCAGTTCGCGCAGAATTTTCCACCGCCCGTTACAGTGTAGGAATGATCCTCTTCGTACGACTCAGTAACTCGCTTGGCATCTTGCCGAATCTCGCTGCCGCAGGTCGGGCAGAATTGGACCTCATCGGCGACTTTCGCACCGCAAACGCCGCATTCCTTCATCGCGATGTCTCTCTCTTTTGAGGCGTGACTTGGCCCAGATTAATCGGGCGACAACCGTTCAACGAAGTCATACACCCCCTCTTCACATACTGTTGCGCGCGGGGGGCGGCACGGAGGCACGACCCCTACAAGGTCTTACGTAGGGGTTCTTCGATCCTTGGTTAGGTTCCATTTTTGTGTCAAAGCTTATTTTACCTAAAGAGCCTGTTGCAGCGCTCACGTAGGGGTCGTACCCTCGTGCCGACCCCGCCCTTTCGGCGTGGATGTCATGGCAACTAATCCGTCTCTATTGGCACGCCGGTCGAGTTGCCCCACTCCGTCCATGAGCCGTCGTAGTTGCGCACCCGCTCGAAGCCAAGGATGTATTTCAGCACGAACCAGCTATACGAGCCCCGCATACCCAGCCGACAGTACGGGATGACCTCGTCTGAGGTATCGTCAAGGCCAACGTCCGAGTACATGCGCCGAAGCTCGTCGACCGACTTGAAGGTACCGTCGTCGGTCGCGCCGTCGTCCCACTGGATATGCACCGCACCTGGAATGTGACCCTTTCGGTAGATATCGGGCTGGGGTGTGCCACGGGCCGAGCTTAGCTCGCCCGTGTATTCCTCTTTCGTACGAGTATCCAGTAGTTTTACGTTGGGCTTGCTCAAATTCTGGACGACATACTCTTTCATCGCCCGCTGGCTGCGGTCGGGCACGCCAGCTCTATAAGTCGTCGACTCGACAGAAGGCGTGAGCATCGACACCGGCCTGCCTTCCAGCACCCACTTCTGGCGCCCGCCGTTCATGATTCGCACGTCGCCGTGACGGTAGTACTTCATGATCCAGAAGGCCCACGTCGCCGAGCGGTTGTTGCCGTCGCCGTAGAGAACGACGGTCGTCTCCTTCGCGATTCCCGACCGGCCCATCAGGGCCTCGAACTGGTGGATGCCCGGTATATCGCGCGTGACGAAGTCTTCCAGATCCTTGTGCAAGTCCCAGCCCGCCGCGCCGGGGATGTGCCCTTGGCGGTAGTCCTCGCCCAGATCAGCGTCGATCTCGACGACAACGACTGACGGGTCGTTCAGATGCCCCGTGACCCAATCTGTGCTAACGATAGCTTCGGGATGGGCGAACGCTTCTGTCATGTACGTCTCCTTCGGTGTTGGTGGTTTCACACCGGCATGATCGAACTATATGGAACTTGACAGGTGTATTCAAGCCACCTGCATTACATCCCTGCCATGGCTGAGTCCCAACGCGGTACAATCTTTGGGACGAGCATCCCTGAAAGGATTTTACAAAAACATGAACTGGCGCGAGTTGCAGGACAAGAACATCAAGCTGGTCGGCGGAGCAGTGTCGGGTGGGCTGGATAGCTGCACTGTGACCCACTGGCTGACGAGCAAGGGTTTCGAGGTCACGGGCGGAACCGTCGATCTGGGCCAGCCGGACGAGGAGAATATCGACGCCATCAAGGATCGCATGATCGCTTGCGGAGCGGTCGATGCGTTTGTCGTCCCTGCTCATGAGGGGCTTGCCGAGGCCGGACTGAAAGTCATCCAGGCTCAGGCGCGATATGAGGGCGGCTACTGGAACACGACAGGCATCGCCAGACCGGTTACCATCGCTGCGCTTTTGCCGGAGTTCGCCGAGCGCGACATCCCCGTGCTGTTTCATGGTGCGACGGGCCGGGGCAACGACCAAGTGCGCTTCCAGATCGCGACAAACATGCTGCGACCCGACATGGACGTGTACGCCCCCTGGCGCGACCCTGAGTTCATTGCGGAATTTCCCGGTCGCGAGCAGATGCTCGACTACTGTGCCAAGCACGACCTGCCGATCAAGCCCGCATCAGAGTCGCGCTATTCTACGGACGCCAACTTCCTGGGTCTAACCCACGAGGCCGGTGACCTCGAAGACGTGACTATCGACCCATTCTTCGTCGAGCCGGGCATGGGTGTCTGGGCCTGGGACGCGCCTGACAAGCCGCAGTCGGTAACAGTGCGCTGGGAGCAGGGCGTGCCTGTCGGCATCGACGGCGAGGCTGGCGCATCGGTCGAGATATTTCAAAAGGCCAACCAGATTGGAGGCAAGCACGGCGTCGGCATCGGCCTGCACACGGTGGAGAACCGCTTTGTCGGTATCAAGTCGCGCGGCATTTACGAAGCGCCTGGGATGGAGTTACTTGGCCGGACCTACGAGTTCCTACTCCAGTTCGTGCTCGACCGCCGCGCACGGCAGTTGTTCGACTACCTCTCGGCATACGTCAGCAACCAGATATATCAGGGCTACTGGCTCGACCTGGCGACCACCTCTGCACTCGCCGCGCTGGAGCCGATGAAGCAACTGGCCACAGGGACGATCACCGTGCGCCTGTACAAGGGAGAAATCTACTTCGAGACCGCCGAGGACACGCCCGAGGCTATGCCTCACTCGCTGTACACAGACGACTCCTCAATGGAAGCCATTGGCTCCTACGACCACGCCGACGCCGAGGGTTTTTTGAAAGTGCTGCAAGTGTCTGCACGGAACGTCGGCAACCGGCAGTACCCGGAGCTGGGGCGGTAATGAAGCGTAGGCTCCTACCGCGCCACCTGGTTCCCAGTCGTGAAGTTGCCGATTTGCCAGAGGATCGGTTCCGGTAGGAAGAGAAGCCCTGCCATCACGATGCCCGCGAAGGCAGCTGCGAGAAGCAGCGGGCCGTAGCTTGACGTCGTCTTGTCGCCGGAGGTGGCGAAGCGGTCGAGGAGCCAGCCCCCCAGCCCGAACGCTATTCCGGCCGGTATCGCCGTGAACATAAACTGTGTCCCCTCGGTGGCGATGCGCAAGGGGAAGGCAAACACATTGTCGATGCTGAATCCGACGACATCGAAAAGAGATATCGCGCCGTTGACGTAGGCACGGAACACGTTTGCCTCCGGCAGCACCGCCCCGCCGACGATCACGGCGAAGGCAAACCAGTATCCGACTCCGATGCCGGCCCACTCCACGTAACCCAAAGGCGAGCGCGGCTTCGTGAACTTGAAAACAGGTGGCGAACTGCCCATAAAGTATCCAACGGCACCCGCGATCAGCAATCCTGCGATTCCGCCAGCCACTGCGAAATAGAGAAAGCCCGTGAGCGGGAGCCGGTCGGCACTGGGAGCGAACTTCGATGTCTGGCCGACTACGTTAGTCACGGTTACCGCCGCCCCAAGCGCCGCGCCGTATAGCCCGGTGCTCGCGGCGAAGCGCCAACGCGCCCAGTCGGTGGGCTGCTCGAAATCTCGTATGACGTCGGAGGTCTGCGTAATGGTCGCCAAGCGGTGCCTGCTGATCGTGTGGACTATCAGTAGTGTAGCACCGACCGGCACACGGCCACCTTACGCCGCCTTTGCTGCGACCTCCTGGGATCCCGGATGGCCCGGCGCGCCATAGAGTGGGCAGCCGCCACAGGACCGTTCCTGACCGCAGGGGGCGGCAGTGAGAGGGATCGGGCCAGCCATCTTGAGGGGCGCGTTGCTTACCGTCGGGCGTTCCTTGAAGAAATCGAGCTTCAGTTGTTTCGCCATCATCGGAACGTTGCTGGAGAACGCGACGAAGGGCGACGCCCGCTTCCGCACAACTCCCATCGCCTGGAGGTCGCGCCATGTGTCGATAGCGTGCCGCTGGCGCTGCATGATGATGCGCTCAGCTGAGGTCGGGCCGATGCCCGGTATGCGCAGCAGGTCGGCCTTGCTCGCCTCATTGAGGTTGATCGGGAACTTGTCCACGTTCGCCAGGGCGATAGCCGTCTTCGGGTCGTCTTCCAGCGGCAGGAAGCCCGCCGGGTCATGGGCCAGCTTGATCTCATCGTCCGCGAACCCGTAAATGCGCTTGAGCCAGTCGACCTGGTAGAGCCGGTTTGTCCGCCACATGGGCGTCGGCTCGTGGTCTTCTAGCGGGGTGTAGCGAATCGGCATGAAGGGGTTGTAGTAGACCCGCTTGAAATTCCACTGGCCATACAGCTGCACGATGCGTTCGTAGATATCCCAGTCGGACTCGTCGGCGGCGCCCACGACCAACTGCGTCGCCTGTCCGACCGCCCAGTTTGGGCTGCGCTGCTTGAGCAGGCCGTCCATCCAGTTCATCTGTGAGAGCATGTCCCGTTCGAGGTCTTTCATCTTGCTCAGCTTTTTCATCCCCGCGATGGTCGGCGTTTCGAGATTGACCGACAGCCGCGTCCCGAGGCGGTGGGCCTCCTCGACGTACTGATACTCGGTGCCAGGCATGACCTTCAGGTGGATATAGCCGTTGAACTTATACTTGTTGCGGATAAGGTCGACGACCTTGATGAGCTTCTCCGTCGTTTTGGAGCCGGAGCCCGCGACGCCGGAACTGAGAAACATCCCGGCTACCATATGACGCTGCTCCATCTCGTGGAAGGTGCGAGCGAGTTCGTCGACCTTGAATGAGAACCGCTTGCGGGGCACCCAGTGGCTATTGGGACAGAAGTGACAGTCCATCTTGCAAAAATCGGTGAACATCGTGCGGAATAGGTTGATGGTCTTCCCGTTCGGCATCGACGCCTTGTACACGCCGGGCGCTGGATTCTTCTCTGGCCGCGAGTATGGCGCTCGCACCGCCGCATAGCTCTTCGTATCTTGCGGGCGGGCCAGCACGTCGTCCGTCGCCATACCCGACAGTTTCTCCAGCTTCTCTAATGTACCCGGTTCGCTTTGTATTAACATAGAGACCTCCCCAGACCTTTTTAAAGAAAACATATGTTCTCATACGGGGTTGGCCGTGTCAATGGTTTTGGTTGGCTGTCGCAGGGTCTTTCGGTTCTCGATTCTTGCCATTGGTAAGAAATGAAGTTCCCGCAGAGTTCGATTGTCGCCTGCAACCAGGGCGACCATCCTTCCTGGCAAGGACCCCTACAGGAAGCGGCGTAGGGGTCGTGCCCCCGTGCCGACCCCCGGACCTGTGTTCGATTTCGTTCCTTGTGGTGAGACCTGGCTCATGAAAGATTCCGAGAAGGACTCGTCGAGGACTTCTCGGAAGGATAAGTGGCCGTTGTAAGCCAACTTTGATTGGCGATGGCCTTTTGGATTCCTCTCAAAGCGTCGGAATGACAATGCCGCCGGAATAGTCCAGGTCAAGCCGAAAAACAGTGATGCGGTCGCAAGGCAATCGCGTTTTCACAGTCCGCTCGTGTCCTCCCCAGGAAGGATCGAAGTACGAAATGGTCAGTAATCGTTGAAGGGACGACCTTGCCATCGAGCACTTGCACTTCGACAGGCTCAGTGCGAACGGGTGGCACACCAGTCCACGAATCGAAATGCGATTGCTCTGAGGGTCCCCCGTTTACGCCCCGTTTACACTCCTATACAAAAAATTCACGTTGTGTTGTCGAGCCTCGCCGTAGTCTGGGGGTAACCCTATGAGCGAAAACCCCTACAGGAGGCCCGATATGACCACGAAGATCGATTCGACAATCAATGTACTCATGGCCGAGGATGAGTCGCTGTTCGGCGAACTGTTGCAGTATAAGCTTGCGACTGTGCCAGGAATCGAGGTGTCAGGCATCGCCACGAACGGCGACGCCATAGTCGGCATGGCCCGCGAGATGAAACCCGACGCGATGATCGTCGATTCCAAAATCGCTGGCAATATGAGTGGAGTTGAGGCTGCGATCGAGATCAAAGAGATGATGCCAGAGATCGGTATGGTACTCCTGACCTCATACCAGGACCGGCGCAAGTTCGACAGGTTCCCGCTCGATGACACTGGCGGCTGGTCGTACCTCGTAAGGCAGTCGGTGCCCGACGTCGCGTCGATTGTGCGGGCCATTCAAGGCAGTGTTATGGGGATGGTGACGCTCGCCCCGGAGATCATGGACTCCCTGCGACCGCGGAGTGGTTCATCAATGTCGAACCTAACCCCTCGCCAACTCGAAGTACTCGACCTTCTGGCGCGCGGGTTCAACAACGGGGTGATCGCAGAGCGGCTGACGTTGAACATCAAGTCCGTCGAGACCTACGTCCACGACATCTACGGGGCGCTCGGCCTCCACGGCGACCCGCAGCTGCACAGTCGTGTGAAGGCGGCGCTGTTGTATCTTGAAGAGAGCCAGGCCCGCGACTCGATGCACCGGTATGTTTCCATGAATTAGGTAAGGGTCGGCACGGGGGCACGACCCCTACAGGGCGATCTCATGTCGGCGCGGGCGCGATTTCTATAGGGGCAGCCGACTGCGAGCCCGAGGCTACCCGATCTCTACCGTCAAGCTAATTGGGCAGTGGTCGGAGCCCATCACGTCCTGGTGAATCGCTGCCGACTTGACGTTGCCGCGAAACTCATCGTTCACGAAAAAGTAGTCGATGCGCCATCCAGCATTACGAGCCCGTGCGCCGGCGCGCTGGCTCCACCACGAGTACTGTGCTGGCTCCTCGTTGAACATCCTGAAAGTGTCTATGTAACCGCGCTCCAGGAGTTTGTCGATCCACTCACGCTCGATGGGCAGGAAGCCGGAAATTTTTTCGTTCTCCTTGGGGCGGGCCAGGTCGATGGGCTTGTGGGCCGTGTTCACGTCACCGCAAATGATAATGTTGCGCCCCTGCGAGCGAAGCCCTTCGATGTGGTCGAGGAAAGCGTCGTAGAACTCCATCTTGTAGTCGAGACGCTCGTCCCTGCTCTTGCCGTTTGGGAAGTACACACCGAACAAAACGAAGTCACCAAAATCGGCCTGAATCGTGCGCCCTTCGCTGTCGAATCGCTCCACGCCAAAGCCCGGTTGGATGCTCACCGGCTCAGTCTTTGTATACATAGCGACACCGCTGTAGCCCTTTTTCTCCGCCGATGCGAAATAGTTGTGGTACCCGTCCACCTGCTGCAACTCCGACGGAAGCTGGTCCTTGTTCGCCTTGGTCTCCTGAATGCAGAGAATGTCTGGACTGGCCTCGGTGAACCAGTCGAGAAAACCCTTCTTGTGGGCGGCGCGAATGCCGTTAACGTTCCAGGAAACGATGTTAAGCGTTGTCAAACTCAACCTCCGTCGGGTGGCGTATTTCAGTGTCTGCCCGTGATTCTATACCTGATCCAGGGCTATGTCATTCGTTCGGAGCGTGGTAGTGTCATGACCAGATTGTCGTCCGCGAGCGAGGGCGACCATCTTTCTTTGGAAGGACCTCGACGACGCTCGCACAGCAGCCACGCATATATAACCTACACATGTGTTTCCTAAACCTGCCTAAGGGCAAGTATGAACAACGAGGTTTTAGAAACGGAACGGGGTTGATTTACTCATTCTTGGAGAAGTGAACACCCGCCATTACGTATTTCAGTACCCATACCAGGCGTCGGCGACGCGGGACCTGATGGCACGGTGTCGCATCTTACACCAGCGTCATTAGCTCTTGGCGACGGTTGGAGGGATCACAAGCACAAGGTCTCCCGACGCCCTCACGACGTTCTCGGTCACACTGCCAAGTATCCAGCGGATGAATCCCGAGCGGCCATGCGTCGTCATCACGACAATGGCTCTCGGAGTCTCCTGAGCAAGCTCGACGATGACATGAGCAGGTGATCCAGTAATGACTCGCTTCCCAACCTCTAATCCCTTTGTTCTCAATCGTTCAGCTATGCCATCGAGATACTTGTCGGCGACTCTCAGGAGTTCTTGATTCAATTCGGCAGTGCTATATGGTCGTTAACCGTGGGACGATGATAAATAGTATTCACCGGTCTGGATCGCGCGGACAAGCTCGACCTTGAAGTGGAGGGCAGTGGCCTGAGCTCGAAGCACAGCTCTGAACCTGCGGTAACAGTACCTACCGGACCCCTTTGCCAGTTCCACGATGTCCGCTGAGGAGCGCATATCGGCCTCTTTAAGGATGAGGTCTAAGAGTTGGCTTTATTGAAGAGCGACAGCCCTTGTCGAAATCGGATTCCCGGATCTCTGGGATTGAAGTAACGCTTGCTTGCCGACAACCGATATACTAAGCCCGCTCCGTAAGATAAGGACAGCGGGCACCGTGCCCCCAGTGAAGTTACCTGGCGAATGGCTAAAAACATGCTACCTGCGCAGCAACGAGACATTTGGGAACGGTGTTTCCATCCTACCGGTACGTTCGTTGAGTTCGAAAGAGCAGCGATAGAGCAATCGATTCAGGAGAGGTTTGAGCAGCAGGTTCTAGCCTTTCCCGATAACCCTGCGGTCTGGACTGACAATGAGGAACTCACCTACAGCCAACTGAACTAGGCCGCCAACAGGATTGCTTGGGACGTGCTGGAGCGCACCGACGCTGACGACGAAAGGGTCGTTGTCCTCCTCGACCAGAGTCCTCTGGCCATTAGCGGAATTCTTGGAGTGCTCAAGGCGGGTAAAACGTTCGTGTTATTGGACCCATCGTCTCCCAGCGCTCGAACCGACTACATGGTGGACGAAGTTCAGCCCCAGGTCATTCTTACAAACTCGCAACACATAGTGCAGGCAAAGAAACTCTCGCCGTCTGGCTGTGAAGTCGTCAACCTGGATTCGATGGACGAGAGCGGTCCAACCGAGAATCCTGATCTTGCTGTTTCTCCCGATTCGATGGCGTACATCGCCTATACCTCAGGGTCGACCGGACAGCCGAAGGGGGTAATGGTTTCACATCGGAGCGCGCTGCAGTCCGTTATGGAGGATACGAAGATCCTGCATATTTGCTCCGCAGACCGCTTTTCGCTCATTTTTACATCGAGCGGCGCGGCTGGACTGAGGGATACGTTCCTGGCAATATTCAACGGCGCGGCGGTCTGTAGATACGACGTAAAGGCCGATGGGATAAACCGCTTGGGCGACTGGTTGAACAGAAGCGGCGTCACGGTGTTTCTCACCGTACCATCGATCTATCGCCACCTCATAGCGACCCTCGACGCCGACACAATCCTTAAGAGCATTCGGGTACTCCATCTTAGTGGCGAACCCGTTTTCGCAGGTGACCTTGAGTCGTTTGGGAAGCACTTACCAGCCGATTGCGTCTTTGCAAACGTGCTGGGATCTACTGAGACCCCAAACTGCAGATGGCTGTTCATGGACCGCAATTCACGATTTACAGGACCCACAGTTCCAATAGGTTATGACCTTCCAGAAGAGACAACCGTGTTGTTACTTGACGAGAACGGTCGCGAGTTGGGTCCAGGGCAGGTCGGCCAGATCGCCGTCAAAAGTCGCTATCTTTCTTCTGGCTACTGGCAAAGACCCGACCTGACGTCAGCCGTGTTCCGAGATGCCCTCGAAGGGCAAGGTGAACGAATACTCCTAACGGGCGACAAGGGTCGGCTCCTCCCCGACGGATGCCTTGAACATCTGGGACGCGACGACTCTCAGTTCAAAGTACGCGGTTATCGGATTGAGGCGGCTGAGATCGAGGCGGTTCTGGAAAGCTCCAAAGGCGTGAAGGAGGCCGTTGTGACAACATCCGACGCGATTCTGGAAGGCAGGCGCCTAGTGGCGTACGTAGTACCTTCGAAGCTATCTTCTCCTACCGTAACCGAGCTACGTCACCTACTCTCGCAAATACTTCCAGAGTATATGGTTCCTTCCGTTTTTGTGATGCTTGATGAATTCCCTCGGCTCCCAATCGGCAAAGTGAACCGTTTGGCATTACCGGTTCCGGGACGCGAACGCCCTAATCTCGCCAACGAAATGGTTGCTCCCAGAAATCTCGTCGAGCAGAAGCTGGCTATGATTTGGTCTGAAGCGCTTCAGATCGATCCTATAGGGGTCCACGACAATTTTCTGTCGCTGGGAGGCGACTCACTGCTCGCCACACGCGTGGTCACGAGAGCGATAAGCTCGTTCAAGGTGGAGGTTCCACTAAAGACGGTGTTTGAGTCCCCGACCATTGCTGATATGGCCCTAGTTATGGTGAAGTACCAGGCACAAAACGTCGAAGCTGACAAGGTAAACCAACTGCTCGCCGAGCTCGAAGCAATGTCCGAAGAGCAGGTGAAGCAAGCCCTGGAAGATGCTGTTCAATAGGATCGTGAGCGATGCGGTTGAAAGCGCCCAGGGGGCCAGAGAATCACAAAGCTCGACGCCTACCCTGATATGGCGATCGGGTGCGTCGAAGGCGGTAGCTCCTTTGGCGGCGTTGCGTTCCCGTTCGTTAAGGACAAGATCGATGGCAAGGACTTGCGTCTCATAGCCGTCGAGCCGGAGGCCTGTCCGACACTGACACAAGGTCTGTACGCCTACGACTTCGGAGATACCGCTGAACTGACACTGCTGGTAAAGATGTTCACCCTCGGTCACACCTTCGTTCCGCCGAGGATTCATGCGGGTGGCCTGCGCTACCACGGCATGGCACCATTGATTAGCCAGTTGCACCACGACGGGATCATCGAGGCGCAAGCCGTCCACCAGAACACTGTGTTCGCCTCCGCAGTCCAGTTCGCACAGACCGAAGCGATAATTCCAGCGCCCGAACCGTCCCAAGCCATTCATGTCTCCATTCAAGAGGCCTTGAAGTGCAAGGAGTCAGGCGAGGCGAAGGACATCCTGTTCCTGCTGTGCGGCCACGGTCACTTCGACATGAGCGCGTACGACGAGTACTTCGCAGGCAACCTAGTAGACCAGTCGTTCACGGGAGCGGATATCGAGAAGATGCTGGCCTCGATACCGGCACTCTAGAACGCCAGGACGTATACAATAACGCGAAGCTCCTTCCCGACCAGAAGGAGGTCGCAAGCTGTGTAATCAATTCTAAGGTGAGCAAGCATGACCACGTATCGGACAATCGAGACCGGAGTTCTTATCGTTGGCGGCGGCGGCGCCGGGTGTAGGGCGGCAATAGAGGCCCACGACCAGGGGGCCGACGTTCTGATGATCGTCAAGGGCACGCTGGGCCAAAGCGGCTGCACTCTGAACGTGGGTATAAGCTCGGCAGTCGGACCCTGGGGTGACCCCGCTGACTCGCACGAGTCGTCGATGCAGGACTTGCTGTCTTACGGTGGTTTCCTTGGCAACCAGGAACTCGCTAAAGTCCTCGTGGAGGAGTCGCCTGATCGGGTCGTCGAGATGGATGAATGGGGAATCGGGTTCCGGCGAACCGACGATGGCCAGATGCTAGTCGAGCAAGACCCCGAGCATTCCCACGGGCGGAGCTTCTATTTCGAGCCGAGTTTCAAGAGTCAGCACGACTACGGTTCCAACCCTGGCATCGCAATGATGGACATCCTCATGCGCGAGATGCAAAAGCGGAATGTCCAAGTTCAGAACGATGTCATGCTAGTCGATCTTTTGACAAACAAAGGACGTGTCGTCGGAGCCCTGGCGCTTGATTGTGCTAAGAACGAGTTGGTCGTCATCAAAGCCCGTTCCGTCGTGCTCGCAACCGGGTCGTACAGCCAGATATTCGACCCCACTACCGTTTCGGAACAGGAGACAGGAGACGGGCACGCTGCCGCCTATCGGGCGGGGGCCGAACTCATAGACATGGAGTGTATTCAGTTTGTTGCGACGGACTTTGGCTACGAGTCCCAGTCGCTTTTCCTGAATGGCAACCACGAGGAGTTCTTGCCGACCTATGGCATCATGAACCCCAGAGACGCGACGAAGGAAGTCTTGTGCTACGCGGTGTGGAGCGAAGTGCGCGAGGGGCGTGGCAACGAGAACGACAAAATTTTCATCAACGTCAAAGGAGACTTTCGTACGAGTCCCGCAACAGCGACGCTGGAAGAGAGCGGCCCTCGCTCCCACACAGCCATCGGCGGAATCAGGATCAACGAGCGCTGCGAGACTACTATTCCAGGCTTATACGCCGCCGGCGCGATCGGCGCAGGGATATACGGTCACGCGCGACCACAGGGCTATACGTCCATGATAACGCTCGTGTTTGGCAGGTTGGCAGGATTGTACGCAACTCAGTCTGCCCGTGAAAGCGCAGATACCGCAATAGATGAAGACCAGGTGCAGTCCCTTGCACGACTGGCCACCGATCTCGTCGAAAAGGCTGGTGGAATCGAACCCGTGGAGACCAAATCACAGATTCGAGCTATCACTAGAAAACAGGCCTGGGTTATCCGCGACGAAGATGGGCTCAATGAGGGCCTAGCTCAAATCAAGGATATCACCGAAGTAATGCGAGTCCGCGCTGAGCAGTCCACCCTCAAAGCCATCCCACGTGACGGTTTCGAGTGGGCCGAATATCTTGAAGTACCCAACATGCTTGCCTGTACAGAGCTAATGCTCGTCGGTTCTCTTGAGAGACAGGAAAGTCGAGGCGCGTTCGTGAGAGCCGACCATCCCAACACCGATAATGGGAACTGGCTCAAGAACATCACTTATAAACAGGTCGGAGGCAAACTGGTTCTCGATTCCGTACCCGTGGAATTGAAGTACTGTCAGCCCGAATCGACGACAACGCGGACGCCCTATCTCGCCGCACTGAGGTCGTAGCTGAGACTCTCGTCTCACACCTTGAGGGCTGTCCCTAGCGGCAGCATGGCCGATTGGGACAGATGGGGGCGCATGAACTTGGACTCCAACAACTCGATGCCGAGACGATGGCCTGGAAGTGCATCGAAGATGTCTCCCTGGCCCTAGATGCTGGCAACCGCCAAGGCTATGAAGCGCTCGACGGTCCTCCTGAAACCCCTACTCGTCGACAGCGACGACTCCGCCGGACTCAAGGCCGTTTGCGGCACCGTCCCTGGAGGATTTCAGGCAGACGGGCGTCAGCATGAGTACGTTGCTCGCCGGTTCCCAATCGATCGGGATCGTTCACTCGACGAAATCAATCGATTCGTAGGAGGCGTGACCGACAGCCTGCACGCCTAGTTGGTTATCCTCCGGCCCGCCGTTCAAGGTCTCAGTTGCTAATACCGAGCTACTGGAGCCGGTTCCGCAATCGAACGACAAGCGTGTTGGGCATGCCGAATGAGTTCGTCCGCTGAATCGTCGTTATCGGGGAATGACACTATACCGTGGGCGAGGGTCCAGAAACCGTTCGTCTGGTCGATTCGGCCAAACACCGATCTGGCAAGACCGCCTCGAGTACTTGGTAAAAGGATTGTCAGGTCCTCTTTGCCGGTACGTCCTACTACGTCGCCAGGTCTGACAGCAGCCAGCACCTGTTCGTCAAACCTGGCTCTGAGCGCTCCGGTCCGTGCCCCGACGGAATAGGTCCTCTGGACCCGAACGTTTAGTAGCGACACATCAAGTTCGTGGTACCTGGATCTCTTGACCTCGAGATCCGCGAGCGCTTTAAACGTTTCGTTCTCGACGATCTGCTCTGAGAACGACCCCTCATGGTGCACGAGGCTTGAGCCCGCCTGAAAGAACCTGGCGAACTGCGATCTCATCGCGAGGACCTTCGCTACCGTCAACTGCACGTGGTCCACGTTGAACGGCTTGATAACGTAATCGGCTGCCCCGAGCCGGACTACCTTCGAGACCGTTTCAATGGACGGGTGAGCAGTAATCACAATAATCGGGAATGTAGCATCGATCTGCTTAGCAGCTTTGATAACCTCAACTCCGTTCGCATTCGGCATTACAATATCGGTGATGATGAGGTCGAACTGCTGATCTTCCAGAAGCTGGATCGCCTGGGCGCCATCTTCCGCAAGGGTAACATGGTGTCCATCCTGAGAAATGATCTCGCTCAAAAGAGTCCGGATGACTAATTCGTCGTCGGCCACAAGTATTCGTTTCGGACCATCGGATTCGCTAAGCACCGACACACCTCTCGGTGGATATGACTGATTTCTTCAGTGTATTTCCTGAGCGCCGCAAACCGTTCCGTGCTATCCCAAAACTTCGGTGGGTGCCTGCCGCCGTCTCAAGATTCCGTTTACTCGCATCCACTACGAATGGTTGCCTCTTCCCTCGGCCATTGTGGTCGCGTTAATCTGAGTTGCCTCGGGACAGCAGGGGGAGCTTTGTAAGACTGTATCGGAGGTCGGAGATTGAAACGACAATGAACTGTTCAGCCGAGATACGCAGAAGCGAATATGCCGAGCACGATAAGTATTTGGTGCTTGCGCTGTATGCGCTCGGAATTTAGCGTGGCAACTTGGAGATCGCCAGCCATGTCATCAGCGAGGATGCGACAATCAACGCCGTCGGCCTACTACGAGAGTGGAGACGGAGCAAACGGGTTTGAATCCCTAGTCAGGCCTCTGAACGAGTCGTTCGACAACATCCGCTTCGATCACGTGACAGCCCAACATAGTCAAGAACGCAGATCCTACCAGGCGAACAACCGAGTCATCGTCTACAAGCAAGACTGTCTTCGCTCTCACTTCTTGCATTTCTGACACTGCCCTCTCAGTTGATCTCACGAGCGTGCCGTGAACCGCGTCCTGAGTTCCACGTAGTCATTATTACGTAAGATGATCCGTAATCACCTCGGTGACGGCATGTGTGTGCCGATTGGGGCGTGCCCCCCGACCCTGTTGCGTGCTATTACGCCCTCGGAAATGTTTGCTACACGGGTGTGGCAGCGTTGTGGTCACCAGACAATAACGGGGACAGTCCAATATGTAATCTTGGAGGGCATTCGTGAGTAACGTGACAATCGACGGCCAAGTCCTGCGCCATTGGGGAGTGATGTTTCTCGTGTTCGGTTCGTTGGTATGTATCTCTGGTGTGGCAGGGTCGATAGACGCCGCGAGTGTGCGAGGCAGCTACCTACCGTGGTCGGAAACCGTCGCTTATCTTGGTGTCGCCATCGCTGCTGGCGGGAGTTTTGTTTTGGCATGGTCCTACCTGCGGACTGCTGAACTTACCTAGCTCTTGAATCCCCAAGACCATCCGCGTCGCATAGCCTCGCTGCCGTAACAGCCCCTGACAAGCGGAGCTAGGTAGTTACATTTAGCACAAGTTGTGGTTTGGCACCATGACGAGACAGCATCCTGTCATGGACAATCGACTCAGAGCGACCTTAAGTGAGGAGCACTTATGCAGGGGAACAACGCCAAGCACACGGAGACGGCGCAGCACGCGACCGCGGTATCAGTGGAGCGTGAGCCTGAAGTAGCCTCAAAGCCCTGGCAATCCCTATATCCCTCTAGCGGAACAATCAACGAGCAGACCGAAGAGCAGCGAGCGATCGAGGCGCTGCTCGAAAGCGAACAACGGACTAATAAACTGGCGTCCGAGGCAGGGGTGCTTGCGAGCATCAGCCAACTGATCAGCTCGACTTTCGACATCGAGGCCATATACGACCAGTTCGCTGCTCAGGTCGGCTTGTTGGTCCCGTTCGACAGGATTGTGATCACCCTTGTCAACGAGAACCAGGGCACAGCGTTCGCGTCCTTCGTCCGAGGAGTTGAAATCCCGGAGTGGTCCGACGGTTCGGACTACAGAGTTGAAGGCACGATGACCGACACGGTGATTATGAATCGTGTGCTGGACCTGGGCTTGTCAGAACAGCAGGGGTTGCCTATCGACGGCCCGGCATTATCTGTTGGCTTGAGGTCGGTCGCCGCGATCCCCTTGATTGCTAATGGACGGGCTCTTGGTACCCTAACGCTCCGCTCCAGGAAACCCAATGCCTTTGGCGCCGAAGAACACAAGCTTCTCAGGCGCGTGGGAAATCAAATATCGGGTGCCCTCGCCAACTGGCAAATGTACCAGGAGGTGCTGATCAAATCTGAAGAACTGTGGGCCGCCAAGGAGGCCGCAGAGATAGCTAATCGCTTGAAGAGCGAGTTCTTGGCGAACATGAGCCACGAGATCAGAACCCCGATGAACGGAATACTTGGACTTACCGGCCTGCTGCTGGAGTCACACCTCAACGAGGAACAGAGTAAGTACCTCGTAAGCGTCAAATCTTCGGCCGATTCACTACTCGGAATCATCAACGGGATCCTCGACTTCTCGAAGATAGAGGCTGGACGCCTAGAGCTTGAGACCGTGGAATTTCCCATTCGGGAGGAGTTCGAGTCCGCCATCAGTACCGTCGAAAATACCGCGACCCAAAAGGGCCTGGAGTTCACTTGGGAGCTTGGCAGAGCTGTGCCCGACCGGGTAATCGGCGATCCGGTACGCATCAGGCAGGTTCTCGTAAATCTGATCGGAAACGCCATCAAATTTACTGCGGAAGGAAGCGTCTCCGTGTCTCTCGATATTGGATCGGAGTCAGACGGCGGACTAGGCCTTCTGTTCACCGTCGCAGACAGTGGTATCGGAATTCCTCAAGAGAGGCAGGAGGATGTATTCGAGGCTTTTACCCAGGCAGATGGTTCCACGACCCGGAAATATGGTGGTACTGGACTGGGACTCAGTATCTCCTCTCAACTCGCAGCAAAGATGGGTGGCGAGATTTCGATTGAGAGTCCTTCCTCTCTTGCGGATCCGATGGTAGGCGGTCCGGGGGCAATCTTCCGGTTCTCAACCATCGTTCAGCGAACGGAGGTCGTGATCCGTGACGGCACTCCTGGCAGATTCGGCGCTGTTGACCAAGATCAAGTCGCACGGTTGGAAGTTCTAGTCGCTGAGGACAACGAGGTGAACGCGATGGTCGTCGAGAACCTTCTCACCCGCCGGGGACACCACCCCACGATTGTAGAAAACGGCAAGGCGGCAGTCGAACGCTGGCGATCAGAACGCTATGACATCATCCTGATGGACCTTCACATGCCTGAGATGGACGGCTATGACGCCACTGCGGCCATACGTGCGATAGAGGACACTAGCCAGCGAACTCCCATTATCGCGCTGACCGCCGACGCCGTGGATGGCGAAAGGGACAGGTGCCTCGCCGCTGGCATGGACGGATACGTGACCAAACCAATCGACACCAATACCTTGTTCCGAACCATTCACGAGCTGGTTTCTCGATTTGCTGTTGACAGCACCGTCGATACAGAGTCCGCTTCTGAGGAGCGCCAACTGGATGTGAAGCAATCTCTAGCGATGTTCAACGGTAACGTCGATCTACTATTGAAGCTGACGAAGGTGCTTCAAAATGAGACCGAGGGTTTCATCGCCGCCATTGACCAGGCGGTCGGGCGAGACCAACTGGCGAGTGTCGAGGACGCATCTGCCCGGTTCACCGGCGCGCTTGAGATGTTCTCGGCTAGAGCGCTGGCGCAAGCTACGAAAGAATGGGCCAACTCGGCTGGCGCCGACCCATCCACGTTTCAGAGTGGGTGGACTCTTGTCAGGCAGCGAGTGGTGCGGCTCGTGGATGAACTTGAAGGACTGGATAAGTCCTCGGTGGAATCCATACTGGGCAATGCTGGTGAAGCGTCTAGAGTGTTTGAGCGGACCACGACGATGGAACGCTTTGACGGACAGACGGAACTGTTTGATCAGGTGCGCCTTATATTTTTGGGCCAGATACCGCCTTTCATAGACGAGATGAGACAGGCCGTCAGGAATCGGGACTCTCACAGGGTCGCCGAGGCCGCGCACAAAATGAAAGGTGCCGCCGGGATGTTCGCCAGTCCCAGAATGGTCGCTGGCTTAATGAAGCTTCAGGACCTTGGGCGCAGTGGAGATATTGAGGGCATCGAGGCACTATGGGAAGAAGTGACTCGAAAAGTACAGAAGCTCGGCGACGAACTGTCCGAGGCGGCTTAAGTCGAAACAACCCGACGCAGATAGTTCGCGCTAACTCTGACTGCCCGATTTCCGACCCAAACGCCGCTTTGCAGATTGACGCCCCTTGCAATATTGTTGGTTCACTGTGTGCCACCGTCGTCTGACTACGCCTCGAACGTTGGGCGTCAAAAACCCTATACACTCGGGCGCAGATCGCCGTTACCAAAGTGATCGCTGAACTCCGGCCGTAGTTTACTAAAGGGATATTTTGAATTACTTACATGATATAGGCGCTGGCACCTACGTGATTGTCATACTATCTCGATGCTCCACCGCCAGGTGTCGCCCAATAATGGGTTCTTGGCAGATTGAGTAGCCCAACTGCAACGACACAGAGGGGAATGTGATGTCCAATCACCTACATCGAAGTAGCGGCACGAAATGGAGACTCATATTATTTCTGCTGTGCCTTCCGTTCATTGCGGCCAGCGCCATCTTCGTTTGGCAAGACTACCATGCCCGAAGGGCAGCGACCCTTACCCAGGTGGAGCTCAAGTCTGCGCAGGTCAACGCTCAGCTAGAGGACTTCGTTCACACCGTTCGAGGTGCTTCGAGCGTGTTCGCCCATGAGTGGGTTGCCCAGTACCCATCGGAATTTGCCGGTCCTCAATCGCTTGGTGCCGCAAGTGCGCATTTGAGGGGCTTTGTAGCCGACCGCCCTCATTTCTCCGGCGCGTATATCACAGACTCGGCGGGCAATATCCTAGCGCCGGATTCTTCAACAACCGATCAGATCGGCGATCCAGCGTTCTTTAAGCGGATTCATACAAGTGGTTCATTTACAGTCTCCGACGTTATCGCGCCAGAGAACGAAGGATCGCCATTCGCCCTGTTCGCACAACCACTTATCTTGACAGACGGGAGTCACCAATACCTGGTACTCAAGAGCGACCTGCTGACGATCTCGGGCATCATGGATATGAGGGTAGGATTCCCCCACAGTGCAAAATCTGGAGTCTTCGATAGTAAGGGTACGATTCTGGCGGGCACCGGCTACGAGGCACCCCATCCCGGTATGGCGGCGGGCCGCGACATCACCGCCAGTGCGGTCTGGCAGCAGGCCAGCAGTCGGCCAACCGGAGTGTGGTTTGGACCCGGCTTGGATCAGATCGAGCGTATCGTCGTTTTCGGTTACCCTGACGGTACGCCCTGGATCACGACAGTCGCCTTCGCCCAATCCGATCTGTTCGGACCGCTTTGGTCCCGCATACGGACATTCGGGACGGCAGGCGTCGCAACTGTTCTCGTAGTGTTTTGGGCCGCGGAGTTAGTGATCCGAAAAGAACGCCGATCGCTCGATGTACTCGAACGGCAGCGGGTCGTTCTTAACGCGTCGATTAATGGATCGAGAGACGGGATGATCGTCATAGGTGGAGATGGCGTCGTCACATACGCTAACAGCCGGTTTGTCCAGTTATTCTCCGAGGGTTCTTTCAATCCGGTAGGCAGGACCTCTTCAGATCTGTTGGACCTGATAAGTCTCCGCCAGATCAAAGAAGGGGCAATCGAAGACCTCAGTGCCACGATTCATGGCAGCGGGGTGGAGACCGTGTCAATGTCGTTTGGAGGCGTCGAGCCCCTCGATATCGAAGTCGTAGGGTATCCACTTTCAACCGAAGCAGGAGAGGAAGTTGGACGGTCGGTCGTATTGCACGACGTATCCAAGGCGAAGACGCTTGACCGCATGAAATCCCAACTCCTGGCGACCGCCTCCCATCAACTGCGGACGCCAATGACATCGATACTCGCGTACTCGGACTTGCTACTCGAACAGGACCCTTCTCCGGAGGAACGGCGGGAGTGGCTCCAAACGGTCTATTCGGAGTCGGTACACATGACTTCGATCATCAACTCGATGTTAAATGTATCGGAAATCGAGTCGGGACAAGTCACCATGAAGACCATTTCTTTCGATGCCGGTATGGAAGCGGAGAGCATCGCCACGAAATTCAGCGCCAAGTATCCGACGAGAGATATCCGCGTCGATATAGCACCCGCGGCTAGATTGGTTCGGGGAGACAAGGACAAGTTCGGCGAGATCGTTGAGAATCTGGTCGACAACGCGTTCAAGTACTCTGGAGCGTCAACGAAGATCAGGATTACAGCAACAGAGCCTGCCGAGCAGATGGTCTCGTTTGCTGTGTCGGACGATGGGATCGGAATACCCGAGTACCGCCTCAACGACCTGTTCATGCCGTTCTCCCGTCTGCGCGACGATTCGAATCTCGGCATTTCCGGCTCCGGGCTTGGCCTCTACATAGCCAAGTCATTAGTCGAGCGGCAGGGAGGCACTATGTGGGTGGAAAGCAAACGTGGTGAGGGGACAACCATTCGCTTCACACTGCCAGCCGCTCAACTCGAATCCTCGCGAGCAGACGATTTCAACCGATTAGCGCAACTGGAACCGGCTATATAGTATTGTGGTCATGGTGAACCACGGCGCGAGGACGTCAATCCATGACCACTGTGTTACTTGCCGAGGACGAAAGGCCCATCCGCGCCGCCCAGAAAGCTTCGCTGCGTCGAATAGAAGGTGTCGAGGTCATCGAAGCCTCAGACGGTGTTGAAGCGCTGGAGTTAATCATTGAACTCGCGCCCGAGGTCGTGGTTCTGGACGTCATGATGCCACGCATGGGCGGAGTAGAAGTGATACGGCGGGTCAGGGTTCTAGATATAAGCCCGCAAATCCTTGTGATGACTGCGCTGGTACAGCCGGGGCTCATCGAGGAGCTTCGAGAATTGGGTGTACACCAGGTCATGACCAAGCCCTTCAAAGTCGCCGATTTCGTTCGCACGGTCGCCGAAATGATTGATGAGATCAACCAATAACTCTTTTCATGAGAGGTTGCGACCAACTCTGACGCTGCGGAATTCTAGAGAACCGTAGGCCTCTCAATCGTATCGGCAGAGCTTTGTTGACCCTCACTCTGGTCGCCGTTTAGTCGGCTCGATATGCCCCCGAGCAACCGATCCTGGTCTAGCATCAGGCTTGTGCGGAATGTTCAGAGCGATCGGCGACCAGTCGCCTATTTCACCAGGCACGGCTTTGCCGTTGACGTGATACTCTGCCACGATCAGCAATGTCCTTCCCAGAAGAAATCCGCCAAATCGCTGACGAGTTGCGTGAGATCTCGTCCGTTGGACTGCGTACAGCGCCAAACGAGTACCACACAGAGAAGTACGAAAAAATGTCGCTATTGAGCAGCCGTCTGGTATCGGTGCTGGCGCGCGACCGCTCTTCCGGTAGAGCGGCTGACTATCAAGGCGATTTCTCTACAGCAAGCCCCATGCTCGTCGCAAACGCTGCTGTGTTCCGGAACGGAAAGATTCTCCTCATAAGGCGCTCGGACAATGGGCGTTGGGCGTTGCCCGGAGGCATGACCGAGGTTGGTGAGACCTGGGCGGAATCCGCGCAGCGGGAGCTTATGGAAGAGGCCGGTGTTCGCGGCACGGCGACGAAACTCCTTGCGGTGTTCGACCGGACCGCGCCGAATGGTGGGCAGCACCTGTACATAGCCGTGTTCATGGCCGAGGTGCCCACCGATGAGGAGCCCAAACACGACGGCGCAGAGACCACCAATGTGGGGTTCTTTCCGGTCGAGGAGTTACCAAACGTCGGTGCGACGTCCATGATCCCTACTGTAGTCAAGCTGGCACGCGGAGAGATGCCGGTGCCATACTTTCATCCAGGCCCCAGGCAGCAAGTCGGCAGCTAGGAGTTAGGCATGTCTTTCCAAGACGAAATCTATCAGATCGCCGACGAGCTCCGTAGCATCGCCAACTCGGGACTGCACTACGCCGAGAACGACTATGACCGCCAGCGTTACGAGCACGCGCTGTCGTTGAGCGCTCGGCTGGTTGCTGGAATAGAGGAGCGGTCGACCGACGAGATTATGCAGGAGTACCAGGGCGACCTCGCCCACGTCACGCCGTACGTTTCCGCCGACGCCGCCGTGTTTCGGGACGGAACAATCCTCCTGATCAAGCGCGATGACAACGGCCTCTGGGCCATGCCAGGCGGCGCGACAGAAGTCGGCGAGACCTGGGCGTAGTCGGTCGAGCGAGAGCTTCACGAGGAGGCTGGTGTCGTCGGCAAGGCAAAGCAACTCCTCGGCGTGTTCGATTCTCGATCGTGGGGAGGCCTGGAAAAGTACCAGGTGTACAACAGTGTTTGGCACGTCGAGATCGCTGATGATCAGACGCCTATCTCCGGCCCTGAGACCACCGACGTAGGCTTCTTCGCCGAGGACGCCCTGCCCGAGCTATCCGGCAGCCATGTACGCCGCGTCCCAATGACCTTCAAGCTGGCGCGGGGAGACGAACCGGTGCCGTATTTTGATCCGACAAGTTAGACAGGTTCGTACGGTAGAATGTGGCCTGATGAAGAACCTCGTGACATTCTTTGTCCTCCTGCTGATCACCGTAGCTACGCTGGCATGCAGCTCGGACCTTTCTGAATCGGAAATACTCGAGATGCTAGCCCCTTCCGTAGTGACCTTTCGAACCGAATCGGGCCGGGGAGGCAGCGGCTTCCTGGTCGAGGGCAACTACGTTGTGACAGCAGCACACGTCACATGGCCAAGTTCTAAAGTCGGGGTGCTGTTCCACGACGGCACGGAACAAGACGACGTTCCGGTCGTGTCTTACGACCTCATGGCCGACCTGGCGATTCTCGGGCCGGTAGAGACCACTGCTCAGTTACTGCCGTTCGGGGATGGTGGGACAGCAACCGAAGGAAGAAATATTTTCGCTGTTGGCTATCCCGAAGGCGGGAACAAGCTTGTAGCGAACGAAGGTGAAGTATGGAGAGTGGACAAATGGAAGGATGTCAACGTCTCCTATGTGCATACGACAGCCAGAGCCCAGCTTGGAATGAGCGGGGGGCCGATCACAGACGGCAAGGGAAACGTAATAGGCGTGCTATTCGGAGGAAGGGTAGTATCTTCAAGCACGGCCACATCTGTACGGGTGATCAGAGACCGACTGGCGCAGATAGCAAACGGGGCTCCCGTCTCGGCAATCGGATCGAGACTCCCACAAAGCGCCGAGGGTAGTAAGGAGCAAAGGTTTGTATTGAACGGTCGTTGGCAGACTCAGACGTTCGTGTTTAACGAGCCTGAAGATACGCGTGTGGAGATCGAGGTTGAGTCCGATCGGCGAGTAGAGTTCGCGGTGCTTGCTCCTCAGGGATTCTCGTACTATGAGCAGTACACGGGCAATACGTTCATTTCCACCAGAAGCAAGCCAGTTGATCCCTACGGCCTCGGAATTCCAGTGTTCTTAGTTGTGAGGCAGCAGTTCGATTTGGAGCGTGATGTCACGATCAAGAGTTCCGCCATCCTAGTTCCACAAACAGACCCTGACGATGGACGTGAACTAAAGATCGGTGACAATATTACTGGGGCGTTCGACACTCCCGTGGACATCGACAGGTATGTTGTCAATCTCGATGAAGGCGAAAGGTTTGGCTTACGGTTTCAAGCTAACCCAATTACTTCGGCGACAATTACGATCGATTACCCCGGTGCCCCACACTTCGAGGTCGTTTCCTCAGACGTTGGAGCCCCCGACTGGCACCCGGATGGTGTGGATGTGCTTTACAAAGCCTCCTTCAAGGGTGAGTACACCATCGCCATTCAGCCCACGATACTTGGGCCTCCATCCGGCTATACACTATTTGCGTTCCAACCTGTCACAACGAAGGTGACATCCCGTCCACGGAGACCTATTGCTACGAAGGAAAGCCCAGTTGGCGAAATGCTGAGATTCGAATCACTCAAGACTCCGATTAGCATCAGCTATCCCCTCAACATAATAGGCGAGGCCGAAGAGTTACTCGGCGCTACTGTATTCGAGCAGGGCCGTCGGGGAGAGACGGTAGCTATCGAGGAACTCGATCTCAGTTTCTATGACTCTGGTATCTCGGTAGACAGATACCTGCGAAGCTCCATCGTGGCTACGGGCCTTCCCCTTGTAGGCGAAAAAGCAACCGCCCGCCGCGAACTCAAAACCCGCTCCGGCGCGCCCGTCGTGATCGAGGACTTCGAGGCGGACGGCGGCCAGACGAAGGGCGTGAGGCTGGCGTACATCCACGAGGGAACGACAGGTTTTCTGGCCGTCTTCTACGCGCCAGTCGAAGTGTTCGACGAGTGGAGGCCGGTGGTTGATTACTCCATCGGCACGTTCGCGGTCTTCGGCGAGACGGTGGGCGAGTGAGCGGCAAGACTTAGGTCTCAAGAATGACTAAACATCTGACGACAATCTTTGTGAGCCTATTGCTAACTGCCAGCGCGCTCGCGTGCAAGTCAGAGACCGATGATCTGACGGGTCTCTCCGAATCTGATGTTCTGGAGAAGCTGAGGCCCTCGATGGTGACGGTCCGAGACGAACTTGGTTACGCAGGTAGTGGGTTCCTGGTCGACCAGGATTACGTAATAACGGCCGCTCATATCGTCTGGCCGAGGCGCGCCGTCACCGTCGCGTTCGAGGATGGCACCGAGCACACCGACGTTCCTGTCATTTCGTACGACCTCATGGCGGACCTTGCATTTCTCGGCCCCCTTCAGACGTCTGCCCCACACCTGGCGTTTGCGGATGACGAGTCGAAGTCGGTCGGGGGCACCGCATACTCAGTTGGTCATTCCCAAGAGACGCCAGAGCTCATCGCTAACAAAGGTGAGTGTTGCGCCTTCAAGAAGTGGTCGGCCGCCAACGTTAGCAGCGTGTATACGACCGCCAGGGTTGGGAGTGGAATGAGTGGTGGTGCGCTGACGAATGGTAAAGGCGAGGTCATCGGGATTATCACCCTTGCATACGAAGATGGCTCCGGCGGCCCCTCCTCAGTTACCATCAGGGATCGATTGAGCCGGATCATAGATGGGGAAAAGACCTCAGTTGTTGGATCGCGGCTGCCCACTGAAGCTGATGGCGTCCTCGATCACACATTCGTGTTACACGATCGATGGGATACCGCAACCTTCGTGTACGACGAACCCTTCAACACTCAGATATCCATCGAGTTTGACGGTGCGCCGGATACGGTATACGCAGGCATCGATCCGCACGGATGGACTCAGTTCGACGGGTTCCACGGCATGGGCTTCCTCTCCACCACGGGAGGCGCCGTCCAAGTAATTGTGGGTTATGGCGGGCCAGCCTTCATAGTCGTGAAGCAGCGTTTCGATTTGGAACGCGAAGTCACGATCAGGAGTACCGTTCCCCTGGTGCGACACACCGACCCGGATGACGGTAGGGAATTGAAGTTCGGCGACACCGTCATTGGTGTCTTTGACACCCCGGTGGACATCGACACCTACACCATCCACCTGTCGCAGGGCCAACGGCTCGGCATTCGATTGCGCTCTGATGGCGCCTCGGGAGCAATGATGACCGTGGATTACCCCGGTGCCGCGTACTACGAAGTCGTAAGTATGGATGAGTACGACGAAAGTCGAACGGTCGATGGGGTCGTGATTGAGTATGAGGCCCCTGTAGATGGCCAATACACTGTTGCGGTCGAACCTACACGGCTTCAGTCCCCGGTGGGCTACACACTGGAGGTCGTCAGTCGATTCAGCAACGGGTCTCCGGTGCGTTTTGAGAAACCTGAAAACGCTTTCGACAGCCCTGTCGGCGACCTGATGAGATTCCAAGCGGAGAACTCACCTATCCGAATCGACTACCCTGCCAACATCACTGGTGGCGGCGAAGAGGTTCTTGGCGCGGCACTCTTCGAGCAGGGCCGTAGGGGCGAAACGGTCGCGCTCGAAGAACGAGACCTGAGCTTTTACGAGGAGGAACTTTCCATCGACCAATACATACGCCGTTCCGTCCTGATGAGCGGTCTGCCGCTTGTAGGCGAAAAAGCAACGACGCGCCGCGAACTCAAAACCCCCTCCGGTACGCCGGTCGTGATCGAGGACTTTGTGGCGGACGGCGGCCAGACGAAGGGCGTGCGGCTGGCGTACATACACGAAGGAACAACCGGCTTTATGGCTGTCTTCTATTCCCCCGCCGAGGTGTTCGAAGAATGGAAGCCCGTGGTCGACTACTCCGTCGGCACGTTCGCGGTCTTCGGCGAGACAGTGGGCGAGTGAGCGGCAAGACTTAGGTCTCAAGAATGACTAAACATCTGACGACAATCTGCGTGGTGCTGATGCTTTCTGCCAGCGCGCTCGCGTGTGGATCAGACCTCTCCGAGAGCCAAGTCCGCGAAAAACTCGCCCCGTCGATGGTGACGTTCCGAACTGAGCTTGACCTCGGCGGAAGTGGGTTTCTGGTCGAAAATAACTATATCGTCACGGCTGCACACGTCCTGTGGCCAAAATTATTCGCAGACGTAATATTCGATGACGGCACTGAGCATATTGGCGTCCCCGTTATTTCGTACGACCACATCGCCGACATCGCGATCCTCGGCCCAATCGAGACATCGGCTCCACATTTGGAGTTGACGGACGAGAACACGGACTCGAGAGGAAGTACGGTGTTTACCGTCGGCTACCCTGTATTCGCAGACCCTCTCTCAATCTACGAAGGCACTGTTTGGTTCCTGGATAGATGGCCGAACGCCCAAGCTTAATATATCTATACGACAGCTCAGTCTGAGAATGGCATGAGCGGTGGCGTGCTCACGGACGACCAGGGGAAGGTCGTGGGTGTTTTGTCAGCCCGTGACGAGGAGACTACCCTCGGCTCCTCTGTAACTGCCATCATAGGCACACTGGAACGAATCGCGAACGGAGAACAGGTTTCTCTCTTTGGCTCACGGCTACCGCCGGATGGTGAAGGCGGCATGGATCATGAATTTGTACTGCACGGCCGATGGGATACCAAGACCTTCATGCACGATGAGTCCAGCGACACCCCGCTAAATATAAGGTTTGAAGCGACCCAGGACATCGAGTCCGCAAACCTCCATCCGCAGGGGTGGACGTATCTAGGCGAGGATGAGAGCACCGTTTTCTTTTCCACGCAGACGGGAAAGGGACTATACGGGAAGGGCGTGCCAGCTTTCATAATCTTGAGACAGCAGTTCGATCTTGAACGCCACGTAAGGTTCACGAGTTCCGTTCCACTCGTGTTGCACACGGACCCAGATGACGGTAGGGAGTTGAATATTGGCGACACAGTCGTTGGAATCTTCGACACACCAGTAGACATCGACACGTATACGATCCAACTATCGAGAGGCCAACGGTTCGGCATTCGATTGCGCTCCGTTCCTACCGAGGTCGCGAAGATGACTGTTGACTACCCCGGTGCCGCCCACTACGAAGTCGTCACGATCGATGAGCGTGACGACAGTCGGACGGATGAAGGGGTTGCCATCGAATACAGGGCTCCCGTCGATGGTATCTACACCATTGCAGTCGAGCCTACGCGACTTCAAGGGCCTTCCGGCTACACACTGGAGGTAGCCAGTCATTTCAGTGAGAGGCTTCCGGTGCGTTTTAGAAGACCGGAAGACGCTTTCGGCAGCCCTGTCGGCGACCTATTGAAATTCCAGTCCGACGAATCACCGATCAGCATCAACTACCCACTCAACGTGACAGGAGGTACCGATGATATGCTCGGCGCCAGTGTATTCGAGCAGGGTCGGCGTGGCGAGACTGTCGCGATTGAGGAATTGGACCTGACATTTTTCGGACAGGGGCTCTCGGTTGACGACTACGTACTACGGTCCATTGTGCTAAACGGCCTGCCTCTTGTAGGCGAAAAAGCAACGACGCGCCGCGAACTCGAAACCCCCTCTGGTGCGCCGGTCGTAATCGAGGACTTTGAGGCGGACGAAGGCAAGACGAAGGGCTTGCGTCTGGCGTACATACACGAGGGCGAGACCGGCTTCATGGCTGTCTTCTATGCGCCCACGGAGGTGTTCGATGAGTGGAGGCCGGTGGTCGACTACTCTATCGGAACGTTCGCGGTCTTCGGCAAAACAGTGGGTGAATGAGCGGCGTTCGCTTTCCTGAGTTGAGCACGGAACAAATTGCGGTATCGGTACGTCTCTATACTTGAGACATCGGTTTCAAACCGGGTCTGGACAGATGAGGCGAAGTGGTGCACAATAGTAGACACGTGAATTTTTATTCATGCATTTAGCATCACGCTTCTTGGATACAATGAAACCCTGACCCAAGCTTGGCTTGGTGGGTCGAACGCAGATCAGCTTAGATTAGACCGACGACCCACGTGGCCGTCCAGTGAACATCGAGCGGAGAGCCGAAAATGGACGACACGACGTATTCTGACGCAGCTTCGCCCTCAGTATTTCCGGGCAGCGGGTCCGGCTACACGGATGCGTCGGGTCGGACAGGCTCAGTACCTGCCACGCCTGCGGAGCCCGAAAAACGGGTCTTCCCTGACAGGACGCGGCCTCGTCGAAGGTTCAATGTCCGAGTACACACATTCGACTCACTACGGGACCGCAACTTCCGGCTGTTCTGGATGTCGATTTTGTGGATGGGCGGCGCGTTCTGGATTCAGATGTTCATGGTGGGCTGGCTGGCCTACACGCTCACCCAGTCGGCCTTAATGACCAGCATTGCCGTCGGTCTACAAATGGCCCCTTTCTTCGTTGGCGGGCCTCTCGGCGGCATCGTTGCCGACCGCTTCGACAGGCAGCGCGTACTCTTGATAATCGTTGGCTATCAGGCGGTCGTGATGGCGGCGTTCGGGGCACTCGTTATGTCTGGTCGCACAGAGATATGGCACCTGTTCGGCTTCGCGATCGCGCTTGGACTCGGCACTGCAACGTCGGAGCCGGTGCGCTTCGCCATGATTCCGCTGTTGGTGCCCAAGAACGCGATGGTGAACGCCTTCGCAATGCAAGGCCTCGCCTTCAACATCGCCCGCTTCGTGATGCCAGCGCTCGCCGGATTCCTAGTGCTTTTGATGGGGCCCGGACCGACGGTGCTCGTCGCCGTGGGCACGCTGCTCATGGCCGGACTGTCCATCGCGCTAATGCAGCTCGATGAGGACGTCCGTTGTGCCGCAAAAGAGGCCACAACGCATGGGCCCATACGAAAATTCATAGACGGGCTTCAGTACGCAAAAGACCAGCCGTTAATACTCGGCTCGGTGTTGATGGGTGCCTTCGCACCGTTCTTGCTAGTACCAGCCGTATCGAGCCTGATGCCGGTCTACGCCGACCGGATATTCCAGGTGGACTCGGACGGCCTGGGCGTACTGATGGCCGCCGTGGGCATCGGCGGCACGCTGGGCGCGATCCTAGTCGCGTCTGTCGGGAACATCAAACGTAAGGGTCAGGCGATGATAGCCATGCTCCTGCTCTCGGGGGTCATGGCGATTTTGTTCTCGCTGACAGGATCGTTCATTATAGCGATAGCGTTGCTGGCGCTGATGTTCGTCGGGATGCCGTCGTACTGGGCCATCCAGGGCGCAACCATCCAGGAAGTCGTGCCGAACCATCTTCGCGGTCGGGTCGCTTCAATCAGCCCTGCGCTCGTGGGCTTCTACCCGCTGGGCGCGGTCATCGCAGGAACCCTGGCGGAACGCTTCGGCGCGCAGACGGCCACGCTGGTCGCTTCCCTCATCTTCCTGACAGCGATCACGGTGCTGTCGGTCACATTCCGCAGTATCTGGCGCTACCGCAGCGAGTGATTTCTGTGTAGGCGCCAGCTTGGCTTGCCTATTTGTCCTTGGAGAAGTGAACGCCTGGCCGTACGTTTCACTGTACCGATCATAGGACGATGAGGAGTATTTTGCTCAGCGTGTTACATGCCTTCGACTAGGCCGCTGTTGGATTCAGGGTGGAAACTTTTGCTCACGTCCGGATAATACCTGATCGGTCATTTCGGTGGCGGTGTCTTGTTTGTGATTGAACGGTTGAGTGATGTTGGTCGAAACGCAGTCGGTCAGGCGTGAACAGTCCATTCCGAATCCTGGCGTTCAGCACACTGAAGTCAACATTACCGCACGATTGGTTTGGGGCGGTCGAAGTATCTGCTGGATTTTGTCGGGGTGTGGCGCAGTTGGTAGCGCGCGTGGTCCGGGACCACGAGACCGCTGGTTCGAATCAAGTCACCCCGACCACTAATTTTTGATGTATTCGTGGTGTATTCTGCGATTACCAACGCATACAGCCTGTATTTGCCGCACTATCGTTCTTATTCCGTGTTGCCGAAGATGATCCGAGGACGGGATTGATCCCTTATTTTGACGATTTTGGGTAAGTGACCTGCCCCCATTGGTTGTACCACTCGTTATGTTAGTCCGGCAAGTATCGGCATATGTACAGATGGCACGAGCGCCTCTGGTGCCGGTGGCATGTATCCCAGCGAGCTGTGCGGTCTGATTCGAT
>Ga0209501_10000478_pt1 | contig 48332 bp, 44 predicted proteins | sample ArcticOcean_MG_C_4_FD_187434 | JGI IMG/M metagenome (GOLD analysis project Ga0209501, IMG submission 187434) | Marine microbial communities from western Arctic Ocean - ArcticOcean_MG_CB4_134 (SPAdes) (version 2) | ecosystem: Environmental > Aquatic > Marine > Oceanic | place: Arctic Ocean...
TTTTTAGCTCTAAGATAATTTTTACCGGGTATCGGGTGCTGAAAGGTGAGCGAAGCCTTAAAATATTCCCAACTTTTTGCCCATCCGATAAAGCGCCCTTACCCGCGCCATTGCATTCCGGTCAGCTTTAATTGCTTCTTTGGTCCGTCGGCTATCAGAACTGGCTAGCAGTCTTTTCATATTGTGAATGGCATAAAGTAGAGAAGAATTGAAGTTAGTTGGACTTGACCGGCCTGAAAGCCGCCGTCTCACCCGTTCCAAAGCCAGGCGGCGCCGCGTACACCGCTGGAGTCGCCATGCTTGGCAGGCCGGATTGGGGTGACGAAGGTGTCCGAGAAGACATAGCCTTCGACCAGCCCCGGCAGATCTTCGTAAAGCCGGGCAATGTTTGACAAGCCGCCTCCAATCACGATGACTTCTGGGTCGAGCATGTTTATGGTGGTTGCCAGCCCCCGCGCCAGGCGGTCGGCATAGCGCTCATAGGCCGCCAGGGCTTCCGTCTCTCCGGCCTCGGCCGCGGCGATGATGGCTTTGCCTGTCAACTGTTTCCCGGTATCTTCGGCGTGATCACGGCACAATCCCGGACCCGAGATATAAGTCTCGAGACAGCCGCGCTTTCCGCAGTAACAGGCCGGGCCCGGAATCTCGCCGGAACCGGGCCAGGGAAGCGGGTTATGAGCCCATTCTCCGGCGATGGAATTCGGCCCCACCCAAGTCTTTCTTTCGATGGCGATCCCGCCGCCCGCGCCGGTGCCAATTATGACTGCGAAAACCAAGCGAACGCTGGCCGCGGCGCCGTCGGTCGCCTCCGATACCGCAAGACAATTGGCGTCGTTCTCCACCCGTAACGGGCGGGCGAGGCTGCGCTCGAGATCGCCCCGCAGGTCCCGGCCGATGAGCCAAGTGGAGTTAGCGTTTTTAATGAGTCCCGTGGCCGGTGAGATGCAGCCCGGAATGCCGATGCCTACGCTTCCCCGCTGCCCCAAGTCCGCTTCCAACTCGGCCACCAGCTCCGTGACGCTCCTAACGCAGCCGTCATAATCCTGGCGCGGGGTCGAGATGCGCTTCCGGCGCAACTCTATGCCGTCTGTGTCGAGCGCGATTGCCTCGATCTTGGTGCCGCCAAAGTCGATTCCGATGCGCATCGCTACGTCACTTCCGCTTCGGGTCTCACAAGCAGGTGTATCCACCGTCGACCATCATGACGCTTCCGGTCATAAGGCTAGAGGCCCCTGAGGCAAGAAAGAGAACGACGGAGGCGATCTCCGAGCACTCACCCATGCGGCGCATGGGGGTTCCGTCCATCCACTCGGCGAACATTTCCGGGTCGTCTTCGACAAAACGGTTCAAATCGGTATTGATATAGGTCGGCGCCACGGCGTTGACCCGGATACCGTAACGGGACCATTCGACCGCCAAGGATTTCGTTAGGTGATGCACGGCAGCCTTGCTTGCGTTGTAGGCGCTTTGCGGCTGCGGTTTGTTGACGATGAAACCGGACATGGAACCGACGTTCACGATACTGCCCCCGCCCTTTTCGATCATGTGCCCGCCGAATGCACGGCAGCACCAGAACACGCCATGGAGATTGATATCGATCACGCGGCGCCAACCGGTGTCGTCGTAATCCTCGGCCGGCATCAGGTCCGCGACGCCTGCGTTGCAAACAAGGATATCCACCTTGCCGTGGCGTCCGACTAAATCGGCGGCGGCGGCGCTCACCCCGTCCGCGTCGGTCACGTCGAGCCGCACAAGCTCTGCCTCGTAGCCCTTCCCGCGAAGGTTCTCGATACCGCTCTTCCCGATGTTTTCATCGATTTCCGCGAGCACCACATGCGCGCCAGCTTCGGCGAGCGCCTCCGCGCAGGCCAGTCCTATATTGCGTCCGCCACCGGTGATAACGGCAGTCCGGCCGTCCAATTTGTATTTTTCGAGGTACATGGGATATTCCTTTTCCAATTTACTCGCTTTTCTCAGCAACGCTCATCGTTGCCCACCTTCAGGACCACGGCCTTACCGGCCATTGCCCGGCGAACCGTCATTTGCGGTCAGAGTCCTTGGCTCCAGAAGACCATGGGGAGGACTGGGCCCGATGGCGATCAAACCCGGGAAGGAGATAATGGCCAGTCTCGGACTTTCTCCACGGTTTCTCAAAATCAACCTACGTAAATGTAATAAAATCCTTGCAGCCAAAGCTATCGCGCCACTCCCTTAAGCAAATATTTCTGCGAGGCGACGCACAATATCAACACCGGCAACACGGCCACCACGCCAAGCGCCGAAACCTCCCCCCAAAGGATGCCCCTTTCGGTCTTGAAAAAGATAACTGCAGTGGAAATGTATTTTGTCTTTATCGACGTTAAGAAAAGAGCATAAGTAAATTCGTTCCAAGCAAAAATAAAACTGATTATTCCTGTTGCAAATATTCCACCCTTCATCTGGGGCAATACAACTCTAATGAGCGCGCCGATTCGCGAGCAGCCATCGACCATCGCCGCTTCCTCGAATTCCTGCGGTATGTTTTCAAAAAAGCTTTTGATCATCAATACGACGAACGGCAAATTAAAAACAATGAAGATGATTACCAGAATTGAATAAGTGTCTAACAATCCCAGTGTCAATCCCATAATATAAAAGGGAAGGACAAGAGCAATAGATGGAAGCATCCGGGATGACACTATTCCAAGTTCTATCTTTTCCTTGTGAAGAAAGGAGAACCTTTGAAGCGCGTAGCCAGCGAGGATACCAATCAACAGGCAGATGATGACATTTGCCAGCGAGATAATGGTAGAATCCTGCAAATACTTGATCAATCCATATTTGTATATAGCAACTTTATAATTTTCCAGGGTGGGGACAAAAAAGACAATGGACGGGTCGTACAGCAATACCCTGTCCTTCAATGAAATTATGGCCATATATAAGATTGGGAACGCTGAAAAAATGGAAACGAGTGCAATCAGAAAATACACTAACCCCGTTCTGAATGAATTAATCGCGTTCATGCTTTTTTCCTTCCCGTCCACATTATCATCAGTGACAAGATGGCTGTGATGGCGACAAGCACGACCGCCCCGGCGGCGGCCATGCCCATCATGCCGAGGCCGAATCCGGTTTTATAGACAAACATCGGGAGAATGGTCGTGACCGACCCGGGCCCGCCGTTCGTCAATGTAAATATCGGCCCGAAGGTCTGAAACGCGAGAATCGCTTGAAAAAGACTACTGCTTATGATTACCGGTTTCAGTTGCGGCAACACAATCAACCTAAAGGCCTGTGTGTCCGAGCATCCATCGAGCTTGGCCGCCATGATCGTATCTTGATCTATATTCTCAAGACCCGCCAAAAGCAAAAGGGCCGAGATCGGGATGTGCATCCAGATAAGGACCACCAGTGTCGAAAACAAAGCATATTTCTGCCCCAGCCAGACGATTTTGTAGCCCCAATACTTCTCAACAAATACGTTGATGACCCCGAAATCGAAACTGAACAAGAGTTTCCACATCAATCCGGCAATCGCTGGGTTTACGGCCATCGGCAAGATCAGTATGGTGGTGAATAAGTACTTAAATTTTATCTTTCTATTGAATAACACGGCTACTGCTAGGCCTATGCAGAGGGTCATTACAACACAAATGATCGTTACGAAAATACTCAGATAGATCGAAGGCCAAAATTCAACTTCCCTTCCAGTGAACAGACGCACGTAATTGTCTAGGCCGATATACTCCCTGTCCTCCCAAGGGTAACCTATCTCGAAAGAGGTAAGGCTGATATTGAATAGAAGTAACGTGGGAACCACACTCAGGAGAAATAAAGACAATACAGATGGAGAAACCCATATATAGGGAGCACTTTTTTTCCAATAAATTTGTACGTTTGTGTTTCTCATTTTTGTCTTTCTGGGAAATACTTCCCCGGCGGGGAAGGAACCCAGCCGCCGCCCCTAGAGCACGGTGCCGGTGTCGGGATCGATTAGGTGCATTTGGTTCATCTCGGCCTTCAGGAGCATTATCTCCCCCGGTTCCCTGGCCACGTCCGGGCTGACGCGCGCGCAAACTTCCGTGTCGCCGATGGAGAAGTACAGCAACGTGTCCATGCCCAGGGGCTCCACCACATCGATTTTGATGTCGATTTCGACAAAATCGGCCTTCGCGCCGCCATGGTCTGGGCGCTGCGTGATGTGTTCGGGTCTGATTCCGAAGACTAGATCCTTGCCAAGGTGGGGGCTGTAACGCCCGGTACGAACGGTCGGCACCGGCAACGAGGGGCCGCCGCCAGTCAGACTAATTGTCAGGCCACCGCCTTCCTTGGCCAAACGACAATGCAGGAAGTTCATGGCTGGCGATCCGATAAATCCGGCGACGAATTTTGTCTTCGGGTGAAGATAAATTTCGTCGGGAGTGCCCACCTGCTCGATCCGGCCGGCGTTCATGATGACGATCCGTTCGGCGAGGGTCATCGCTTCCACCTGGTCATGGGTCACGTATAACGAGGTCGTCTTAACCTTATGATGAAGCCTCTTGATCTCCGTCCGCATCTTAACGCGAAGCTTGGCGTCCAGGTTGCTTAGGGGTTCGTCGAACAGGCACACGCTAGGCTCCCTCACGATGGCGCGGCCCATTGCCACTCTTTGCCGTTCACCACCAGAAAGTTGCCCGGGTCGGCGGTCGAGCAATTCCGCGATGTTGAGGAAGCGCGCCGCCTCCGTCACGCGGGTTTTGATCTCGTCCTTCGCGTACCTGCGCATGCGTAGGCCGAAGGACATGTTCTCACGTGCGGTCATATGCGGGTAGAGGGCGTAGTTCTGAAAGACCATGGCGATGTCACGATCCTTGGGCTGGACGTGATTGACCAACCGATCATCAATGAAAATTTCGCCCTTCGTGATCTCTTCGAGCCCAGCGATCATGCGCAGCGTGCTACTCTTTCCGCATCCTGAGGGACCGACCAGGACGACAAACTCACCGTCGGCGATATCAATGTCGATGCCGCAAACCGCCTCGGTGCGGTTGTATGTCTTGTGGAGGCCACGTATCCTCACTCCCGCCATAACAATCATCACTTTCGATTCGGCAAGTTTATGTTGCCATTTATTGGTCACAGCCGCTATGGCTTAGTCACACCCGTCGTCCGTCAGCTCCGGGACGCGGCAGGCCGTGAAATTTAGCGCAAAAGGAACGTGGGGCGCTGTTGCCGACGGGAACCCGTTGTTATGCACTTTTTTGCCGCGAACCGTGTCGTAAACGCTCCACACAAGCTAAGAGGACTCGAAGTTTCAGGGAGGAATTAAAACTTGGTCGCCTTGATTTTCTTGGATAGCTCGAGAAGCTCCGTTTCTGCTGCCTTAACGGCTTCCTCGGGGGTCATCTTCTTCAACAGCGCCTGACCTCCATAATACCCGGCAATCTTGTGGATTTTCTTGCCCTCGGGAGTTGCCGGCACCCATCGTTGTCCGATGGAAATCAGGTTGCCAGACGCCTCGAGCGCCTCTTTCAAGGCTTTGACAAAGTTGGGATTCTTGGCGATGTAATCGGGATCGTTGAGAGTCGAAAACCTCGCCGGAATGCCTCCCGCATCGATCAAGTCCTTGGCCTTGGCTCTTGAAGTCATCCAGGCTATGTAAGCCCACCCAGCCTCCTTGTTCTTGGCCAAGCTGGGAACGCTCAGGTCCCACCCACCCACGGGTCCGAATCGACCTTTGGGCGCGCGAGGAGGTGGCGCATACGCCACTTTGCCAACGACCTTCGATTTTTTGGGATCGTCGATCCAGGGCTGCAAGGAAGTGGCGTCATACCACATCGCCGTCTTTCCCGACGTGAACGCGGAAATGGCCGAGTTCCAACTGAAGGTTTCGATATCGGGGGGCGCGTACTGCAACAACTCTAGAAAGTACTTCAGTGAAGCAAGCGTTTCCGGTGTATTGACCTTTACTTCCCACGTCTTCTGATCGATAATCGCCCCACCGAACCCTGACGTAAAGAGATCCCACGCAAGAGCGAAAGTGCGCCCGGTCTCGGCTCTCATGGAAATTCCATACAGCCCAGGTTCCTTGTTTTGGAAGAATTTCGCTAATTCTAGAAGCTCTTCTGTGGTATCGGGCGGTGACTTTCCGTACTTGTCAAATAGGTCTTTGCGGTAGGAGATGAAGAAGCCTTCGCCGGCGATCGGGATGCCCCGAACTTTCCCGCGAAAGACACCCAGACCCTCCCTGTAAGCGAGGGTAATGTCCTCATAATCATACCCCGGTGGGGTGAGCGCGGAATTGTTAAGGAAACCGCGTAAATCGGCGAGGACATGTCTGGTTTCGTATGCCGGTAGATAAACTCCCTTCGTCATGTAGACGTCATAGGGCACGTCCTTGGCAGTTTGAGCCAGGAATTGCTTGGACATGATATCCCCGCTTCCCACCAACTCCCAACTCACTTTAATCCCCGTGGCCTTTTCAAACTCCGGAGTCAGGGCTCTCAGGGCATCCGACGCGGGATGGGGAATTCCCAAGACGCGAATTGCCGTGCCGGCATATTTGCTTTTTATGGAATCCGCCCACTTTTCAAGTGGACTTGCCGCTTCCGCGATGGAAAGAGTGAACAGCGCGGCGATTACCACAATGACGGACGCAATGGTCTTTTTAACGGACATACTTTCCTCCCTTTGTTCCCCCGCGGACCGACGCTTAAGCCCCCGGGAACCAGCGATTGACTTATAAAATACGCGAAAGCATGCTATCTAAGCGATTAGCGGTGTGTCAAGGCCAACACATTGATTTAATAATTAGAACTCACCGCCACTCGAAGGGCGCCGGTTAATGCGGAACAAGGGGCGTGGGATATGATCTTTCAAGATCCCGTTCCTTCGTCAAACGCGAAAGTTACCGTAGACCGTCTCCGGTGGCGGAATATCATTCGGCGGCTTCCGACCTTGGCAAAACATAGAGAATTCCGTTGATCACGTCGCGCAAGCTCCTCGCACGCGGCCGCCCTGATCATTGCTGAGTCGGGCAGACTGAAATCCACTCGACTAATATTCAAACGGCTAACATACCAATTCCGGTCGTTTGTTGACTGGTTACCTTTTGCGATCCCCTCGGCGCCTGAGTTCGGTCAGGTCATTGGAAACAAAATACTTTCGAACGGATCAGGCAAATCGACGAAGAACGTTTTGCACCTGATCAGCGGGCCCGATGATAAGGGGTTGCTTCATCCGGAAGCCGAAATCCCCAGTGTTAAGCATGGTGGGTAGGGAAAGGGGAGTGCCGTCCAGGAATCGTTCCACGAATCCTTGGGCGCGGCAGAACGGCAACGCCGCAGCCAGATCCCAGATATAACAAGGACCGGTTATGATGGCTTCGCAACGCCCAATTGCCAAGCTGATCATATGGTAGAGGTTAGAGCCCAGGTTGTGCAATCGAAACCCTTCCAGCAGACGCACATCCATATAGGTGTGGATGGCGGTGATCATAATGTTCCGGGTATCTTCAACCGTTGCATCTGGTAAGGACTGTACGTCTCGTCCGTTCAACAGGCACCTCCCATCCCGGTAGGCATAGGTTTCCCCGAGCACGGGAAAACGCAAGTATCCTTCTTGGGGTTCGCCCTTATACAGTAGGCCTATCCCCAACCCCCAAACTGGCAGGCCGCGAGCATAGGCGGCGGTGCCGTCCAGAGGATCAATCACCCATTGCCAATCGGCCTGCGCCAGATAGGGCTCCACTGCCTCTTCGGATATGATCCCGAATTCCGGTGTAAACTGTTTGAGGGTGGACACGACGAATTCGGAGGCTTCGCAATCGATCCGAGTGACGGTCGATCCATCGGGTTTTTCATCCGCAACTACGCTGCCCCACGGCCGAAGGACAATTTGATCATATTGATCAAGAATTCGCCCGATTAAATGACGATGGTTTGATGACATGGGTTCCTACTCACAGCATGCGGTGCCGGCTTGGCAGAGTGGCGTCAACTTGCGGCCTGAGATCTGCCGATTACGGGGTTGTGCAGACTGGTTGGCGATAATTTTGGCTAATCCAACTTTCACAAATATTTTGCCTTTCTAATTCAGCCAAAATCTTCTCTGGCCTTAAATGGATAACGCATTAGAGGATTATTCATTATAGGCTTCGGTCACCTGTTTCAAACCTTAACCAACACCAAAAATGTTTAAAAATTTTGATCCAGATCTGCTTGACGGTCTCATCACTGTCAAAGGCGTGGTGGATGGAATTGATCAGGGACGTCTTGCTGCTACGTTGAAAACCATGAGGGGACCGTTTGGATGGAGACTTTGTCGCTGTCCACCGAAGACTTGACCAAGTTCTATAGCGGGAACGCGGAGCGGTTGTTGAAGATGTAATATCTGCTGTTGGCTAGAAGCTGACCTCATGCAGCCGGGTGATCAGCCTCCCCTTCTAGCCAGTAACGGACCTGGCAGAAGTCTTTTCATACTGTGATGATGGCATAAAGTAGAGAAGAATTGAAGTTAGTTGTTGGGTGACGGCCGATTACGAACGAAAGCAGTAAATTTGAAAATTGCGGGCTTGAGATATAGCCCGTAGCCGCCATACGAAAGCCCCTCTTCACCCAAAGGGGGCCTTCAGATGCAGAAATAGTGCATTTCACCCGTGTTTTTTTGCACCTATGTTGCACCTATTTCAGGAAGAGAAATGAGCTAGAGATTGCCCTCTAACCCGACTATTCCACTTTGATAATGTGGAGTATGTTGGTAGTGCCGGGAGTGCTGAAAGGTACGCCCGCTGTTACAACCAGTCTTTGTCCTGGTTTCGCAAATTCCTCTCTGGCAGCGACATTGATCGTATGGGCCACAAGATCATCAAAAGTACCAACATCATGAGTTTGTAACGGGTGTACCCCCCAGGCAAGAGCTAACTGGCGGGCAATCTCCAGTCTAGGTGTCAGTGCAAGTATGGGTACATTTGGACGCACTTTGGATGCCCTTAGTGTTGTTGACCCTGTTTCCGTAAAGGTAACAATGGTTGACGCTTCAATCGACTGCGCCACTTGGCGAGCTGCAGTCGTAATAGCGTCGGCGTCGGAGCCATCTTCAAAAGAGATGTCAGGGTGGAGGTTATAATTTCTATCCTGCTCGACCTTATTAATGATACGGTTCATAATTGCTACTGACTCCACGGGGAATTTTCCTGCTGCAGTCTCCGCGGATAGCATTACCGCATCTGTACCCTCAAATATTGCGTTTGCAACGTCTGAGGCCTCTGCCCGGGTAGGTGTGGGGGCCATAATCATCGATTCGAGCATCTGGGTAGCCACAATGACGGGCTTACCCACCATACGTGCCTTTTGGATAATTAATTTTTGGAGCCCTGGTACGTCCTCAGGTGGTGCCTCCACACCCAGGTCACCCCTTGCGACCATCACCGCATCCGACAGCCGCACAATCTCGTCCAAATGGTCAATTGCTGCGGGCTTCTCTATTTTTGCTAGAATCCCGGCATGAGTGGAGATCAAACTCCGTGCTTCTTTAATATCCTCTGGCCGTTGGACAAATGATAACGCAACCCAGTCGACACCCAAATCTAGCCCCAATCGGAGATCCTTTCGATCCTTTTCGGTGAGCGATGACATGGGGAGGACTGTACCCGGGATATTCAAACCTTTATGATCCGATAAAACCCCACCGCTCTTAACTACGGTTTCAATTTCCGTTATACCTCCTTCACGTACTTCCAACCTGATTTTACCATCATCTAGCAGGAGTTCTGTCCCCGGCTTCACCGCGTGGTATATTTCGGGATTTGTAATCGCCACACGCGTTTTGGTTCCAGGTTTGTCAGGGCAAGAGTCTAATTTAAAAGCTGAACCGTTCTCTAGCTCAATGGCCCCATTTTCGAATGTTTCAACCCGTATTTTTGGACCCTGTAAGTCCATTATGACGCCGATCGGACGCTCTAGCTCCCTCTCAATCTCCCGGATTGCATTGTACCTGAGGGTGTGCTCTTCATGGGTTCCGTGACTGAAATTTAGCCGAAAAACATCGGCTCCCGCCATGAATAACTCTTTAATCTTCTCCTTGGAAGAGCTTGACGGTCCAAGAGTGGAAACGATTTTGGCGGCTCGGGTTCTACGCATTTTATTACAGAAACTTCTGCCTTTCGTTTAAAATTCTATTTTATCAGCTTGGGTCAGAGTATCCACAAGTAATCAATTGGTTCATGTAATTTCAGCCCACGACCAAAATGAAACTGATAGCTGCTGCCGGTTTATTTGTCATCATTGCCAGAGTTCTCGCCTCTTCCAGTTCAGCCGTTAGCGTATCGACGGTTATGCTGCACCTCTTCTGGTGGTCCTGCAGACGGTCTTCTAATTTTGATAAAATCTTAACATTTTTTAACATTCTTCTCCCTTGAACGTGGGTCGTCTTAATTGAATATCCGGTTGCCATGGCAGCTTTCGTAGCATTTTATCCCATGCAGTAGGCTTCAAGGAAATGGGCTTGCCGTGGGGGCAGGAATAGTTCTTTGGATAAAGGTGTCATAACACGTGATCCTTAATACCGGTTTACCGTTTTGATGTGTTTATTCAGGATAATCATTGGCCCCTTCAAATAGGCATTTAAGGGAGCTATAGTGCTGCCTTTACTGAAGAAAAATTAAGGGTGGATCCCATGACTGGTGTTACGGAAAAATTAGCGGTTTTTGCAAGTGACCTGGAGTATGAAGATTTACCAGCAGCAGTGATCGAACGTACTAAAATGTTGATACTGGATATCACAGGTATCATGGTGCGGGCCCGTCACGATGTGGAATCTACGGCCAGCTTGATCCGGGCAGTCTCTCGACTGGAGCTTACTGGGGGCAGCTGTTCGGTATTAGGTGATAGTGCCACCTATACTCCCTCGGCTGCAGCACTAATAAACGGTACGTTGGCCCATTCCCTGGATTTTGACGATACCCATGCCGAGGGATCGTTGCACTCTAGTGCGCCTATCGTGCCCGCGGCCTTGGCTGCAGCTGAGATTTCTTCCGCATCGGGCCGAGATCTGATTACCGCCGTAGTCGCCGGTTTTGAAATTCAAATTCGGCTGTCTATGGCGTTGAACCCGGCAGAACATTACGAGCGGGGATTTCACCCGACGGCTACCTGTGGTGTCTTCGGTGCCGCCGCTGCGACTTCCAAGTTATTGGGATTAGGGGCTGCCGATATTCAAAGTGCATTTGGTATTGCCCTCAGCCAGGCGGCGGGATCTATGGAATTCTTGGCGGATGGTGCCTGGACCAAGCGTTCCCATGTGGGTCAAGCGGCACAAAATGGCTTGATGTGCGCCTTCATGGCTGGAGAGGGATTTAAAGGCGTCAAGGATGCGTTTGAAGGTCGCCGTGGATTTTTTAATAGCTACGCTCCGAACCCAGTTCCGGATAAGGCCGTGGTGGATCTTGGCGAAACCTGGGAGACGCTTCGGCTCGCCTTAAAGCCTTATCCTTCATGCCGCTACAGCCACGCAGCGATGCAAGCGCTGATAACTATCCGCGAAGAGCATTCACTCGACTGGTCTAACATCGAAGAAGTTGACATAGGTCTCCCGGAAGCAGGCTGGAATTTGATCGGGGATCCTTTGAAGGATAAGCGCCAACCTAGGAGTGTTGTCGATGGACAGTTTTCCATGCCATTTTGTGCTGCGGTCGTACTGCGCGAAGGTAACATGTACTGGGATGACTATAAAAAGCATTTAGACGATCATGATACGTTGGCTTTGTGTCGAAAAATAAACGTGACCGTCGACCCTCGCGCCCAGGCTGAGTTTCCTGCTAACATGGCTGGTCTTGCACGGGTTAAATCGGAAGGTCAATCCTTTGAAAAATTTGTTGCCATGCCTAAGGGTGAGCCTGATAATTTTATGTCGCAGGAAGAAATCCGCGCAAAGTTTGATGGTCTGTGTCAGCCCTACCTTGGCGAAGAGGGTTCCAACAAACTGGCGGCGGCGATCCTGGCCCTGGAAGAAGCTAACAGCGTCAGCACCTTTATGGCACTCAGCCGATCATAGAGGGTTTCGTCGTTCTGACTATATAACACCCGCCTCGCGTAAGGATTTTTGCTCGGCTTCGTCGGTGCCAAGAATTTCAGACAGAACTTCATCCGTATGCTCGCCAAGTAGGGGCGGCGGGTGGCGGTAGGATACAGCCGTTTCCGATAAGCGCAGAGGGTTAGCCACGAGGGCCACAGACGCTCCGTTAAGGGCCGCATGTGGCATTTTAATCACCATATCTCGGTCGTTAACCTGCGGGTCGGAGAATACCGCATCGATGTTATTTATAGGTCCGCATCCAATCTTTAATTTTTCCATTCCCTCAAGCCAGTGATCTGACGGCTTAGCTGCAAGTAAGGGAACCATGATTTCGATCAGAGCATCCCGATTGACTACGCGGTTGGCGTTAGTGGCAAAACGAATATCCTGGGGGAGGTCTGGTGCATTGGCAAATTCGCAGAAACGTTGAAATTGCTGATCGTTCCCGACTGTAAGGATCACGTGACCGTCGGCGGTTTCGAACGTCTGATACGGCACAATATTTGGATGTCCGTTGCCGAGGCGCTCTGGATTTTTACCAGATACCAAATAATTCATGGCCTGGTTTGATAACGACGCGACATGGGTGTCGAGCATGGAGACGTCGATATACTGGCCTTTTTTAGTCAATTCTCGGCTACGGAGTGCTGACGTGATCGCCACGCTGGCGTACATGCCAGTCATCAGATCGGCAATCGGGACACCTACCTTTTGAGGTGCGCCATCTGGGTTGCCAGTTACACTCATAACCCCACCCATGGCCTGGATCAAAGGATCATAGCCGGGTCTGTCAGCGTAAGGGCCAGTTTGACCGAAGCCCGTTACCGAACAGTAAACTAAACCCGGGCAATCTTTCTTGAGGTCGTCATACCCGAGCCCATATCTTGCCAAATTTCCCACCTTAAAATTCTCGATCAATACATCGGCTTTCTCAATTAATCGGCGCAATAGCACTTGTCCCTCTGAACTGGAAATATCTATGGCGACTGAACGTTTATTGCGATTGCAACTCATAAAATAAGCACTTTCCCCAGTGTTGCTACCCGCCTCGTCGTGAAGATAGGGTGGACCAAATCTCCGCGTATCGTCACCTGAACCGGGACGTTCAATCTTGATAACATTGGCACCTAAGTCTCCGAGAAGTTGCGTGCAGAATGGCCCAGCAAGAATGCGCGTGAGATCGATGACGGTGATCCCCGAGAGTGGTCCATTGTTTTCGGTCATGTATTGCTCTCCGTTTCGATTAAATTATTTTGAGGTTAAATTAGGTAATTTATGTCTTGTATGAGCTATCTATGCGGTCCAGCTTACGCAGGAGCGCGGGCCATTCCAGCTTACCAATAGTGCAGTAGCCATCTTCAGAATTATTGAAACGGTTTTGCCCGTAGGTTGCTTCTTGTATTTCCTCAGATATTTCCGTAGGCCGGGCACCCGTTTTCTGAAAGGCAATTTGCATGCGACATGCCCGTTCGGCACGGTACAACCACATAAAGGCTTCCCCAACCGTCTGTCCTACAGTCAGCAAATCTCCTTCCTGAGTGGCAACACCCACTCCTGCCTCGGTGTGGGTATGGAACACGCACATGGCATCATTTCGTGCCGTGTGAACGGCGCTGTGAATAACAAAACCTGCAGGGTTAAAACCATAGGCGGACGCACTGAGAATATTTCCATCGCCGTCAATTTTAATTAGGGATGAGGCTGTAATTTCTTCAAACAGCATTCCAAATGAGTTGATCAAAAAATGGTCATCCGTATTGGGTACGCGTGCAGACAAATGGGTGGCTAAAAGATCCGACCAACCGTGCATATCCACTAGACGGAAAGCAGCAGCCAAATCAATTCGTGCTTCCCACTCAATGTCGCTAATCCCGGAGCGTAGTGGCAAGTTAGTGTCCATGACAAATTTTTAACCCAAACTTACAAAGTATTCTATTCTGATAGTTTTATCTTGAGAAGGCGCCTCTATTCATCCCATACCTTTTCCGGCATTGGCAAGCCTGCAAAATCTTCGCTAGTAAGCGGATACTGGGGTTCTATGTCCATCCCCTCCAGGAGCATCATAAACTGGCGCACATGCTGCCCCGCATGCCAGGCGGTCCGTTCCATGATTTCATGTAACGGTTTTTCGCCAAAGTACGTTGCTACGGATGTTTGGCAAGATAGATCATCAAATTTATCCCACCAAGTAACAAGCCGTCGGCGTATTTGGCCGCCATAGTCTATAATCTGTCCAAAACTTTTCATTTGAGCTGGCGGATTGTCAGCGTAATACTGATAACTTAGTTCAACGCCGTCGGCACAATCCAGGAGAGCCTCAACTACACGAAAAACATGAAAGGACAATTCGTGATGAGTACGTTTCCGGTCAAGGACGTTTTGATTGGCGGTATCCTGGGGGAACTGCCCAACGTAACGCTGAGCCGCGGCCAAAATCAAATCGATTTTTTCAACCAATTCAGCGGGTGATAATTTAGGTCTCGTGTCTACGTCAATGCTGAGAAAAGCGGCCACATCACCTATAGATTGGCCAAAAACGAAGTCCTTGCCTTTTGATACCACCGGCACAGACTTTGCCCCTAGGCTTTGCAGTAAGACCAACCCTTCTGGATCTGCCTGCACATCGATGGATTCAAATTTGATGTTGTGGGACGAAAGAAACTCTTTCGTTCTGAGGCAGCTGGTTCACCCCGGTCGCCAGAAAACGCGGATGACGTCACTTTGCAGCATTCTAATTTCTCCCAAAATGTGCTTCGATGGGTATCCTAGCAGGTTTCTCGGGTATCCGCATGGCTTTTAATCGTGAGTTCGGACAGTTACAAAGGAATGTGTTACCATTGCCGTTGTCGCGCCTAGTTTTTTGAGAAATTATAGATCGATAAACGACCCTATCTTTATGCACGTCATGGTATAGGAGAGAAAAGTAGCCTTGAAGAATGAAAGAAGAACGGAGGTTGCGGACAAGGAAAGTTCTCGCAGTGCAAGGTCCACCCTCGGTGTATGCGGAACTGCCCACTTTGTACACGATGGACTTCACGACTCTCTTTATATTTTGTTGCCATTGTGGTCGCAGGCCTTTGGCTTGTCTTTAACTCAGGTAGGGACGCTGAAATTTGTTTATTCCGGCGCCATGGCAATCTTCCAGATGCCTGCTGGTTTTTTGTCGGAACGCTTCAGTCCCAGGCTTCTGTTGGCCGTAGGTACGGCTTTTCTCGGCTTAGCTTTCCTCCTCCTTGGCTTGACCGGGGGGTTCGTTACACTTCTTTTACTATTATTTTTTGCGGGTCTCGGATCGGGTCCCCAACACCCCTTATCGTCTACACTAGTGGCAAAAGCCTATGAAACAGGCCCCCGCCGGGCAGCTCTTGGCATATATAATTTTTCCGGCGATATCGGTAAGGTTGCGCTTCCGGCGATACTAGCGCTCGTCGCTGGTGCTGTTGGATGGCGGATGGGCGTGTTTGGTTTAGGCGTCTTTGGCGTGATCTCGGCGGCAGCTATCCTCATTGCCTTGACGCGCCTGGGAGCGGGTTCAAGGCCGAAATCACAAACGGTTTCAGAGAAAACCATCTCACCGTCTGTCTGGGGGATCCTCAATCGCCGTGGCTTCGCTGCGATTTCGGCTATCAATCTTCTTGATACGGGGGTGACTTTTGGGTTTCTTACGTTCCTTCCTTTTTTACTCATTGAAAAGGGCGCTGGGGTTGAAATGGTAGGCCTTGCGGTAGCTCTGGTCTTTAGTGGCGGCGCCGCGGGTAAGTTCCTCTGTGGATTTTTGGCTGAACGACTGGGGATAGTTCGTACAATGGTGTTGACCGAAATAGCCACAGGTGCCGGCATACTTGTCCTGTTATTTATGCCGCTGCTGGGCGCGCTGGCACTCTTGCCGTTAGTAGGAGTGGCAATGAACGGTACGTCGTCAGTGTTGTATGCAACAGTCGCTGACTTCATTACACCAGAACGGCATGCCAGGGGCTTTGCATTCTTCTATACCGTTGGGATGGGTGCTGGTGCTATTTCACCGCTGATATTCGGGTTGGTAAGCGACGCCTTCGGGGTGTCAACGTCGATGGTAATCCTTGGTGCCCTGATATTCCTAACAATACCCTTCTGCTTGATGGTGTCCTATTCCCAACAACCTTTACGTAAACGGCGGGGCGATAAAAGTCATGGATGAAACGGTCACTGTGGAACTGACAGTTAACGGTATCAACTACCGACGGCCACGGAAACCGATCGTAGTGGTTTGCGTGGATGGCGGCGACGCAACCTATTACGAACAAGGTCTAAAGGACGGCATTCTCCCCAACCTCCGTCGCTTCATGGAGAATGGGTTCTCGGATCTTGCGGATGGCGTCGTGCCGAGCTTCACCAACCCCAACAACTTGTCGATCGTCACCGGCACGCCACCGGCTATCCATGGGATCTCAGGAAATTTTTTTCTGGAACCGAAAAGCGGCAAAGCTGTAATGATGAATAATCCGGACTTTTTACGTGTGGAAACATTGTTCGCCGCTTATTCACGGATCGGAGGTCAAGTTGTTGTCATCACTGCCAAGGACAAGCTGCGCTTGCTGCTGGGGAAGGGAATGAGGAATGGCATCTGTTTTTCTTCAGAAAAAGCTGACACCTGTACATTAAGAGAGCACGGTATTGAGGATGTCCTCGAGTTGGTGGGGTGGCCATTACCGGATGTCTATTCCGCCGAGTTGTCGCTGTTTGCAATGGAGGCCGGCATCAAACTCCTTGAGCGTGACAAGCCGGACCTAATGTATCTCTCACTTACGGACTATATCCAGCACACCTATGCACCGGGATCGCAGGAAGCCAACCAATTTTATTCCTGTCTTGATGACGCCTTTGGGCGATTGGAGGCCCTTGGAGCATTAGTCGCAATTACCGCGGACCATGGTATGAACGACAAATCAAGGGACGATAACACACCTAATGTCATTTACCTCCAGGATCATCTGGACAACATGCTGGGCGTTGGCACCACCCGGGTAATCCTTCCCATCACCGACCCATACGTTGCACATCACGGCGCCCTTGGCGGTTTTGCCCGTATTTATTGCCTCGATGGATTTTCCCCCGTGACCGTAATTGAATCCGTCCGCACCTTAAGAGGCATTGAGGGTGTTTACGATCGCAATGAAGTTTGTGATATTTTTGATCTTCCACCCGACATTGAGGGCGATGTAGCAGTAATTTCAGATGCACGGACTGTTATAGGTTCTTCGGAATCTAAACATGATTTATCTCAACTCAAGGGGAAGAGGCTTCGTTCTCACGGTGGTGTTTCTGAACGCCGGGTACCATTCATTATGTCGGAACCTCTGAATGAAACCTATATAAAACGAGCCGAATTAGGCACCCTTAGAAATTTTGATATATTCGATTTTGCAGTTAACGGAACGGTGTAGGACTACCAACCGCTATTGAGAACGAAGCTTAGGATCAAGAACGTCGCGTAAGGCGTCTCCAAACAAATTAAAACCAAAGACTGCGAGGCTGATAGCGAGCCCCGGAAAGATCGCCATCCACGGAGCACTTTCAGCGTACTCTTCGGCTCCTCCTTGTAGCATTAATCCCCAAGCAGGTGTTGGTTCCTGTACACCGAGACCGAGAAACGTAAGTGACGCCTCGAGGAGAATAGCCTGTCCGACAAATGCCGTAATCATGATCAAATATGGGGCCATCACGTTGGGCACCATATGGCGTAGAATGATCCGACGATGGCTAAATCCCAGCGCACGGGCCGCATCGACGTAAGGAATTTCACGAATAGAAAGGGCGCTTGAACGAACAACCCGAGCACACCTTGGAATAAACGGAATGGTTATGGCAATGATCAAGTTTTCAACACCTGTACCAAATATAGATACGACGGCTAATGCCAGGATGATAAGTGGAAAGGCCATGAATACATCCATAACCCGTTGAAAAATTAAATCGAAAAGACCACCAAAATAGGCGCTGCTAACTCCAAGAACCAGACCCGCTGTAGCACCAATAAACGCGGATACAAATCCGACGACAAGCGCCGTTCGTGCGCCGTATATTAACCGCGATAAGACATCCCGACCAAATTGGTCAGTCCCCAACCAGTGCGTCCCATCAGGGGGAATGTGCATGGATCCATAATCATTAACTATAGGATCAAACGGGGCAACGAGATTGGCAAATACGGCTAAAAAAACCATGATGATCACAATAAAGGCGCCTGCTGCACCTAGCGGCTGCTGCCGGATCAAATCTAATAAGGAAACCAGCCACGGCTTGCTTACCGCGGGTTCTTCGATTTCTTCTCCAGGTATGGTTTGAGAGGTGGCGTCCACGTCCGGCACTCTTAGCTATAACGAATGCGTGGATCAAGCCACGCATAGAAAATATCGACAATTAAATTGGTGAACACAAATATAGTCACCACAACCATGACCAATGCCTGCGTCAAGGTGAAGTCATGATGATCCACAGATTCAACAAATAATTTACCTAACCCATTCAAGTTAAAGACCTGTTCAGTAACTACCAATCCACCCATGAGGAAGGCGAACTCAATACCGATGACCGTAACAACTGGCAACATGGCATTTTTCAAGGCGTGCCGGTTGATAATCACTTTTTCCAGCAATCCCTTTGCCCGGGCAGTGCGGACATAATCTTCGCGCAGAACTTCAAGAAGGGTCGAACGGGTCATACGTGTTGCGACCGCTGAATAACGGTAGCCCGTTGCGATTGCCGGCCATAGCAACTGACTGAGATTGTGCATGGGGTCCTCCCATATCGGTTTAAATTGAATGGGTGGCATCCACGGGGTTCCGGAAAAATATTGCGTGGTAATTAGAAGTCCAAGAATTATGATAATACCCAGCCAAAATGAAGGTATGGCGATGCCGGCGATGCTGAAAGCGCGGACAAAATAATCTATCCATGTGTTTTGTTTGATGGCGGAAATTGTACCGAGAGGAATAGCGATAATGATGGAGGCAACCGTCGCCATGATTGCCACCTGCAGCGATAGGTGAAAGCGGAGACCGATTTCGTAGCTGATAGGTTGCCCTGTCCACATGGATATCCCTAAATCAAACCTGATAAACCCCCAAATGAAATCTACAAACTGCAGCCAGAGGGATTTGTCGATGCCCATGACTGCACGGCAGGTATTAAGGGTTTCTTCGTCGACGAGGCCACCTTCGCCAGCCAGGCGCATATCGCATATATCACCCGGGATTAACCGCAGCAGAAGGAATACGAGGACTGCCGCCCCAAAGAGGGTTGGTATCACGAGCAAAAGGCGCTTGACGATATATTGATACATAGGGAGCTCGACTGTTTCTTTTTACGTCGTCGCGATTAGAACCAACGACAGCCGCCGGGGTGGTGAAAATTGTACTGCGCTCCCCCTACCGCTCTTAACGGGTGAGGGAACGCAGTACCAGTACTCAAACGCTATTCGTCAAGCCAGACATTGGCGAGATCGAGATTGAGATAGTGGCTGGGCGATATTTTCCAGCCTTTGACCTTTGCGTGGTGTGGAATGATCCGGTACCACCAGAGGGTCGGCAGGGCCCACGCTTTCTCGTCGAGAACCCTTGTTTCGTAAGCACGCATGATCTTGCGCTGTTCGACAGGATCGCCGGAGCGGTTCATTTTGTTGAACATCTCATCCACTTCCCGATCCACATACTGGCCATTACTGGATCCACTGACATCGGAGGACAAGTACTTAGAAACGTCCAGCAGCGGGTTCACAATCGACTGGCAGTTGAAGTCCATCGAAACATCGAAGTCCTTCTTCTTTCGGAGGGTCGCGTAGAAAGGTCCTGACGGCTGCACTCTCTGCTTGACCTTGAGCCCAACCTGACGCCATTGATCAATCAGCCAGGTACCCACGATCTTATAGGGCTGATCGACGCCGCGATTATGGAACTCAAACTCAAAGCCTTCGGGAACACCAGCTTCTTTCAGCAGGCGCTTCGCTTCTGCACGCGATTTTTTGATATCCGTCCAAAATCCAGGAATTTTTTGCAATTCTTCCTTGGTTGCTGCCAACGGATGACCGGGGAAGACAACGCCGCCAACCGTTTTTACGATGGCGATTTTTGACAAGTAACTTGAACCGCCCCAACGGTCAATGGCCAGAGACAACGCCCGACGGACGCGGGCGTCGTCGAACGGCTTCTTCTTGGTGTTGGGGGTGACGATCAAGACACAGTTCCAATCGCTTTCCTGGACAGTGATTTTATCACCGAGGGCTTTCTTCAGGTCATCCCGGCTTTTGGGCGGAAAACCTCGAAACTGGATGAACGCGCGGCCCCCGCGGATAGCCTGAACATTGATTGACTGCTTTTTGGCAAAGATGGCTTCTGTGCCGTCCAGATACGGTTGTCCCTTGCGGTAATAATTGGGGTTGCGCTTGCCCTTGATAAAGGCACCGGGCTGCCATTCGCCGAACATGAAAGGACCCGAACCCATTACGTTCTTCTCGTAATAGTGCTGGTCTTTGTCCAGGAGTTTTTTTGCGTATATAAAATTGTAGGGCATGGCTACCGCTGGTATGAACGCGCCCGAAGGATATTTAAGATCGAAAACAACAGTCGTGTCGTCTGGTGCAGAAATACTGTCGACCATAAGGAAATAGGCCTTACGTGCACTCAAAACGCCTTTTGGTGGGTTAACGATCCGGTCGAAGCTAGCCTTGATGTCCTTGGCAGTGAGCTTGGAGCCATCATGAAATTTGACGTCGTCACGGATTTTGAAAGTAAATTTCTTGCCGTAATTTGTTGCCTTCGGGACGTCGCCGACACAGAGGTCGCATCTGAAGTCGGTGGTCGATGCCGGATTGGAGGGGTTGATCCGGATCAGAACGCTATAGTATTGCGCAAACGGATGTATAGTCCCGAAAGTTGTTTCCCGGTGTCCGTCGGCACTCGGTGGATTGCTGGGGATTATATACTTGAGAATGCCACCGCGTTTTTGGGCCAAGGCGCCGCCGGTAGTCATACCGAAAGCCACGCATGCCACAACGGCGAATGACATAAATCGACAAAGTTGTTTCATTGCTCTTTCCTTCCCTGTAGTTTGGGATGTTAGCCCATCCCGGTTAATTGCCGTCGCACTGCGCCAGCAAGTTCATACTAACCTATTTTTACACTTGTGTACCTAAATTTTGTACTTCTGTACAAGCCACCCAGTGTCCTGGCTTAATTTCGCGTAATCCAGGTATTTCCCTTTTACAATTTTCCACCGCTTTCGGGCATCTTGGATGAAAGACGCAACCGGATGGTGGGTTCATTGGACTTGGCACTTCTCCCTGTATCACACGGTGTTCGCGGTGCCGTTCTATCTCTGGATCAGGGATAGGGACCGATCCAAGTAAAGCCTGCGTATACGGGTTTAATGGGTTGTCGAACAATTCATCGCATTCGGCAATCTCAACGAGCTTACCCAGATACATCACCGCTACCCGATGGCATAGGTGTCGAACCACGCTTAAGTCGTGGGCTATAAATAGGTAGGTTAGATCAAACTCGTCACGGAGATCTTCAAGTAAATTTATCACCTGGGCCTGAATAGATACGTCGAGGGCAGATACGGCCTCATCACATACGATGAACTCAGGATTTAGAGAGAGAGCCCTCGCAATCCCAATTCTTTGCCGCTGACCACCACTCATTTCGTGGGGATAGCGATCCGCCATCTTTGGGGATAGACCGCACACGGAAAGGAGTTCATTGACCCGTTTATTCCTTGTTGCCGGGTCAGGTTCAATCCCGTGGACACGCATCGGCTCTGAAATAATTTGACCAATTTTCATGCGGGGATTTAGCGAGCTATAGGGATCCTGGAAAATGACCTGAATACGTTGCCGTAATTTGTTAAGTTCCCGTCTATCGACGGTATCCATATCGGTTCCATCATAAATGATCTGTCCCGATGTGGGGCGCTCCAGCTGAAGAATGCAGCGCCCAGTCGTTGTTTTGCCGCATCCCGACTCTCCCACTAGACCGAGAGTTTCTCCTTTGAGTATTTTGAAGCTAATATCATCAATCGCCTTAACGTCAGCTACCTTTTTTTGGACGACTATGCCCTCGGTTACCGGAAAATATTTTTTGAGGTTCTTTATCTCGACGAGAGGCTTGGTAGTGTCAGTTTGTGCCATACGTTGCCTAGTCTCTTGTTTCACCATTTCTGCACTCATGACACCATTCTCTCTTCTTCAACGATAGCGTCTCGTTCCCAGCATGCCGCATGGTGACCTTCTTCCACTAATTCCAAAGGCGGAATTTCGGTTTGACATCGTTCGGTGGCAAACCGACACCGTGGTCTGAATGCACATCCATCGTCAAGCCGTGTTAGGTCAGGTGGTTGCTTCGGAATTGGGACAAGACGCTCCGTTCTCGGCAGGTCGAGCCTAGGTACAGACTGAAGAAGTCCCAGCGTATAGGGATGGCGTGCACGATGATAAATATCGGTGGCACTTCCACTCTCCACTATTTTACCCGCATACATTACGTTGACCCGATCGGCGTATCGGGCAACCACACCAAGATTATGAGTAATGACAATCAAGGCAACACCCAACCGTTTGGTCAGGCTTTTCATGAGTTCGAGGATTTGAGCTTGAATGGTGACGTCAAGTGCGGTGGTTGGTTCATCTGCAATTATCAGCTTAGGCTCACAACTGAGCGCCATTGCAATCATGACGCGTTGGCGCATGCCTCCACTAAAATGATGAGGATACTGTTTGAGACGGTGTTCAGCGTCTGAGATGCCTACTAATTCCAAAAGCTCTACCGCACGTCCTCGGGCCGTTTCCAGACTTGCCGAGAGGTGATGCATGATGGTTTCGGTGAGTTGCCGTTCGATGGTGAGAACAGGGTTAAGGGATGTCATCGGTTCCTGAAAAACCATGGTAATGTCTCGCCCTCGGACATTACGTATTTCGTTATCGCTTAACTCCAAAAGATTTTTACCGGAAAAATTAATACTGCCACCAACAATGCGTCCAGGTGGTTCAGGGATTAGCCGCAAAACAGATAGAGCACTTACCGATTTACCACATCCCGACTCGCCAACTATGGCAACAGTTTCTCCTTCGTCAACTGTATATGATATCCCGTCTACCGCCTTCACAGTGCCCGCGGACGTAAAGAATTGAGTTCGCAAGTCATCGATTTCTAGGAGGACAGTCAAAAAGGTTCCACCCCATGTTTTAGCAATCGCTTATTACCGATCACATCAATTGATCTTACGGTATGCAACGTCTAACAAAATGTCAATTGGCAACAAATGCTATAAATACTTCTGAACTGGCGGAAAAAATTGATGCCCGTTTAGGGTCTATTCGTCTACCGACTTTAGGTATGCGACAATTTGATCTTATAGCGTCGGTATTGAGGATCCCCGGTGATGGGTTTCTTTAGTGGTTTTCTTGTAAATATTTCATCGCCACAGCGACGCCTCCCTTTTGAAACTCCACGCCAGATAGATTGAGCGCCATTTCCACACCAGTCAAAGTTCCGGTCAACATGAGGTCGTTGAAATCACCCATGTGGCCAATACGAAATGCTTTCTTCGATAGTTTTCCCAGGCCGGTACCAAGCGAAATATTAAATTTTTCCAACGCCAAACGGCGGACTTCGTCAGCGTCAACACCATCAGGCAAGAGTAAAGCTGTGAGCGAATTGCTATGGTTTTCAGGCTGCCTGCAAACGGTTTCCAATCCCCACGCCTGGGCAGCAGCTCGTGTCGCCGCGCCGTATCTCGCATGCCGCGCGTAAACTTGTGTCATCCCCTCATCAAAAAGGAGTTTCTGTGCCTCGGCTAACCCATACAACAAGTTAGTTGGCGGCGTATAGGGAAAAAAACCGTTGCCATTTGCATCTATGATAGCCTCCCAGTTCCAGTAGGCTTTTGGTAAGCTTGCCGACTTTGCAGCTTTACGGGCCTTGTTACTGACTACGTTGAGCCCAAGACCTGGTGGCAACATCAGCCCTTTCTGTGATCCACCGACAGTAACGTCAACGCCCCATTCTTTATGATGGTAGGGAAGAGACGCTAGGGACGATACGGTATCCACAAGCAGAAGAGCGGGATGATTTACGGCATCCATCGCCTGTCGAATTGAACCTATATCGCTGGTTACGGCCGTCGATGTTTCATTGTGAACGATACAGACTGCCTTAATATTGGCTGATGTATCCTCTTTGAGGATAGTCTCCAGGCGATCGGGATCAACCGCCGAACGCCAATCTCCCTGTTCAAACATTACATCCAGTCCTAATTCCAATGCTATGACTTTCCACAGTGTGGCAAATTGACCTGTTTCAAAGGCTAGCACTTTTTCCCCTGGTGACAGGCAGTTGATAAGCGCTGCTACCCAAGCACCGGTCCCCGATGAAGGATACATGACTACCGGGTCCTGGAAATCAAACAATGACTCGAACCCATTTAAGATCGCTTTTGTCAGAACTTTAAACTCTGGTCCGCGATGATCAATCGTCGCCCTGGCCATGGCAAGGAGGACCGTTTCGGGAACATTGCTGGGTCCGGGAACTTGCAGAAAGTGGTGTCCCGTCAACTTTTTCATAAATGGTTCTCCTTAGGTCTGGGAGGCTCACAATGCCGTGTCGACAATCTGTGACAGATGAACTGCCTTCTTTCCAGCAAGATCATTAAACTGATGTCGGCAGCTCGTGCCATTAGCAACAATAACAACGTTTTTGTTGGCACCTCGAATATGAGGTAAGGGACCAACATTACCAATTTTTTTGGACATCTCGTAATGTTCCGCCTCATAACCGAATGAACCGGCCATACCACAGCAGCCGCCGGGAACTGGTTTAACCTCTATCCCTGGAATTTTTTTGAGAACACGTTCAATGTCGGAGGTCAGGCCAAATGCCTTCTCGTGGCAATGCCCATGATACATTACTTGCTCAAACTTTAGGTCTCGCGGTTGCAACAAATTAGGTTTCTCATCCAAATTATTAGCTATGAATTCATGGAACATAAGAGCTGATTGTTCGAGCCCGCTGATTTCGTCTTTAGAAAACAATACCTTAAACTCGTCACGAAGGGTCAACAAACAAGATGGCTCCAAGCCGATGATAGGAAGGTGTAATTGCAGTGCCGGTCGGATCGCTTCGATAAGCCTCTTAGCCTCTTTTCGAGCCTCTTCAATCATGCCCACGGAAAGGAAAGTACGTCCACAACATAGAGGTCGTTGATCATCTGGAAGAGAGAGATCAATTACTTCGTATTCGAGTTTTTTCAGGACGCTTTCAGCTGCACGCGCATTCTCCGGTTCGAACCATCGATTGAAGCAATCTACAAATAGATAAGCTGACCGTTCTGTCGGAACGTTTGGTGTCTTTAATCCAAAATACGGTTTTCTATGCCAATGCGGGAGGGAACGGTGACGGCTAAATCCAGTGATAGCCTCCCGAATGAAGCCGGTTCCCGGAATGTGCTGAAAGCCGTTCAATACTTGCCCAAATTTTGAAGCGGTGGGAGCGTAGCGGGGTAGATAGGCGATCAGCTTGTTGCGCAAAGATTGGCCATGACGAGAATTGTAGTGATGGAGAAATTCAAGTTTGAGCCGCGACATATCAACGCCTGTAGGACATTCCCGTCGGCACCCCTTGCAGCTGACGCAAAGGTCCATTGTTTCCTTCATCATGTCAGAGACAAGGGCGTCTTTTCCCAATTGGCCAGACAACGCTAGTCGCAGGGTATTTGCACGACCGCGGGTTAGGTGTACCTCTTCACGGGTGGCCCGGTAAGACGGACACATCACCCCTACCTCCGATTTTCGGCAATGACCATTGTTATTACACATTTCAGAAGCTCTCAGAAATCCACCAAATTCAGACCAGTCTAAAGCTTCAACAAGGCTCCCGGGTTTGTAATCCGGCCCAAACCGAAAGAGGGAACGTTCATCCATTCTCGGGGGATCAACGATTTTTCCGGGATTTAACATGTGGTCGGGATCAAATGCCTCTTTAATTTCTTTAAACGCCTGGGTGAGCCTAGGGCCGTAAAATTTTTCTATAAATTCCGATCGAACCAATCCATCGCCATGCTCTCCCGAGAAGGCACCCTTTAATTCTTTAACCGTGGCACAAGCAAACTCAGCGATCTCGCGCATTTTTATGGCATGTTTGGGGTCTTTCATATTGAGAACAGGTCGGACGTGAAGCGTACCGACCGACGCGTGTGCATACCACGTCCCCTGTACCCCATGCCGATCAAATTCCTCGTTAAGGCGGTTCGTATAGTCTGCCAAATGTTCCAAGGGTACTGCGCAATCCTCGATAAATGATACGGGCTTACCATCTCCTCTCATTGCCATGAGGATATTGAGACCCGATTTTCGGACTTCCCATACCTCCGCTTGGAACCCAGGATCCAGGGCATCGATAATCTCGACGGAGGAATTTAAGTCTCTCAACAATTCGTGCAAATGGGTGAGTTTTTCGAGGAGAGGTTGTTCTTCGTCACCGGAGAATTCCACTAGTAATATTGCTGCCGGATTTCCTTTCAAAAATTGCTCGATAGCCGGGCGAAAGACCGGGTTCTCGTTGGCGAGGTCGATCATTGTTCTGTCTACCAGTTCGACAGCCGACGCATCCAGTTGGACTATGTCGGGTACGGTTTCCATAGCGGAACGGAGCGTTGGAAAAAGGCAAATACCCAGAACGCGGTGTAATGGAATAGATTGCAGGGGTAATTTAATTTTTTGAAAATAAGCAAGGGTGCCCTCCGATCCGACCAGCAGTTGGGCTAAATTGTGCCCCTCAGGTTTGATAGTGTTGATATTGTAACCACCGACATTGCGAAGTAAGTTGGGGTATCTGTAGTCAATCTCCTCACTTTCACGAGCCGCAATTTTCCTCAATGTACTGATAATATCGAGATAGGATCTCGGACCACCAATGTCTTCCAAGTTTCCCGAAACTTGACCAAAATGAGCCTTTGTTCCATCTGCCAGAATTGCGTCTATCTCCAGCACATTGTGAACCATATTTCCGTAGCGGATGGAGCGAGACCCACAAGCGTTGTTACCCGCCATGCCCCCGATTGTAGCACGACTACCGGTTGAGATATCGACGGGGAAAAAAAGTTTATGGGGCTTCAGCATTCTATTAAGGTCATCGAGTACGACCCCAGGTTCTACCTCGATGGTCTTAGTTCCCGCGTCAAATTCAAGAATTCTGTTAAGCTGTTTGCTGGTATCAATGATTAATGCCTCGCCAAGAACTTGGCCGCATTGAGATGTGCCACCACCTCTAGGCAGAATAGGGATACCTTCATCTTTAGCTATGTTGATTGTCCGTTCGACATCAGCATTGGACATCGGAACAACAGTACCGATTGGCTCTATTTGATAGATCGACGCGTCGGTAGAATACCGCCCCCGGCTGAATTTATCGAACAAGACATTTCCTTCGAGTTCTTTATTCAACCTGGCGGCAAGCTTGGGATCTCCAACACGTTTTTTGCCATCTGTTCTTAGGGAGTGTTTTTGCAAATGCGCTCCAATTTAACTAGGTGCCGGGGAGTGCTGTATTCCATGATACGTTTGAAACAAAAATAAGACCAAATTAACCTGCCCCAGTTATTAGTCCAACATTATTGATAGAGGTTGAAGCAATCGAGGGTGTTTCTAATAAAACTCATGATGATCGACTGTAGGTAGCGTCACTATCTACTTCACGTTTATGTGGGGGACACCTTTTTCCAAATTTCCGATGATGGCGGCGTATTCATACTTCTGTTCGTGGAATAGGGAGAGTATCTTGTCCGCTTGATTTGGGGGGCAACTGACGAGCAAACCGCCCGATGTCTGTGGGTCAGTAATTAGGTTTTTCTGCCACTCTTCTAAAGCGTTGGTTAAAGTGACGTCATCGCCAAAGCTATCCCAGTTTCGATTACCTGCACCTGTACTGAAGCCTCTCTGTGCGTAGTTAATAGCACTTGGGAGGATGGGAAGTTGATCCCAATATAGGGTGGCAGATAGGTTCGATCCGCTGCAGACTTCCAGTAAATGCCCAACGAGACCGAAGCCCGTAACGTCGGTAACTGCGTGAACGCCCGAGACTTCAGAGAGTTCATTTCCTATTGAATTGAGCTTAACGGCACTCTTTATTAACTCCCCGTAGCCGATATTATCTAATTGGTCATTATTTAAAGCTGCCCCCAGAATTCCTACACCGAGACCCTTTCCCAGGATCAAAACGTCGCCGTCTTTGGCGGCGTTATTTCGTTTTATCTTATCCGGGTGCACAAGACCGACTACAGCAAGGCCATAAATTGGTTCAGGAGCGTCGATCGTGTGTCCTCCGGCTATAGGCACACCGGCGTCAGCACAGACCTGGTTTCCTCCGGCAAGTGTATTCTGTACTTGTTCGACAGTCATTTTATCCATGGGGAAGCCGGCAATTGCCAGAGCCATAATCGGCTTGCCTCCTATAGCGTAAACATCAGACAGGGCATTAGCGGCGGCAATACGACCGTAGTCAAAAGGGTCATCGACGATTGGCATAAAGAAGTCTGTCGTCGCGATTACACCTTGTTCACCATTAATCTTATATACTGCGGCGTCATCGCCCGTTTCATATCCGACTAACAATGAAGGGTTCGCCGCTTGAGCCGGCAGTTTTGATAATAATTCAGTTAGCACCGACGGTGCTATTTTACACCCTCAACCGCCGCCATGTGACAGTTGGGTTAATCGAACCGGTTTCTTTTTCATTAAACCTCTTCCTGTTTCCTTAGTTTCTAGAAGTATATAGGTTGTTTTAGAAACCAGATAAAATAATTTGCCCTACTTAATTTGCGGCATGACTTTATTGGAAAAAAGCCGCATGGAGTTTTCGGCGTCTCTTACATTGATGTCGTTGAAGTTAACCTGAAGGGAGTCAATGTCAAAACCTCCGGTAGCTTCCTGGTATTCATTTATTTGCTCCACTAATCGCTCAGGTGAGCCGATGAAGGCAGCCGATTTCTCAATTTGGCTGTCAGCGGTTTCCTTGGATAGGGTTTCAATAATTTTGTCATAACCTGGATAATCAAGGGAACTGCTCCCTGTTAGCCACATCGATGCAGCGTCCACCAAAGATTTCAGATACCGATTTAGTGGTTCTCTGGCGATTTCCAGGGCGGTGTCATGGTTCTCATGACAAAACATATGGTGGGCTAACATTACCTTACCGCGACCTTCATGGCCCGCATTTTTCCAGGCTTCTCGATAGATCCTGATAAGTTCGTTCATCTTGCCGCCGGGAAGCGGAATTGCCATCAAATTGAAGCCGCTCTTACCTGCAAACTCGAAACTTTCCGGGCTAATAAGTGCTGCAATCCAAAAAGGCGGCCGTGGTTTTTGAGTGGGGCGCGGGAAAGCTGTGACATTACTAAAACTGTGGAACTCCCCTTTGTTTGTAACGTTCTCATTCTCGAGTAACTGTCGAACTTGTTCCATTCCCTCAAAAAAACGTGCCTTTGATTCATCTAAACTGCGGTCGAACGCTTGAAACTCAACAGGCAGGAAAGCACGGGCAAATCCGCATTCAAGACGTCCCCCTGAAATTGCGTCAAGCATGCCGATCTCACCTGCGATTTTCAAAGGGTGGTTGAAAATAGGTAGAACGGCTCCCGTAATCAGTCGGGCCTTTTGGCAGCGCATGGCTGCGGCTGTTAAAAATATATGAGGAGCTGGAGAGTATCCCCCGTAGACCTGAAAGTGATGTTCTACCGTACGAATGTGGGTATATTCCAGCTCATCTGCGAGGGCTGTTAGTTGGAGACATTCACGCCAATAGACGTCGGCGGCCTTGATTTTCGGCCCTATGTCCGGGAAAAATTGTAAACCGAATTCCATGTTACATCCTGGCTCAATGCTTTATGTTCTAGTAAAAATTAGACATATATTCGAACAACGGGGCCTGCAAGCATCATCTTGAAAAACCAAACATAGAGTTCAAATTATGAAAGCTAAGTTTTCAATTTATACGTGGAGTAAGGCAACATGAAAGCCATGGTATTGGAACGGCCAAACCTGATGGCATTAAAGATGGTAGAGGATCTCCACCCAAAAGTAGGGGAAGTTTTGATAAAAACTACTCACGCGGGGATTTGTGGAACAGATACTAAAATTTATGAAGGTAAAATTCCGGCAAACTATCCCCTGGTAATGGGTCACGAAATTGTAGGTGAGGTTATCGATGGTGATACAAATGGTTTTGCAAAACCAGGGGCTAGAGTATTAGTGGACCCAGTCCTCTATTGCGGAACATGCTTTCATTGTAAACAGGGTGATACTAACCTTTGTCCTAATGGTGGCATTATGGGAAGAGAGGTTAATGGAGGGTTTGCCGATTACTGTATTGCTAAAACTTCTCACATTTATCCGTTACCAGACGAACTAGACAGTAAGACGGGTGCTGCCATTCAGGTCCTCACTACCGTCCTGCATGCCCAAAATAAAGGCAACTTGGCGAAAGGGGATGCCGTCATCGTTTCTGGTTTAGGTGTAACTGGCCTAATGCACATACAATTGGCCAAAGCACGCGGTGCTAAAGTGGTGGTTGGTACTTCCCGTAATGCGCATAAGCGTGAAATGGCTCTAGCATTGGGGGCTGATTATGCCGTTGGCCACGGGGAAGAGGCAAAAAAGACCATACTAGAAGCGACAAAAGGCATAGGCGCCGACATGGTAATCGAATGCGTCGGTAATTTATCGATGTTAGCTGAGGCAGTAGATTTGGTTCGGTTGGGAGGTAAGATTGTTCCCTTCGGGATTTATCCCTCGGGACAGGCAGAGCTACCATTCTATGACTTCTACTTTAAAGAGTTACAAATCATTAATGTACGAGCGGCGAAAGGCCACGACTTTAGTGCATGTATAGATCTGGTCAGTAGGGGTGAGGTTGATTTGGCACCTCTCATAACACACACTCTCCCCTACACAGAGCTCAACAGTGCTATCCGCATGTTAATGGAGCCTAGTGATGAGCGGATTAAAGTAATTCTTGAAGCCGCTTAGGCCAAAATTTACTGAATGAGTATAGCGGCCCTTCCGGTTACTTCACCGTTCTCTACACGTTCATGAATTGCTTCGGCTTCTTCCATCGGGCGAATATCCGTGACGATGGGCCATAACTCGCCGCGTGCGACTAGGTCATATGTTTCAAGGATCTCTATCCTGGTTGCATATCTGCTACCAAGTAAATCTTGCTCTTTAAGTAACATTTCAAGTGCGTTGGCTTGAAATGTTCCTCCTGCGCCACCCAATGTTACCATTCTACCGTGGCGACCCAATGATGCGGCGGCAGCTTCTAAAGTGGTAGATGAGGAAACGTAATCAATAGCTACATCGACGCCTTTACCATTAGTAAAATCCATCAGGGCCTCCACCACGTCGCTTTCTTGAGGGTTGATTACCTCTTCTGCCCCGGCATCCCTACACGCCTGAAACTTGCTTTTAGCTATGTCAACTGCAATTACTCGGGCATTAGCCCATTTTGCTAACATCAGTTGATGAATTCCAACGCCCCCTCCGGCACCAAATACAGCGACCGTTTCACCAGGCCGAACCCTTGCTCGCTTTAGCACTTTGTATGGGGTTGTAAGTGCGTCCATAGTGACCCCCATCTCGGCTGGATGTTTCCTATAATCAATGGCGTCGGGGAACTTAACAAATAAATGCGCGGGTAGTTTAATATACTCAGCATATCCGCCATCACATTCGCGTCCTACATTTCCCAGGCAGTTTTCGCATAAAGGTTCGAAGCCCGACAGGCACCAACGACAGTGGCCACAATTGATGTAATAGTAAGATGTTACACCATCGCCGATTTCGAGTCCGGACACGCCAGAACCCACTTCAACAATTTCCGCAGATATTTCGTGCCCAATTATGCGGGGAAAATCGGCTGACATACGGCCAGCTTTGACGTGCTGGATTGTTAGACCTGAACCACAAGCAAATACCTTTGCTATTGCCTCTCCTGGTCCGGCAATTGGATCTGGTATCTCGGTAATTTCAAATGGTTGGTCGGGGCCGTTGAGCACCAATGCTTTCATAAAACACCCTCATTTATAGTCTGGCATACCGTACATAAAATTGGCGGCTTTTAGAAATAAAGTTCTGTTAACACCATCGGAATGGAGAAAAGCGGCGGCATCTCTGACGAGCTTTTCCACACCAAATTCCTTCATGTAACCGTGACCACCATGTATCTCCAGCGTCCATGTTGCGATCTTCCAGGCGGCTTGTGATGCCATCGCTTTGGGGAGAGCACCTAGGGTTTCATCCCAACCGTGTTCTTGGTTATCGGCAAGCCAGCAGGCGCGATGAATGTATGAACGGGATGCATCTATTAGCATGCGCATTTCTGCAAGTTGAGCCCGGATCCCATCGTGTTCAATTAAAGGTTTTCCACCTTGCACTCGAATTTTGGCCCATTCCTCGGCTTTTGCATAGCAGGCTTCAGCGACGCCAGTTATGCTAGCCCCTGCATAGGCGTTGGATTGTGGGAAGAATTTTGCGAGGACGCTAAATCCTTTTCCAACTTCACCTACAACGTTTTCATCTGGAATAAAACAATCTTGAAAAACTAATTCTGCATTATTGGCGAGGCGTTCACCCATTTTGTCATGTACATGACCAATCGTAAATCCATCGCGGTCTCGTTCCAATAGGAAGCAGGTGCTACCCTCTGCCAAGCCCACGCCTTTTTCTGTTTGTACGAATAAAAGATAAAAGCCTGATCTATTGCCATTTGAGATGAAGTGCTTCATGCCGTTGACGATCCAACCACCTTCACTTTTTTCGGCGGTTGTACGGAAAGACGACGGGTAGGGAAGAAAATAATTGGAGGCGTTATCCGGTTCTGTAATACCAATGGCAAGGCAGCATCGAGGGTCACCGATAAATTTATCTAAAACGCGTTCTTTTTGTTCATCATTCAGTGCTTTCTCCATAATTTGAGCCAATTTCAAGGTTTGTGCTAATACAACTGAAATCCCCAGATCTCCTTTACCAAGCTCTTCTACTACCATTGCGGTTGTCAAAGAATCGGCTCCCAAACCTCCGTGGTCCTCTGATAAGGTCATCGTCCGTAAGCCAAGCTTATCGGCCGCTTCAATTATCTCCCAGGAAAAACTTTCTTCGGGGTCTTGATTGGCATCCAGTTCTGCAGAACGTGGTCGTATTTCGTCATCTACAAAGCGACTCACCGTGTCAAGAATGGCTCGCTGTTCCTCTGTTTGGATGAATATTTCATGCATATGTTCAGTTCCACTGATGCGTCAATTTTCTGTTCTATAGCGTTTTGTTTTACCTTATAGAAAAATATTGGGCGTCTGGCTTCGTTTCTTAATAGAATGCGGGGTCATGATCAAATTCAGAGTTTTCTTACCTACTCTGGGCTGCTTCCTTGTGAAAATCACCTCCAGCACCTCTAATGTAATCTGGCTTATACAACTTCTTAAAAGTGGCAAGTATTAATTCAAAGGGGACATCTGAAAAAAACCCACGATCCTGTAAATACTCCATATGCTTATTGCCCATTTGGTCAAATTCATGGAACAGGGAATCGTTTTTTCCATCAAATTCTAGTGGCTTTAGGCCAAACTTATCGCACAATGACAAATTAAAAGCAGGTGTGGCTTTGACCCACTTACCATCAATATAGATGTCGCAATATGAATGCCATGCAAAAGTGTCAGTGCCTAATAGAGCTAATAACCTTTCAGTAGCCAAGTGATTTCTAACATCTGCATAACCTGGGCGAGCTGGAATACCGTATATGCGGCAGCATGCTGCTAAAAGGGCAGCTTTTGGTACGCACCACCCGCGCTTAGTGGCTACTGCATCGCTTGCCCTGTAGCTGGCGGGGTTAGCAATGGGCATATATGGGTCGTAACGAATAGTATCTCTAATTGTATAATAAAAATTTAGAACCCTTTGGCGAACCGTTTGAGCTTCTCCCGCATTTTCGTGAGCATAGGAAACGACTGCCGGGTGGTTTGAGTCGATATATTCCCCAGGCTCTAAATATTTTTGATCCACCATAACAGGTTTCCACAATCATATTAGAATGTTCACAAAGCCGATTATAAGCACTTGAAAATCCAGTGTAAAACCTTGGGTGAATATAGGTTTATTTATTTATAATTTTGTTGGCTTGCCTTGATCTTGGCAGCATGGCAAAGGGTAGATCTAGATCACAATTCCCGACTTTTCTAAACCAATTAACCATTCGGAGATTAGAAAATCACATGTCTATGATTGGCGAGAGAATATCAGGGATCATTTTTGAGGATGGCGTTACGTGTTAGACAACCTTTTCGATATCGCCCAGATCGTTTTTGCTGATATTATTATGTCGGGCGATAATGCCCTTATCATCGGCATGGCGGCGGCAGGATTACCACCGGAATTGCGCAAGAAAGCGATTTTCTGGGGCATGACAATGGCCGCTGGTTTTCGGGTGTTCTTTGCTGTTATTGCCAGTTTCTTGATCAGCATTCCCGGGATCTTGTTTGTTGGAGGGTTGATGTTGTCCTGGGTTTGTTGGCGTTTTTTTAAGGAAATACGCAAAAAGAAGGTCGCCGAAAACTCCGATATAGAAGGCGCAGACGACGGCGAGGCCGAGACGGTAAAATCGCTTTGGGGGCCCCTGCTGACAATCACTATCGCAGATGTCTCGATGTCCATTGATAATGTCTTTGCGGTAGCGGCAATCGCCCGTGAAAACACCTCATTGCTGGTATTTGGCTTGGTGCTGGCAATTATATTCATGGCCTTTTTTGCCACGGTGATTATGAAGGTTCTTACACAGTACCCTTGGCTTTGCTGGGCTGGTTTGTTGTTTCTGATTTATCTGTCGTTCGAATTGCTGTATGATGGTTGGCCGTCTTTCGCGCCTCTCATCGGTTTGGGAGGCGCGCCTGTATAGGTTGGTTGAGTGGTCCTAATGCATGCAAACACGCCACTCCTTTCGTCTTTGTGGGTTTGGTTTGATAAACCGTCTGTGCCGGCAAAAGCCTGCCTGCGCGAAGAGGAAGTCAATGAAATAACGGCTATACCTCAAACCTAATATTTGTAATTTTTTTTTAAAAGGATGGTCGTTGGGTGGGCTAGTGCTGGGTTGTACCTGTCTGGTTATTTAGCTTATATCACAGTTATTGTTTATGGAATTGAGATCTTAACGCCCTTTCTAAACTTGTTTTATTGCATCTGGATTATTCCCACACCGAATTTAGTAAAATGAAAGACAATACAAAAAATATAGTTTTGGTAACAGGGGCTGCGGCTAGGATAGGGAAAAGTATAGCACTTAGCCTTTCCCAATTAGGTTGGATTGTAGCAGTTCATTATGGCACATCTGCCGCCGCTGCTAGAGAGACTAAGGAAGAGATTATATCGGGAGGTGGTGAAGCAGAAGTATTTCTGGCAGACCTAAGAGATGAATACGCGGTAAAGAAGTTGGTAGCAGTAGTTAAGGAAAACCTTGGCCCAGTAACTTGCCTCATTAATAACGCTTCGGTTTTTGAAAACGACAGCATCGGGTCTGCTACTCGTGAAACGTGGGATGCTCACATGGAAGTCAACCTTAGGGCGCCATTTGTGCTTAGCCAGGCGTTGGCGAACAACCTAACCGGAACAGAAACTGCAAATATTATTAATATAATCGATCAGCGAGTAATTAATCTGACACCGCATTTCTCCTCGTATACAATTAGCAAATCAGCTCTCTGGACATTGACGCAAACATTGGCTAGTGCTTTGGCTCCTAAAATTAGGGTTAATGCTGTGGGGCCCGGGCCCACTCTCCCTTCCAGTCACCAGAGCGACGGCGACTTCCGGCGTCAGTACAATTCTGTGCCACTAGAACGACCTGTTAATGTAATGGAAATTTGCTCGGCCGTTAAATTTATCCTTGAGTCACCGTCGATGACAGGTCAGTTGATTACTATTGATGCTGGCCAGCATTTAGGATGGGCTCAACCTGGCCAGCAGATTTCTGATGAAGAGTGATCATTCTTGCTTGAGAAACAAGCTCATGGAGTTGAGTTCAAATGAATACTTCTAATTCAAATGTAGTTCACGCTTTTAGGATTGCTAATGCAGCAAAAGAAGTTCGGCATGTATTTATACGCGATTTAATACTCACATGCCTTATAGGTGTTCATAAGCATGAGCGAAAGAAACCACAGCGTATCCGCGTAAATCTTGATCTCGCCGTGACTGAACAGTCAGTTATTTCAACCGACCGGCTCGCTGACGTCGTGTGCTACGAGGATGTAGCCGACGGAATTCGTTCAATTGTTAACAATGGTCACGTTAATTTAGTTGAGACCCTCGCTGAAAAAATTGCCAGTAAGTGCTTAGAAGATAGGCGAATCAAGGTGACGCGTGTCAGAATAGAAAAGCTTGACGTGTTTAAAGATGCAGCGAGCGCTGGTGTTGAAATTGAAAGATTTAGTTCTCTTGAAAGTATTTAACTTTGTTGATTAAATAAAATGCGGCAACCCATTGCTATTACTACATTTATTCCGCCAGCAGTAGTTTTACACAGGTTTGTCAGCTTACATTAATTATAGATTTTCCTTAGTTAAAACATGATAGTAGCCACATGTTGATAACAAATATAAAAAATATACTTATATATCAATTATTTATGACGGTAGTTGGAGTATATCTATATAATTTGTATGGGTATTCAATCTTCATTTGAACTTTGACTGAGTTTGAGTTTTCAACAAAGTTATTCACAGTCTTAATTGATAGCTAAGGTATTAAAATTTCTATCTTTTGACCTAAAAATTAAGGTGATTATCTATTGTACACTAAAGTCATTTTACGTCTAATGTGAATTAAAAAGGTCACCATTTTGTCAGAATACCAACAAGAAAAGTCATCCGGAAGCTTGGGCGTGGCAGTTATAAAGGAGTGCCTGAAGGCTTTGCCCGCATGCCCCGGGGTTTATCGCATGATAAATCATGATCATGATGTTCTTTATGTAGGTAAGGCCAAGAACCTTAAAAAACGGGTTTCCAGTTATACTAACTTACAACGTCAGACCCTTCGCATTAGGCGGATGGTTGGCCAGACCCAATACATGGAATTTATAGCCACTCATACGGAAGGTGAGGCCCTGTTATTGGAAGCAAATTTGATAAAAAAGTATACTCCTCGCTATAACATTTTGCTGAGGGATGACAAAAGTTTCCCCTACATTCTTATTACTGGTGATCACGACTTTCCACAGATATTAAAGTATAGGGGGTCACAAAAAAGGAAGGGGGAATTTTACGGTCCCTTTGCTTCTGTCAATTCAGTTAATCAAACATTGGCAATTCTTGAGCGCGCTTTCTTGTTACGCTCATGTAAGAACTCCGTATTTTCTTCTCGCACCCGTCCGTGTCTTCTCTATCAAATTAAACGATGTTCGGCGCCTTGTGTTGGCTTAACCAGCAAGAAATCTTATGCAAATTTAGTGGCCCAGGCGCGCGTATTTCTGTCTGGCCAGTCTCAGAAAATACAAAAACAAATGGCCGAAGAAATGCAGGAATTGAGCAATAAACTCCAATTTGAACGAGCTTCTGTCCTTAGAGATCGCATTCGTGCCCTTACTAAAATTCAGTCTCGGCATGACATCAATGCGCCGGGTATAGAAGAAGCGGATATTGTTGCGGTACATCAAACAGCAGGACGCGCGTGTGTGCAGGTATTTATTCTGAGGTCAGGGATTAACTATGGAAATCGTGCTTATTTTCCTAGTCATACTAATGGTGCGAGCTACGAACAAATCATTAATGCGTTCCTGGGTCAGTTTTACACAAATAAAGTCCCACCGTGCTTAATCCTTCTCAGTCACAACACAACTGAACTGAAGGCCATGGAGGGAGCTCTATCTGGGCGTGCAGGTAAAAAGGTTCGACTACAGGTTCCGATCCGTGGGTCTAAATACAATCTTGTGAACCTTGCCCGAGAAAATGCAAAATTAGCAATTAGACGTCGATTATCGGAAACTTCTTCTCAAAGGGAGTTGCTAGAAAAATTATCCGAATGCCTGGCTTTAGATCAGGTTCCTGAACGGATCGAAGTATATGATAATTCTCATATATCAGGGACAAATGCAGTCGGTGCTATGATTGTATGTGGACCAGACGGGTTTTTGAAAAAGGCCTATAGAAAGTTCAACATTAGAAGCGTTGGAAAGGAAGCGGACAAGTCCCCTGGCGATGATTATGCTATGATGACCGAGGTGATGACACGTCGTTTTTTGAGAGCTCAAGACGAAGATCCCGACCATTCTAAGGGTCAATGGCCAGATTTGGTGCTGATAGATGGTGGTGCTGGCCACTTGAGTGCAACGATGGCGGTGTTTAAAAGCTTGGGGATTCCAAGTTTAAGCGTGGCTGCAATTGCCAAAGGACAAAAACGGAACGCAGGGCGGGAAAAGATTTTTTTACCTGGTCGTCCATCATTTACCTTGGACAGCCATGATCCAGTCTTGTACTTTGTTCAGAGGCTTAGGGATGAAGCTCATCGTTTTGCAATTGGGGCACATCGGTCGAGACGGTCAAGTAGTTTGGTACGTTCAGCGCTTGACGAAATTCAAGGGGTTGGTGCAGTCCGCAAGCGGGCGCTGCTTCATCATTTTGGTTCAGCGCGTGATATATCTCAGGCGGGTCTGAACGATTTAGAGGCAGTCGAGGGGATAAGCAAGTTTATTGCCTCGCGTATTTACGATTGGTTTCATCCCGAGGATTAGAAGCGAAGCTTGGAGTGTAGGCGAATGTTGACCAGTTTTCCTAATATGCTGACACTGTCAAGGATTGGGGCAATACCATTGATCATTGCGACATTTTATATTGAGTCCCACCTTGGCAACTGGATTGGGTTGGCAGTTCTTGTATATGCTGGTGCAACGGATTTTTTTGATGGTTTTGTGGCTCGCGTCATGGCCCAACAATCGGCCCTTGGAAAATTTTTGGACCCGATTGCAGATAAGCTTTTGGTAGGTTCTTTACTCGTGATGCTGGTTGCCTTTGATCGTGTCCCCGGGATAGCTGTTTTACCTGCTATTGTTATTCTTTGTAGAGAAATTTTAGTTTCCGGTCTTCGGGAATTTCTTGCTGGAGTAAAAATTAGTATGCCCGTTAGCCGACTTTCACAATGGAAGACTGGGCTACAGATGACCGTGTTAGGAATTTTGTTGGTTGGTCCAGCGGGGCCAATGTTTGGAAGGTTTTCCACCACCGAAATTGGTGTAGCAGGTCTTTGGATAGCGGCACTTTTAACGCTAATAACGGGGTATGATTATTTGCGGGCGGGATTACGCTATGTCGAAGTAATTGATGCGGATGCATTAGTATCAAAACCGGAGGCAGCGAAGCCAACCTCAGATGATATAGGGTAAGAATGTAATTCATGAAAGTTTTTGGGTTAGCAGGTTGGAGTGGTAGTGGTAAAACAACAGTAATGGTTAACCTCCTGCCTGAACTCATTCAACGGGGTTTCAGTGTTTCGACCGTCAAGCATGCCCATCACAAATTTGATATTGATAGGCCAGGGAAAGACTCATACGAACACCGCAGAGCTGGGGCAAGCGAGGTTATGATCAGCTCTATCAACCGCTGGGCTTTAATGCATGAACTGAGTGACAACAACGATTTACCGCTTACTGAATTAATGGAGCATATGTCGCCAGTCGATTTGTTAATTGTAGAAGGTTTTAAGTGGGAGCCACATCCAAAAATAGAGATCCATCGCCCTTCACTTGGTAAGCCTCTATTGCAGCCAGACGATAGGAATATTGTTGCAGTGGCAAGTGATAAGAAGCTTCATAGTCTTGACGTGCCAGTTTTGCCACTCAGTGATATATTAGGCATTGCAGACTTTATCATCGATGCTGTGAGTTTAAAACTCTCGTGTACGGAGTGAGCTATGAAGAATCTCAATGATTGTTTTGCCTCGGCAAGTGGTAGATTGACTATGGCAGAGGCGGTGGGTCGTTTCGTGAACGGTATTTTGCCGGTTGTTGGAAAGGAAAATATACCTCTCGCAAAGGCTCCAGATCGTATTCTTTCCGCAGATCTTACCGCTAGAATTACTGTACCGACGAGTGATAATTCTGCTGTGGATGGGTACTTGGTGTATTTTGATGACTTAGCCACTGATACTGCCACGACTTTGCCTTTGACAGGTCGCATTTCTGCTGGTCATCCCTTGTCGAGGCTTGCCCGAAAAGGGGAGGCTCTCAGTATTTTCACTGGTGCTCAAATTCCATTAGGAGAGGACGGGGATAATCCAGATACCATCTTTATGCTTGAAGATGGAACTCGGGAAGGAAACAGCGTTTCGCTACCCAGCGGGCAAGAGAGGGGTGCCAATCTCCGCAAAGCAGGAGAAGATGTTATGACGGGTGATGTGGTGCTCAAAGAAGGGCGGCGATTGCGCCCGCAGGATATAGGTATGGCTGCAGCGCTTGGGTGTGCAAAAATCAGCGTAAGAAAACGGCTCAAAGTTGCAATTTTTTCAACTGGAGACGAAATTTGTGACCCCGGAAAGAGATTAAAAAATTCCACAATATACGATATCAATCGATATACCCTGCTGTCCTTGCTCCAAAACCTTGGTTGTAAAATCACTGATATTGGAATTCTTCCTGATAATCTTGGTGATATCCGCCAGGGACTCATTGAAGCCGCAAAGAACAACGATTTGCTGATCACCTCAGGAGGAGTCTCGAAGGGGGAAGAGGATCATGTGCGTCCTGCTGTTGAGAGTTTGGGTGCGTTACATGCCTGGAATCTTTTAATCAAGCCGGGGCGGCCAATTGCTCTGGGGCACGTCTTGGATGGTGGACGACAGGTTCCATTAGTCGGCTTGCCAGGAAATCCGGTAGCAGTTTTGGTAACTTTTTTACGCATTGCTCGACCAATTATTCTTTTACTTGCGGGCTCAACACAGATCGAACCGACAACCTATAGTGTTCCCTCCGGTTTTAGTTTTGCGAAGAAAGCTGGGCGGAGAGAGTGGTTACGAGTTCGCCTTCAACGTGATCGTAATAGTGTTCTGAATGCGATAAAGTATCCTTTGGATGGTTCCGGTATTCTGACATCTATGGTCGCTTCAGATGGATTGGTGGAGTTGAGTGAGGAGACCACACAGGTTTCAGAGGGGGATATGATCGATTATTTGCCATTTAGCGAGTTAATGAGATGAAAATACTCTACTTTGCTTGGGTTAGAGATAAGATAGGTCTTGATTCGGAAGAATTTGATCTACCGCCAGAAATTGTGACAGCAGGAGAATTTATAGAGTGGTTCAAAACACGCGGCGATAATTATGCGGAGGTAATAGGCGCTTCTGATACCGTAAAAATGGCGATTAACCAGGAATATGCGGGACCGGAGAATGCTATAAGTAACGAAGATGAAGTGGCCTTGTTTCCGCCGGTGACTGGAGGTAAATATTGATCATAGTCCAACGAGAAGATTTCGAGGTCGGTATTGAGCTAAAACGCCTGACAGAGGGTAACAATGAGATCGGAGGGGTATGCAGCTTCATCGGTTTTGTACGAGATTCTCCCGAAAGGGAATCGCTCGAAGCCATGACCTTACAACATTACCCTGGGATGACGGAAAAGGAACTAAACAGGATAGATGATGAAGCCCACAGCCGTTGGCCACTTGAAGCAAGTTTGATAATCCATCGGTATGGTCGCCTTCAACCGGGAGAGCAAATAGTCTTGGTTGCGACGGCTTCTGCGCATCGTAAGGCGGCCTTTGAAGGCTGCGAATTTTTGATCGATTTTTTGAAGACCCGCGCACCGTTTTGGAAGAAAGAAGATTACGGGTCGGTGAAAGAATGGGTGGGGTCGCTTGAGGCTGACAATCGAGCAACAGAAAAATGGTATGAATAAAAACCAATCTAATTTAACTTAGTGCCAATTCTATTCGTCAGATTACAACTTCATCAAGTTCAAATAGTCCTTTCATATCTTCAACTTCAATAACCCAAATATCGGGATCAATTTGTTTTTGCTTTGCGATGTATGTGTCGGCTTCGGACTCTAAAACAGGCACTCCGTTAGTGGACCAGGTTTGCCATGCAGGTTCACCGTTTGGTCTCACGATTTGTGAGAAAACCTTGCACCTGCCATCAAGTAGATTAATTTTAATGATAACCACTCCGGCATCGAGGTCGCCTTTCTCTAAAATGTAGATAGGCAGATTATTACGTTCACAGTAACGTTGTTGGATCTGCACCCAAATATAGGTTTTTAGGCGGTGTGCCCGCATGATTTTAAGTTCGATACTGACGTCACAACTCTGGCGTTTGAAAATAACTAGGAACTGGTTTCAAATATAAAAAGTTTATGCTGCAGACGCCGTGCCTCCCAGTTTTTTACCTACAAGCTTATCATATTCGGTCATAAGGGTTTTTGTTACTTCGCCCACCGAAATTACGAGGCCATCTATTTCACCAACGGGGGTAACTTCAGCAGCGGTTCCAGTCACAAAAATTTCGCGAGCATCAGAGATTTCTGCGGGCATTATATGCCGTTCGATTATCTCATAACCTTTTTTCTTTGCTAAATCGATGACGCTCTGGCGGGTAATACCGTTCAGGAAGCAGTCGGGTGGTGGTGTATGTAATTTTCCATCCGCCATTACCAAAAATATGTTGGCACCAGTACCTTCAGCGACGTAACCGCGCCAATCTAACATCAACGCGTCATCGTATCCTTCGGCTTCCGCCTCGTGCTTTGACATGGTGCAAATCATATACAAACCTGATGCCTTTGCGTGAACCGGTGCTGATTCTGGCGGCGGGCGACGCCATTTAGAAGTTTTAAGTCGAATACCTTTCAATCTTGCTTCGGGAGAAAAATATGACGGCCAAGGCCAAACGGCTATGGCAAGATGAATTTTAGTATTTTGTGATGATACACCCATGGATTCACTTCCGCGCCAAGCGACGGGTCGTACGTAGCCATCTATAATGCCATTGGCTTCACAAGTTTGAATACAGGCACCGTCAATCTCGTCTATACTATAAGGAATTTGAAAGCCTAAAATACTAGCTGAATTAACCAACCGTTTCGTGTGTTCCCTAAGTTTGAAGATTACGCCGCTATAAACTCGTTCCCCTTCAAATACGCAAGAAGCATAATGAAGGGCATGAGTAAGGACATGAAGATTAGCCTCCCGCCATTCAGCCATCTTGCCATCGTACCAAATTAAACCATCTTGATTATCAAAACTTTCTGATCCCATGTAGTTTTATTTCCTTTATCCCCTGTTGTAACAAATTATATTGCATCCCCAATTAAGGGTGGTTATTTATGTCAATAAGACTGGTAGATATCAAGCAAACTACATAGATTATGGCTTCAGACTGGGGAGTGGGACTTCTATTTTTATTCTATCAAAGAATTATTGGAGCTCTCGTAATTTTCCAAAAATAATTATTTACACGGCGGGACCTATAATTGGGTAATCCACTTGTTGTTAAAAATCTGGGGGTTACGGTTAGCTATTTATTGTGTATCCTCTGTATCAGGTACCGTTTTTAATAACGGGATTTTTCCTGTTGGTTAGCGTGAGCACGCAGTATCAAACTTAGGATGTTGTTGTTATTAAATTAACACTGCTTAACGTAACAAAGAAGGGTATGAAGCATCAGGTTTGTGTTTCAAGAAGGAACGTAACCTTATTTTTTATCGCCCATCGCAATTCCTGCCGAACCTTTGCAAAGGTTTTTGTCGGCATAATCAGTGATCAACCTGAACTAATGATTTTGTTCCAGCATAATGTCCATAGATTTGGGTGAAACGTAGAAACATGATTTCGGATGGTCCGCATATTCTGCTTATTGACGATGATATTCGTTTACGCGAGCTTCTTCACAAATACTTAAGCGAAAATAATTTTCGTGTAACTGCCGCAGATAATGCAATTGTGGCGCGGGGGCAGATGAAGCGAGTTTACTTTGACCTGTTAGTTCTAGATCTGATGATGCCGGGGGAAAATGGTCTCGAATTCGCTAAATCCATCCGAAGCACGAACAATCTCTCACGAGATGTTCCAATTTTAATGTTGACGGCGATGGGGGAGACCGAAGATCGGATTGGTGGCCTTGAGGCTGGGAGTGACGATTACATGATAAAGCCTTTCGAGCCACGTGAACTCCTTCTTCGTATCAAAAGTATTTTGAGGAGGGTACCTAGGGAAGATAATTTAGCGCTGGGGAAAGCTAACTTGGGTGCCATGGTTTTTGATCCAGCTAGGCAGGAGTTGAGCCAAGGAGATAAAATCGTGGGACTTACTTCAGGTGAATCAAACTTGTTAAAAATATTAGCTGAACGGCCAGGTGTAGTGTTTAGTAGGGAAGATTTGAGCAATTATTTGGCTCTGGATAGCGGGGAAAGAGCAATAGATGTTCAAGTAAACCGGTTGCGACAAAAAATTGAATTAGATCCAAAATCTCCGAGATATCTTCAAACCGTGCGCGGTCGTGGTTATATTCTGCGTCCAGATTAGAGCGCTGCAATAGTTTATAGCTATGATAAAAAAAATACTGCCAAAAAGCCTTCTCGGAAGGACTCTTTTAATAATTGTAACACCACTTGTTCTTTTACAGATTGTTTCGGCGACAGTGTTTTACGAATCTCATTGGACTAAGGTAAGCCGGAGTATGGCTCGTAGCCTAGCGGGAGATATTTCTGCACTTATTGAGCTTTTACATCAGGATCATTCACCGCAAGGTATTACAGCTATTCGTGAACTGGCAGCTAATAATATGGGCCTTGTTGTAACACTTGAAAAAAACAAAATAATTGCAAACGTTCCTGAAAATAAATCCGTAAGTATTGTAGATAAAATGTTTGTTCGTTCTCTAAAGAATTTGGTTCAACGGCCTTTTAAGATAGACAATAAGAGCTTGGATAATCACTTGATTGTTTCAATCCAACTCCAGGAAGGAGTATTTGAAGTAATCCTAAATCGAAAACGCTTATTTAGTTCCACTACATATATTTTTGTTCTTTGGATGGTTGGAACGTCTATGATCCTATTTGGAGTTGCCACCATTTTTATGCGCAACCAAGTAAAACCGATTCGACGCTTAGCCACGGCGGCAGATGAGCTTGGTAAAGGGCGAGATGCTCCAAATTTAAAACCAGAAGGTGCAAGAGAAATAAGGCAGGCGGGGGCAGCATTTATTGCTATGCGTGACCGAATTCAGCGTCAAATTACCCAACGAACTGATATGCTGGCGGGAGTATCCCATGATCTCCGTACACCACTCACTCGCATGAAACTACAATTAGAGATGGTGAAAGACAATTCAGACACGACGGCTCTCAAAGATGATGTTGCCGAAATGGAGCACATGGTAGAAGGCTATTTGGCTTTTGCGCGAGGGGAAGGATTTGAAACTCCTAAGCCAACCAACATTGCCCATATACTTGGAGATGTGGTGGTTTTGGCTAAACGTAGGGGTGCCGAAGTTGATCTCCATACAGAGGGCCAATTTGTGGTGCCGGTCCGCCAAAACGCTTTTAAACGCTGTATCAGCAATTTATTGGATAACGCTGACCGTTATGCAACACACGTGTCCATAAGAACTGGTAAGCGTGGAGATGCCATCGAGATCATAGTGGATGATGATGGCCCAGGAATACCCAAACATTTGAGAGACGAAGCTTTCAAACCCTTTTTTCGGCTTGACGAATCTCGAAACCCAGAGACAGGTGGAGTAGGTTTGGGATTAACAATAGCCAGAGACATAATCAGGGGACATGGTGGCGATATTATCCTTGGTAACTCTCCGTCAGGCGGGTTACGAGCACGCCTAACTCTACCAATCTAATTTAAAAAAGCTTACCACCGTTAGGAACTTTTTGGTCAGTAGTTATCAGCGTAACCTCACCCGATCTATCCGGAAAGCCCAAGACTAAACAGTCAGACATGAAGGGTCCAACTTGTTTTGGAGAAAAATTTATTACGGCGGCTAGTTGTTTGCCAACAAGACTACTCGGACTGTAGTTTTTGGTGACTTGTGCCGAAGTTTTTAATTCGCCGAATTCGGGACCAAAATCTAACCAAAGTTTAAAGGCCGGTATACGAGCTTCGAGAAATTCTTCTGCTCTTATGACAGTACCCACGCGGATATCCACTTTTTCAAAATCATCATAGTTAATAGTGCAATTGGGTCTCATTTAAATTATTTTTGCCCCTAAACATTATTCCTACGTTTATTTATTTAATTTTGAAGTATCTATTTTAAAATTCTTAAAGGGTAAGCTGTATAAAAAGGCTTCGGCGCGAGCTAGACCTTTGTCTAAGTCAGCCATAGTCTTAGTAAGGTCGGGAGTATCGTCTTTTATCCAAGTACAAATAGTATTCATATAAACCGCGAGCAAACCATTCACCTTTAACTGACCAAGAGGGGTCTTTGTTGAAATACCTACAGCTTCCATAGTAATTCTCATTGATGCTTTTGAGTTTTTTAGGCCTATAAAGCTCGCGATAGGGTCCCGGCTAATGGTACAGCATATAATTCTCGTTATTGCCTCCTTTTCCCGAGTAAGTGCATCAAACCTGAGCATGAGGAGCTCGAATAATTGGTCTCGTATAGTTCCATTTGACGAAACAGTCGCGGCATTCGCCAGTACCTCAGTGTCCATTTGTTGGTTTAACACTTTCAAAATAGCGTTTTTAGAGTGGAATAATTTGCGTACCTCAATTAACGGTATATTTGCCGATTTTGCAATTTCGCCTAGGCTAACTTCATTCCAATTCCTTTCCAGCGCTAATTCTAGACTTGCTAAAATTACTCTTCTCTGAGGGTCTTTAAGATGATTGGAGCTATCTTCTTTTATGCGTTTGGCCATATACGGGACCTCAACTATGTTATGCAAAACGTAGTTATTTTAACGTCAGTTAAAACGTATTGAAGGATGCTACGGTAAATTAAAAATTATGACCTCCGCGCTCTAAAATTACTTGCAATTAATCAAAAATTCTTATGGGTAATTAGAAAATCTGTTCTATGATAGGGAGGAAAGATAATATTTTAGAGTATGGCTGATAATAGCATAGTAAAAGGTGTTTTGTTGAAAGCAAACTCCATTCTCGGAAAAGAAGAGGAGAGGGCCTTGGCACGTCGAGCAATCGAAGGTGACGAAACGGCTGAGGAGCAACTCATTAATAGCCACTTAGGGTTTGTCATGAAAGTGGCCAAAGGCTACAAACGATCGGGCGTTCCTATGAGTGACCTCATTCAGGAGGGTATAGTAGGCCTTATCAAAGCGGTCAGGCGGTTCAATCCTGATTTTGATAATCGTCTTTCAACATACGCTAAATGGTGGATTAGGGCGTCGATACAAGATCATATTGTGAAATCTTGGTCATTGGTGCGCCTCAGTACGACGAGCGCACAAAAGTCCTTGTTCTTAAACCTTAGGCGCAAAACATTTGAGCTAATGGAGGGGGCGGACGCTCTGAGCGAAAATATTGTTACCCAGCTCGCTGAACGTTTTGAAACCACGGCAGCTGACGTCCGGAATTTGGCTCGTCGGGTTACACTGCGAGATCAGTCACTTAACGCACCAATATCTGATGAACACGGCGAGACCTGGCTAGACCAATTGAAAAGTGATGCCGAGACACCAGAAGAATGTATCGTGCAAGAGAGCGAAAAGACAATACTTAGTGAATTGATGAAACGAGCCCTTCAAAAATTGCCTGCGAGGGAACAATTCATCATTAAGAACCGATATTTTGTTGAGGCCAAGCAGACATTTGCTTCAATTGGACGGGAATTGAACTTATCCAAGGACCGGGTTAGGCAGTTGGAAAACCGCGCTTTGCAAACTCTTAAAGAACTTACAGAACCCGGCCTCATCGACAGCCAAATCATAATAAAATAATATTCATATTGAGGTTTTAATGGGCAAGCTCTTTAGAACGCTTAAACGCCTTTTGTATCGCATCGTATAATAATGTCTCAAGGCGGTCATCGCTCATAAGCAAAGAAAGGGCCGCTTCGGTAGTGCCACCCGAGCTGGTTACATTTTGACGCAGGGTTACAACATCTTCTGTAGATTGGTGCAGAAGTTCACCTGAACCGGAAATAGTTACTCGTCCCAATCGTTCTGCCAGATTTTTTGAAAGACCAAGCTTTATTCCGGCCTTAGCTAAACACTCAGACAGCAAGAATACATAAGCGGGACCACTACCAGAAACAGCAGTAACTGCAT
>Ga0209501_10000479_pt1 | contig 48256 bp, 44 predicted proteins | sample ArcticOcean_MG_C_4_FD_187434 | JGI IMG/M metagenome (GOLD analysis project Ga0209501, IMG submission 187434) | Marine microbial communities from western Arctic Ocean - ArcticOcean_MG_CB4_134 (SPAdes) (version 2) | ecosystem: Environmental > Aquatic > Marine > Oceanic | place: Arctic Ocean...
ACTTTCCCAACCCCACAAATCTTTAACTTCCCTCAGTACCCTAACTACCAACAACTCCCCTACCAGTTACCGTATGCACAGTTGCAACCACTTATTCAAACTCAAGGACCAGTTGGTGACACCGGCCCTGCAGCTGTTGCCGTCATAGGTGCAGGTGCGGCGGGTGGATGGTCCTGGATGCGCAGAAAGAAGAGAAAATAAATCAACACCCCGAAAGTGTACGAACGACAATCTACTTTGCTTGGTCTTTAGGGTGTACGGGTGTACACTCCGTTCTACCATCAGTTATGCGTTCTCCCCCTTCTTATCATGATTACACAAGACCGACTCACACCACCAACATTCCAGTCTAACTCTGTGGTCATTGATTGGAGCAAGGACACGCTTAATAAAAAGTTTGATAGTGCATCACTGCTTCAGTGGGTGCAAAGCTTTCCTTCTCGGGATGAGGTACACATCTATCTTGGGAATGTCTCCTTTCACGGAGACCGTATCCTCATGCGTCAGTTACAGGCTATGGGTTGCACAGTAACCTGCAGGCAGTATCAATGAAGCAATGTTGAAAGTAGGTATTCAGACAACATATGTGAGGTGCACAAACATACACCACCACCAAGGTGTACGTCTGACAAGTGCAGTTATTTGACGCTGTGAGGATATCTGATTATTGTGGTGGACAAGCATACACCTTTCCGAGTCGACGGGCTCCGGAAGTGTTGCTCCACAATTCTATATTCCCTAATCCCCTATTCCCCATTAGTATTATGATGAAAACTACTTCCGCAACTGCAACCATGACTGACCCAAAAGTAACAGAGCCTTCTGTAATCGAGGTAGCGCTAGAAACCAAAGCTAAAGCGAAGCCCGCTAAGAAGGTAGACCCTATAGAAGCTGCAAAGGATGATGCGATTGCTACGGCACTCTCGCACATAGAAAAAGAATACGGTGAAGGAGCCATTATGAAGATGGATGAAAATGCGCACCGACATATAAAGCGGTACCCATCCGGTTCTCTTACACTCGACCTCGCACTTGGTGGAGGAATCCCAGAAGGTCGTATTATCGAGATATACGGACCAGAAAGCAGCGGTAAAACTACGCTCTCGCTTCATGCTATAGCAGAAGTACAAAAGAAAGGTGGCCGTGCAGCGTTTATCGATGCAGAGCATGCATTGGATATTCAATACGCTAAGAAGATCGGTATTGATATAGATTCCCTCTTGGTCTCGCAGCCAGACTGTGGAGAGCAGGCACTAGAAATTTGCGAAACACTTGTGCGCAGTGGAGCAATAGACATTATTGTTATCGACAGTGTCGCAGCGCTTACCCCTAGGGCCGAGATAGAAGGAAACATGGGAGATGCGCAAATGGGATTGCAGGCAAGGCTGATGAGCCAAGCTCTACGTAAGTTGACTGCCATTGTTTCTAAGAGTGGAACCAGTATTATTTTCATCAACCAGATTCGTATGAAGATTGGTGTGATGTTTGGTAACCCAGAAACAACTGCAGGAGGACAAGCGCTTAAGTTCTACAGCTCTATTCGCTTGGATGTTCGCCGTATTGATAAGATTTTAGAAAAGATCCCTGGAGAAGAAGGCAAAGCCTCACAAGAGATTGTGGGGAATAAAACCCGAGTGAAAGTCGTAAAGAATAAAGTTGCACCTCCGTTTAGGCAGGCAGAATTTGATATTCTGTACGCTCAAGGTATTTCCAAAGAAGGCGACATTCTAGAGCTTGGTGTCAAGTACGGTATCCTCGAAAGGTCCGGAGCGTACTACCGACATGGTGAAGACACGATTGGACAGGGTAAAGAGCAAGCACGCATGTTCCTAATGGATAATAAGAAGCTTGCGGAAAAACTAGAAAAGGAGATCCGTAAAGCTGCAGAGCTCTAATTTTCCACAAGTTATCCACATTGCAATCACAGGGTTTTGCGTCTCCACATAGTCCGTGGATATAGCGCAAGGCCCTTTAGTTGTTTAGGAGTCATTTTGCATCTATAACTGTTCTCCTCGTATGCCGTCTGCAAAGTCCACCACAGCGCCTCTTATACAAACGCAACCACATAGCACGGAAGCGGAGAGAACAGTGATTGGTGCACTACTCCTCGATCCTGAGGCAATTATTAAGATTTCTGATTTTCTCAAGACCGAGGATTTCTACGACCCTATATATCGCGACATCTACGGGGCGATCATGGGTCTGTACAGCAGTCACGAACCGGTAGACTTTGTGACGGTGACGTCGAAACTCTCTGATAACAAGAAGCTTCAAGAGATTGGAGGATCTGCATTTTTGGCGCAGCTAACGTCGGAAGTGCCAACGTCCTCGCACATTTATCAGTACGGTCAAATTGTAAAAACCAAGGCTGTACACCGCCGTATTATTTCTGCAGGTCAAAAGATTGCAGGCCTTGGGTACTCAGAAGACAAACCCGTGGTGCAACTTTTGGATGAAGTAGAGAAGACGGTGTTTGAAATTAGTAATACGTTTCTTAAAGACAAGTTCGTACATATCAAAAAGATTCTCGAAGAGCGTTACGAGCGTTTTGCAGAATTGCATGAGTCTGATGAAGAAGGTAACAGAGGTGTCTCTACAGGATTTGCCGGTTTGGATGCCAAGCTTTCTGGGTTTCAACCCAGTGACCTGATTATCATTGCTGCCCGTCCTTCTATGGGTAAGACCGCTCTTGCGCTAAACATTGCACAGAACGCTGCGATTAAAGATGGTAAGAGTGTTGGGATCTTCTCGCTGGAAATGAGCAAAGAGCAACTAGTTGACCGACTGTTTGCTTCTATGCTTGGTGTCGATAGCTGGAAATTACAAAAAGGAAAGCTCGAAGACGCAGACTTCCAGAACATGGGGCCAATTATGGATGAACTCAACAAGGCAAACATCTTTATCGACGACTCTGTTGCTTCCTCTATTCCAGAACTTCGTGCAAAAGCAAGAAGGCTTCAGATGGAGCATGGCCTCGATATGCTAGTTGTCGACTATCTTCAACTAATGAGTACTGGAAACCCCTCCTATGCTGGTAACCGTGTACAAGAGATTTCTGAAATCTCACGTTCACTTAAGCAAATTGGCCGTGAGATGCACATTCCTGTAGTGGCTCTCTCTCAGCTTTCTCGTGCTGTAGAAAGCAGGCCTGGTAACATCCCAGCACTATCGGACCTTCGTGAATCTGGTTCTATCGAGCAAGATGCGGATGTGGTAATGATGATGTATCGAGAAGATTACTACGAAGAAGATTCCGATCGTCCAGGTCTTACTGATATCTTTATACGTAAGCACCGCAACGGGCCAATTGGACGTGTAGAGCTGATGTTTAAGAAAGACCACCTACGATTTTACGACGTCGATAAAGCGCACTCACAACAAATGTAATCACCATTGTATAAGCAGTTGTACGTGATACAATCAGCTCCAATGAAAGTGGAATTTATCCCTGTACGGCCAGAAATAACGCTTATTGAGACTCTTGGTTACGGAACCTTCGCTTTTTTGCTCGGGCTTCTTCTTACTCCTTGGTTTATTGCCTTCTTGCGTAAAAACAAGATGGGCAAGCAATTGCGAGTAGAAACAGTCGATAGCAGAGAAGCCACGGTATTTCGTACGTATCATCAGCACAAATTTGGTACTCCTACCATGGGGGGCTTACTTATATGGGGCTCCATTCTGTTTACAGTTATCTTCTCTCGATTCCTCTCGTTTAGTGGAATAGTAGAACACGGACTATTGCAGCGAGGTCAGGTGTATCTACCGCTATTTATTTTAGTATCCCTTGGTATTCTCGGTGCATTTGATGACTATTTAAATATCAGAGGGGCAGGAAAGAAAAAGGGTCTAGATTGGATGCCAAAGCTTGCAACGCTACTTCTTATTAGTGGTCTTGGAGCATCATGGTTTTACTTTAAGTTGGGATACGACCAAGTCTACGTCCCCTTCTCTGGACCTTGGCAAGTTGGCTGGCTCTATATTCCTATCTTCATGTTTATTATTGTCGGAACAGCAAACGCAGTAAATGTTACAGATGGACTTGATGGACTTGCAGGTGGGTTGCTGGTTATTGCTTTTGCGAGTTTTGGACTTCTTGCTTACGTCGAAGGTTTGGATGTTCTCGCAGCATTTTGCATCGTCTGTGTAGGCGCTGTTACTGCTTTTCTTTGGCACAATGTTCCTCCTGCACTATTTTTTATGGGAGACACAGGGTCCCTCGCGCTCGGTGGAACACTTGGTGCTATCGCAATGATGACGGATCAAATACTCATCTTGCCACTTGTAGGATTTATTTTTGTCGTAGAGATGCTTTCTGTAATCATTCAACTTACAAGCAAGAAATATCGCGGTGGTAAAAAAGTGTTTCGTGCAGCTCCTATCCATCATCACTTTGAAGCTTTTGAATGGGGGGAAAGCAAAGTGACGATGCGACTGTGGATTGTCGGTGCCTTTATGGCATTCGTTGGAGTGATAGTATCGATATTTGGTTAGTAATCAATATTACGGATGTAAGGAGGAATTGGTTGCATCGAGCTATAGTTTCCCTATTATTGGTGCACCTATGAAACGCATTGCCATTAATGGATACGGACGAATTGGTCGCAATGTGCACCGTCAGCTCTTAGAGCACTACGCAGATTCTGTTGAGGTTGTTGGAGTCAATGCTTCTTCTACATCAGAAATGCGAGCGTATTTACTAAAATATGACAGTCTCCACGGGAAATTTAGTGGAGAAGTAGAGGTAAAGGATGACAATACTATGGTTGTAAATGGAAAGGATGTCCGCGTTGTAAAAGAAAAGGATCCTGCTAAGTGTCCATGGAAAGAGCTAAAGGTTGATGTTGTTATTGAATCTACAGGACATTTTACAACATCCAAGAAGGCTCAAGGCCATATAGATGCAGGGGCGAGACGCGTGATTGTTACAGCACCAATGAAAGATGATACTCCGACGTTTGTTTTAGGTATTAATGACGAAGGTCTTACACGAGACATGCCAATAATCTCCAATGCTTCTTGTACGACAAACTGTATTGCCCCTGTTATTAAGGTAATGCACGAGAAGTTTGGTGTTGCTAATTTGCTTGTGAACTCTGTTCATGCATTTACAGCTTCTCAGAATCTTCTTGATAATAAAGGAGAGGGAACCGATTTGCGTAAGGCTCGCGCCGCGACTCTTTCTATTATTCCAACAAAGACTGGTGCCGTAAAAGCATGCGCAAAGATTTTCCCTGATCTTAATGGGAAAATTGATGGCATGGCATTCCGTGTTCCTGTTCCTACAGTGAGTTGTGCTTATATGGCTTTTGTCTTAGAAAAAGACGCTACTGTTGATGAGATTAATGCAGCCCTTAAAGGCGCAGCAGCAAAAGAGCTAAAAGCTATACTATCTGTCTGCGACGAGCAATGTGTCTCTATTGATTTTCAGACGGATCCACATTCTTCTATTATTGATTCTGAATTTACAAAAGTAGTAGATGGAAACACCGTGCAGCTTCTTAGTTGGTACGACAATGAATGGGGGTATGCAATGCGTGTAACAGAGCTACTTCAAAAAGTTATTGCCTTTATGAAATAATGGGAAATTCAGCTTCATGTCCGGCACCTTTGAAGCCAAATCTAAACTGGCATCTTATGCATCATAGTAAGGCAGAGCATGATTTGCGCCATTTGATTGTAGATATCTCTCGAGCCTGCAAATACATCAGTTACAGTATTCAAACAACAGAAGCAGGTCTAGCAGGTACTAAGAACGAGTTTGGAGAAGACCAACTTGAACTTGACGTTCTTGCCGATCAGCAGATTAGAGAATTCCTTTGCGAGTCTGGCTTGGTATGTTGTTATATCTCAGAGGAGCAACCAGACATTGTAGAGCTTGACCCTAAAGGACAGTACAGTGTTGTATTTGATCCTTTAGATGGATCCTCTTTGGTGGATGCTAACTTTGCCATTGGATCAATCTTTGGAATCTATAAAGGTAATAATGTAATAGGCGCAACTCCAAGAGAGCAAGTAGCCGCAATGTACGTATTGTACGGACCACGCACACTACTTGTTATATCACTTGGAGGAGGCAAAGGTGTCCACGAGTTCATTCTTAATGACGTTGGAGAATTTGTATTACTCAGAGATCACCTAGGTATTGCTGACGATGCCAAAAACTACAGCCCTGGAAACTTGCGAGCTATAACAACGAACGACGGTTACAAGAAAGCTGTAACAAACTGGCAAGAGGAAGAAATGACACTTCGATACTCTGGATGCATGGTTGCAGATATTCACCACATCCTTAGTAAGGGGCAAGGAGTATTTACGAATATTGGCGGAGGAGCTGATAGTAAATATCCTGATGGAAAACTTCGTCATGTGTTTGAGTGCGGTCCATTCGCGTTTCTTGCAGAAGAAGCAGGAGGGTCTGCAACGGATGGAACCACTGCTATCTTAGATAAAGAAATAACCAGTGTAGATCAACGTACTGCGTTTATTGTAGGTTCAAAGAACGACGTAGCGTCTGTATCTGCGCTTGTCTCTTAGTTCCAGTACGGTTGTTCTTGTAATTTAGAGATAGCATCATCCAACTGGATGTAGTCATCGGTATCTTTATCTTTTACTTTTCCTTTAAGCTTATACAGCTTGCACATAGTTTTGTAGCTACCCCAAGGGTAATACCGAACTCTTGGCTTTCTAAAAGGCTTTCGAGGCGTTTCTCCCTCTGGCACAGGCTTCTCGACTCTTGGCCACTCTTTCGTCTTTGCATTTCCGTCTTTATCCCACTCCACAAGACCTACGGCCATTTTGGCGTCTGGATCTGCATAAACAAAGTCATCATCGGCGAATTCTTGATCGGTCATACAACAATGATATCACGGATTTATCTAGGATTTTAACTTATTCAGCCCGTAAATTATGGTCTTCTGGCTCTGGAGATCGTGGTGGCTGAGATGCCCTATTATACTCATCTTTTTGATGAAACAGGTCATTTACTACAGATCGCTTACTTTCTTGGAATAAGAGAAACGAATACAGCAAGGTGATTACGCTTCCTGCGAGAGTTCCGTATAGACCGAAATGTATCTGCAGACGGCTAAATTCAAACGTGAATTTGGTTAGAACTGTCCATATAGCAATAGTGAGTATAGAAGCGAGCAACGTAGCTAGTAGACGAACAAAGTCTCTGTTTTTGCGGCTTACAATGGCAGGGCCACCTGTAATAGGAATAACCGTGATAAGAATCACATATAAATGAAGCAACAGGACACTGAGGCCAATAAATGACGTAAAAAATCCAAGGCCAGAATACGTAATAACCTTTCCACCAAGCCATTCACCACCCACCCAAGGAAAGAATACACTTAAGAATGCTGTGAGAGATGCCCCGTTTAAGATCTTCTCTTCAAGACTCAAGGCCACAAACTTTTTAATCGCTCTATTTGGCATACTGAAATCATAGCATTACACTCAATTTCGTGAAACTCGTAATAGATGCCAGAGAAGCATTCTGTAAAAAGAAAGCAGGCAAAGGTCAATGGACGAAGGGCTTTCTTGAAGAGCTTAATTCTCGTGATATAGATCTCACTGCACTTACGCATACATCACAATCTGTAGGGTCCTCTGTAGCATTCTCTGGAAAACTATTTTGGCATTTGGCAGCAGCAAAGTATGCGAGAATATCTAAGACTGATTATTACATCAGCCCGACAAGTTATATCGCTCCGTACCTTATTGGTAAAAAGGTGCCATGTGTTCCGATTATTCATGACCTCATTGCATTTCAAAATGAGCCACATGAAAAGCGTGCTCGATTTATAGAAAAGCTACTCATCAAAAAGGTAGTAATGAACGCTACGAATGTCTGCACGGTAAGTGAAGCTACCAGAAAAGACGTTCTTAAAAAGTTTCCGCATCTATCCCCTAGTAGTGTCACAGCAATTTATGCAGGTCCTATGCGAGATAACATGCCGCTTTCTGTTCCGGATAAGAAAACAATTCTTTGTGTTGGGACACTATGCCCTCGTAAAAATCAGGAGAGACTGATACAGGCTTACGACGCTCTTCCGCATACCATTCGTTCTCAGTACCGCTTAGTACTTGTTGGAGCTCGTGGATGGCATGATGCAGAAATCTTGCGACTGGCGCGTGTTACAGATGGAGTGGAATGGAAAGATTACGTTTCTGATGATGAATATCAAGTGCTGCTGTCTACTGCAACAGTGTTTGCTTACCCATCCTTGTACGAAGGGTTTGGTATGCAAGTGCTGGATGCATTGCAAAGAGGTATACCTATTCTTACTTCTGATAGAGGAAGCCTAAGTGAAGTAGTAGGAGACACCGCAGTTGTTGTCGACCCAACGAGTGTACGTTCTATTACATCTGGACTTATTGCATTGCTTGAAAATGCTGATATACGCAATATATTGGCATCTAATGGTCCTATTCAGGCATCGAGATTTAGTTGGAAAAGAACTGTCGATCTTTTCCTCAAAGCTTTAAATGGTGCCGTATAATACTTCTGATGATAAAATTCAACCGCGTCGGCATAACGGTAAAGTCCGGTCTAGAAGACAAGTGCAAGACTGTAGATACAATCATATCCATTGTGAAGGGTACAGGGGCAGAAGTTTTTATGGATCCTAAGCGTGCTGGTGGTATCGATTGCGCTACGAACCTTCCGGAGTATAAAACTGAAGACGAGATAGATCTTTTACTAGTAATTGGTGGAGATGGAACTATTCTTCGTGCAGTACGCGAACTTTCTGATTGCAGCACTCCTATTCTTAGTGTGAATCGAGGTCGTGTTGGATTTTTAGCAGAAACAGAATTTGATGAAGCTGCAGACTTAATTCCAAAATTTATCAACGGAGAAGGGATAATAGACGAAAGAAAGTTAATTAATGTAACAGCCATGCGCGGTGAAAAAGAAGTACTATCTGGTTTTGCCCTTAACGAAGCAGTAATTGCACAAGGTACAATTGCGCGTCTTGTAGATTTGCAGACTTCGGTTAATGACGAGCCACTGACAACATTTCATGCAGATGGACTTATTATTGCAACGCCAACAGGCTCTACTGCATACAACCTCTCTTCTGGAGGCCCTATTGTTCATCCAAGTTTAGATGCAATGATCCTAACCCCTATTAGTCCACACAGCTTTTCTCAAAAACCGGTTGTTATTCGTTCTGATGCAAAAGTGCAAATTGTAGTAAAGACCAAACAAAAGAAATACGAAGATACCGAAGTAGTGCTTACTTTGGACGGCCAAGTCTACGTAGGACTAGAAGGAGGTGACATTATTACGATTACACAGGAGACTCGTTGCATTAAATTCTTACGACGAAGGAAAGATACCTTTTTTGGCACACTCCGCAATAAGTTAAAATGGGGTGAGAGAGTAGATTAGCTTTAAGAATCGCATGTGGCCCCGATAGCTTTTTCAACAGCTCTTTCTATGGCAGATTCATCGTTGAGTGAGACCATATAGAGTTGCTCAGCTCTTTTTTGAACCTTTTCTCGTTGAGTTTCGCTATATCTAGAAGGGTCTACTCCAAAGTCTTCGATGTAATCATCTTGAAGATCAGTCTCAGAAAACATAACGATAACCCGAAATGAATCAGTTGATGTTTCATCTATGACTTTGCGAATTCTATATACCTGAGCCAATCTAGGGTTTGTAATGGTCAGCACATTTGACTCCCAGAATTCTCTATTACTAAGCGGAATACTATCTTCGGACCAAGCTCTATCTGTGCCACTGCGAATAATCTGTACCTCACGTATATTAATTGGTGTGTTTGTCCTTTCTGCAGCCCAGCCAGCAATTTCTTTTATAATCGTTGCTATGCGTAACTGATTTTCAACATCCCACCTATTATATCCATCTGTTAGATTCGTAAATTCTTCTGGATTTTCGGATCTATCAACAGCATTAAACATCATTTCCCTTTTCTTATTTGCAAGATGCGGTCGAATAATTGTAATTAGAGATTCTCTAGTCTCGGGAACACTCCGAGGTAGATTTGTTTGAGAAGTAAAACCCATACTTTATTTTAGCGCTTGTTTAAGGCGAAAATCAAGTTCGAGTTATCATCTCTTCTCTTCCAGGTCCTGTACCAATAAACGTAACGGGTACGCCTGTTTCTTTTTCTATACGTTTTATGTAAGCCTGAGCATTTGCAGGAAGGTCATCAAAGTTGGTAATTCCTGCAGTGCGCTCTTTCCACCCTGCAAGTTCTTCGAGCTTTCCGTTAATCATCACAGGGATAACGTCTTCTTTGTCGAGCACATCAAGCTTTGTTACATTCCAATGGGTAAATCCGTTTGTAGAATTTGCAATATTCAATTGGTCTATGTTTAGCCAGCCAGTTCTACGCGGACGACCAGTTGTAGAGCCATATTCCCCTCCACGCTCTCGAAGTCTTTCTTCTGCATCTCCTTCTGCTTGTGATTCAAAATCCCCTTCTCCGACGCGAGTACAGTATGCTTTTGCAACTCCGATGCAAGACTTTACGCACATTGGTGGAAGCCCGAGGCCTTGCAGAGCTCCTGCAAGTGTTGTTGATGAACTTGTAACAAATGGATACGTACCGTGATCAATATCAAGAAGTACTGCCTGTGCACCTTCTATGAGAATAGTCTTACCTTCTTTTCTGGCTTTTGAGAGATACGCAACTGTATCGGTAACGCACTGGCCAATTTTTTTCTGAGCATCAGCTAGATTTTGTAATTCTGTTTCTACATTGATATCAATTCCATATGCATTCTTTACCTCCGCAACGCGACTAGACATCTCTTTTGTAAGATTACCTGCTATTTTATCCATTCGTATCCCAGTGCGCGCTGCTTTGTCCATGTAGGCAGGTCCGATTCCCCTCTTTGTTGTTCCTATTGGATTAGTGCGTCTGTCTTCTAGGACACCGTCGATCTCTTTATGGTAATCGAGAACAATATGTGCAGCACCCGAAATATGAAGCCTATCCACTATAGATATTCCATGACCTTCTAATGTTTCAATTTCTTCAAGAAGCGTTGGAAGATGAATAACAAGACCGCACCCAAGAACAATTTGCTTTCCTTCATGAAGACAGCCAGATGGCATTAGATGGAATACATGCTTCTCCCCTTTTACAATAATAGTGTGTCCGGCATTTGCTCCTCCACAAGCACGGGCAATAATGTCGTACTCTCCAGCAAGAATATCTACGATCTTTCCTTTCCCCTCATCCCCCCATTGTGCTCCGATGACTGATGATACAGGGCCGAGAGTGTTTTGAATGCCGCTCACAGCCTAATTTTAGATGGAAATGCTCAAAAGTACAGTGAGTTTGCTTCACATTACAGAAGTAAAACAGCATGAGTATCTCTACATTCTAGTACACAGCCTTTGCAATTCGGTAACAGCTTTAAGCTGTTGTAAATTTTAACAACAGGTTCGGACCCATCTTTGCCACCAAAGAGTGCGAGACTTGGTTCATGCTCTGAAACATCTGGCATAAGGGGTTCACCTTCCGGGATGTACGGAGGATTGCTTACGACAACAAAGCTTTCTTCAATATCTGCAATAGGATTGGTTAAGTCTCCAAGTCGAAAATCTATTCTGTCTTCTATTCCCATCTTCGCTGCATTTTTTTTTGCTACATCTAGTGCTTTGCTACTGATATCCGTAGCAATGATCCTTTTGTCAGTTTCCAGAGCAAGAGTGATGGCAATACACCCACTGCCTGTGCAAACATCTACCAGTGTCGATATTTCAGCTATGTCGCCAAAAGCTCGTGTTACGCCAATAACTTTTGTATCAAGTGACCGTATGCAGTCCTCTTTTTCTTTTAGAAAATCGAGCGTGAGGTCGATCAGCCTTTCTGTAGATGAGCGTGGGATGAGAACTCTGCTATCCACAAAGAAATCTCTTCCATAGAATTCTTGGTTTTCTACTATGTATGCAACGGGCTCGTTGTTCTTTCTCCGTTCTATAAGATGAGTAAATTCTGTTGCATCGACTTCTGACTCTGGATGCGCAAACAACCACTCCCGTGACTTTCCTATTGCAAATGCTAAAAGCACCTCTGCATCTAGCCTCTCAATTCCCGATGACTTCAGTACTTCTTCTACTATCATGCAGGTATCATACTGGAGATGGCTCGTATTGGAATCGATTGCCGGTTTGCTTCTCTCTTTGTAGGACTTGGAACCTATACGCGAAATATGGTACAGAATCTTGTTGTAGATTCTGTGGATACACTCGTTCTATTCGTCCAATCAAAAGATGAGAAGTGGCTTCGAGAGGTTTCTGAACCAGTAGAGATTTTAGAGGCTCCCTATGCCCACTATTCTTTTGCAGAGCAAATACAGTTTCCAAGCGTGATACGGAAATCAAAGATTGAATTGTTGTACGTACCTCACTTTAATGTTCCATATTTCTGCCCCGTGCCGTTTGTTGCGACAGTGCATGACCTTATTCTTCACAAATTTCCAAACAATGCATCTTTCATAAAACGAAGTGCCTACAAACTAGTTATCAACAGAGCACTCTCTAAAGCTCGCCATATTATAGCCGTAAGTGAATTTACAAAATCAGAAATTGGCTCTGCGTACGGATCGAATGCTCTTAAAAAAACATCGGTCGTAACCGAAGGCATTGATGCTGCATTTACGGAAACTGATGATAGAGATATTTTAAAATTCTATGATCTTGAGTCTGGATACTTTCTCTTTGTAGGTACAGCAAAGCAACACAAGAATGTACAGATGCTTATTGATGCCCATGAACTATCAGGAACAGGCACCCCATTGATTATTGTGACGAATGGAGAAGAAGCAGATCGATTATTGATTCATGATGGAGTACGTGTTCTTCTTGGGGTAGATACAGAAGAACTTCCGGCTCTTTACAGTGGAGCAGGTTGCTTTGTTACTGCATCTCTCTACGAAGGTTTCTGTTTACCAATTCTCGAAGCACGAGCTTGCGGCTGTCCTGTGATTGCTGTAAACGCTTCTGCTATTCCAGAAGTTGCTGGTAGTAATGCCCGCCTAATTGAACCTACAATCGATGCCATTGCTGACGCGCTCAAAAATCCTCCAAGTACTTCGGATACTCCAGAAGACCGGTATAACTGGAACCAGTCTGCAAAAGAGATTTCTGCTATACTTACTGACGCACTTCATGGATAAAATTTCTCATCTCATTCCTCGGGTTCTTGGAAAGCGCGGTCTCAAAGGAGAGGCATCTGCTTCTTACATAACTTATATAGCAACAAATTGGATCGAGAGAACACTTCCAACCTTTAAACATAACCTTGAGGTTACAAAGCTCCAAGATGGAAGACTTGTCATTGAATCTAGCCACCCAATTGCCTCACAGGAGCTTTCTCTAAAGATTGAGGAGCTAAAATCTAATATTAATGCTCACGAGGGTATCAATATTAATGAAATCATGATTACTCGATCGAAAAGTAGTGCAAATTGAGACTCTTTCTCTTGCATAGCCTCTCTGGAGACCCTAAACTCTGCGAGCTTAATTTATGCTACGAATTCGTCTCCAACGCACCGGTAACAAGAACAATCCCACGTTTAGACTTGTGGTGACTGAAAAGAGAAACGCTGCAAAGGGTAAATCTCTTGAGCGTGTAGGGCACTATTTGCCTGTAAGAGACCCTGTAGTCTTTGAATTTGATCAGAAACGTATCGAGCACTGGATTGGTTTTGGTGCTATTCCTACAGATACAGTAGCTCGTTTGCTTACTAAAGCTGGTGTTAAAGGACTCGAAAAGTACACAGAGCAGTACACAAAGCAAAAAAAGAGGAAAGAGGTAGTAGAAGAGCCTGCTCCAGCTCCTGTTGCTGCTAAAGAAGAGAAAAAAGAAGAAGCCCCTGTAGAAGAGGCAGCTCCAGCTGAAGAGGCAAAAGAAGAGGAGAAGCCAGCTGAGGAGCCTAAAGAAGAAGAGAAAAAAGAAGAGGATGACAACAAAGAAGCAGACGCCTAAACTACTAAAGCTATGACAGATACGACTACAGACCTACCCGGATACGCATTTCTCAAGTATGTACTTGAGGAGATTATTGAGGATAAAGATCAACTAATCATAGAGCAGCAAGAAGATGATTTAGGAGTGCTATTAACTGTAAAGGTAAGTGATAGTGATATGGGAAAGCTGATAGGAAAGAGTGGACAAACCATCAAAGCGCTAAGGACGCTAGTTCGTATCGTTGGCGGAAACGCAGAGAAGCGTGTTAACCTAAAAGTACTTGAACCTGCTTAAGGTCATTTCCCCCCATTCATTATGTTGAGAGATCTATTAGAAAATGCCAGTATATTAGAAATAGTTGCAACGTTTGTTGCTCTAGGTCTTATTGCTGCATCTATTCTCAGCTTGGTGTATATCATTGTTGGAGGTATCACTTTCATTCTCTCTGCAGGGAATGAAGAGAAGATCAAAAAGGCTGTGCACACAATCCGCTTTGCAATCATTGGATTGTTTGTCTCTTTTCTTGCTTTCTTTATCGTAGCATTCCTCGCTCGACTACTTGATATTCCATTTGATCTTGATTTCTCCCTTATCGTAGACCTCATGAGTGAGATATTGAATTCACTTCAGTAAATACTGTAATCAAAAAAGAGCCCGCGTCCTGTAGGACCTTCGCTATCGTCTGTAAAGAAATACACTGAGGATCTTGAGGGTAATCTGTGCGACCATCGTGGTCGTTATCGATTCCATCGGCACACTCTATACAGCAGAAACTGAGTTGGCTGGTAGGCCGGAAACAGCACTGTGCAGTGTGATTACGAGCATTCCCATCAGAGATACTGATGCGAGAGCTTTACGGCGGTTGCTGTTACAAGATTTTATGAGCCCAATGAGAAATGTCCAATCAATTGACCTAAACATTCGCAAACTAGATCTTTATTTGATTTTTATGGGTTCATGAGACCTTATTTATTGAATTTTAGGTATAAACACGTATTATAGGGAAGCTTCGGGCGCATAGCTCAGTTGGTTTAGAGCGTCTGGTTTACACCCAGTAGGTCGGGGGTTCGACTCCCTCTGCGCCCACCAACCTTCGCTCTGCGAAGGTTGTCGGCCATAGCTCCGAGGTTAGTGAAGATTTTACTTCCACACTTAGCAGAGCTATGGTTGGCAAGCCATAGGAGCGACGGCCGACTCCAAACTATTATATTCTCTCTCTATCATGTTAGAAATCATCCACGTCATCATCTCTCTACTCCTTACGGTAACTATCGTTATTCAGACCCGTTCATCTGGTTTGTCTGCTACATTTGGTGGCTCTGGTGCTGCAAATGTCGTTCAACGGCGCGGTGCCGAGAAGCTTATCTTTAAGGCTTGTATCTATTTGAGCATTGCATTCTTTGCTCTCTCAATAATTCGTTGGTACGTGTACTAGATGGATAGTGATACTTTTCGAAAACCGGCCTTAAACTATAAAACAGTACTGAGTGCGCTTGGCATTGTATTCTTTTTGACACTCCTAATCTTATTACGTAAATTCTATTACAGTAACACTGTAGTAGTCCCTACAGCTGGTGGTACATATATCGAAGGTTCTGTTGGGGAGATGCAACCCCTTATTCCGTGGTTTACTGTTCAGAATGATGTGAATAAAGACATCTTATCTTTAGTCTCACCAGGACTTTTAAAGTATGACCCAGAAAGTAAAAATATTAAGGACGACCTTGCTACCCTTCTTGTGAGTGATGAAGGTCGTATATATACAGTAAAACTAAAAGAGGGTCTTGTTTGGCACGATAGTACTAGCGAATTGCCACACCCTGTTACTGCTGAGGATATCCTTTTCACTTTTCAGACTATCCAGGATCCAGAATTTCCGAACCCAATACTACAACAAAACTTCCTAGGAGTTACCATAGAAAAGGTCGACAACAGAACTGTTCAGTTTCGATTGGATGATCCCTACAGTTTCTTTGCAAGTAACCTGACTCTTGGGCTTATTCCTAAGCGTAGTTTTGAGGGCGTTCCAATTCCAAAGCTGGAGCAAGCACTAGGATTTGGTTTTGCTCCTATAGGTGCTGGCCCATATAAATTTAAGAGCTTAGTTCAAACAGAGCTTTCTACAGAAATAACACTAGAACGCTACAAACGTCCTATTCAGCCAGATTACAGATTAGAGCAGATTATCCTTCGTATCTTCCCAGACTATCCAACACTACTTTCTGATATTCGAAACTTAGATAGTATACGGCACGTCCCGCGTAATGATGGTGGTGATTATATGGTTCCAAGACGATTTAAGGCAGTAGAATATTTTTTGCCGCAATATGTTGCCCTCTTTTTTAACCTCGACCACACAATCCTTAGCGACAAAAGCTTACGACTGGGTCTACAGCTTGGAACAGATAAGCAGCACCTTGTAGAGAGTATTGACGAATCTCTCATTGTTGATACGCCACTTATGGAACTTGATACTACAGACTGGCGTTACACCTATGATCCTGCTGCTGCACAAGGTGCTTTTTTTGAATCGAACTGGCACTTACCAGAAAAGGTTCGCCTACAAAGGTTGTTGGAAATTCACGAAGCAAACTCTGTAGGTTCACTGCAGATTGCACCAATTGTTTTGCTAGATACTGGCGCTGCACTATCTGTTAGTGGACTTCTTTCTGATGCTCCACTTGGATCTACTCTTAATGGCTTGCCAGTACAACCAGATAGTACGAACACAGGCTCTTGGGTAATTGCTCTACCAACGTACGGTGGAACTGGTTCTCTTTCGCTTGGCACTAATCTTGTTCGACTCATAGATGACAAAGGAGATCCTGTAGATTCTTTTTACGTATGGCGTACAGCAGATAATCGAAAATATAAACGCGCATCAGTAGAGCAAGATCTTGTGGAGGCATTTATTTCTTCGCGAACTGCATCAGAAGAAATTCCAGAGGAGGATCGCATTTCAATTGCAAACTTATATTTAGAAAAAGGAATGCTGAGAAAGAGGCTTTCTACAGATCCACAAGACATCAGAGTAAATGATGTAGGTGATAGGCTTTCTCTTACTCTTCTAACGAGCCCTTCTCCACCACAGTACAAAAAGATAGCTGAGGAAGTGGCAGAGCAATGGGCTAAGCTTGGCGTACATGTAGGAGTAATTATTCCAGAGACTAGAGTGGAGTTCGAAGAAAAGCTGCTAGCCAGAGAATACGACTTACTACTATTTGGACAGTCTCTCTTGGATAACCTAGACGCATATCCCTACTGGCATAGCTCTGGTATTCAGAAGCTTACTGATAGTAAATTTGATTTACGAATCGATGCATATAACTTATCTCAGTACTCATCCATAGCAGCCGACGGACTTTTGGAAGTCATCCGTCAGACTGGAGATGACAAAGAGCGTCAAGATGCATTATCAGAGCTCCAAGAGACATTAAAGAACGATGTTCCGGCTCTTTTCCTCTACTCACCTTACTATGCATTTGCGTATCATGAGCAGGTAAAAGGCATGGAGATAGGAGCACTCTCACTCCACTCAGATCGCTTCACTACATTGCATAATTGGTATCTTAAAGAAGATTTAATATTCAAACCAGGCAAGAGTTGGTGGTCATTTATTCCGTGGCTATTCACTTCATTATAGTTAAACTGCCATTTCTTGCCAATTTAGGCAATATTTGGTTTTGAGATTGTCGATAATACTTTACCCTTGACGACACGCCTCGAATTCTCTAACATCCATCGGCAATTTTTAAACACCTTATGGAAGTACTACTACTCGAAGACATCCCCGGCATTGGTAAGAAAAACGATCTTCTTCTAGTCGGTGACGGCTATGCTCTTAACTGCCTACTGCCTTGCAGACAGGCTCTTATCGCTACTCCTACTGTTCGAAAGCGTTACGCTGAGATCATTAAGAAGCGTGCTTTAGAGCGTCAGTCAGAGATTGAGACTAAGCAAGATGCTGCTGCTGCAGTAGCTGGAAAGAAGCTAAACTTCACTCGTAAAGCAACAAAGACTGGAAAGCTTTACGGAGCTATCACAGAAAAGATCATTGCAGATGCTCTAATGGATCAGCACAAGATAGAAATTGAAGAGTCTGCTATTTCTATTGCAGATCAGATCAAAGCTCTCGGAGAGTTTACTGCTTCTGTAGAAGTAGCTGGTCGCAAAGAAGATCTTAAGGTGATTGTAGATCAAGAGAAGTAAATAGTAAGTAGATAAAGCATTACTTTAACGTAAGGCTTTTTTCTTATCTAACCATTTCGTAATATTCAAAACTTTGTATACTTGTGACATGACATGCGCCAGTAGCTCAGCTGGTTAGAGCCCCGGACTTATAAACCGGAGGTCGATGGTTCAAGTCCATCCTGGCGCACCAATATTGAAAAAGGCCCACCGCAAGGCAGACCTTTTATAAATCAATTAGAGAATCGACCCTGCGTACATAAGTAGAAGTCCAATAGTCACGGCAGTAATACCACTGAGTGTCAGTGCAGCTTCGTTTTTCATGAACTTCCTTTTCATCTTTACTGCAGTGCTTGGCCACCATGCAAACATGACTCCTTTTAAGAATACTAACCACGCTACAAGAATGACTAGTCCATCAGGCTCGAGACTAACTTCATAATTCTCCATAAGAACTAGCGCACCGAGTACGGCAATTATTGCTCCTAGTATCCGGATCTGTACATCATCAGCCTTAAGAAACTTATCAAGCCACTTGAGAGTTGGCTTACTGTAAAATAGAAGGGGTATTCCTACAAGGAGTTCGATAACACCAATGGTGTAGGCAAATGTTGCTAATTCCATAATATTTGGGGGTAAAGTAATGTCTTATTATATCTCTATATTCTGTATAAACTCCAGTGCTTCTTTCTTCGTCGATATACTCTTTTCGTTTTGCGCTTCAAATAGGGCTCTTAGCACTTTACCTACTTGTTCACCTGGCTGAATACCGAGTGTATTCATTACTTCATCACCACTTAATAAGCTTTTTTGAGGTCGAGGATTACTATCCAAAAACTTGTTGTAGTCTTTGATAATTTGTTCATACATAGAGAAATCACTAGGGCTTGTCCCAGCAATATCCAGCCAGAAGACCTGTAATAATTCTATAAACCATGGATGGTAGTACCAATGATGTTTTCTGGAGTCATCAATATCAAAAAATGTTCCCATCATCATGTGGTGCTCTATCAGCCAACAAATTTTATCTCTTCTTGCTGATGGAAACTGGAGTCTATCCAAAAGATTCTTTGCAAGTTTGCCGCCTTCTTTTGCATGTTTATTAAATCTTATACGCTCACTATCAATAGAGAATGTAGATGGCTTACCGATATCATGTAATAGCCCTGCCCATCTTGTATCCGCATTATGATCCTCCGTAAACGACGAGATAAGCTGCATAGTGTGATCCCATACATCACCCTCTTCGTGAGCAGAGGAAGGCTGTGCAACGCCCTTACAGGCATGGAGCTCTGGGATGAGGTGTTCTATAACATCAGTCTCCCACAGATCCTCAAATGCAACTTCTGGATGTGGCCCCATTAGCATTTTCTGGAGCTCTCTGAGCCTGCGCTCTCCAGAGAGCACAGAGATAGTAGAGGCAAGTTCATGCATCGCAGAGAAGGTATCTGGGTGATACTGACCGTTTATAAGTGCTCTAAACCGAATAACACGTAGTAACCGAAGGGCATCATGTTGCAGACGAACTTCTGGATCCCCAATGAATCTAATCAACTTCTCCTGTAAGTCCTCCTCGCCCCCAAAAGGATCAATCAACTCCGAGCTTATTGGATTCCAATACAAAGCATTGATTGTAATATCACGTCTTGCTGCATCGTGCGCTCTATCAGTAAACTCTACAGATTCAGGAAATCTTCCGTCACTCAGCTTATGCTCTTGTCGGTATGTAGTAACCTCAAATGCGTGACCTTCAACAGAGACTATTACTGCTCCAAGTGCAGCTGCTGTGTCATCGTATTTGTCGAAAAGCTTTGTGATCTGTTTTGGATTTGCACTTGTTGCAATATCAATATCATTAGGGATTATTCCAATGAGCATATCTCGTACACACCCACCAACCCAGTTCGCTTCAAATCCTGCATCGAGCAGTCGCTCACATACAGTATATCCTTGAGAGCCATGAGGAGTGCCCAATGTTCTATCGATGATTTCTTTAGAGAGAGACATGGTAGAATATTTGCATGTTACACTTTGCTGTCGCCGGTGTCCCACATTCTACTCCTGGTAAAGCTGGAACGATTGAAGGATTAAAACACGCACACTCATTAGGAATCACTGCAATGGAGATGGAATGGGTACAACGCGTACCAAAAAACGAGGATCACATCGGAAATATACGAGCTACTGCCAAAGATCTTGGAATGTATCTCACTGTTCACGCACCCTATTTTATTAATCTCAATGCCATAGAAGATGAAAAGCTCGAAGCATCTAAAATCCGCATACTGGACGCGATGGAAATGGGGCAACTTGCAGGAGCCCATTCTGTGTGTGTACACCCTGCTTTTTATTTAAAGATGGATCCAGATGAAGTGTATGACAATGTCTACAGAGCAACAGATGACATCATGAAACGTGCTAACAAAAAAGGTCTCACTATTAATCTAGGCTACGAGACTATGGGAAAAGTTACACAGTTTGGATCTCTAGAAGAAGTGCTGAGACTCTCTAAGGAATTTGGTATCTATCCAACTGTTGACTCTGCACATATGCATGCACGTACCAATGGGGAGTGGAATACTACGAAGGAATGGAATGAGATGTTTGATATGTACGAGAAATACCTTGGTAAGAAATCCCTCAAGTCTATGCACATGCACTACAGTGGAATTGAATACACAGAAAAAGGAGAGCGTAGACACTTGCCACTCAAAAAAAGTGATGCCAGATGGAAGGACTTTATAGGCGTCTTGAAAGATCGAGAAATTGAAGGCACTGTAGTCTGTGAATCCCCTATTCAGGAAGATGATACTATTTTAATGCAAAAGACATATAAAAAGCTGTAGACTGTGTCTGCATTTCTCCACAAACTACTATGAACCTCGCAATAAACGGATTTGGACGCATTGGACGCCAAGCGCTTCGTATTATTCAAGAAAACAATCTTGATATAAACGTCGTACTCATTAATGACTTAACAGATGCGCAGACTCTCGCTCATCTATTTGAATGGGATAGTACATACGGTCATCATGAATGCGGAGATGCCTGCTATAAAGATGGAATGCTGACAACAGAGCATGGTCAGATACGTGTTACTGCTTCTAAAGACCCTTCTACACTACCTCATAAGGAATTAAACGTTGATGTCGTACTCGAATGTACAGGAGTATTTAGAACACGAGATGCAGCAGCTGCTCACTTAGAGGCAGGTGCTAAAAAAGTGATTATCTCTGCCCCTTGTAAAGACGAGCCCGATGCTACATTTGTTATTGGAGTAAATGAGAAAACTTACGATCCAGAAAAGCACCATGTCGTTTCTAATGCTTCGTGTACAACAAACTGCATCGCTCCTCTTTGTAAAGTATTACATGATGCCTTTGGGATTAAGCACGGATTTATGACAACAATTCACAGTTATACTAACGACCAAAGACTACTAGATCTTCCACACAAAGATTTACGAAGAGCCCGAGCTGCTGCAGTAAACATCATTCCGACCACTACAGGTGCTGCAAAGTCTGTAGCGCTTGTTATTCCAGAACTCGAAGGCAAACTTGATGGAATTTCTATCCGAGTTCCCACTCCAACCGGTAGTATTGTTGATCTAGTATGCTCAGTTGATAAGGATGTTGATGCGGAGGCAGTCAATGCTGCTTTTAAGGCAGCATCAGAAGGTCAAATGAAAGATATTCTCGGGTACGAGGAGCGTCCGCTTGTTCTACAAGATTACATTGGAGACTCCAGAAGCTCTATCATTGATGCTCAAAATACGAAGGTACACAAGGAGGGTGATGAGACTCTCGTAAAAGTACTATCGTGGTACGACAACGAATGGGGCTACTCTAATCGTCTTGTGGAGCTTGCTCAGCTTATAGGTTAGCCGTGCCCTTTTTTTCCTCAGTACGTATACGATCTATTTTTCGCTGTGTCAGTTCTGGTGTAAATTTATCAGTGTTAAAGATTTTGTTCATTGTTTTCGTTAGTAGTACATGACTAAAAGGCCTCCTTCTTTTTCTATCACGATTACCTTCTTTTCTACGCACTGCCTTACTTTGCCTTGATTCTTTTTTTAGATACCGTTGTCGCATAATCAGACGCAAAAAGATTTCGGTTTCCTCTGGAGACCACACGAAGTATCCTTTGTCCTCCATCCACCCCTCTCTTGCAGAGTCTACTGAAGCTCTGTGTTTTAAAATTGATCTGCTATGTTGCTCTCCAATAATTTTACTACGTAATTCTGGATCTATTAACACTTTCAGTATTCTTCGAACTATACCAGCAGCAGTTTGTTTTGAAACATTAGGTTTCAGTTGCATTGATTCTTCAACAGCATTTGCAATTTCAGATGAAGACATCCTACCATTAACGAAAAGGTCGATAATATCTGTCCTCAATTCTAAAAATTCAGGTTTGTGCAGAATATTATCTGCGTCTCTATTGCTCGAAAGCATTGCAAACTTTGATGCACTTTTTTGTTGTAGTGATTCAATCACGTAATAGTATTGAATTATATAAATGTAGTTTTTCTTATTCAGAAGCCTTCTCTTCATCTTCTACAACCTCAGCATCAACAACCTTCTCGCCAGCATCTTCTGCTGCTGAGTTGTCGCCTTCAGACTGCGGGGAGGTATCCCCGCTCTCCTGGGCTGCCTCGTAGACAATCTTTCCGATCTCTTGTGACTCGGTAGCGAGCTCCTCTGTAGCAGTTTTTAAGTCTTCTACAGATGCATCTTCTTTGCCCATAAGATCTTTAAGGTCAGAGATCTTGAGATTGATCTTCTTCTTAAGGTCATCACCAATCTTTGCATCGTGCTCACGCATTTGCTTCTCGAGATTAGAGACAAGTCCATCAGCGTTATTACGTGCATCGACGAGCTCTTTCTTCTTTTTATCTTCCTCTGCGTGCGTTTCTGCATCTTTACGCATGTTCTCGATCTCTTCATCAGAGAGACCTGTAGAACCTTGGATTGTAATGTGCTGCTCTTTACCAGTGCCCTTGTCCGAAGCTTTTACACTGAGAATACCATTGGTATCAATATCGAAGGATACTTCTATTTGTGGAAGTCCGCGTGGAGCTGGTGCAATCCCATCAAGGATAAAGCGACCAAGAGACTTATTGTCTGCTGCCATCTCACGCTCTCCTTGTACTACGTGAATTTCTACGGATGGCTGGTTATCTGCTGCAGTAGAGAAGATCTGACTCTTTGTTGTAGGGATCTTTGCATTGCGCTCGATAAGCTTGGTTCCTACTCCTCCCAAAGTCTCTAATCCGAAACTCAGTGGAGTTACATCCACGAGGACAATGTCTTTGTCGATATCTCCTCCCAGTATTCCTGCTTGGATAGCAGCTCCAATTGCTACAACTTCATCTGGGTTTACCCCTTGGTGAGGATCTTTACCAAACATCTCTTTTACTTTTGCTTGTACTAGAGGCATTCGTGTCATTCCTCCAACAAGTACAATCTCGTCGATGTCACCTTTGGAGAGTCCTGCGTCTTTTAGAGCTGACTCACAAGGCTTTACCGTGCGCTCAATTAGCGCCTCGATGAGGCCCTCGAGCTTTGCACGACTAAGTTTAATTGTTAGGTGTTTAGGTCCACTGTCATCTGCTGTAATAAACGGCAAACTGATTTCTGTCTCTGTCTGTGAACTGAGCTCGATCTTTGCTTTTTCTGCAGCCTCTTTTAGGCGCTGAAGAGCAATATTATCTTTAGCAAGATCGATACCTTGATCCTTCTTAAATTCATCAAGAAGCCATGTCATAATTTCGGAGTCAAAGTCGTCTCCTCCAAGCTGTGTGTCTCCATTAGTAGAGAGCACTTCGAACACACCTTCCGCCATGTCGAGAATAGATACGTCGAACGTTCCACCTCCAAGGTCATACACGGCAATCTTTTGCTCTGCGCCTTTATCAAGTCCGTATGCAAGTGAAGCAGCAGTTGGCTCGTTGATAATACGCTCTACTTCGAGACCTGCAATTTTTCCTGCCTCTTTAGTTGCCTGCCTCTGCGAGTCATCAAAATATGCAGGTACTGTGATTACTGCTTTTGTTACCTTTGTTCCAAGATACGCTTCTGCGTCTTTCTTCATCTTCTGAAGTACCTTTGCACTTACTTCCTGTGGAAGCATCTCTTTTCCATTTACTACAATAACAGCACGATCTCCTTTTCCAGCCTTTATAGTGAATGGCATTTGATCTGCCTCTTTTTGTAGCTCTTTATAGCGACGTCCAATAAATCTCTTTGCAGAGAATATTGTTCTATCGTGATTGGTTACTGCCTGCCTCTTTGCCGCAATTCCTACGAGAACTTCGTCATCTTTGTATCCTACAACTGACGGTGTGGTTCTGTTTCCTTCTGCGTTTGGGATAACAACAGGTTCACCACCTTCGATCACAGCCATACAGCTATTTGTAGTTCCGAGGTCGATTCCAATAATTTTAGACATGATATGTTAGAGAGAAAGGTTTCAAATTTAGCACTCGGGATTATAGAGTGCTAATTGAAAGAGGTCAACGATATTTTAGTTAAAATTACGCATTTTCCCTATACTACGCGCATGTTTCAAGATGAAGCGAAAATCACAGTTATTGGTGGCCCTGGTGGAAATGGCTGCGTCTCATGGCGTCGGGAGAAGTACATATCTAGAGGAGGACCAAACGGTGGAGATGGTGGAAAGGGTGGTTCTATATATATTCAGGCAGATCCAAACACTGATACGCTCAGTGATTACCGATCTGTAAAAAAGTTCACAGCAGAACGTGGAGGGCATGGTGAGGGTACAAATAAGCACGGAAAAAACGGAGACGACCTGCTTTTGGTTGTTCCTCCTGGAACTCAGATAAAAGATGGAGACACGGTTATTGCAGATTTAAAGGAAGAAGGTGAAGAAGTTGTTGTAGTACGAGGAGGTAGAGGTGGATACGGAAACGCGCACTTTAAAGGCCCAACGCGTCAGCGACCAGACTTTGCAGAAAAAGGAGAGCCTGGTAGCACAAGAGAAATATCTCTCGAACTTAAGCTTGTTGCTGATGTTGGAATCATTGGATACCCAAGTGTTGGAAAATCAACGCTTATCTCTGTGATCAGTGCTGCAAAACCAAAGATTGCCGACTACCCATTTACGACACTGGTTCCAAATCTTGGTGTTGTTGATGTTTCAGATCGTTCTTACGTTGTCTGTGATGTACCGGGTCTTATAGAAAAAGCATCAGAGGGAAAGGGCTTGGGTCATCAGTTCCTAAAACACATCGAGAGATGTGGAGTGCTACTTCATCTGCTGGATCTTTCTCGTGCGATGGAAGATGGAGAGATCAAGTCTGCAAAACTTATTGATGACTACAGGGCAATTCGCAAAGAGCTAGACGCATACTCCGAGACACTTGGGCAGAAACAAGAAATCGTTGTGATTAACAAGGCAGATCTTACAACAGAGAGTTTGGACAGTGTTATTTCTGATCTTAAAAAAGAAGGTATCACTGTGCACTCCACTATATCTGCAGCTGCTCACATGGGTATTGATGACCTGACGAAGCATCTTCTTTCTGTAGTGTTGGATACTAGAGAGAACCAACCAGAAGAATCTGAAGTAGACATTGTTCTTACACCTCACCTAGAAGATGACAGGATGGCTTCCTATAAAATAACTAAGGAGGAAGATGGAACTATACGTGTAAAAGGAAAGCGCATAGAACAATTTACTATCATGACAAATTTTGAGAGCGAGGGAGGGATTCTTCGCTTTAAAGACGTCTTAGACAAGATAGGACTCAAAAAAGCTATTAATAGAGAGCGTGGAGGATCTGAGGCCAAAGTATTCATTGGCGAGATTTCCGTGGACGCGCACATCTAAAATTGGTACATTCTTGCAGCCAAGCAAACCGTGGCCCGGTAGCTCAGTTGGTAGAGCACTCGATTGAAGCTCGAGGTGTCAACAGTTCGAATCTGTTCTGGGCCACCATTCGATTCGGCGCTAAGCGCCTCACTCATGGTCGTCGCCCTACGGGCTCCGGCCACATCTTTGCGTAATCGAATGGCACTGAGCGAGCGAAGCGAGTCGAAGTGCCCAGAAAGGAATTGTGCTACAGTAATTTGCTATGTCATGGCATGTATATATTGCTCAGGCGAAGACAGGTAGACACTACACTGGAATAACTGAAAATCCTGAGCAGCGAATACTTGATCATAAAAATGGCAAGGGTGCTAAATTTGTTCGAGATCAAGGCCTTTCTCATCTAGCATATGTATCTCACTCTTTTTCAGATAAGTCATCTGCTCGTAGACGTGAAATTCAAATTAAGGGATGGACGGTAAAAAAGAAGCAGAAGTTAATTAAGGGAGAGTGGGAATAGATTTCCAACTGACTCTGATCTGTTCCACCATTTATAATCTTTTAAACAACTCCTGATATAACGAGTAGTGTTTTTGGAGTGAGCTGATACTTACCCACTCATCCTTACTGTGTAAGCCTGCTCCTTTTGGTCCATACAAAAATGCAGGGATTCCACGCTCAGAAAAATACCGAGCATCGGTTCCACCATGCTCTTTTTTAAACGGAATAGTTGTCTCGAGCGTTTGGTCAGCAATCTCCTTTAAGAGTAATACCATTGGATGATCTTCTTCTGTACTTAGTGGTGACGCCGACCGTACTTCTCGGATTTCACATCCTTCTGGTAACACACCGGATACTTTTGCGAGTGCTTTTTCTGAGGATGAACAATCTTCTGGTGGAAATCGAATATCGAGGCCACACGTAACCTGCGCATCTACTTGGTTCCTTGCTTTGCTTCCAGAGAGCATTGTAGGAGAAACTGTCATCTGCCAGTCGTTGTGACCACCTGCTGGAAACGCTTCTCGGATTTTTTGTAGGGCATCAGCTAAAATCCACGTTGGATTTTTTGTATCCCACGGGTATGCACCATGACCTCCTTTACCTTTGCAAATAAGCTCTGACCACACGACCCCTTTGTGCTGGCAGACTATCCCTAGGTCATTACTATCTGGCGTAAAGGCTACAGGTGCTTTTACTACTCCACTATCAATCAAATGCGGGATAGTATTTCCTGCTACCTCCTCGTCTGTCGTAATAAGAATACTAACTGGAGGCTGAGCCCCCTCTTTTATAGCATCTCGGTATGCCATCAGAAATGGTAAAATATTCCCTTTCATATCAGACGTTCCACGACCTCTAGCACTGTCATTTTCGATAGTTAAATCGAACATTTCTTCGTTTGCTGGCACCACATCACAGTGTGCAAATACAAGTAACTTACAGTCCTCTGCAGGCAAATATATCCATGGCGAGCCTTCATAATCACCTCTTTGGACTTCATTAACTTTTTCGCCAAGGAACGCAGTCTGTATCCAGTCGAGACACTCCTTTTTCTGAATAGGCTGAGAGTCTACAGATTTAAAGCTTATGAAGACTTTTAGTAGAATAAGTAATTCCTCTTTTGGACACTGTAATTCACTCATAGTTATATAAGAATTAGTATTGAAAGAAATGTCAATTTGTTGTATAATATATCTACAAAACAAATATTAATACATGCAACGCAATACAAAACTTCACCTTCGTAGTATAGCAAGCCTGACTGGGGTCCTGGCAATGTTGATTATGGGAAATCACTTCCAAAGTTCTGCCTCTCCGGTTAATATCGGCGAAGCATGGACAGCCCGTATTGGTAGTGCAAGAAGTTTTACACAACTCCAGAGAAAGCAGTATGCAGATTCACCAGACCACCGGATTGCTCAGCGTCTTCAGTACCGTCTTCGCAAGCGCGGTACACGAGCTGCACCAAGTATCAATATCCTTGTAAAAGCTGTGCAATCTCGTAAGCATCTTTTTAGTAAGAATATTTCTGTAACATTTGTGACAGAAGAAAATGAAGAGCACACGGAGTGGAACGTCTCTGCTCACCGGTATCCACTTTGGGTATCACCATCATTTACGATGAATGATGCAAAGTTTGTGATGAACCCCGATCAAATTAAGAAATCATTCGAAAATGAAAGTATCCTCACTGTCGACCCTCCAGTTCATGCGATCATACGAAGTATCACTGTAAAAGAGAACGATAAGTCTGTTTCCCGAGCTGAAATAGAGGGGACTGCACGTACTGGATATCTTCCTAATTCAGATCTTATCGCCAGTAATGTTGCTAAAGCATTCCATACTGACCTGTCTGAGATTTCTATTCCTCTAGAAAAAGAAGATGGCCGCCTTATCAACATGACTGATCTTGATCTTGGAAGCTTGCAACTTTGGGCAACAGGAAGATCTGACTACCGTGGTTCTACCTATGCAAGAAGCTATAATGTGCAGAAAGCTCTTAACGAGCACGTACAAAATACAGTGGTTGCCCCTGGAGAAACTTTCTCATTTAATTCGACGCTAGACGGTCCAGTAACTTTGGCAAATGGCTGGAGAATGGCAAAAGTTATTTTTAATGGAGGTGACTTAGAGTCTGCCCCAGGTGGAGGAATTTGTCAGGCCTCTACAACTGTATTCCGTGCAATAGTTAATGCGGGGTTCCCAGTGCAAGAGCGCAGATCACATAGCTTGTATGTGAGTTACTACAAAAAGTATGGTGTAGGTATCGATGCTACGATTTACCCAGGTAGCCAAGATCTTACATTCTTAAATGACTCGGAAAACTATCTTGTGATTCAGTCGTATAATGATGGTTCCGAAGCATACGTAAATATCTATGGTACTCCAGATAACAGAACTGTAGCTCTAGAAGGTCCGTACTTTACTGCTACTGCACCTGATGGATTCTCTTACAAAGGAAGAGGCATTAAAACTAATGAGATTGTATGGGTACAGCATGTTCAGTACGCCAACGGAGAAAATCGTGAATATCAAATTGGCTCTCGATACAAAACACTTCCGCAATCTCTTGCGAGAGAGTACGAACCACAACAAGTGATTCACACTTCAGCTCCACTTGCTCAAATAGATTACTAAGAGATAGACTCTGGAGTAATGCACCTACGCACACTCCTTGTCACCGTTCTCTGCATTGGATTAAATTCCTCTTTGTGCACCGGTGGAATCTTTGCTGTTAGTGCAGCTCTAGCAAATCAGTTAGCATTTACCGATGATACGACAGGTCCTATGTCGTATGGTTCTATCGGTTACTTGAGTTGTAAAACAAGTGCAAGAACAAGAGACAGTGTTGGATCAGTAGATATTGGTGGATGTAAAGATGCTTCTACCTGCTTTACGCAAGCTCATTCAATTTTAGAAGACCGTATTATCTCTCCCGTTGTATCAGCCTTTGACTATATTCCTTTAGTTTTTGATACTACTGTTGCAGAGTACGAAAGTCCCTCACATTACCTTCTTGCACGTGCTGGGCCATTACATGAAAATTCCATACCACTAGCGCACAGCTTGCTAAAGTTAGAATAAAAAGGGATATTGACCTTTCTAAATAAGTCTTTAAACTCTTTTTACTATTTCTATACTTTCTTTTTATTATGGCAGATTCATCAAATAATCAATGGTTCGGTATCTCAATGGTCCTTATTGGACTCATTGTAGGATACGGAACAGCAATGAGCTCTGATAGCTCTCCTACTCCTTCATCAGCTCCAGCAGCAGCTGTTGCACCTTCTCCAACACCTTCCGCTCCACCTGCAGCCCCAACTGCAAAGGAGGTAAAGCCTGTTGACCTAAAGCGTGACCACATCCGTGGAAACCGTAAGGCGAACATCGCACTTATCGAATACTCTGACTACGAATGCCCATTTTGTGGGCGTCACCACCCAACAGCACAAGCTCTTATCGATGCTAACGACGATGTGATGTGGGTATACCGTCACTTCCCACTTGGATTCCACCAGAACGCTACTGCTCTTGCAGAAGCATCTGAGTGTGCTTGGGAACAAGGTGGCGATGACGCTTTCTGGAAATTCACTGACATGATTTTCGAGAAGGGTGCAGATGCATCTAAAATTACTGAGTACGGAGACGCCTCTGGTGTCGACGGTGCTAAAGTACAAGATTGTGTTGATGCTGGAACGTACGCGCAGTATGTAAAGGATGACATGGCTGGCGGTAGCGCTGGTGGTGTATCTGGAACTCCAGGAAACATTGTCCTAAATATCAAGACTGGAGATTCCCGTCTTGTTTCTGGTGCACAGCCTCTTTCAGCTCTCCAAGGAGCAGTAGATGCAATAAAATAATTCGCTGAAAGTATGTAAGAAAGGACGAGCTTGGCCCGTCCTTTTTTCTTATATTGCAAAATGTAGAAATTATTGTGCATTGAGAAAATAAATCGCTATACTCTTGGCTACATATGAAACGAATATTTGCAACCATTGCCGCATCTGCACTTACACTCTCTGCGTGTAATCTTGTAGATGTTGAGTACGATGATCCAAAAGCCCAAGATAATGCGTCAGAAATAGCTAAGGATGTTCCAGTTCGAGAAACAAAGAACGTCACGTACACAGGAGTCGTTCAACCTGCTGGTATTAGTGTCTATAATCAAGGTAGCCACCGTCTTGTCTTGCAAGGTGGAAAGTTTGTACTACTCGAAAGCGATGACTTAGATCTTAATGGATACGTTGCTGAGAAAGTGCAAATCTTTGGATCGCTTCGTCCAACAGTAGAAGCTGGAGGAATGATTATGCGAGTTGAAAGCATCGAACTTGTAGACCCAAAAGAGGAGGAGCTTAAAGAGATCTTAGAAGAATTACCCGTGGTAGATCCAGATGCGCAGGAGCCACTAGAAGAAGAGCCACTAGAAGAAGAGTCAGTCGAAGAACCAACAGAAGAATCACTCGACCCAGATGAGCCAAATCCTATAGATCTACCAGAAGTGCCCGAAGTGCCCGAAGAACCTGCAGAGGAAGAACCTCCAGTAGAAGAAATTGTAGAGGAGATAGTTTCTGAGGAGGACCCAGTAGTAGAACCAACCGGAGAGCCTACTGCAGAATATCTTGAGCGTGTTGAGGTTATGTCTCGTCAAGATTACGCAGCTGCTAACTGGACACAGCAATACTGTACTTCGCACATTTCATTCTGTGCTCCTATTCACCGCAATTGGTGGTTTAAGTCCTTTGGTGCAACAAGTAGTACTTTGTGGCATGTAGAGCTTTCACCTGCTCCAATTGAAAACTTAGGCGAAGGGCCTATTGTTGTAGAACTCATAGCAGGAACTATTGGCGATGCCAGTGGAACAGTAGACACAACAAGTGGAGAAGCAGTCGGTTACAAAGAATGGACATTTGGACGGTACTTCCGCATCTCTGGAGACACTAGCCTTGAAGAAGCTATCACCTACATCACAAATAACATTACGGAGTTCGCAAACTAGGTAGAATGTAGCTATGCTATACTTTCGGTATGACGACTTATACGTACCAAGCAACGGATTCCTCTGGGAAAATGCAAAAAGGTACTCTTGATGCTCTTAGCTTACAAGCAGCACGTAATGCTGTTGCAGCTCTTGGGCTAGAGCCAGTTGAAATATATGAATCTCAAGCACCATTTGTAGACCCTCTTAAGGCAATTGAAAAAATAAGTAATGTTCCACCAACTAATAATGAACCAACAAGCAAAGTGGTATATTTTCCTCTTTTAGAAACACTACGTCTTTACGCTGGATGGCTACTGGCTTGGTATAGCATTGTCTATGCAGTAGGTGCTTACCAGTTTATGAAAGATACCCCTTACAGAATTCCCTACGCAGAAAGTCTATTTCTTTCTCCACTAGTTCTCAGTTTTACATTTGCAGCCTTTCTTTTCTTGCTCTTTAGTGGTGTTTACAAAATGACAGGACGGTCAAAGAAAGTAGGTATCGTTTTGGCCGTCGTCGGCATTGCGACATTTCTTTTGTATAAGATGAACGTTCAGTAGGTTTATAGCCCTAGCTGCTTTCGAATCTCCTCAGCCTGACCTTGCTCTTCTTCACGAGCACCTTGCTGTACTGTTATGGACTGAAGATCTCTCCAGTCTTCACCATGTTTCTCTTCCAGCTTCTTTAGCTGCAAGAGGTGTTTTGGGCTGAGTTGTGAGAACTTTTTCTTTTCTTCATCAAGAATCTTTTTAAGCTCATCAATCTGGAACTGAGAAAGCTTTGGAATAGCCTGAATAATGCGCCACTTTTCGTCACGAGTTAGGGAGATGCTTCCACGAAGGAGTCCGAGAAACTCCTGCTCGTCAAATTGTGCTTCTGTATGAGCTGGAACTGTAATCTGATCGTTAGATAGTTGCATATTTGTATCACCGAAGCGATAGTCACCTACTTCTTTTAGGACACGGATATCTTCCTCATCAAATCCTGCAGTCTTTAAATCTTCATCTGAAGGCAGTAGACCTTTAGGCGGGGGTGGAGGTCCTTGATCTTGTGGCTGAGCCGCACCATCTTGCTGCTTCGGTGGAGGTGGCGGCGGAGCAGAAAATACTTGTGTTGGCTCCAATCCTCCATCGGGAACAGGTTCGCCAGGACGTGGAGGGGGTGGCCCTGCAGCTGGAGGAGGAGGCGGTGGAGGTGGAGGTGGAGGTGGGTTTCCTCCTGCTGCTGGATTTGCTGGATCAGTCATAAGTATTGGGGTTTTAAGTTCACGATAAGTCTAGCAGCGCTTGTTCCTCTAAAAAAGCGTATTTTGACGGTTTTCTGAAAATAGAACCATTTCTACGGAGACGTATCTTATGTCACTTTTGACTTGGTCAGCTAATTTTGAGGTACTTCTGTGCAGCATTTCTTGCTCGTAACACCAGTTCTGGGTTTAAGAGACTTGATGCAGCTATCTCTGGTATACCACTTTGTCTTAGGCCAAATATTTCTCCCGGACCACGAAGTCGCAAATCAATTTCTGCAAGTTCAAACCCTGAGTCGTGTTTTTCCATGGCTTTTAGCCTCGCGCTTCTTGCCTGCTCTGGATTTGTGGTAAATAAAAAGCAGTAGCTCTTAACGTCGCTACGACCAACTCTTCCTCGAAATTGATGTAATTGTGCAAGTCCAAACCTCTCTGATCCTTCGATAACGATGATTGTAGAATTGGGGATATCAATTCCGACTTCAATAACTGATGTTGAAACAAGGATATCAAATTCTTTTTCTTTAAATGCCCGCATGATCTGCTCTTTTTCTGAAGGAGTCATCTTTCCGTGCAACATTGCAATGCGCCTATGAGAAAAACTCTTATCTAAACGCTTCTTCTCTGCCTCAACATTTTTTATTTCTACAAAATCTTCGTTCTTTGACTTCTTGATCAACGGACAAATCACAAATGCCTGTCTTCCTGCTTCGATCTCTGTATCAATAAATCGTTCAACTGTCTCTCTTTCTGATGGAGGAATTACTTTTGTATGAATAGGTTTTCTATTCCCAGGCTTTTCGGTAAGTACCGAAAGGTCATGATGCCCATGCGCGGTAAGGGCTAGAGTTCTAGGAATAGGAGTTGCCGTCATACTTAGGAAGTGCGGACTTCCTTTGCTCTTTAACCTTTCTCTCTGTGTTACTCCAAATCGATGCTGCTCATCAACTATGACAAGCTTAAGATTCTTAAACTGCACTTTGTCTTCTATAAGTGCATGTGTTCCGATAATAAGATCAAAGTTACCAGCCTCGATACTTGCGCGAGTATCTTCTGCTTGTGACTTAGGGGTAGACCCAGTTAGTAAGGCCACTTTTGGACAGGGCATAGGTATTCCTTTCTTCTGACTGAAGTTGTGAAATGCGACAAGAGTCTTTCCAATAGATTCTGTATGTTGCCTTGCCAAAACTTCTGTAGGGACCATAAATGCACACTGGCCTCCGTGCTCTATTACATTTGCAATTACTGCAGTAGCTACAAGTGTTTTACCCGATCCAACATCCCCCTCAAGAAGTCTCGACATAGGGACATCTTTTTCCATATCAGTAAGAAGTTCGAATATTGCAACGCGCTGACTATCTGTAGGAGTAAATTTTAGCGAAGCGAAGAACTCTTTAATATGATCTACATTCATTGGAATCTTAAACCGATCACTTCGTACACCTTGCCAGTCTTTTTTGCGTTCTAGGGCCTCAATCTGCATTTTATATAATTCCTCGAATGCAAAGCGGTTTAGCGCACGTTGTACTTGCTGCGGATCTTCTGGAAAGTGCATTGCGTAGACAGCCTCAGCCCGTGTGGGGAAGCCCTCCTCTTCTACAGTCTCTTGCGGAAGGGTTTCTCGAATATCTTCGATGGATTCTTTAAGCTCACTGATCCTTTCTCTTAGCCACTTTGTATTGATCTTATCGTGTTGAGGGTAAATTGGAACTAAACGACCAGAGTGCACCAAATCTCCCCCACTCTGTTTTTCGAATGTAGGGCTTTGCATCTGCAACTTGTATCCGTTTTCTACTAACTTACCAGTAAGAACGACATCTTCTCCTTCGCTAAGCATTCTTTTTATGTGTGGTTGATTAAACCAAATCACTTCACACACTGTGCCTTCGGAATCTGTAAACTTTCCTGTTACTAACTGCTTACCTGTTCGTGTACGAATAAGTCGAAGTTTTTCTATTGTTCCGGATATAGTTACCTTTGCATCGAGTGGTGCACTCCCTAGCGTGTGCATAGTCGAAAGATCCTCATGAGTTCTCGGCAAATAGAGTAGCAAGTCCCCTACTGTCTCTAGTCCCATTTCATGTAATACTTCCAGATAATCCTTCGTAGTTCGTATCGCGCGCGAAAGTGGAGTTGAGAGTAGCATGAGAGTAGTATACGATACTCTCCTTTTCTAAAAAAACTATGAAACGATTTATCGCCATCACCATTCTAGCAAAGAGATAGACTTGGCTTTGGTCAGACAGAACCTGTCTATGGTTCTTTGCTTTTGCAGCTACGAAGATGTGTTGATAATACACGTCAGCAATCAGAGGTGATGTTTCCAGAGGTCGTGAAACATAGCGTTCACTAACCAAACGAATGCTCGACCAAGAGGCAGCTCGGCTCTCTTACTATCGCAATGTACCACTTGAAGATCGCGAATTTATTCTTCAAGAACACCGCCGTAGCAAGCAATTCAAACTTGCAGATACTACGTATCAGAAGGTCGACATGATTGCGTCCAGTATGAGTTAACAGCTCCGTAAAGCGTACGAATAGTCATCTTGATTACTTTGTCACGGTCAATTTGTTGCATACAAACCAAAATCATATGAAGATATAGTCGCTTATGAAGCGAATAGGACTTATTTTTATCGGGATGTTTGTTTTTGCACCAAGTGTAGGAGCACAAACTGTATCTAGTGGCATTATTGATGAGTGCAAAGCACAATACCCATTGCCAACTCTAGAAATTAATTTTGTCGAGGAAAGTACAGGTCATGATCCACGACAATTCCTCATTCGACGTTGTATTAGCAATGCACGAAAGGAGATACTGTCACAGCGTAGAGTAGAGAGGCAGCGTATTCGTGATGCTGCTCACTACGACAGGTCTGCAGCGCGAACACAGCAGTATCGCATTAAAAGTGAAAACTACTTACAGGATGCTATTCGAAGGCAGCACCTCAAGATGCGGCGATTCCGCTCACGAACGAATCTCTTAAACCCAGAGATCTTCTATGAAGGTCGTCGCAGCAGGCGTGAAATTATTCGGGCAGCAGAAGGCATAGATCGTATCAACGCTATTCGCAGAAGCTTACGATCAAAGAATCTTCCAGATCCATGCCTCACTGTAGGCGCAATTAGGCAATTTAATAACCCCTGTAGTAACTACGGGTCGAGGAGTGGGAGGAGGAGATAGCTATAAAAAATCCCTGGTGCTCTGGCCATTACCCCTTTTTTAGCATAATATCTCGTGCGTCGGGGTGTAGCTCAGTTGGCTAGAGTACGCGCTTTGGGAGCGTGGGGTCGGAGGTTCGAGTCCTCTCACCCCGACCATTAAATATCAACATCGTGTATACTCAAGCACTCATGTTACTTACTGTACTTACTGCTGCTAAATCCCCTGGAATCTCCGGTGGTTTGAGTTATGAGTCAGAAGGTGACATTGCTGATGGATGCATAGTACAAGTACCACTCAGGAATAAGTCTGTAGAAGGAATAGTACTGGGATCCTCAAAACCAGCAGGGGATTTTGACTTAAAGAAAATTCAAGAGACCCTCTGCGACCAACCCCTTCTTACTCAAGCGCATATCCGCTGTGCCCTATGGATGTCAGAGCATTACTGCTGCTACTTACGACAAGCGATGAGAGTATTTTTGCCGAGTCCTCCATGGTCTGCTTTACTGCCGAAATCGGTTGTCGGTTACCGGTTGTCGGGTAATAAAGATGTTAAGAGTAAAAAACAGCAACTGATAATTGATTTTCTGCAAAGTAGAGCATGGTCATCATGGGATGAGATACGATCTGAACTTGGTGTCAGTAGAGCAGTACTCAAGCCATTATTAGAGAAAGAAATAATAGAAGAAGTACGTCGAAATGAATTCCCGCCAGCCGCCAGCCGCCAGCCGATAACTATTAACTATCCCAACCTCACTCCTCAGCAACAAACTGCTTACGAGATCATCAAAAAGTCTGATAAGCCATCTCTTCTCTTTGGTGTCACAGGAAGTGGAAAGACCGAAGTTTATGCACAGTTAATTGCAGATGCCGTTGAAGCTGGTAAGCAAGCAATTCTTCTTGTGCCAGAAATCCTTCTTACTGAGGCAAATATCAATCGGTTTACAGATCTTCTCGGCGCAGAATCTGTAGCAATGCTTCACAGTAGGCTCACTCCAGCCCAAAAAAGAAACGAGTGGAAGCGTATTCGATTTGGTGATGTAAAACTCGTCATAGGATCTCGCAGTGCACTGTTTGCACCTGTAACTAATCTTGGAGTCATCGTCATCGATGAAGAACATGAGTGGACCTACAAAAATGAGCAAACGCCAAGATACCATGTACGCGAAACTGCAGAAGTCCTCTGTAAAGAATTTGGAGCGAAGCTAGTTATTGGAACTGCGACACCATCAATTGAGAGTTGGTATAGAGCTACCACAAATCTTTATACATTGGCTCGACTCGATGATCGCTATGGCGATGCCGAAATGCCACTCGTGAAAGTTATTGATCTAGCACAGGTGAAATTTGGAAACGACTATCCATTTAGCAATACTTTGTTTGATGCTATAGAAGACCGACTCCAAAAGGGAGAGCAAAGTATTCTCTTTTTAAACCGACGTGGTATTGCTACATCTATGATGTGCCTTGATTGCAAAAGAAGGATCGTCTCACCGGATTCTAATCTACCATTTACGGTCCATAGAAAAGGGGAATCGGTGTACCTACAAGACCACACCACTGGAGCCATCGCAGAAGTTCCTGCACAGTGCCCTGGATGTAGCAGTGCAAACCTTCGACCAATAGGAGCGGGGACGCAACGAGTAGAAGATATCGTTACAAGAAGATTTCCAAATGCAAGAGTCATCCGTGCCGACTCCGACACGCTTAAACATCCGGAGCAAATGCGATTACTTTTAAAAAAGATGCTCGAGAACCAAGCAGACATTTTGCTAGGGACTCAGTCGGTGGTTAAGGGGCTCGATCTTCCAAATGTTACACTTGCAGCAGTGTTAGTTGCTGATGTTGGCATGAGCTTGCCACATTTTCGTGCAGGTGAACGAACGTTCCAGCTGCTAACTCAGCTAACAGGCCGATCTGGGCGAAAAAAGCCCGGTGAAGTAATAATTCAGACATTTCGACCCGAATCAGCCGAAGTTAAGCTTTCTGCGCTGCATAAAACAGAAGAATTTATCACAAAAGAATTAGAAATGCGCCGACTCGCCGACTACCCGCCTGTTTCAAATATGGTGAGGCTTATTTACCGCGGAATAGAGCCAAGAAAGCGTGCCGAGGTACAGTATGCTTTACTTATGCAGAAAACAGAGAACTTGGCTATAGGTTGCGCCCCTACCCTCTTTGGGGGCGGAAAAGTGTGGCATATATTAATTCGCGGTAAGAATCCTAAATCTGCTTTAGAACACATTGATCTTAGCGACACGGTTGTTGATATCGATCCTTTAGATTGTGTTTAGTTACGTAAGCGATCTAAGGCAATACCTGCTGCTACTGATACATTCAAAGATTCTTTTTTTCCATGCATAGGAATATACACGACGCTGTCACACAGACGGATAATCTCTTCTGGAACTCCTGTAACTTCATGGCCTAGAACCAAGCAGATTTTTTCTGATGCTTTGTATTCAGAAATCTTTTGCGCGTTGTCCGTTAGCTCTAGTCCAACGACTGTCCAGCCATCAGATTTAAGCTGATTGATAGTTTCTATAGGATCTTCCTTGTACTCCCAATCTATCCAGTCCTCTGCCCCGATTGCTGTCTTACTAATCTCCCTACGTGGAGGTTGCGCTGTATATCCAGTAAGAATTATTTTTTCTACTGCCATTGCATCTGCTGTACGAAAAAACGAACCCACGTTCCAGAGTGACCGAATGTTATGCGCTAGAAGAATGATCTGCGGTTCCACTAGAGGAGTTCTAGGGTACTTGAGTGAGGGTTGCCAAATATCTCCAACACATCAGATCTTGTTACATCTTCTTCTGATACTCCATTACAAATATAACAAACCCCTGTCTGACTCCCCTCTTGTAAGTTCGCTGCCCCTGTATCTGGCGTGTTTCGTCTTAGCAAAACTACTTTATTTCTATCTACTTCCAGCGGGACTTCTTTTTTACTATCGCTGTCCCACGTAAAAAACTCTGTACCTCTTCTAATAGCGGCCTTTTCTTTATTAGCATTAAAGAGTGAGATCGTACCAAGGACTTCTTGCGGATCTCCTGTAAGAGAGAAGTATTTCATTTGTTTTAAACTGATGTCTCCTAGTAGTCGCTTCGCTGCCTGCTCTACGGTGCGCTCTTCGTTATTCACGATGATAGTTTCTATAAATATTTCTACTCCTTGCGGATCTCTTCTTGGAAGGGTAACTGCTTTGCTGTTGTTATTTTTAACAACAACGGCTGTCTCCTTTGCAGGGTGAGACTCTATCCAACGTTTAAGAGAAGCGAAGTACGGGTCCCCTTTTGGTGTTCGCTCTGGGTGAGGCATAAGAGCAACAACGTTTCCTTGCTTATTGCAAATTCCAGCGATAGCAAACTCCGACCCATTCGGTGTAACCGAAACATCCTCAGAGACTGCCCCCTCTTCGTTACAGTACTGGAACGCTATTTGGTTGTTTGCTTTTAGTTGATCGAATAGTGCTTTGTCGTTTGTCGTAAATCTTCCCTCTCCGTGAGCAATTGGCATATGCATTGCGCCTTCCCAGTTACTTGTACAACACCTATCTGTACTACAGCTTGGTGTTACCCAAATCCATTCGTTCAAGAAACCAGTTGCTTGCTCCTCTACTGCATTATGAGCAAGGCTCATCTGTAGGCCCTCTGCATTGGGGATCAACCCAGATTCGACGAGCACCTGTGCACCATTACAGTTTCCAATTACTACTTTTCCTTTCGCTGCTTCTTCTTTAATAAATTCTAAAATTGGGTCTCTAGCAGACATCATCCCAGCTCGCCCTCGGTCTTCGTAGCTAAATCCACCTGGGATAAAGTATCCGTCGATATCTTTCAATCGAGTAACATCGTCATTCCAACGAAAATACACCGCTTCCATACCTGCATTGCGGATTGCACGAACAGACTCAACTTCGCAGTTATTTCCTGGAAAGGAGACGATAGCGATTCGTGGTTTGCTCATGGCTTAATTGTAACCTAAACCGTCATAACTTCCTCCTCTTTCAGCTTCTTACTTTCATCAATCTTCTCGTTTGCAGTCTTTACCGCCTTTTCAAGCTCTTCGAGTAATGTATAACGTACATCTTCGTCTTTCTCATTATCTTTGATATCATCATGGGCTGTTTGCCGTTGCTGACGAACAGAGATGCGTCCCTCCTCAGAAAGCTGATGAACAATCTTTACAAGTTGTTCTCTTCGCTCTTGAGTCATTGGTGGCAAGTTTAGCCTAATAACAGATCCATCATTAACAGGGCTAACTCCAAGATCGGCTTTGGTTAGGGCTGTCTCTACTGCGCCTAATGTGGCTGCATCCCAAGGTTGCACGACAATAGTCTTTGCATCTTGAACACTCACTCCTGCTATAGCTTTAAGTGGTTGATTTTGACCGTACGCATCCACCACAACATTTTCTACAAGTGCAGCATTCGCTCGACCTGTTTGAAGTTTTGCAAATTCACTATGTAAATACGTGAGTACTTTTTCTACTTCTGCGTTAAATGTTTCTATGCGGACATCAGCCATAATAATAAGGGGTTAACCGTGAACAAGTGTCCCGATTTTCGCACCCTTGGCTGCTTTTAGCAAGGAACCATCCGGAGCAAATTTAAATACTCGAATAGGAAGGCTCTGATCCATACACAAACTAAATGCTGCTTGGTCCATCACATTTAAGTGCTGGTTTATTGCATCTGCGTATGTAATTTCATCGTACATGACAGCGTCATCATGCTTGTTTGGATCTTTATCGTATACACCGTTAACATTTGTCGCCTTAAGAAGAACATCACACTGTAGCTCTAGTGCTCGAAGTGCCGCTGCGCTATCAGTCGTAAAGTATGGGTTTCCTGTTCCGCCGGCGCAGATCACAACACGTCCTTTCTCTAGATGACGTTCTGCTCTACGTTTAAGATAAGGTTCTGCTAGTTGTGGAACATCCACTGCACTACATACACGAGTATTTTGACCAAGGGATTCGAGTGCAGACTGGAGTCCCACTCCATTCATTATTGTTGCGAGCATGCCAATTGCATCAGAAGAGGTACGCTCAATTCCGCTATCTTGTGTGTCGCGGAATCTCCAGATGTTTCCCCCTCCAACAACTACAGCTACTTGAAAGCCCGCATCCACTACTTCTTTGACGCTAACTGCAACTTGATCTAGCGCTTCGTGATGTAAACCAAATCCGTCTTCCCGAGCGAAGAGCTCTCCAGAAAGCTTGATCATGATGCGTTTTCCGTCCATCCGCCAAATCATACTGATATTTGCCAAGAAAGCAAGACTTCGTAAAGGTAGCAAATTATGATAGAATATGTAGAATAAGCGAGAAAAGCGAAACTAACATGCCCCGGTAGCTCAGCTGGCCCAGGCCAGCGCTGCTGGCCGTAATATAGGAAGCCCCTGCTCGTACCCCATTTACATCACAGTATCACCCAACATGCCCCGGTAGCTCAGCTGGCCCAGGCCAGCGCTGCTGGCCGTAATATAGGAAGCCCCTGCTCGTACCCCATTTACATCACAGTATCACCCAACATGCCCCGGTAGCTCAGCTGGATAGAGCAGCACCCTTCTAAGGTGAAGGTCAGAGGTTCGAATCCTCTCCGGGGTACCACATTTTTATGGCTTAGATTAGCCATTTATCGCTTCTCCTTGGTCTCGGCTGCAATTTTGCAATAGCGATAGCTTAGTCTGATGCAGTCGGCTTAAACGTACATAATCCTTTTTCAGAAAGAAGAATAATCTGAAACAAGCTCAGACCTGCATCAAGAAGTGGCTGCTTGGTTCTTTCTGTGTTCGCTTGTAATAGTGCACGACTTACAAAGGGATCCAATAAATCTACACCATCTTCAACGAATAACTCTGACGCTGTGCATTCACACTTCTCAAGAAGTGTCTTAATTTCTGGATGCAGAGTATCTTGTATTCTATCTGGACGTGCTGGCATCACCCGTAAGGTTCGCTCTACCAGTTCTCTACCGGTCAAAACATGTGTAGTGTTTTTAAAAGCATCTTTCAGCGTATATTCTAATACACCTTTTTCTGCATTTTTAGCAATACCGGTTAACACTAGCGTATTGTTTGATTCACCCATAATCCAAAATGTTGAACCAAGAGATGCTTTGCTGTTTCGTAACGATCGTAACAAAAACTCGTCTTTCTTCTTCCTCAGTTCTTCGCGTATCTCTTTACGAAGAGGACTACGTGTATCGTTATATGCTTGGCATAGATGTTGTACGCTATGATTAAAATCTGTGTCAGCACTAATTTGCATATTCATAAGACCCATGTTGCCACTTGGCCGGAGAATACTAACGGTATATCCGCTAACATTACGAGTGCATACAAATGCCAAGCCCGCACGACGCAGTGACATCACTTGAGACATTGTTTCTTGAGTTACCTTTGGTTTTTGCATGGAGTCTAAAGCAGGATCTTGATTACCAAAAAGCCTGCGAAGAGAAATGGATCTCTGTGCTCCATTTGGCTCCACTTCTGCAGATATAAATCCTTCACCTGCAAGCCCTGCTTCTATCAGCAACCGTCGTTCTGCTTTGGTGATTGTAGAACTCTTCCGTAACTCTGCAGTTTTAGCTTTCAATTCTGCAGGCGAGAGTTCGTCTATTACACCAGGCTTGTTGTGTGCAGCGATAAGCGCATCTCTCTCCGCCTGATCCATCGTACGGCCAAGCAGTGCTTCTGCAAGAGTGATACGAGTGCCATCATCTACATCATGCGTTTTCATATACGCCTTTAGCGATGCGGTGTTGCCTTGCCTGGCAGATTCCAAAGCCGCCTCTTGCTCAGCTTCAATAGTACTCTGGGTTTCGGATGCCGTTTGATAGGATACCGAAACCTCTCCTTCTCCAAGGTATGTCTCGATCGCTATGAGCATTGCTATATAACCATCTTCTGTAAGATAACGAATATAATCGTCATGCTTCAAGTCTCGAAAATTAACACCAGGATTCAATATAGAATACTTTTCTTTAAATTCATCCAGTGGAATTCTGGTGCCATCAGAACCCAAAGCAGCCTCTTTAAACGTTCTACACGCCTCTGCAAAACTTCCACCATTCAACAGTATCCAGTTCTCTACTCCGATTCCCCCAAACCCTCCATTTTGTACTTTTTTGTATGCCTTTCCATCTTTTAGTATTTGCTTTGCAAGCAGAATATTCGCCCTTGTCTCTAGATACACCTCTTCACCATGATGACGACGGATATGTTCAAATCGTGCTTCCACTGCTTCATGTGATGGCATGTAATTAATCTCAGAATTCGGCATGATAGCAATATCGACATCGACAGGCTCTCCATTAATCATGCAACCTGTAATAAGAAGCTGAAAACCGCCATCACGAAGAGGATGCTTCTCTGCAGTTCCGCCAAATACTTCCACAAACGATGAAGCTATTCCCTCTACATTGTCAAAAGCTGAATGCTCACCGCTATCATCTATGCGTAATGTGTAGTCAAAGTCATATCCTCCACCAGGAAGATACGTCCCTCGTCCAGTAGAACCAATATCAAACAAGCGAGCACCGCCTAAGCTATGGTCTAAAGGACTCTTCATCTCCACACCAAATGTAGCGAGTTGTGTTTTAATGATTGTTTGCACTGACGTTCCAATAGCAGCAGTTTCCGGGTCTCCAGCGCGTAACACATTCATATATTGATCGATGTTTGCTGTGTGCTTGGCAGACAACTCAGGACTTACATCAGCATTTATTCTTGCGACATCAAAAGCAGATCCATTACGAGCATCGAGCCCCACAAAGTTTCGACGCATAGCGTCGAATTGTTCACTCGTAAACACAAGTTTGCCATCTTGATTAAAAATAGGAATGTATACTCCATGCTCAACAATATCGATGTATATCTTCGCCATCTCTCTTGGGTCTGCAAGCGTTGAAGGGAAAATGAGAAGCCCATCTATTTCTGACGAGGGTAATCCTGTACGAATACCAAAATGAGAATCATTTACTTGAGGAGTATGGAATGTTTCATATCCTCCTTCTACGCGCGTTGGACTTTCTTCACGCACATTTCTCGATAGATCAAATTGCCCTCTATTACGGGATAGAATAAGAATATGTCTATGAGCAGTTGCATATCCCGTTGCAGGAGATCGTTGTAACGGTGTCTCTAATCTATTTGTTGATAGATGATCTGGTAGAACACGTCCGAAATCTGCATCAAATGGAGTAGCATCAGAATCTGCGTTCTGTGCACCAAGCATTTCACCACTGGTTAATCCTCGTGATAAAATTCCCCCTAAATATTGAGCGTCTGCACCGTGCATCATGTCACCCTCACTCAACTCTAACGATGATCCATCGGCAAACCCAGAGGCATACGCCCTATTTCTGGTATCTGCTTCCGTATGAGCAGTGTTCATCATATCAATAGCCTCTTGCACCGTTTCAACACCCAAAGGACGAAGGAATATTTGAGCAAGTCTATCAGTTGCAGTTTGCTGACCTTCAGCCCCAAGTGCTTCTCGTAAGCTCGTAATTCTTTGCTCGATTAGATCAGGTGAGGTTTCTGCAGCATAGCCTTGACGCTGCCCTAAACGAGAACGACTCAGTAATGTTTCAAGTTTTAATAGACCAAAATGTAATACCTCTTGTTGTTGTGAAGAAAGGGTACTCACTCCATCGCGTTCTGCCACTAGTAACAACTCTTCTATTCCAGATGAAGACTCCAAAAACTCTCTTAACGAGTTTTCTCCAGAACGGACATGAATCAGCATAAGATCGCGTATCATAAGATCTTGCACCCTTCTTGTAGACCTTTGCATGCCAGCAGTATCTTCAGCACCCTCTGTTCGATTCAAGATCTCTGGAGAGGTATGGTCACCTAAGTGCATAAACATCCTGCTCGCAGGGTACAGCACCTGGAATGCAACGGTAATTTTTGCTGCTATCGGTAAATTATTCTGCTCAAATACAGATGCTATCTCATTATATGCTGCTAACGGATTATCCAAGTCAATAAGCTGCAGCGCCAATTGCTCATCTAAAGAGCGTAACTCCGCAGAAGGGCTGTGGCTCAAGCTCTTAAAAATAGTAACAAATTCCATCCTCTTGCCAGGCTCGCACTCAATGATTACATTAATATACTTTAAAACAAATTCACGTTCGGTTTTACTGAGACTTGCTAGGGTACTTTCAAAATTCGCCTTTGCAATTTTAAGAAGAATATCCCGCCTTTCAATAATATGAAAATCTAGACCGGCACTGTGTAGTGCAGTAGCCGCTTTTAACACCAAAGCATTATCCCCAGTGGAGAAATCTGTAGAGGAAAGTATATCGATGTCACGAAGTCTCATAGAGTAACCAGTATTCTCGGAAAGTACACGCACAGTGTCCCGCAGTTCAGGATTGTCTTCTGTAAACTGTGCACGAAAATCTGCATCAGAAAGAAACCTTCTTATATCCTCTAGTTGGAATTGCTCTTCTTTGAAATACTCTTTAGAAGTTATATTTTCTTTTTCACTGCGAGATAACACAGAAAGAGCCGCTGTTTTGATGGTAAATCCATACTGCGTATGTAAATCATCAAGCTGTGCACCCAATTTTGGATATTTTGCTTGGAGGTCAAATACTATTTCCCAGTAACTTTTATCTCCTGCTCCTGACCACTTTTCGCTACTAGTTCCACCAAAGTAATGCTTTGCAATTTTAGCTCCTTCACCGTTAAGAATTTGATTTCTCAATACTTGGTCTCTCCAAAGCGGAGCGAGATTTTTATGTAACACTAATGTATTTATCTCAAATTGATATTCTTGCATAAGGTGATCGCAAAAAGCGCGAAAATCAGCATCTTGCATTAATGCCAATAATGCGGTGTCTGTTACTACACCTTTAGCATTTGAACCCCCTTCAGAAAGTAGCCTGTTTAGTGTTTGTGAAAATCCAAAGGTTTCTGCAAATTCCTCTAGTACATGCCAGCTATCTGTACTGTTATACAGCTCTACAAAAGAATCTAACCCTCTATCCGAGAACGATTGCGAAGCTCCACGAACGACTCTTAGCGCGGCAGCTCGCAGTGATGTATTACTTAAGAGTAAAGAATGTGGGGGTTTTCTTAATGAATACTCTACAGAGGTAATACCAACCCCTTTAAGTGATGGACAAATTTCAAGGATATCATTCACACTAGCAATGTCTAACTCTCCATGAATAAATACAGTACTTAAATCCAGTAAAGATTGGAGCCCACCATTAGGCTGAGAGGACAGAAGAAATTCTAGAACTTCAGGGTTACTTGCCACTTCTAAATAGAGGTATAAGTCGCTACTCGATGGATTTTGACCAATATGCTTTCTTATACGTTGTACGTCATCACTGTGTGTTCGCAATTGTTCAAGAGCATCAACAGCATAAAACAATCGTGTCGCATCAATTCCACTAGACACTTGTGGTTCCTGATCTTGAAAGAGTGCAAAAAATTCTGCTGCGTGTGGATGGCGTGATACGTTTGAGATAAAAATAGAGTTTTCCTGAAAATCTGCTTCCTTTAAATCAAGACCAGCAGCTCTACACTGTTCAATGAGCTTTATAGGGTTTTCGATGTTCATAAACACTCTCGCCAATCCTCTCTGAGAGTTTTGAGCTACACGCATGGGGCGCTCTCCAGAAAGCCGGACTTCACCTCTCCATTCTTCTTCTGTTTCAATGTTAGAGTACCCTTCAGCCTCCATCTGCTTCGTCATGCTCTCTACCTCATCAGCTGGTACGGTTTCTTTTTTTTCTTTCACAAAATTTGATTCTAGATAATCGAGCATTTCCTCAAATTCTACAACACGCTCATCAGAACCAAGCACCTCTCTTGCTTCTGAAGAAACACGTTCTACAGGTAATACTTCTGGTGTTTTACCACCGACCAAACCTTTAGCCCAACTCCCTAACCCTACAAGCCCTGCTTCTATCAATATCCTTCGTTCTGCTTTGGTGATAGTAGAACTCTTCCGTAACTCTGCAGTTTTAGCTTTCAATTCTGCAGGCGAGAGTTCGTCTATTACACCAGGCTTGTCGTGTGCAGCGATAAGCGCATCTCTCTCCGCTTGATCCATCGTATGACCGAGCAGTGCTTCTGCAAGAGTGATACGAGTGCCATCATCTACATCATGCGTTTTCATATACGCCTTTAGCGATGCAACATCTTTTCGCTTGGCAAAATTCACTGCTGCTTCTTGCGGCTTCTGTGCACCTTTCGATATTGGAATAGGTGCATTATCAATAATTGTAGAAGTGCCTTTTTCAAACTTTAAAAACTGCACTTCATGATCTGCTCCTAATATCAAAAATCCATTGCCCCCGTCACCATCCTCAGACAAAGTTGTTTTGCCACCAAGAGTTGGCGTCATCACTGTTTGGAATGGAATTCCGCTATTCCAATTTTTTCCATTAATAAGACCAAGAGCATGAATATCGGAACCCATTTGCCTTCCAACGGTTCCTGATCGCTTTATGAACTTCATTTTGGATCCACCTTGGTCTTCATCTACCATTTGACTCATACCTTCTCCTTTGTTCACTGGCATATGCTTAAGTACAGTATCAAAATCTTCTCCGGGGAATCGTACAATCGCCTCTTGATCCGGATCCGTAGTAACTAAACGTAAACCATACTTTTCGTGTGCCTCTTTCCAAATACGCACGTTCGCTTCGGAATACTCCAAAACAGCAAATTTACGTTCGAGTTCGGGATGTGCCTTTACAATCGCATCCACCTCTGACTCTGTAGGCATAATTCCTTTTACGAGTTTTTCCTGTACTACACGATCATCTGTCGTTTTTTCTGCTAATTCTTTATTGAATGTTCCTTCTCTGATCTTTTTTTTCAATTGACGCTTTCCATCTTTGAGTACGGCTGTTTGCGGAATGTCATGATTACCCGTGACTACATAGTATTGGTCTGGATCAATGCCCGCCGCATCTGCAAATTCGCGACGCGTACGTGCTGTAAAATCTGCAACTTTTTTGTAGCTGATAGCCCCCTTTCCGACGACTATTCTTCCTACTTGGTCTACAAAGTCTCCTTGGTCTACAATGATTTTCACGCCTTTGCCTGAATCTCTCATTTCACTAAGCTTATTTGCAGCGGCAAAAAAACGATTAATTGCCAATTCACCATCGGAAGATTCTGAACCAATATGCTGATCTCCCAAAACCGCTATTTTTTGTTCTTGCCTGGGTACAGATTTCCGTTTAGGAGATGCTGAAATAGTTGGTGCTTCTAGCACACCAACTCCTGCTAGCCCTGCTTCTATCAATATCCTTCGTTCTGCTTTGGTGATAGTAGAACTCTTCCGTAACTCTGCAGTTTTAGCTTTCAATTCTGCAGGCGAGAGTTCGTCTATTACACCAGGCTTGTCGTGTGCAG
>Ga0209501_10000480_pt1 | contig 48182 bp, 34 predicted proteins | sample ArcticOcean_MG_C_4_FD_187434 | JGI IMG/M metagenome (GOLD analysis project Ga0209501, IMG submission 187434) | Marine microbial communities from western Arctic Ocean - ArcticOcean_MG_CB4_134 (SPAdes) (version 2) | ecosystem: Environmental > Aquatic > Marine > Oceanic | place: Arctic Ocean...
CCACCGACTTCTGCAGAACAGGTATCGACAAAGATCTTCAGGTTGCCGCGCAGATCGCGGCGATAAGCAAGACTACGACAGCGGACAATCAATCCCCCACATCTCTTGTCCCGCCATAACTCCGCCCGGGACGGACTCCGGAATCCGGTCTCGGCATGGGTAGATCCAACAGTGCGAACCGGGTACCCGCAGCGAAGCGAGGTCAATAGAAAATTCTGTCCGTCCCGCCGCCGCCGCCTGTGACCCTTCTTTGGACCACACCTAAACTCATCATGTTGGCGATGGCCAGATCGCGCGCTGCCTTCCATCTCACATGACCGTCCCCGTAGAGTTGGTTCATCCCGGAGAGTTCCGGGGGGCCATAGTCCTCGTAGTCAGGGTCGACACCATTAATATCACCATTCCCCGACCAGCCGTAGTTGCCGTGGTTGTACCAAAACTTGTTGCCACCGAAACCATTGTAAACGACATCGGACATCAAGAGACGATCGCCCTCCAACGCTGCCCCCGTCAGATCCTCCGATCGCGGCGCAAAGTCGGCCCACTCAGGCTCCTCGAAATTCGCAAAGTACCCGTAATTCATCGAAGGGCAGTAGATCCCGGCACCGACAGTATTGCCCCAATACCCCGCCCAGTTCCCAGGGTTGGCGCTGGGACAGAAAAAAATGGACCGCGGGTCCACAGTCGTTGCCGCCTTATTCGCAGGCCAATTTTCGATTGCGACCGGGTAGCTAATGTAGGAATTAATCGACTCTACATTCATTTCTCCGGTCAGAGTTTCCAACGCCCCATTGCCCTCCGCAAGATACATTAGCTGTGGATAGGGGGCAGTGCCATAATGTATCGGTGTCGTCAAGAGCCGTTGGTCATGGTCATTCTTGAAACCGTGCAGGCCGACACCCCACTGCTTCAGGTTGGACATGCACGTGATGCGCTTGGCACTTTCCTTCGCTTGCCCCAACGCGGGAAGGAGCATCGCAAACAGGATAGCGATGATGGCGATCACGACCAACAGCTCAATGAGCGTAAAACGGTTTTTAGCTCTCGCCCTGTCGCAGGCCCTGCCCGCCTTGCAGGAGGGGGTGTGGAAGGAGAGCAACTCGATCAGCGAGAATGGATCGACGTCTCCGCCTCGCACCACTTCAGGCGCGCTCTGTCGCTTGTCCGCAAGTGACATATCCTGACTCCTGTTCGAAGTTGACCTGGAGAGGCTTCGGCATCCCATGCCTCGCCTTGTCCAGCCACCGCACCGCCCGGAATGGGCCACAGCGAAAATCTTCCCAGTTACTCTACCTCACAGTGCAACAGGCCCGGGTTGGCCTGCCCCACATACTGTACAACCAATCTGCACCGTGGGTATAAAATAATCAATATAGTGTTTTTTCGATCTTGCCCCGGGGGGGCGTGCCCGATTTGGCCTGAATCAAGCAGTTTTAAGCGTCAGTCAGCCGGGCAATGGAGAGGGAAGCGTACTGTCACTGAGCCTCCCCTAAATTTCAACTTCATCAGTCGCCCGCCAACAGCAGGTCCCACAAGCGCCGGTAGCACTTCATGACCAGGACCGCATCGCTGCTGCCCGGTCCCTCGTAGCTGATCCAGCCGCTGTAGCCGTCATCTTTCAGATACTGCAGCAGCTCCTGGTACGGGTAGCTGTCGGCGAGCCACAACTCGTGAATGTGTACGCAGCCGATCTTGTGTTTCAGCATTTCATAGGCACCGCGGCAGGAGCCGCTGTCATCGGTCTCGCCGTCGTTGCAGTTGAAGGTCAGGAGCGCATTTGCGTGATCCGCAATGTCAATCATCTTGACCATGCGATCGGCGCGGCAGGACTCAACCCCGTGCACTTCGAGCCAGACGTAGACGCCGAGGTCGGCGCCGGCCTGCGCGACTTCCCGCATGCTGGTACCGATCTGCTCGATGGTCTGCTCTTCGGGCACGTCCGCAGGGATGCCGTTGGGCCTCACCTTGACGCCTTCCATGCCGAGCTCAGCGGCGAGCTGCAGGGACGCTTTGGTGCCTTCGATGTTTCCCCGGACCTCGGCCGGGTCCGAGGAGTGAAACTCAAACGCCGTGCCCAGTCCGTAGGCACGCACCCCGCTGCCCTCGAACTTCTGCCGCACCTCCCGGCGCTCAGCCGTGCTCAGGCTGGTCTCGACACCGTGGGCGTGCGTAGTCCGCAACTCGACCCCCTCAAAGCCGGCCTCGCAGCAGTTGGCAATGATCGTGTCGACGTCCCACTGCGCCGCCATTTCATAGGTCACAAGTCCCAGCTTCATCTCGTCCTCCCGGATGTGTGTTGACTCCGCGAACGCGACAAGCGATGCCGCAATGACAATCATCACGGCGTTCATGATCAGCGGGTTCTTCGTCGGCAACTATTGAAGATATAACTTACACCCGAGGCGCCCCCACGTGCACGCCCCACGCCTCCCCGTCATCGGAGTCAAAGGCAAAGACAATGGTATTGTCGCCCTGCCGCCACGTTGCGGCGGCCTGATATTCGTCGACCCTGGCCGGGGTGGTTGCTCCGGGCCGACAGTCGACCTCGGTGCTGTTGACCCAGACCTTGACGGGGCCATCGGCGCCGTAGCTGATGCCGGAATCCGACGCCTCGGGCATATCCACGGTAACCCGCAGATAAAGGACACCCGACCGGCCGCGGTGGACAGCGCTGGCATCAAACCACAGGCCGTGCGGCTGAATCGGGTTCGTGATGGCTGAGCCATCCGGCAGCACCGCCTGGCAGATGTCCGGAACCGGGGGCTGCAACTCGCTGACCCACCAGCCCGTCAACTCACTCACGGATGGAAGCGCCAATTCCGCGACCTCCTTCTCCAGGCGCTCGAGCAGATCCGGCTCGAGGATATCGGTCGTCTCCGCCAACTGCGTCAGCACATCTGCGAGCGATCTCGACATTTCGGAATCGGGATCTACAGCGATCTGCTCGCGCGCCGCCGCACAGTTCTGTGCGAACGCCGGCCATTCCCGGCACAATCTCGCCAAAACCCGGCTCTTCGGGTTGCCACCGGTCAGCGATCGACCGGGATACAATTCATAGAGCGCCGCGTAGCGCCCGATCTCCGCCCGCAAACGGCGTTCGAGCGGCGGGGCATAGAAACATCTATGGTTGTCCTCGAGGTTTTCAAGTTGCAGCCAGGACTTGTATTCCCTGCCGGCTTCACCAGCACTGCCGAAGTCACAGAGCCGCACCGCCTGCCCGTTCGCCGCCGTGAACTCGAGCAGCAGCCCCGGCGGCAGCCAGTGCTCCCACTGGGCTGCCTGGAATTCGAGTTGACTCGCGTCAAGTACCGGCGGGTCAATACCGTCGATGTCATTGTATCGCGGGTCATACGCCAGAAGGATCGGACCCCGGTAGATGGAGGTACGGCCCGCGCAGGCGTTTTCGCCGACCCAAAAATGCAGTGTCATGTCGAAATCGATCACGACCAGGTCACCGGCCTGCCACTCGCGATCGATCGAGAGATACGCACCGGGTTCGACGTTCGCAATCGCCTCTCCATTGACGGTCACCCATGTGTCCGTCGACCATTGCGGAATTCGCAGTTTCAAACAGAACGCGGCAGGAGCAGACGGCACGACAGCGAGCTCGACACGACCGTCGAAGGGGTATTCGGTGACCTGGCGCAGTGTGATCTCGACTGCATCATCCAGCCGCGCCGTCATCTCCGAAGGCCCGTACCAGTTCAGCAGTAATCCTGCAATCCCGCCGTCCTCTTCAACCCGCATCAACGCCCAGTCCGACACCATGCCGATGCCGCGCGGACCGTTGACTGCACAGCAGTTCAGTTCCGAACACCCGGGGCGCGCATGCCAATTGTCACGGAGGAAAGCGAAGCGTTTACCGTCGGGGGGTGTGTCGTAGGTACACCAGCGGCCGCTGACCGAGTGCAGCCCGATCACCGAATTCATGGTACTGAATTCGAGTTCGTCGGCGACCCGGGAGTCACCGGTCATGCGCAGCATTTCGATGCCGAGCGCGATCCAGGCAATGGTACAACAGGTCTCGATCCCAAAGAAAACAAACGGGTCGCCGGTGGCCTGTTCGCCGGAGCTGAAGCCGCCGGTGTTGTGCCGGTCGGTGGCAACGATGCTCCACCACATTCGCTCGAAGGCGTCGCGGTACCGTTCGTTCCCGGTGACTGCGTACAGCTCGGGCAAGGCCATTATCGGGTGCAGGCTCTCCCAGCGCGGCTTCGGCAGCTCGAAGAATTCGACGCCGGCCAGCGGCCCCTCGAGGTAATTCCCGGTCAGGTACGCACCGGACTCGTCGACCGCGGCGAACTCCTCGACGAGCTGTTCAGCGAGTTGCCGGTATCGCGGTTCACCCGTGACTTGGTGGAGCAGCGCCAGGGAGTGTGCGGGTGCCAGGTTCATCTCGGTGTAGGGGGTGTCCGCCAGGCGCGGCGATTTGTCCCCTAGATATACTTCGCAAAGCAGATCGCCTATGCGGCAGGCACAGGCGAGTGCGGCAGCATCGCCGGTGTCGGCATGCCACATCAGCAATCCCAGAGTGATATGGTAATGCCCCCATGTGTCCCAGGTCCCCTCCCCTTTTCTGTCCTCTTCTGCGGTGTCGTGGACAAAATTCGGCGCGAGATTCGTCATGGCCCATTCCAATGGCCACGGCCCCAGGTAGCCGTTATCGGCCTGCAACGTCATCAACTCGCCGACAAACATTTCGATCTGCCCCTTGAGCCCGGGGTCGCCCGTGAGACGCAGCGTCTGTACCGCACTGGTCAGGTATTTGCCGGCAAATTCGCCAGCCCATTCCACCATATCGCGCAGCGGCCGGCGGTCGCGGTCACGGAACATCTCGAGCATGCCCGGATTGCCCTGCGGCGCGGCCTTGAGCCATTGATCGGACACGGCCTCCAGGTAGTCACCGAATATCCCGTCCATGCAATAGGCGGTACCTGCTATGCGATCGCACTTGTGCATCTGTATGTCTCCTCCCGGTTGTTTCGTGTCAGGGTAAACCGTAGCGTTCTGGAGCAGTCGGATTTTGGAGTCTTGCAATCTACCGGGGGTAGTGGGATATCCTCGACGAACTCGAGGCGGGTGTCATGATGTGGGATTCTTTCAAGTGCCCTGTGCGACTTCGGCGACATATGCCATCGTCTGCCAGCGAAAGTTGCTCGGATCCAAATAGCGGGAGAGGTTGTGGGCCAACGCTTTTGCCCCCTGCCGGGCATGATCTTTTCGATGGTGAAACTATGGTCGCGGGAATCGGTTTATTCAATCCGCAGACCCGCCTTTCTACCCGGGTCATATCTCCCACGCCGCTGACACCCTCTCACAGTGAAGGGCCGTTGACAAGGTCACCAATCAAAGCTAATTTTCTGTGCAATGAAGCGGTCACAGAAAGAGATAAAGTTGGGTAAAACTTGCCAAACTGTCACGCTCACCAAACTACTGCTGGCGCCGCCCGCAATAGCCCGAAAGCCCGTGGGGCGGACGGGAGTAACAACAAGACAAAGCTCGTCCTGGTTCACCCTGATCGAACTGCTCGTGGTGACCGCCATCATAGCCATACTGATCGCGATGCTGATGCCGGGCCTGAGCCGCGCCAGAGAGAAGGCCAAGCGGGTACTCTGCATGTCCAACTTGAAGCAAATCGGGGTCGCAGAGTTCGACTACGCCGCGGCCCATGATACCCAATTTATACATTTTATGTCGGGTACCGCCTGGGTAATCAAAAACGGTGGGTACTCGGGGGTCGTTTCAGACGCACGAGACGCTTTCCAAAGTGCCGGGATCACGCCGGACATTGCCTACTGCCCATCGGCCGACGGCGACGCGCATCCGGTCAATGCAGACGACTGCGACGTACTGTGGTCACCAGCCGGCAACCGGCGCCCACCGGCGGTCTGCAATCACGTCGGCTGGAACTGCGATCCAGCAGAGTATGTCCAAATCGGTTATAACATCTTTGTCGCATTCGACAATGTTGAATGGCCTGGCCATCTACCGCAATTGCTTTTCGGCCCAAACGAAACAGTTACGGACCTAGCCGACCACGGTGACTCCAAACCGGAAATCGCCGATAAAGTAGGCCAAGCAACAGGAGAGTATGGCCCTGGCCAAGTCCCAATGGCGACGGACATGAACATGGCCAGATACCCGGCAAATCTATGGGACGTAATTGACGGGCCGTTCGGTTACGACGCCTGGGAGGGAGGTGTCGGCTGGGGAGGTAGAGTACCACCACACGACCATGAAACAGGGATGCCCAACCACCTGGAGTTCGGGTTCGAAGGATTGAATGTTCTGTTCTCGGACGGCCACGCCAAATGGCGTAACAGGCGTGAAGCCGGGCCACGTGTCAGGGTATCAGTTGGCAGCGGCCAGTATGCCGGTGTGTACTGGTACTGAGGGGGGAAGGAAATTCTCGATTCCGTTGGCAGCAAAGCCGCAAACCACGCCTGCCAACACGATTTTCAACACGTCCGTGACCAACGTAGAAACCATGCTGCAGAGGATGGCAATGCCATGAAAGACCTGAAACTCACTGTTGAGGAAGCAACTGACGCCGCTGCTGTGCAGGCAGCTATCGATCAGGTCGCGGCGCTGGGCGGCGGGCGCGTGACCCTGCCGGAAGTTACCGTGACGCTGGACCGCGGTATCGAACTGCACTCGGACGTCGAACTCACAGGCCAGGGGAAGATGACCGTGCTGCGCAAGGGCCCCGGCCGCATGTATCCGCTCTCCGGCTACCACAACTACGGCATGTGCGACGTGCCACTAGAAACCGTCGACGGACTCAAGGTGGGCATGACCGTGTCGGTCGAGGACAATCTGCGGGGTGGCTTCTGTGGAACCTTCGCGCGGATCACCTGGATCGACGGCTCTTGGGTCGGGCTCGACCACGGTATCGAGATGGACTACACAGCGGACCAGGCACCGGTTCTGGCCACGGTGTTTCCCCTCATCTTCGGGCACGGCATTGCAAACGCAGCAGTACGCGACCTGACACTCGACGGCCAGCTCGCAGACCAGCCCAAGCCGATGAATGGATGCCGCGGCGCCGCCGTCTACTTCGCCCGGAGCCGCGACATCGAAATCAGCGGCGTGCAAGTGTCCGATTACCACGGCGAAGGTATCGGCTGGCAAATGTGCCGTGACGTGCGCGTGCTCGATTCGGTCGTCAACGGCAGCAGCGGCAACGGCATTCACCCGGGTGCCGGCAGTACGAACTGCCTGATCCGCGGCTGCAGTGCGGCAGACAACCGCCAAAGCGGCTTCTTCTTCTGTGTCCGCGCCAACCGCATCACGGTCGACGACTGCCGGTTCACCAACAACGACATCGGCATCTCGATCGGGACCCGGGACTGTCACAACCTGATCGAAAACTGCGAAATCACACAGAACCACGGCCCCGGCGTGCTCCTGCGGGAGGCACCGGAGCCAGTCGCCGTGCACGACTGCGAGGTCCGCAACTGCACGGTGACAGCGAACGCAACGAGGCACGGGGACGCTCAGATCGTCGTGCCCGCGGAGGCGCACGACATAGCGATTACAGCCAATCACATTCAGGGCACGCCATCCCGCCCCGGACCGGGCGTGAGCGCCGACGCAGGCACTGCCCGCCTGTACCTGGCCGGGAACAGGTTCGTGGACTGCCGTCCCGAGATCGCCGCGCCCGACGGCGCGCTGCTGGACGAAGCTGCATCGATCGAGTGCGGGTACGGCACCGGGGCAGACACAGCGTACCGGCATCTATCCACGTAGCACCCATTCACGTTTGCCTCCACCTGTGACTGCGCTATATTCCGCGGCTGGAAGGCACCCCCCTCCTCTCAGGCTTGTTACTTTTCCTGACAAAACAGGAATGACCTCATGGAACATGTCATGCACACGGCGAGGCCGCTCATTCACGATGACTTTCATTACGGTGAGGAAGAGCATCGTTTTTTCGAGAGAGAAGGTTACGTCATCTTCGACCGTTTTCTGACCGATGAAGCCGTGAGTGAAGCCCGGGCCCACGCCGATCGAATGTATTCCCAGCTCGCTGAGGGAATGGGCGGCACGGAAATGATGTCGCCCCACCAGCTGGGAGAAAAATGGATGTGGGACATCGCCACAGACCCGCAAGTCCTGGACTATGTCGAGCGCCAACTGGGTCCGAATCTCATATTGTGGCATACGGATTTACTGATCAAGGAACCGGGAACAGGTCGCAGTATCCCGTGGCACCAGGACCAGGTGTATTGGGACCCGCAACACGTCTTCGCGCCCGTCGCCAATCTATGGATTACATTCGACGACGTCGACGAAACCAATGGCACCATGTCGGTTCTGCCGAAGACACATACCAATGGGCTGTTACCCCATACCGACCTGGGTGATTTCTTCGGGTTTGCAATTGATGATGATGCCCTGCCGCAGGATGCCGAGGAACAGGAAGTGACATACCGGTTCAAGGCCGGCCAGGCCGGTACGCACAGTTCATATTCAGCGCATCGTTCGACGCCGAATTCGTCAAACAACTGGCGACGGATCATGACCGTGCATTTTATGCGGGCCGATGCCGCAGAGATGGATCAACGCCACTACACGAGCTACCTGGATCGAAGCACTTTCGATCGTGAGTATTATCTGGTTCGCGGCGAGGATGTAAATAACCACGGGCTCAAACGAAACCCGTTTGAATGAACAAGCCACTGGCAACATCAGCCCGGCATTAGAAGCTATCAGGCCGGATGGCGATAAGAAGGGGTTCCCTGTTCCCGCCAAGGCTAATGCACGAGGTTTGGCGTTCTATGTCCCCTCGTTCGCCTTGCACGTGCGAAGATAAACGGCCTTGACGCTCTCCTCTTTGCCCATCCAGTGATATGGGTCGACGCCCGCCACAGGAACACAGCCGGTGCGATAGTTGCTGCTGGCCCCTTCGCCCTCTTTCAACTGCCAGGGGAGACGGGACCATGCATTGCAGTAATGATTGACGAGGACACGGCGATACACATCGCTGCGATTCTTGCGTGAGCGGTGCAACAGATAGCCGTTGAAAAAAACGACGGAGCCACGGCTAACCTCTACCGGCACCTCATCGGTATCGTCGAAGCCGTATGACTCGATTCCGAAGTCAAATTCATCATCGTTATCGTGGTCGCGTTGCGGAAACAGCAACCCTTCACGATGGGACTGCGGCAGCACATAAAGACAACCATTCTCGAGTGTCGCATCGTCCAACGCGATCCATGCGCCCACCAGAGAACGGTCACGCGTCGGAATGTAAATTTCGTCCTGGTGCCACGCCTGTCCCTGAAACGCCGGCGGCTTGACAAACATCATCGATTGCATGCACATCACGCTGCCGTCCCAATAAGGCAGGTGGGCCGCCGTGATTTGGCTCAACACGCCGCAAACCTGCGGATGACGCACGTACTTTTCTATCACGGGACTGATGTAATGCGGCTGGTGAATGCAAAGAATGTTGCGGAGCACTTCCTTGTCCGGTGTATCCTCCGGCAACGGTTCTATCCCCTCGCAAGGGTAGGCGCCCCGGGCGATATGTACCAGCTCGGCACACAACTCGTCGAGCTCGGCCTCCATTACCAAGTCGGGCACGACGAGATAACCGTTGTCGACAAACGCCGCCACTTGTTTGTCATCAATGACCTTCGGTACATCGATCGAAGGCCCGCATTCAAGTCGATTGATCTCGGAAAGAGTAGGCATATCGCATCCTTAATGATTGCTATAATGTGCGGACCAATCGCCAATGTTGCAACTCTGCTGATCAAACATACATTCGAAGTGGATCCGCCGTGCAGCCCAACTTACCCAGTCAGAAACGCCGTACACTCGGGAAAGGCTGCACCCGCGGTGCGTGTTCAAAGGCGAGGAGCGCACGGGATATGAATGAAAAGCGCCTCGGCTCTTTATCGCCCATTCAGTATCCGTCAGTTCCAAGCTGCGGGATTTTACGGTACAAGCCTGCACGAATCATGCCGTCAGGCAGGCTATAGTAAGGGGGTCGCCTGGATGCAAAGGAAAAATCCGGCACTTGACTGAAAAAAAAATTAAAACCCGATGTCTAACCTAAATCCTACTCCACCGCGAGGTCCATTATGAAAAATCACCTGCTCACAATCATTTTTCTCATTTCCATCAGCTTGCCGCAACTGTCGCTGGCCGGTGAAAATGATGTTCACGCTGTCATTAACGGCGTGGAATTCAGCACAGCCTTTATCGTCCAGCGCAATCCCACCCCGCTCCATTACTGGCCAAAGTCCGCGGTAAGCAAAAAACTCGAAGTTACAATCGATGACTGGCTGGTACACCAGCACGCGGTTGAGGGAGGCTACGATAAAGACCCCGAGCTTCAACAGTTGATTGAAGAGCAGGAATCATACATCGCCAACAAAGTCCGTGAGACACTGGGAAAGGACTATTGGGCCAATGCCTATCGTGAAGACAGCGCTCAGGGACGTGTCACGGATAGCGCCCTGGATGCGTTTTACACGAATATCGACGCAACCCCGACAGCTCAAGAAAAAGAGAACATGCGCACCCAGCTTTTAGTCCAACACATCAGACGGCAGCAGACAAGACGGATGCAGACGATCTTTGAAAATGTGCCTGTTTCGATCAACGATAAACTCATACCTGCCGCTATACTCTCCTCGGAAATCGAAAAACAAACCAAGGATGAAGGCGGCTTCCACAGTACTTTGCTCGCTGCCGCTGGATTCCCGGATGCGGTGCTTCACGTCACCGGTGTACGTGAGAAGGTCGAAGCCGGACTCAAAACGGTCACGTTGACGGTGGGCAGCCAAAAAGTCGACCTCGGCGATCCGGCCCACGCTAAATTGCGGGACAGCTTTTCGATCGCCGCCAACATAAGTTCCATGCGGAACATCCTTGCAACCGAGATGATCCTGCAAACTCATGAACATGCTGAAATCAAAGATTTGCGCGCACAGCTAATTCGGCAATTGCTGAGAGGTTATTTATATCAACAAATTGGCCTTGTAGCCGAGACTATTGACATCTCCGAAGACGAGCTTTCTTCGTTCATCGCGACAAATTCGCAACACTTCCAAAAGGCGCGCGAAAAGGACGGCGAGGAACATGCCCGGAAAGCCGCGGCAGACGTCTTGGTCGACAGAGAGATGAAGGCGGCCCGAAGGGTGTTCATCGATAGTCTGCGGGAGGCCGCGGAGATTGAGTATCCGTAACCCATGGACCATGGACTGCGGTTTTGCGTCGTCAGGGGTCTGTCCCCAGATTATCCATTACAGGTAAACGCACTTGCATCCATGGGGTCTGCTTTCTTTCCATCCCAGTAGCCATCACCGACGGCGTATCCGCCGTTCGGCGGGCAGTCGGTTCCCGCATGCAGGACCTGCCGCGCGGTTCAGAACGCCATACACACCGCCGCATGGATGTCCAGCCGCGGCAGGACGGCACGGCCCCATCCATCGGCATAGTCGAATTCAAGCGGTCCGCCACTCGGGACCAGCGTGACAGCCGCAGGCTGCCTGTTAGTTCGCACCCGAAACGGAATGTCGAACAACGGCCGGACGTCTTCAATCAAATGATAATGGTGGCCGTGCCAGAACGTCTCTTCGCAACCGGCCCCATGGTTGAGTCTTTGAACTGAACGAGATGCAGGACGAGCTTGCCGTCGAGAGTCATCAGGTTGGCGTCGACCCAGCCGGGCGCGTCGACCCTGAGCGGATTGGGGTCGAATAACTCCAGCGCAGCCAGCAGCAGATCCATGCCGACTCCGCAGATCGCTTCAAATCGCTCGCGGCACTCGTCGCACGGGCACGGCTGCGCATCGCCCATGGTGTCAAAGAACAGACCGTCCGGCCGATAGCGCTCGCAGATCTCGCGGATCTGGGGAATGAAGTACGCATCCATGTACGCCTGAGGAAACCGACATTGCCCCATGGCGCCGGTTTGACAGGATTCAGGACGGCGGGATTCTGGTTGCGCCATTCCGGGTGTGTCCGCGCGACATAGTCGTCGGCGAAAGCGGAGTAGTAGATGACGATGGGAAGATCGTGCTTGCGTGCTTCGTCAACGACCTGGCCGGTGAAGTCGTCGTGGATGTCGCGATGTCGATGCCCGACCTCGGTCGGATAGTAACAATTGCCGAAATGGTCCTTGGCAAAGAATACCATCATCTGCGCACCGGCGCTCGCGACCGTCTCGACGATCTGCGCCGCCGATCAGTCATAATACAGTTCTTCGCCCGGCACCTGCCATTCCGGATAATGGGCGTCGATAAAAACAGCGCGCGTGAGTTTCGAGATATCGATCGTCATGGGGCGCTCGGCTGGTTCAAAGTTACTTGTAACGACTCAGGTCGTATGAAGCCGGCGGCCCCGGAGATTCGGGACAACCATAGAAGAAGATTACTCCCCCGCAGATTCAGGACAACCGCAGATGGCGGAAAACATAGAGCACAGAGGGGAGATTATTTACTTTTCTTCTTATCGGTTTTCGTCATCAACTGGATCAGCAGATAGGCTAACTGCAACAGGCAGTAGCAGTTCTTCCAGGCGCACTTTTCGACGCCATAGATGTTTCACCGGGATTGATGGACGTCATTGGGCGATTCGCAAGCACCCGGCTATACATCACTTCGACCAGAGTGAATTCGCGAAGAGCGCAGGCTGGAAGCCGACGCTACGGGTCGAATTCAGACGGTCAGCTGCGTTGGGGTTCACGCTTCGGGTCAAGGCGACGGTTGTTGCCGTGCTTCCAGCTCACTGATTGATTATGGCATCAACCTGACTGAGGACAAAAGCGAGACAGTCCACCTCGCCGTCGAAAGAATCCGGGCAGGCGGTAATATTGGCCAGGGCCAGGCTCGCCAGCGCGGTGACACCGGCCGTATACTCACCTAATGCCGTCGGCATCTTACACGCCGTCAAGACGTCGCAGGACGCCTCGAAAACTTGATCGGCGATAAGCTGGCATTCGACACAAGAAGACGTCCCGCTCGCCTCGCACACCGCCAGCGCGCACTCGCACTCCGCCAGCGTGGAAGGCATCACAGCGTTGTCGAGCTCGATGGCAATGTACCGTTCCGGATCCGGTATGCCCAGGGATTGGACGCCATCGGGATCGATGTAGATAGCACGGTATTCGACCCTCAGGAAGTACGTCCCGTCCACCAGGGAGCCGCCGGCCAGATCCTCGATATCAAAGGTGATCGCCTGGGTCTTGCAGTACGCACAGCCGTCGACCCCGTCGTTGTGGGTGACGGAAGTACTCCCCTTATGATCGCCGCCGTACGAGGTGCCGAAAAGATCCACGTTCACGAACTTCAGGTAGTTTACGTTACCACCAGCCGCATTGTCGAAGACCGTCCCGTTAGTGACCGAAACCGTCAACTGCGTGTCGGGCCCCACCCTCAGGCGGGAACCCCAACTCAGGTTCGAATCCCCCGACGTCTCCGGCAACTCAACCGCAGTCCCGTCACCAGTCACTTTCGCGCTGGTCACCGTTTCCACGCCCGAGGTGGTCGAGTTATGGGTGTTAGTTGTGATAACCTCCGCCAGGTCGCCCTGGCACGCCGCCAACGCCGCCGCACATGTGTCCAGCTGCGCCTGCTGGAGTTCTGCCGAATCGTTGAGGAGTTCGAGGGCAATGTACCGTTCCGGATCCGGTATACCCGGGGATTGGACGCCATCTGGATCGATGTAGATAACACGGTAGTCGACCCTCAGGAAGTACGTCCCGTCCGCCAGGGTGCCGCCCAGATCCTCGATATCAAAGGTGATCGTCTGGGTCTTGCAGTACGCGCAGCCGTCGACCCCGTCGTTGTGGGTGACGGAAGTACCCCCCTTATGATCGCCGCCGTACGAGGTGCCGAAAAGATCCACGTTCACGAACTTCAGGTAGTTTACGTTACCACCAGCCGCATTGTCGAAGACCGTCCCGTTAGTGACTGTAAGCGTCAACTGCGTGTCGGGCCCCACGATCAGCCGGGAACCCCAACTCAGAGCCGAATCCCCCGACGTCTCCGGCAACTTAACCGCAGTCCCGTCATGATCGATTTTCACGCTGGTCGTCGTTTCCACGCCTGAGGTGGTCGAGTCATGGACGTTAGTCGTGATGATCTGCGCCACAACGTAGGTGTTGAATGCCAGGAGAACCGCAATAGCCGCGGCAATTTGAAAAAACTTGTTGTCTGCTATTGTCTTTTCCATTGCTATTTGCTCTCGGTTTTGCCCACATTGAGTCGGCTGTTTGTTAGTTCTCACCCCATCTTACTTACTGGTTTAGGCAATCGCAGCGCAAAAAGCAAGAGAAAACGATGTTTTTTGTAAAAAAATATCGACAATTCCGTGGCAGCGTACGCCGGATTTTCCTGCAGCCAATTTACAGGACTGACTGAGCAACTGGAAACGATCGAGAGTTTTCATCGAGACAAGCGATCATACTTCCTTGAGATAGACTCGGCGCTTCTCTTTTTGGGCCAGCCTGGCCGCGGTTGCGATCGCAATGCCTTCAAGCATCTCCTCGTAGGGCGCCTGCGGTTTGCCGGTATGCACCATCTTTTTTATGCGCTTGAGGATTTCGACACAGCCGTAGGGAAACTCGAAATCGCCCAGGGCTGGAGAATGAATGACACCGTGGCTGCTGTAGGCACTTGCATACATCGCGCAGTGTGGGGTGCCGCCAACGGCGCAGTTGAGCACCACTCCGGCTGCCGGCCGGTTCGGTTTGCCACCGTAATCCAGGTGGACATAGGCCAGTGGTGTTTGACCCATCGCCTCGACGGCCTCAACGCCGGCGCCGAACAGATGCTGAGCCAGACTGATGGCATGAATGTGGCTGGCCATGGTGGTGGCGTTGCCGCCTTTGGTGATGCCGAACTCGACCGGGCCGATCTCTTTGAAACGCGCCCGGAAACGCGAAACATGCGGCAGGGCCCGCAGAATAGAGAGCGACATCACCGGTGTATCATAACGCTTTGCCAGCCGGACGATGGCGCGCGCATCCTTCACCTCATAGGCGAGGGGTTTGTCAACAAAGGTCGGAACTCGTTTCTTCAACCCCGGGGTGGCGAACTCGAGGTGGTCGTGGCCATCCTCATCGCAATCGGCAATGAACACCAGGTCGACGTCGTCGGAAACCTCATCCAGAGAATCGCAGACCTTGGGCTTGCCATTGTAGATGGCTGACATTTCCTCCGCGGCCGCACGATTTTTATCCCACAGCTTGGTGACCTCGAATCCGGCAACCCGCGGGATCACAAATTTTTCCTGCTCAAGATACTCCGTGTAGAAGTAGAAGTACCCGCCCTTGCCGAATTGAAGCTCGCGGAGAACAAGCGGGTCGTGCCGCTGGATGATATTCGCGTAATAGATCGCATGCAGATCGCAACGGATCATGCCAACTCGTATTTTAGCCAATGTCCCGCCTCCTGTCGTTGTTATTGTTTTCGCAGCGTTATTGCCATTGGTACAGATGCACCCCAAACGGTTCGAAGTGATCCGCCGCTTGCGTTGCCGGCGCCGGCATCCTGCGGTCCTCGAAAAGGACGCTCGCCCGAACCGGCCGGGGGAAAACCCAGCGGGCGGCGACCCGGTCCGCCGACATGTTTACCGCGAGCAATACGTTTCCGCCCTCATAGAGGATATTGCGAAAGAAGATCGAGCCGGCGGCGCCACCGCGCTCGATCGACACATCCGTGGTCGTCGTTCCCGCAGCCAATGCGGGCCCTAGATGCCGCATCTCCGTCCCGATCCGCAGCGCTTCGGCCCATCGCCCCGGATAGTCTCGAGGGTTCAGGTAGTTGGCGTAAATGGTGTAGCCCTTGACGCCGAGAACCAGACTGTAAAAAGCCATTGCCCGGATTTCCGCGGGGTTTGGCCGCATGCCTTCGTCGGCGCTGAATTTGGCACCGTGACCAAGGTCAATGGCCTGCGAATTGAACCAGATCGGTTTGTTGCTCCCCCTGACCGCGTTTTCGAAGGCCACAATCGTCCAGCCGTAGATCATCATCGGGTGATACTGCGGCACGGGATAGCGATAAGCCACCATGACGTCGCCGGCGGGAACGCAGACATCGAGTCGTGGCAGATTCGAAATCGCAAACAACGTCGGCCGGTCGGGGTCGTTTTTTTTGAATGTCTGGCGTGAGATATTCAGCTTTTCAATTGTCGATTCTGAGACCGGCGTGGCCGCGGTGTCTTCGATGTTCTCGGGATCGTCGGCCCAATACGCGAAGATGCTGGGATGATCCCTGAACCGGCCCTGGCCGGTCACGAACAGCGTCTCCTCCGCAGTAGCCGGATCGTCGATTTTTCCCATGTCGGCGGACATATTAAGCGCTGCCATGATCCCCGCTTTGGCCTCTTTATCCAGTCCTACCCGCCTTTCGGTCGTATTAAGCACAAAGTTATAACCGGCATCCGTTGCCGCTGCCAGCGCTTCGAAGTTGAAACGCCCGTCGTCCGGATGGCAAACGTAAGCGTAGATGCCGATCGGGAAGAATGGGTCGCCATTGAGGCGGAACGGTTCGGTCTCGTACTCCGATTTGTTGCTCAGAAACTGACCGACACCGAATTGCCAGACCAGCATATTGCCCGCATTGCCTGCCTTGTCGGCGACGGAGATGCGCACCCGATGCAATCCTTTCGCCAGCGGTGCGGCGGGAGTAAGCGTAACGCCGTGCGACTGCACATTGGCGTCTGCTGTGACGTCACGTCCGTCCAGCAGCACTTTCGCCGAAGCCAGGTCGATCCCCGATCCGTGCTCCGCGAACCTCGCACTGATTACCGGGCGAACGCCGGCATTGTCGTTGGGCGTCGGCCCAGGCCGGTAGACCAGCGGCGGCGTCGTGTCTTCGTCCGTCCAGCTTGGCCGCTGTGACAGGAACGTGCCGTCGCCGATCCAGATTGGCCGGCGGTGCTGGTCCGGGACGGCCAACCGCCAGAACCAGCGGCCAGTCGGCAAAGCCTCTCCGACGTGATAGCTGTCGCCGCCGACCTCGTGCTGCGTAGTCGCGGAAATATCGAATATCGGGGAACTGCTGTAGGCCAGAAGGTAGGGACCGGTCTGAATGTCGTTGCGCCAGCGAAAGTGCGGCCGGCCGTCTGCAACGATGGCGTCGGCGACCGGCAAGCGCAATGTGATCCGGGGCAGGGTCGCCGTCTCGACGACGCTCAGATCGTCGAACCACACTTTCTGCGCATAGCACCAGACCCGGAGTTTGATGCGCAGTTTCGTCTGGTCGGTGCGGGTGACGAACGTTCGCCGATGCAGCGACCACTGCGAGGCAACCGGCAGGTACACACCGCCCTGCGGCGGCAGCGTAATCTCGATGTCCGACCAGCGTGTCGGTTCCCCGGCCCGGGCCGGGTCATCGGGCACCATTCCCAGTTCCAGGTTGGGTCCGCCCGGACGACCTTTGTTATACTCGGGGTCGCCTGCCGTCGTTTTGGGGACGACGGCAGATCGGCATTTATAGTAGAAGGACAGGACGTACTCGGTCCGCGGCTTAACCGCGATCACCGTTTCCCAGTAGCCGAGATCGTCTGAATCCATCGTCTCGACGGCAACGCACTTGCCGCTGACGTGCCCGGGGTTCTCCCAGGTAAGCGCTGCCTTACGCCCCGTGCCGACGTGCCCGGACGTGAAACCGGCTGGCTGCGTCGGTACGGCGGCGTCCGCTGCCTCGAACCCCGGGTTCGGCACCAGATTGATGACCTGGAAAGGCATCCCCTGCGCCTTCGTCGGTAACATCAGCATCGCGGCCATGAGATACCCAAGAACACCAAACATCATAACCGTCAGCCCGTTTCGTTGCCACATAACTGCCATCCCCTCCTTTTTAGTTGTGATTCATCGCCAACGAAACCATCGCGCGCAGCGGAAGGTTCATCAACGCCTGGTTTCAGAGATCATCGACAATGCTGCCGTCGCGGAACTGGTAAAAGTTGCTTGGCGCATTGCCGTAATTGCCGACAAGGTCTGACTTGATCAGCGTTTGCACATGCCCGTCGGCAAACCAAAAATTGCCCCGTTTGTTGTGGCGCAGATGAAGCGGCGCCGTCCCGACCTCGTGCGGATTAAAGTAGTACTTCTGCTCCGTGCTGCCGACCGGATCATTCTTCATCGTGTCGCCGAGGAGGAGGAACTCGGTCGGCGATCCGTAGCTGCTGCTCGGCAGGTGATACGAAGCGATCAAACTACTCGCGATACGGAAAGGCCCATTCCCCTGTTCACGCCGCATCCCATAGGTTTTGGCATACCCATACAACGCGTCAAAGACGGGCGGCGTTCCGCTGGGACATACGAAGATCGAGCTGGCACCGACGGTCGGCGTCTCGACGATGCCGTCGTCATAGAGCATCTTCGGCCAAATATCCAGCGCCACCGGAAACAACCCGGGAAACTGGCGGTAGAGCGGTGTCGACCAGCCGTCATTGTTCTCTGCGTATAGGATTTGGGCCAGTCCCACCTGCTTTAGATTGCTGACGCATAAGATCGCTCTCGAGCGCTCCCGCGCGCTCTGTAGCGCCGGCAGCAACATCGAAGCGAGGATCGCGATGATCGCGATGACCACCAACAGTTCTATGAGCGTGAAGTTGCTTGACGCGACTCTCCGCAGCGGCGCTTTTCTCAGACACCCCATCTCGATCATCTCCTTCTACGTTCGCGCTATGGGCGACGCCGAACAACTCGTGTGCCGCCCACGCCCGCCGGAATCCAGGCTGATAATCGTGCTCGAACGCGAGCACAACAGGCGACCGCCAGTGAACCTTCCGGTCCGGACGGCTGCTCTCGGCGCTACATTAGCCGTTAGGCGCTTATCCCGCCACTTCTTGTTTTTTTCACCTCGGTTGAAGCGCCGGATGTCGGGTGATCCGGCGACTTCGCCCTGGCTTCTGATATCTGAAGACTGATCTCCGGGTTTGCGGGCGAAGGCCGCTTTAGCCGGCAATGGCGCAAACTTCAATGCGCGGCCAATCCAGTCCCGAGGTTTCCGTCACGGCCGACGGCGCCGCCGAGCCGAACAAGGACAAAATCGAGGGGCGGCAGTTCGATGATCAGGCGGTCCGCTTCCGCATCGACGGTCTCTCCGGTAATCGCGTCGACGGCTGTCCAACTCGCGGTAGTCAAGCCGAGCGCCGCGGGCTTCAGGCGCAACCGCGCTTTCACCTTCGCGTCCGTCAGGTTCGACGCGGCAAGCAAGACGCTCCCGTATTCATGCACATAGACACTTACCGGCACGCCGCGCAACGACGAGCGGACGGGGCACTCTTTTCGCCAGTAGGGAAACCACTGTGCACCCTTCCGGTCGAACTCATCCATTACCCGCCAAATCGCGGCGGCCAGATCGACGTCGTCGCCGCCCGCGCTGAAGAACATTGGCCGGACCGGCACATCATGCAGGATCGCCAGCGCCCAGGCAGCGCGGAACGACATCGGCTTGCCATAGCACAATAACTCGGCCGGCACGCCCCATTGGCGGCCCATGAATTCGGTACGAAACGCATCGAGCATCAGGAACTTTCCAAAGGGGGTTCCAGGTTCCAGGCCTGAGAATTGTTCACCGTCCCAGGTGCTTGTGGCCCATCCCAGAGTTGGCGTCGTCATACACGTTGAGTTGTGAACGTTCACCTGGCCGTTGGGTTTGCGCGATTTTACCGCCGAATAAATACGGCGCATCGCACTGCGCACCCCGAATACCGGAAATGTCGGCCCGATACTGCCATCATAGCGCAGCGTTCCGCAGCCATGAAGCAAGTTGCGGCAGGCATAGGGGTTCGCCGTACCGTCAAGGTAGACACCATCGACATCGAACTCATCCATCATCCTCCCGATCCGGTCGGCGAGAAAATCCTGCCAACAACTGCGAAGACATACCCGCCAGGCGGTCTGCACCGGCTGCGGTGGGTAGTTCATCAGCGACCACCCCGTCTTCGGCAACGCCACGCATCGCGGGCCGAGCGTCGGCCACTCCGGCGCCCGTTCCGAAATCAGAAACCCGAAATAAAGCAGCACCTGTATTCCGCGTTCGTGGCAGTCGCTGACGATCCGGTGCAAAGTCTCCGGGTCTCCCGGTGTGGCGTGGGCCTCGATGTCACTCCAGTGCTCGAAGACGACCAGGGTGCGAACACCGGCCGAAACGAGCCGATCGAGAAGCTCGCGCGGCAGGGTCAGACGCCTGTCGATCCCCGCCGTGGTCTGCTGCAAGCAGATGATCCGGTAATCCCAGGCGTCGGCGACAACTGGTTTTACCGGGGTCGCCTGCAGGCCGAACGTGTACGTCAGTTTCGGCAAGCACAAGGGGCGCTGGTCCGAGAAGGGAAAGACCGAGGCCTTCGCCGGTGCCAGCTCGACGGATTTCGAAACCAGTTGCAGCCGCAGAACCACGGCATCTCCTTCACGCCGCACTGAGACGCAGCGGTCGGGATTCGCATTGAACCAGTTCTCGTCGGACTCGGCGAACCACCCCAGGCCGCGGTCCTCGTCACCAATCCAGACAAACGGCCGAAAGCCCATTGTCAATCCGCGTGCAGGGATCAAGCCGATTCGCTTGTCGTCGCCGCAGCGGCCGCGATACTGGTAGAAGTAGCGTGCGCCTTCGCGGCACAACGGAATCTCGAGGCACAGCGCGTCGATCCGCACACGTGCTGTTGGCACGATCGCGAGATCGACACGAACCATACCGTCGAATTCAATTTCGGTGTTGACGTCGACAGCGAAGGCCTTCCGGCTTAGTCGTTGCCGAATAACCACCTGATCGTCGCTGGTGTCAACACACTCGAGCTTGGCGCCGCGCCAGGTGATCTCCCGGCCGTCGATGCGACCGACCAAACGCACCGGCCCGTGCAGCAGCGGCACGCCCAGCGAGGACACTTGCTCGAGTATCGAGCCGGCGCGGAATCGGTAGTCCCGGCCCCAACAGGAAACGCCGATTCCAGTGCGGCCCACGACCGTCGACATCGGCGTCCAGGGCGCGGGGATTTTCCGGTCCACCGCCGTCGCCGAGCCGAACCACTCCGGGGTGACCGGGATGCTGTCCTGCACGACCTCTGTGTCGCAGCGATTACCGTGACGGTCAATAAATGCAGGCCGGATCGACCAGTGGTCTTCAGGGAACTCAGCCAGCGGGAACGCGGCTTCCTCAGCGGCGCCGGGCATCAGGCGGTGTAGCGTGCGCTGCATCACCGACTCGTGTGGGCCCCGCCACTGTCCTTCGATGTTGCCCGTATCGCCCTCAACGATATCCAGCACGACCTTGGCACCCAGTGCGATTGTCGACTCCCCGGCAACCGCAACGCTGACGTACAGATTCTGATCGTCGCTGCGGGTGTACAGGCGCAGCATGACCCGCCGCGGCGAATGCCGGCTGTCACGCTCTGAGATCACATGGGGCTCCACGGGAATGCGTACCGAGTTGACAAAGCAAAGCTATTGATTTTGGTACGAACCTATCTGTATCCTTTCAGAAAATCAATGACGGACCATTTCACAGGGCGTTTCCGTTGTGCCACTACTTAAACGTCGGGATGACAATGCCACGAAGAATAATGTTCTGACAGAAAATGAACACGAGGAGGGTCGGAATGGCGGCTACTACCAGCGAAGCCATGACCATGGGCTGCGGTTTTGCGTCATCAGCGGCCTGTCCCCGAATCACCCCTTACAGATGAGCGCTTTTGCATTCATGGTCAAACAACGCCCCTGGGGCCCGCTCCGGCCGTTAGTGTGAATGGCGTTTTACATAGTCGCCGGACTGTCCTTCGAGAAAATCGAAGTCAACGCCTAGATTCGCCTGCTGCACGTGATTGACATACATGCTGACATAGCCGCGATCCGTGTGCGACTCGGGCGGTGACCAGCGATCGCGGCGCTGTTGCAGTTCTGCATCGGAAACATCGAGGTGCAAGCGCCGCTGCGCAACATCCAGTTCGATAAAATCGCCGTTCTCCACCAGCGCCAGGTTACCGCCAATCGCAGATTCCGGCGCCACGTGCAGAACCACGGTGCCGTACGCCGTGCCACTCATGCGGCCGTCTGAAATCCGGACGAGATCATCGATGCCTTTCTCGAGCAGTTTCTTCGGCAGATGCATATTGCCCACTTCCGCCATTCCGGGATACCCCCTGGGGCCAACGCCTTTGAGAACCATCACGGAAGACTCGTCGATATCGAGATCGGGACTGTCGACACGCTCGTGATAATCTTCGATGCTCTCGAAGACCACAGCGCGACCCCGATGCTGCATCAGCGCCGACGATGCCGCCGACGGCTTGATGATGGCGCCGTCTTCGCAGAGATTGCCTTTCAAAACGGACAGGCCGGCGTTTTCGATGATCGGTTTGTCGATGGCGGAGATGACGTCGCGATTGTAGCAGACCGCGTCGGCCGTGTTTTCGGCGACAGTGCGGCCGGTGACCGTGATCGCGTCCATGTGCAGGACGTCCTTCAACTCCTGGATGACAACCGGTAGTCCGCCGGCATAATAAAAGTCTTCCATCAGGAATTTTCCGGAAGGCATCAGATTGACGAGCAGCGGCAGGTGGCTGCCGACGCGGTCGAAGTCGTCAAGATCGAGCGTGATGCCGACACGCCTGGCGATCGCCAGGAGATGAATGATGAAATTGCTGGAGCCGCCGATCGCGGCGTTGATGCAGATCGCGTTCTCAAAGGCGTCGCGGGTGAGGACCTGCGAAATCCGCATGTCCGCCTCAACCATTTCAACGATGCGCCGGCCGGTCATATGACCAAGCGACTTGCGACGTGAATCGGCGGCCGGAATCGCGGCCCCGCCGGACAGAGTCATCCCCAGGGCCTCGGCCATGCACGCCATAGTCGACGCGGTGCCCATGGTGTTGCAGTGGCCGTTGCTCCGGGCCATGCAGGATTCGGCGAAGAAGATTTCGTCCTTGCTAATTTTGCCGGAAAGCCGGTCGGCCTCGAATTTCCACAAGTCGGTTCCGGACCCGAGCTCGCGTCCCTTGTACTTACCGTTCAGCATGGGGCCACCGGACAAAACAATGGTCGGCAAACCGACACTGGCGGCGCCCATCAATGTGGACGGCGTGGTTTTGTCGCAGCCGGCCATGAGGACGACGCCGTCAATGGGGTTTGCCCGAATCGTCTCTTCCACATCCATCGCAGCGAGATTTCGGAACAGCATTGCGGTCGGTCGCATGAGCGGCTCACCAAGAGAAGTGACCGGGAACTCGACGGGAAAACCGCCGGCCTCGTAGACGCCATTCTTGATCGATTTCGCCAGCTCGCGAAAATGCCCGTTGCACGGCGTTAGATCCGACCAGGTATTGCATATGCCGATCACCGGTTTACCCTGAAATTGGTGATCGGGAGTGCCCTGATTTTTCATCCAACTGCGATAAATGAAACCGCGCTGATCGTCCTTGGCAAACCATTCAGCACTGCGAAGTTTGGTTTTGGTCATCTTGTGAAAATATCCTTGCGTGTCACATTAGATAACGACAGAAAGTGCAAACAGAATATCATTCGCGAAGGACCTTCGGTCAAGCATTGTAATCTTCGCTGCGAGTTGTCCAGCGGTGATGATGGCCGATTTGACGGTGCGCCAGGCACCCAGGATAAAACGTTCCAGGCCCCATGCAGACAGTAAACGTCGCCACCTTCGATGGTCCCGACAGCAGCCCGAAGATCCGGACCGTGCCAAAACCGGCAGTGCCCGACAAGGCGGCGCTGATCCAGATCGGCTGTTGCGGGGTGTGCGGCACCGATCTCCACATCCTCCAGGGGCATTGGCCAAAACCACTGCCGTGGCCGTTTACACTGGGCCATGAACTGGCCGGCGTTATTGTCGAAAAGGGGGCCGCGCTGGAAACTGATTTTATGGCCAGCCGCTGAGTGTCGGTTCAAAGGTCATGCTGCCACCGCTCATGCCTTGCGGCGCGTGTTACTATTGTGTCCACTATCCGGCGACCGCCAACAAATGTCTCACTCCAACCTACTACGGACGCTACCTGGGCTTCGATAAGCCGCTGCACCTCTGGGGCGGATGAGCGGAGATGGTTTATGTGGACCTCGAGATGTTGCCGGCAACTAAAATATATCGTCTGCCGGATGACATGTCGTTAATGCTCGGATCGCCTCCGAGCCTTTGACCTCATGCGTTCGCGCCGTGAACCGGGCAATATCGGCGGGCGGCTTCCGCAGTGGCGACACGGTGTCATTCAGGGGGTCGGGAGCGAGCCATACGGGCGTCAAACCTGACGCCTGAACAGTCACCCATAAGTGATGTAACCGCAGTCGGCGCCTGGATCGCCAAAATCAGGGATCTTCAGTAGTTCCCCTTCTCTTTTCGCCGATTCATGTGCAATGATTCCCGGAACTGTGTAGCGGGCGGCTGCCCAAACATGATTTGGTGCGAGTTTGTTTTGTACTACGGAACGGACAAAATCGTCCACCAGAAATTGATGGGAACCGTAATGGCCATTGGGCTGGTCCTCGAATTCCCCGGGCAGTCTGTCTATGGGATGCACGTCAGAAAACCCTGAGAAGAAGTCATCCTGTTCCCCGCCCACCAGCTCCGGCTTCGCTTCACGGTTCAGCTTCCGGCACCGGAGCAGGTCACTCAACTCCAGTTTACTCCTGTCCAGTTCCGTCCAGAACTCCGAGTTCCCTTGCTGTTCAAAACAGCCTTCCGTCCCATAGATACTGGTCCGCACACAGCTTCCGACACCGTGCCCAATCCTCCGGAATTCGTTCACCCGGGACATGCCGCCGTCTGAAGTTCGAAAGAGGGCAGTCTGGTTGCTGAATGGATTATCCCACAGGTTCTTACCCCGGCCGAAGACATTGTCCTCATTACTGTCAGTGTAGCCCAAACATGACACCTGGGTGAGTGAAGCTCCCGTCACCGAGATTATCATGCTGGTGGAATGAGTGGGATAGTACATAGGCGGAATACCCGCAACCTTCTGCCATTCTTCGCCGCCACTGTACTGATAAGCTTCATAGAACCCGTGGGACATGTCGTGAAGATACTCTCCCTCACCGTATACAAATGCACCAAATTCGCCTTTGCTGAATCGCTCACGGCAATACAACGCGGCCGGATAGTAGAAACTTGTTTCCCCCATCATGTACATTAGGCCCGTCGCCGCCACGGTACTCACCAACTCCTCCATCTCCTCCACTGTTATTGCGGCCGGCACCGCTGAATACACATGCTTGCCCTTGTTCAAGGCTTCCACGGCCTGGGGCCCGTGCATATGCCTTTGTGTGATGATGGCGACAGCGTCCACATCGCTGCTGCAGAGAGCTTCGTGGGACTCATAGGTATCTTCGATCTGGAACTCGGCTGCCACGTCATGCCGGCGTTCGGGAAGGACCTCGGCCAAGGCGACCGACGTCACATTGGGATGTGCCTTGAACAGGGGGATAAAAGATTTGGCAAAGCTCCCCCCGCCCGTGATACCTATCTTGATCTTCTTCATTAAGCGTCCTGTCAGTTTATGCTGGGTACCCCAACAAGTTCATAAGTCTGCCACGCACACTACTGCACGCTATCGAGCGGTTCGAAACCAACAACTGCTTTGGCATGGTCGAGATCCATCCAGTGCCACGCACTGGCCGATAGCCCGTAGAAGATGTCGAAGCGCACGTCGGCAGGCGCCTCGATACAGCACTCGATCATGCGGGCGATGTCCCCGTGACTGCACCACCAGGACCTTTCGGACGGTGCGTTTTCATTCTTTTTGTTGATCGCGCCGATCCGCACGCAGATGACGGACATGCCGTGCGCTTCCACATAGGCGCGGGACAGCGATTCGGCCCACACCTTGCTGGCGCCGTACAGGCAATCCGGCCGCACTTCCGAAAGATGTGTGACCAGCGGAATCTCCGCAGGCAGGCCGACCTCCGCAGCTTCCTCGACCGCCCGGATCCCCGGGTCACGCCGGTAGCCCCAGTTCACCATGATACTGCTGGCATTGACGACCCGCTCGACGCCGGCCTTGCGACTCGCCTCCAGCACCGCGTAGCTACCGACAATGTTGGATGGCAGGATTGACTCCCAGTCGGCCTCCGAGTTCGGATTGGCAGCCAAATGGACCACCAGGTCCTTGCCGTCGACGGCACCCTGAACTGCATCGGGATCGGCCACATCCACGAGATAAAAGCGGTCATCGGGGACGGTGCGCCCGGGCGCACCCGGGTCCGATGACTCCTGTTGCCAGTCGAGACCGTATACCGCGTAGCGCTCCGGAAACTGCGATAGATACTTATACACTATCCCACCGATCAGCCCGGACGTCCCAGTAATCAAAACCTTCTTCGTAGACACGTATTATCTCCTGGTGGAGTTTTCCAGTGGTACTATGTTGCGGCATCGCCTACCCGGACTCGCAACTACTCAGCAACCGCAAATGAACATGAATGGATACTTGATTTGATGGCGCGATGTTCAAGGTCATGGCAACAGCGATGGAAAACCAGTGGCGGTAAGATACCCGATCCGCTGACGGTTGGCTAATTCAAGGCAAACAAGCCCGGGAAAAGGAGCGCACTTTACCTGTGGCCCTGGTGATGAACCGCCAAAGAGACATGGCAATCTCTCAGTTTTACCGCAATATTGAAAATCGCCGAACGCGAGTCACCTCCTCAGCGGCCCCGCGTGCGTGACGCAGCGCAATTGGCCCGGCCTTCCTCCAAAGCAGCACCTGAGAAACATACGCGTTGCCGAAGGGTATTCGCGTCAGCAGAGAAACTCACAAATGCACGACGAGTCGAAACAGCCTACTTTTGATCGCCCCTTCCCGGCATTGACCCCGGCGCAACGGCTTTATTTTGAGGTGAACGGCTATGTGATCATCGAGAACACGCTGTCGGCAGATGAAGTGGCCGCGCTGAAGAGCCCCCTTTACTGCCTGCGTGACGAATTGATCGCGCTGGACGACCCCGGCGCGGACGGGCCGCGGGTACGGGGCGCTTACCTGCTGACAAACCTGACCCACCATCGCTTCATCGGGCACATTCTCGAAGCCGCGCCGGCGTTCACAGCATACGCCACGCACCCGCGAATGGTGGCGATGGCGGAAGAAATCATCGGCGGCGAAGGACGCATCGTTGAAATCAATGCCCACATCAATTCCCGCGACGAAACTGCAGATTTAGACGACGAGGCCCGGTATGTCTTTCACCGAGGCATTGATATTCCATACGGCTGCCATGAAAAGAACGGGCTGTTTCATTGCTCCTTCGTCAAGACGCTTACGAACCTTACCGATCTCGGCCCGGATGATGGCGGCACGGTTGTAATCGCCGGCAGTCACAAGGTCGATGTCCCCGAGCATGGCCTGCTCGAAGCTGCCTACGCCGATCCCTCACTGATTCATCAAGTCATCGCCCCGGCCGGGTCGACCCTGCTGTTCGCGGAGTCGCTGATCCACGCAACCGGTCGGGTGCAGTCTGGTCGCGAGCGTGTCATCGTGGTCTGCGGGTACGGCACGACAATGTTTCCCTACTGGGACTGCGGCGAGTTCAGTGAGGCCGACATGCCCGCTCACCTGCACACACTTTTCAAAGGCAAGGCCCACTGGACCCGTGGCCCTCGCTATCGGTCCCTGGACCAGCCCGCAGACGATCGCGCGTTTGACCTCGGCACCTGGAACGACCGTGCGCCGGCGCCGCCCGATCCACAATAAGTCCCCCCATCCGTGGGCCGGCTTTGCCATCCGTGATAAGCAGCCTCTGCCCTTTCGAACGCTGGCAGACAATCACCACTGGATCGATTGCCAGGTGATGAATCACCAGTGCTGAGGCTCGTGGCACGACTGCTTTTTAATCCGCAGCAACCTGTCCAGGTCCGCCCGCGGGATCTTCCCCGGGAGGCCGGGGGTTGTTTGGCCAGTGCCCGGTCGGGTCGGTGCCGCGGCAGATGCTGGCACCGGCGTTCCAGCCTTCGCCTGCATGAACGGTTACCGGGCAGTAGCGAATAGTCAGGCCACAACGACGGCGGTCTGAGGTATTGGGATCGGAGCCGTGCGCCAGCATGTCCGCATGCAGCGAGAGCTCGCCGGCACGCAGGCAGTTGTATACAGGTTCGGCGAGCTTGTCGGTATCGACGATCTCCTGATTGAGAACCGCCGGTCCATCGGTATCGCGCCATTTGAGATGACCCATGCGGTGGGTGCCGGGAATGAACTTCATGGCTGCATTTTCTACCTCGGCATCATCGATCGCGAGCCAGACGGTCACCGTGCGGGCCGGGGTTATCGGCCAGTAGGATGCGTCCTGGTGCCACGGCACCTTTTTGGGATCGAACGGCATCTTGCAAAAAAAATGGGTGCTCCAGAAGACGAAGTCCGGCCCTACCAGGTCCTCGATATAATCGAGAATCAACGGATTGAAGCAGAGGTCGTAGATGCCGCGGCAGCGGGTGTGATAGCTATTGATCGAATAGCTGTTGCGCCCACCGACGGCAGCAAGCAGGGTATCGAAGTAGTCACGGTTGCGCACGACCGCGGCATCGTCGAAGATGCGCAGCGGCCGGATATACCCATGCTCATTGAAATGCGCGATCTGCTCCGGCGTCAGTCGCTTCGGGTTTGGGTTATCTACGGGCACGAACGAGAGATCTCGCTCGAGGTCCCGATAATCTTTTTCAAAATCAGCCATCTTCTGCGCCTCCTGTTTCACGGTAGTATATGATACGGTAAGGTGTCAATGTGTCAATCATCATCCTATGAGGTCTGCACCATGGGCAATACCAGTTCATCAAATCCGGTTCATCCACAGGGCAACGCTGGCGACGGTGTCGCCTGCCTGGACTACGCGCACTCATACATGTGGCCGTACTGCAGGTCGCGCGATGCCGTCCGCGTCGCCATCGACAGCCGCATCATCTTGTACGACGACGCGGCCGGCACACCAACCGAGTACTTCCTCGGGGCGTCATGCAAAAGTGAAGACACCTACGGCGTGTACAAGGACTATGGCGAAAACGGTTTCAAGCCCGGGGCAAATACACTGTTCACCGATCCGAACTATGACTTCACCTGGATTGTCGGGGGCGGCGGCACGGTGATCTTCCGACGGAAACTCGACCCGGAAAAATACCGTGATGTGCTGGCCGACACCTCGGCAGACTGGGGGGAACCGCGCTTCCAGCTCAAGTTCGCAGAGGCGGCGTACCCCATACCCACGGATCAGTTCGAACCGGCGGCACAGGCCACCGACGCGGGCCACGCCCTGGTCGGGCAGACGGAGATCGCAGATGCCGGCACGGGCCGGCGGGCGATGATCGAATACCCCGTAAAGACAATGAACCTGAGCCGGGACGGTTTCCCCGACAGCGTGTGGCAGATCGACACGGGCCCGGTTGGCGTGCCCGACTTGTCGAGGGATTATGACCCGCCCATCAGCGCCTTCTCGCTCGGCTTCATCGCCATCATCAGCCGGCTCCCCGGTGCTGCCGACTTCGTGATCGAACAGCCCACCTCGCTGCCGCCGCCCAACGAGGGGGTGCAAGTGCTGCACTACTCCGGGCCGTTCTCGCTCCGAGCCACCAACCGGCTGGTTGGTATTCCGCCGCCGGAACAGCGGTAGTTTCCATCGGCGAGTGTGGCCGCCGGCACAGCCCGCATCAGGCATCTGCTTTGTACATCTGATACAACACCCCTATGTTCTTGATTCGATCTCCGCAACGCAATAAATGGAAACGCAAAATGACTCAATGGCAGTCACAACAAATTACCCTCGCCGAGGACGACAATCTGACAGTCGTACCACGTGAGAATTGTCAAATCGTCACCGAAACCAGCGAGCAATCCGTGACGCTTCCGTACCTGGCCTATATACCGGAGTCACAAAAACTTCTTTTGCTGGTTACCTGCGGTTTCCCGCATCAGGTAAACTTGATGACCAGCGATGATCTCGGCATAACCTGGAGCGACCCCAGGCCGATACTTCCCGATGACCCGGAGAAGCGCAGCTGGCTCGGGTTCGGGATCACCTGGCTCGGTGCGGGGCGCCTGGCGCTGGCTGCCAGCGCCTCTCCGCCCAGCGGAGACATGCGATTTCGTTCGTATAGCGACGATTGCGGCCAGACCTGGAGCGATCCGGTGCCAATCCAACGTACCAGTGACGGTATCGAGTGGCATCAGTGGGATCCGTGGCTGGTGGACAGCGACCCGGAAACAGGTGAAGCCTCACGCATCGCGGAAACCGGGTACTTCTGCCTGCCAGAGAACGAACCGTGTCCGCGCGGCGGTTACAGCCAGGCAATGATCCGCTTCAGCGAAGACCTCGGCCGCACCTGGCAGGATGAAATCCGGCCACCGCAGTGGCACAAAGCCGATGAGGTGGCTCTTTGCCGGGCCGGTAACGGCACGATTGTCGCAGCGTGCAGGATTAACCAGCCGAAACCGTATTGGCATGACATCGATCACTACGAAGGGCTCGGCTTCTCGCTGTCGAAGGATGACGGCCTGACCTGGTCGGACGTACAGGTCTTTTATGAGTGGGGCCGCCACCATCCAAGCATGGTGCGGATGCCGAACGATGACATCGTCATGACATATGTCGTGAGAAAGGGATATCCCAACACCGCAGACGGCTACCCGCAGTTCGGCATCGAAGCGATCATCAGCCATGACCATGGCGAGACATGGGACATGGCGCACCGGTACATCCTGTCGCAGTGGAAGGGCAACGCCAAGGGGGAAGCCCCGGAACTCGAGGCGGATTTCAGGGCCAAGTGGCCCCGATGGTTCGCAAGTTGCCAGGCGACATCGACGCAACTGCTGCCGGACGGGACACTGCTGACGGCCTTCGGTACCGGTTACCGCAGCGCACCGACAGAGCACGGGCACTGTTCGCCCCGGGATATCGGAATGGTGAGGTGGATGATAAATGAATGAGCCGCCGGCAAAGGCACCGGGCACGCTGCTCATTCTCGCAGAAGCAGGGGAAACCCAGTATACGATCGTGATCCCGGCAACGGCGTGCGCCGCCGAGGAATACGCCGCCGAAGAACTGGCGCATTTCCTCGAAGAAATGACCGATGCGACGTTTCCCGTGCAGCGCGATGATGTGCCGGCCGCGTCATGCGAAATCACGATTGGCGACACCTCCCGCCAGCGTCTCGATGAACTGCCGGCGGACCTGACGCCGCAGGCATGGGAAGGATTCGCAATCGTTCGCGACGGTGCGCGGCTCTCTATCCTGGGCAACATCCCGCGCGCAACCCTCTATGGTGTGTATGACTTCCTCCACGAGGAGCTGGGCTGCCGTTTCCTCACACCTGAAGTCAATCACGTGCCGAAGCACGCGACGCTGGAGGTCAACGCAGCATCCAGGCGCTTCGATCCGGTGACCGAATACCGCGAGATCTGGAACGGCTTTTCGCACCAGCCGCAGCATTACAAAAGCCCGAACGAAAAGACCAGGTTCGACGATGCCTGGGCCGCGCGCAATCACCTCAACCTGTTCGGCAGCACACCGGACATGGAAGCAATGCTGGGCAAGGTGAAGTGGGTCGGCCCGTCCTTCGTGCACACCTTCAACTACATGATCCCGGTCGAGGAACACTTCGACGCGCATCCCGAGTACTTCTCAGAGGTCGATGGCGTACGCGTCAGTGAGCATGATGGCTTCATGACCCAGTTGTGCCTGACCAATCCCGATGTCTTTCGTCTCTGCCTGGAAAAGGCGCGGGAGTGGATCGACAGCGAGGTGCCGAATCCCCACAGCAAGTTCCTCGTCTCGGTCACCATCAACGACACCGATATCTTCTGCAAATGCCCGCCGTGCGTGGCGATCAATAAAGAGGAAGGGGTGGACGAAGGCGGCACCAAGATGCGGTTCGTCAATGCCATCGCCACAGAGTTGGCAAAGGACTATTCGAACGTCGCCGTCGAAACGATGATCTATAAGACCGATGTCCCGAAAAAAACGCCGGCGACGTCGAACGTCATCATCAGGAATGTCAGCGGCATCAACTGGCAGTATTCTCTGCACGATCCGGATTGCCCGGCAAGCGTGCGGATGACAGCCAGGTTCCAGGAACTGAGTGCGGCAACCAGCGGCAAAGGCATCTACAACTGGTCGAAACACACGGACTTCGCAGATTTCCTGAATCCCAATCCCAATCTCAGGTTCACCGCGACGAACTTCCGGATCATGAACGAACACGGCGTAGTCGGTCCCTTTGCCCAGAATCAACAGAGCCCCGGCACCGAGATGCAGGAACTGCGTTTCTACGTAATCGCCCGGGCCATGTGGCGCCCCGATTCCGACAGTGTCGAAACGATCACGGAATTCTGCAAGCTATGCTATGGTGCCGCCGGCGATGACGTGTTGCGTTACGTCAACTTCCTGCACGACGAGTACTGTGATATCGCTCCCGACCTGCCGCTGGACGACGCGTTCATAAACAGGAGCAACGACATCCTTGCCCAGGCCGAAAGCAAAGCTGAAACACCGGAAACCCGGCAACGTGTCGCAACCTATCGCCTACCGACCTGGAAAATTCAGCTGGACAGGGCATGCGGCGAAATTGGCAAGGTCTTTTCGTTTCCGGTCGAGTGGCCATTCAGGATCGACCCGGCAGATGAAGGACTGGCGGCAAATTGGCAGGGGACCGAGGCATTCGATGACTGGCAGAGGATGCGTATCGACACTCACTGGACACTGCAGGGCGAGCCGCATCGCGGTGTCGCCTGGTACGGGATTGCCTTCGACCTGCCCGATGCCAACGGGGCGCCCCTGGCACTGTGGTTCGACGCCATCGACGGCGACACCGATGTCTTCGTCAACGGCATCAAGATAGGTGAGCAAAAACTGAGCGCTAATCTGGCCTGGATCCAGGGGTTTTTCGTCGCCCTCCCGGACGACCTCGCCCCGGGTCCGCACGTACTAACGCTGCGTCTGGAGAAACACGACCAAAACGCCGGCATCTGGCGACCCGTCAGCATTATCGACATGTCCGTCCCGATACCGGCCGAGCTCAGGACCATCGGGGAACGCTTCCTCGAAGTTGCTCGCAACGCAAAGCTGATGACCATCAGCGAGTGCTACGGTGAACCGTATGACCAGGTCGAAAAAATGCTGTACCCACGGATCGAGTTCTTCCTGAAACACGGGCAGACAAGGTAAAAAAATCCGGCAACTAAATCCGCATGAATCGTGCATTGGTACGCAGTAGGCTACCAGGTGTACGGTTCCCGTTGCCGGGCAACCGCATTCGCAGGAGAAAACGCACGCATGATCGAACACATCGATATCACCAACTTGTCTCACTACGACATCGGGTTCACCGACCATCCTTTGGTGTGCCGACGGATGGCGACCCGCATCATCGACCAGGCCCTCGACCTGGTCGATAGCAGCAACACGAAAGGGTCACCCCCGCGATTCTGCTGGACCTGTGAATCCAATAACGCAGTCCGGGAGTGGTGGCAGAAAGCAGCGCCCGGACGTCGCGACCAGTTTCTCGACGCCGTGCGAGCCGGATGGATCGAGATCTGTGCCATGCCGTTCAACCACGGCCCGACAATGGACGCACGGCAGTGGCGCTGCTGCGCCAGCTGGCTGCCGGAAGATCTGCAACAGGCCGTGCAGTCACGGACCGTCGTGCAGAGTGACGTCAACGGATTTCCGCGCGCCGGGATGATCGCCACGATGGATGCGGGCGCGGAATTTCTGTGGATGGGCATTAACCAGGATACGGGTGGTACGCCGGTGCCGCAACCCAGCGCCTTCTGGTGGGAAATGCCGGACGGACGGCGGGCCTTCGTATGGAACTCGACGCAGTATCAGAATGGCTATTTCCTGTTCGAGAGCGCCGAGTGGCGGCACTGCCCCGTGCCCGCGGCGGCGGACGGGCGCTACCGCCCACCGCGACGCGGCGAGATTCTCGACCCCTCCGAAGAGGGGCTGCAGCGGGCTCACGAAGTCTGCCACAAGCTGCTGGGGCAATTCCAGGACGAGGGCTATTCATATGAACGGCTGGCCCTGTCAACGAGCAATATGTGGCGGGTCGACAACGATCCGCCCCTCGAGCTGCTGATCGAATTCGTCGAGGCCTGGAACGCCGCCGGTCTTTCGCCATCACTGGCCATCACCACGCCGACACCGGCGCTGACGGCCCTGCGCCAGCACATCGGCGAATCGGCACCGACATTGCAAGGCGAATGGATGAATTGGTGGGCCAACGGGGCCGCCGCCGCCCCCCACGAACTGTCTGCCTCACGCCGGGCCAAGCGACTGTTGACGGCGCTGGAATCGCCGCTTTACGGGTCGGCAACCGAGCACGCCGGCGTGATCGACGAGTGTACACGCGAGCTCTGCCTGTTCGACGAACACACCTTTGGATCCTGGAATAGCGCGGCCAAGCCCGACTGCATCGACAGCCGCGGGCAGTTCGCGGAAAAGGCGTCACTGGCCTATCGCCCGCTGGCGCTGGCAGAACTGGCAGTGGGCGATGCCAATCGTGCAACTGCCCCCACAGAGGCGGGTATTCACATCATCAATCCATACCCCGCGCCGTTCAACGGTTGGGTCGACATCACCGAAGACTGCTTGCCCCGTGCCTATGATGGTGTGGTAAACACAGCCACCGGGGAGGAAACGGCATTCCAGAAAACACCCGACGTCGCGGCGTTCTTCATGGAGCCGACAGAGGCGTCACAATTCTCGCGGCTGGACAAAGGCAAGGTCTTCCCGGACAACATCGACGACAAATGTCTGCGGCTGTGGGTAGAAGATCTCGGCGCCAACGCGACACGGTCATACCGGCTGATGGACGGCGTAAACGGCGCGGCGGCATACCCCATGCCGGAAATCGAGACGGGTGAAGACAACTGGCCGACAGCAGTCCGCTGGGCCGACGGCGAGCTGTTCCGTGCACCCATTGGTGGTTTTCATGCCCTTGAAATGGTTGGGCTGGCGCCTCGTTGGCAGTACAAGAAAATCACCAACCAACCGACCGCAGCCGAACGCCGGAAAGCACGCGACCAGAACGCGACCGTCAGCGAGGCGGTCCCGGAGGGTGACGCGACCGTCAACGATACCGGCCCCACAATCATTTATGAACAGTACCTGGCGCACCCGCGATTGAGATTCTACCGGCGGCGTCTGGAGGTCTACAAACAAACCCGTCGAGTACGGGTGCAGGTACTTCTCGACCGCATCTCGAAACCGGAATCAGCTGAGATCTTCTACGTCTCGTTCCCGCTGCACGCCGAAGGCTACCAGGTTCAGATGCAAATGGGCGGTGTCCCGTTTCAACCGGACCGCGACCTGTTTCCCAATACATGCCGCGACTACTATCCCATTGACAATCAGGTATGCTTCTCCAAGGGTGACTCCCGGCTCGTTTTGGATTGCCATGACAACGCGCTTGTCGAACTGGGGGAGATGAACGACGGCTTGAAACGGGAGCAGATCCCCGACGATCTCTCCACGGTCTATGCCACGGTCTACAACAATGTCTGGTACTGCAACTGGCCGGGCGACGAGAACGGCGTGATGGAATTCGCTTTCGACCTGTACGGCAGCGAAACCGATACCACCGCGCATGCCCCCGAAGCCTATCCGGTGGTGTCGGTTGAACGAAAGTGATCGCGGCCCGGGGAAGCGCGAGAAAGTTGCACCGCACCGCGTCAACCACGTCGCCACGATGGGCCGGACCCGCCAAGGTATTTTTTGTGGTTAGCCGGTTTTGCTGGACGGAGTGGGGATTCGCGGATAAGATTCCAATTAGCTGAACGGAACCATTCGTGGCAGGACTTTCTTTCCGCCATACCTCAAACACTGACGGAGAATTTCAATGACAGGCGGCACCATCGCACTTATAATCGTCGGCGCAGTTTTGGCTGGCTTGGTTTTGCTGGCAATTATCGTTGCCGGTATGTACAACAAGTTGATTACGCTGCGTAATCGCTTCAAGAATGCATTTGCACAGATTGATGTGCAGCTTAAGCGTCGTTATGACCTGATTCCCAATCTGGTCGAGACAGCCAAGGGATATATGGCCCATGAGCGAGACACCCTCGAGGCTGTGATTCAGGCTCGTAATCAAGCTTCCAGCGCCGGCCAGAAGGCCGCCGAAAATCCCGGGGACGCTGCTGGCATGCAGGGACTGATGGGTGCTGAAACAGCGCTGACAGGCGCTATGGGCCGCATGTTTGCTCTGATGGAATCCTATCCGGATCTCAAGGCGAACGAAAACATGAAACAGCTGATGGAGGAATTGACCTCCACCGAGAACAAGGTGGCATTTTCCCGGCAGGCCTTTAACGATTCTGTAACAGCCTACAATACAGCCCGTGAAACCTTTCCTACCGCACTGATCGCAGGCACCTTCAACTTTACTGAAGCCCAGTTGTTCGAGATCCAAGAAGCCGAGAAGGAAGCACCACAGGTGAGCTTCACGTAAGCGATATGGACTTCTTTGATCATCAAGATGTAGCACGCCGCCAGACTGGGCGGCTTGTTGTTCTTTTTGTCCTTGCAGTAGTCGGGATAATTGCTGCGCTATACATAATCTTTTCCGGGTTCATGGTGTTTGGCCAGGGGAAAGAGGGGGCGGCTCAGGAGCCGGTGATCTACTTTCGTCCGGGGTTGTTGATAGCCGTTACCTTCATCACGATGCTCGTGGTTGGTTTGGGTAGTCTCTGGAAAACCTTGGCGTTGCGCGCGGGTGGGCGGACTGTTGCGGAATCTCTTGACGGACAGTTGTTGAATCCAGGAAGCGGCGATATTGCCGAGCGACGGTTGCTGAACGTCGTGGAAGAAATGGCAATCGCCGCCGGCACACCCGTTCCTCCGGTGTACGTGATGCAGGAAGAGATGGGTATAAATGCCTTTGCCGCTGGATATGGACCTGATGACGCTGTCATCGGGGTCACGCGCGGATGTATGGAGAAGCTAACGCGTGATCAGCTGCAGGGCGTGATTGCCCATGAGTTCAGCCACATCCTCAACGGCGATATGCGTTTGAACATTCGACTGATGGGGATTCTCCACGGAATCCTGGTAATTGGCCTGATCGGAGGGGTGTTGTTGCGGGTTGGCAGCTACAGTTCAATGAGTCGGCGCCGCAGCAAAGATGATGGTGGCGCCAAGATCGCATTGGTGGGTTTGGCAATTTTTATCATCGGTTACATGGGCTTTTTCTTTGGCAAGCTGATAAAGGCTGCGGTTTCGCGCCAGCGCGAGTATCTTGCTGATGCATCGGCAGTCCAGTTTACGCGCAATCCCGATGGAATCGCGGGGGCTCTCAAAGCGATCGGCGGCTATGCAGGACAAGGGACATTGCAGTCTTCACAGGCCGAGTCCTGTAGTCACATGTTTTTCAGCCGCGGCAAGAATAAAAGCTTCATAGAATTTAATTCCCTCGCGACCCATCCGCCGCTGCACGAGCGCATTCAACGTATTGATCCAAGTTTTGACGGCGGCTTTCCTGAAATTGACGAAGACCACAGCGGAGTTTCGGCCTCTGAAAGTTCCGTCGGATTTGCCGGCAGCAACAAGCGGTCCCGTTCCGTTTCTCCGCCGCAGCCGAAGCCGGCTGCCGTTACGCCCGAGCAATTGACTGCGTCCGTTGGCACCATCGATCCGAGTCGCCTGAGCTATGCACGCGAGCTTGTGGCGGATCTGCCCGAAGCCTTACGCGATGCGGCCCGTGAGCCCTACAGCGCTCGCGCACTCGTATATGCGTTGTTGTTGGATGCCGATCATGGGGTACGTTCAAAGCAGTTGGATCACCTGGCAGTGTCTGCTGAAGAAGGCATGCATGCGGCCACACAGGAACTGCAACAGGTCTTGTCGCAAGTTGGACGTTCCGCTCGTCTGCCGCTGGCGGATCTGGCCATGCCGGCCCTGCGACAGTTGGCGTCCGCTCAATATGAGTGTTTCCGTGTAAACGTTTGCGCACTGGTGCATGCCGATGAACGAATAGATCTGTTCGAATACGCTTTGGAGCACATGCTCGTGCGTCATCTCGATCGGGAATTCCGCGACCTGCCGCGGGCGCCGACGCGCTACAAATCGCTGAGGCCTTTCAGTCAGGAGGTTGGCGTTATTCTATCCGCACTTGCACGAGCAGGCTCCGACGACGAAGCTGAAGCCTCTCGTGCATTTCTTGCCGGTGTTTCCCACCTGGGAAAAGCCGTCGACGACCGCGTCGGATCTCTCCGATCTGCGGACTCGGCAACTTTGGCCGACGTCGACCAAATACTTCCCCATCTGGATCAGCTCAGACCCAAACAAAAACGACAACTCATCGGTGCAGCCACAGTGTGCATCGCTGTCGACGGGGTCATCGCCATCGAAGAAGCCGAACTCCTTCGCGCCATATCCGATAGCCTCTCCTGCCCCGTGCCCCCCTTGTTGTCGGCTACCTGACCTAAAACTCCGCCCCCCCCGGGACGCTGGGCCTTTGGAAAGACCTGCTCGAGTGACGTCCGGCCGCGAATTTTCTTGCCAGAATGATCCCCAACGGCGACGGAACTCATCCGCACAATGGCGGATGAATTCCAGGAAATTTGGGGCATTGGATATGAACGAAAAGTTGACAGAACGCTGGAGACAGCGTTGAACGGCACCAGCGAAAAATCAATATTCTCCTGGCTGCTATTGGACAAACGCGACAACAGGAATAAAGAATGATGCAGCATTCGCAAAAGCCAATCCATCGGACGCCCTTATCCCCTATGATTGAAATCAAACGCATCGGCCATGTCGGCATTCAAGTTCCAAATGTTGAACACGTCGCGGCGTTCTATGAAAACATCGTGGGCCTGGAGATATCGGATCGCGTCGACGGTTCGATTTTCCTGCGATGTAATGAGCAACATCACTGTCTGGGATTGTACCCCGCGGCAGAACGTGGATTGCACCATCTAGGGCTGGAAGTTCACGACGCCACGGCAGTGGAGTGCGTTCGCGAAGCGCTCCGCGAACTGGGTCTCGAGCCGATCCCGGATGAAGATCCGCATCCCGGGATCGGAGAGTCGGTCTGCTGCCGCGATCCCGACGGCAATTGCTTGAAGTTCTACGAAGGCATGCACCATGTTGACCGGCCGCTTTTGCCTCGCGAAGTTCAGCCTGTGAAGTTTGGTCACATCACCTATCATACGATCGATCTTAAACGCACGTTGGCGTTTTACATCGACGTGCTCGGGTTTCGACTGTCCGACACCGTCGAAGGGAATATGCTGGCCTGGGTGCGTTGCAACCAGGATCATCATGGCATCGCGTTCTTGAATGATGGCCAGGCAAAGGTAAATCACTACTGTTTCGACCTCACCGATTGGCACGCCATCAAGGAAACCTGCGACCATCTGAAACGAAACCAGGTACCCATCATCTACGGGCCGAGTCGGCATGGTCCGGGCGACAACATATTTCTGTATATACCCGACCCCGCTGGAAACGTCATTGAATTGAGCACCGAAATGCTGCAGGTCTCGGATGAACTCTCGTACCGTCCCCAGGACTGGCCCAACGCTCCCGGCACAGTCGATGTTTGGCGGGCAATGCCGGCGCCGCAGCACTTCCTCGACGGCAATGGTCGTGACTTTCACGACTGGTCAGCCGGCTCCGCCGTTATCGGGGCCGGTTGGCACGTGCTGGAGGCGGGCGACTTTCGGGCGCTGGACCCCGCGGCCCAGATCACGACGCCGACTCCCGAGCTGCCCGAGTTTACGATCGATATTCCGAAGTTTACGCTGGGCGCCAAGAACCCTGTCGACCATGTCAAGGCGTTGATCCGGGCCGACCGGCGTTTTGCCGCCGGCACCGGACTCGCGGCGGGGGTCGATATTGCGGTCCAGGTCCACGGTACGGCAGCTAATCCCTATGACGCGGACCCCGATGATCCGCGGCTCGGCAGCGGTTCCATTGCACTCATCGACGATTCCGCCGGCATAGTCTTAAATTTTGAAATTTCCAATCGGCGTATAATGGCCCTCCGTGAACTGTTCGTCGTGTCCGCTCCCGCTGGCGCTGCCGATTCCGTCAAGCCGATGGCCGATCCCGTGATGATCGATTTGTTGATCGAGCCGGGAAGCTGGCACCGCTACGAGATCCGCTACTATCCCGGTGACGACGCACTCCTGGCGCCGGGGCCCGATCGCGCCGAGTGGTACGTCGACGGCGAACTGGTCCATGCAGTTGACTGGGTCGCCACCATCGATCCACCGGCAGCACCCGTGATCAAGCCCGCCCGGTTTACGGTTAATATGGCCATTTTTACATTGCTGGATGACCTGTCCGATGGCAGAGGCGGCACTATTCCAGGACTCGACCCAGGTTACGAACAAACGTTGTTTGGACAGGGCGTCACGTCGCGGTGGCGGAACCTGGAGGTCACCGAAATCGCCGATAAATGGCACCTGCAAAAGGAGGGCTGACCGTGGAAAAATCGCTTGTTGACAAAGTTGCACTGGTGACCGGCGGTGCGTCGGGAATCGGACAGGCCACGGCAAGACTGTTTGCCCGGGAAGGGGCCAAGGTCGCCATCGCCGACATCCAGATCGAACTGGGCCGAGAGACGGTCGATCAAATTCAACAGGCCGGGGGAGAGGCTGTTTTTTTCGAGTGCGACGTATCGAAATCCGGGGATGTCGAGGCACTTGTCAACAACTGCGTCGATACCTTCGGCCAATTGGACTGCGCCTTTAACAACGCGGGGATCCTTGGCGAAATGGGAAAAACCGCCGACTGCACCGAGGCAAACTACGACCGACTGATGTCGGTGAATTTGAAAGGAATCTGGCTCGCGATGAAGTACGAGATTCGCCTGATGCTCAAACAGGGGCACGGGGTCATCGTAAATACAGCATCCAACGCCGGCATGACCGGACAACCCAAGTTGCCGGTCTACGGCGCAACGAAGGCAGGCATCGTGCAACTGACCAGAACCGCAGCACTGGAGTACGCTCGAGAGGGGCTTCGCATCAATTGTGTGAATCCAGGCTTGGTTTGGACACCCATGGTCCAGCGACAAACCGTGGACAACATGGAGGCGGTTGAAAAGTTCACCGAGGAGCAGCCGATCGGACGACTGGGCAAACCCGAGGAGATTGGCGAAGCCGTAGTTTGGCTATGCTCGGATGCGGCATCGTACGTCACCGGCCATGCGATGAATGTCGATGGCGGTGTTCTGGCATGAACACCGATTGGGATGCAGCATAATTCACCCGGAATATTTTAACCAAGCCTGGATTCTTCATAAACAGGATTGAATAATCCGGATGATTTACTGCATTCGGCACAACTCAAAGCTGTGCGGCACAATCGAATGCCAACCCGCCAGTGACATCATCACAGGTGTCGTGGTTGCCAACGCTTTGTCTGTATTCGGCCAACAACCATTGCTCGTCTTTGGGCAGGCGTCTGCTGTTGGCGCCAGGTAGTTGCACAGAGTAACTTTTGAACAGTCGATCAAACAATTGAGACACCACGATGCTTAACGATCAAAAAGTCCTCATCACCGGTAGCACCTCCGGAATTGGTAAAGCAATGGCGGCAGCGATGCTCAAAGCGGGCGCACGAGTCGTGATCAATTCCAATGAACCGGATACCGGCAGCGCAGCGCTTGCAGAGTTGGAGGAATTCGGGGAATGTCACTTCATCGAGACCGACCTGTCCTCAGTGGAAGCCTGCCAAGCGCTGGTGGGTGCCGCCTTCGAGCGACTCGGCGGCCTCGATTGCCTCGTCAATAATGCGGCGGCAGCTGTCGGTGGCCCGTTTCGGGATGCGACTGTTGAAGATTTCGCAATGACCTTCGACGTCAACGTTCGGTCGTCATATTTCACGTCACAGGCATTTGCCCGGTTGGTTGGCAAACGAAACTGCGACGCCTGCATTCTTTGCACAGGCTCCACCAATTCAATGCAGGCGGAGAGAGAATCGGTCCTGTATGATACAAGCAAAGGCGCCATTTTAATGCTGGTACGATCACTGGCAGTGACCCTGGCCGAGGATGGCATTCGGGTCAACGGCATCGGACCGGGCCTCGTCAAAACCCGCCTCAACGACTACGCCTCCAGCAGCGACCCGGAATTGCAGGAATTGATGAGATCGCAAATTCCACTCGGCCGCATCGGTGAACCCGATGACATAGCCGGTGCGGCAGTCTTCCTCGCCTCGCCCATGGCCCACTACATCACCGGGCACATGTTGTACGTTGACGGCGGAATCATCGCGCAGCAGATGGTTACATCCACGTGACTGATCGGTTGCAGTGCCGAGTGCCAGGGGCGTGGGCATTGCTGAAACAACACCCGGAACCGCCAACCTGACCGACAACCAGATATGTATGGAAAATCCCGGCAATTACTCAACAGCCCGCCTGCTTGCCAAATCCAAGGCTCTGCCTATCTTGGACGTACCGTCCCCCTAACCGTGTTCGCACATGCTCGTAATGAAAGGAGATGAATAGATGCCCGATCCCAATCACCCCGCCTCCAAGATCACCGCCGAACACGAACAGCAGTTTCGTGAGGAAGGTTATTTCATACTCGATCATGTCATTTCCGAAGAACATTTGGAACTGCTGCGTCGGGTTTGCGGGGAACTGATCGCTGAAACCGACGACCAGATCGACCGCGAGCAATGGGATCAGGTGCGAGAGATCACGCACAAGGGCAAACGGTACTTCATCGATGGTGCCTACGACCGCCGCCCCGACCTTGGACAGTTCCTGTTCAGCGATTACATGGCCGACATTTGTCGGGCCACCATCGGGCCGACAGCGCACCTGTTCAAGAACCAGTTCGTGGTTAAATGCGCGGGCGTAGGGATGAACTTCGGCTGGCACCAGGATTCCGGTTACATCCCTGAACCGCATTCCCCATACCTCTCCTGCTGGTGTGCCCTGGACGATGTCAGCGCGAAGAACGGGACCATTGATGTCCTGCCGTGGTCGCGGGTCGGGGGAAGCCACATTCGAACGCACACACGCGATGAAAACACTAAAGACTTGATTGGCTACGTAGGCGAGGATCCAGGTGTTCCCGTCGAAGTGACCGCAGGCGGCGTGGCAGTGTTTTCGAGCACGACCCTGCACCGAAGCGGCGCCAACACATCCGACCAGGTACGCCGAGCCTTTCTGGCGCAGTATTCACCCGACATCATGCCCTTTAAGGAGGGGACGACACGTCAGGCCGTTCCGTTCTTAAAGGACGGTTTAGTGGTTTGATCATGAATCGGATCTGACTACCCTCGAAATTGCACGGCAGATGGCATCCTTGCGGGTTGCCATACCATGTTAACCAAGTATAGACGAGAGGTTTTTTTGATGCAGACATTTCAGGTTGGCATCATCGGCTTCGGCAGCATGGGCGCGCATCTCGGACGCGCACTTGACCGTGCCACGGGAGGCCTGGTGACGGTAGCCGGCGTGGTGGACCCCGATGATCAGAAGTACCGGCGCGGTTGTGAGTTTCTCGGCAATGAACCGCAGCGGTGCGCCACGATTGCAGAACTCCGGGAGATGCCGCTCGACGGCATTGTCGTGTCGTCGCCAAACCATTGTCACCTGGAGAACATCCAGGAACTGCAGGGGTTGAGCACACCGCTGCTGCTGGAAAAACCGCTTGATGCCAGTTTCGACAAGATCTGCGATGTTCTACGCTTCTCGGAAGAGTACCCGGGCCCCATTATAGTCGATCATGTCATGCGCTATGCGCCCATCATCTCCCAGGCCAAGAAACTGGTTGATTCGGGTGCGATCGGCCAAATCTGTTCCGTCTCATTCGTGCAGAACTGTTTTTACGGCAACAGCATGTACCACTGTTTCCGGCGTACCATGGCCGGCAGTGGCGGCATGTTTATCGAAAAAGCTACGCATGACCTAGACATCATGCACTACATCGTCGGGGCTCGCGCCAGCCGCGTTGCTGCTGTCGCCAGACGCCAGGCCTTCGGTGGCAACAAGCCGAATGATCTGCACTGCAGAGAGTGTGACGAACGCTTCACATGCCCAGAGAGCAGCAATAACACCCAGTATCGCTACGGCAATACCGACAAAATGTTTGAGCAAGACTGGGCAAACGACATGTGCGTGTACGCAGAGGAAGTCGATGTGCCCGACAACGAAGTGTGCATGATCGAATTTGACAATGGTACTTTCGGCACCTATACCCAGTGTTTTTTCAGTCCGGCCAGTTACACGACGCGGGAGTACGAGATCACCGGGCTCGAAGGTATTTTGCGCCTTAGCCTGAGCATCGAGGGAAACCACAACAAGGGCCGTATCCTGCACTGCCGCCGCTTTGGCACACCTGAGGATTCAACAGTCTACGAATTCGACTATCGCAATCGTATCCACTACAACGGCGGCGGTGCTGTCGCCCGGCACTTCTGTCAGCTCATGAGCGGCGAGGCAGAGCCGTTCACAACTGTGCGCCAGGCCTTTGCAGCAGAGGTCCTCGGACAGGCCGCGACGTTGGCGGCACAGCGGGGAGAGTTTGTTGTTCCTCAGGAGCTCTTGCCCGACGACCTGCAGGGCTTATGGGAAGAACTGTAGGATTCACAATGCGCGACCGGGACCAATCGCTCCTGCGACGACGCCATTCGTTCAGCCGATGCCAACGGCTTGCTGAAAAAACACGATTAAACCAGCCGCGCGACAGATGTTCACATCAAAAAGAACGATTCCCCGATGTCACCCTTACATCCCGTTTCATTGCATTCCAGGTCTCGTCTGGTATCACTGTTTTTTACCGTGAAAAAATTTCGATCAGCAGGTTCGACGGTAAGATTATGACCGGATTACAGTTTGACGGATAGAGGAGAAAGCATGAAACCAGAAACCGGTAGAAAAACTCACAGCGCCTGGATTCATCGGGGCGTAGAGGCATTCAACCAGGGCCGATTCGACAACGGCGGCGACAACCTCTATGTCAATGCCAAGGGTGTGATGGAAACCATCCATCGGACCGACGCCAACGGCAACGGCTGTGTGGATCTCGTCTTTCCCAATGCCCACGGCTACATCGAACGAGGCCCCACCTGGATCTATACCCAGGCTGACGGTCCGGGAGATGGCTGGCCGCGGCAGGAGCTGGCCAACGACAGCGGCTGGTGCAGCCTGGTCCGGGACGTCGACGGTGACGGCTACCCGGACCTGATCGTCGTCAACGGTGAAAACGGCGTGACCTCGGAGTTGAACTCCTACATCTATTGGGGCGGGCCGGATGGCCTTACCGGTGAGCGCGTCGAGCTGCCCACTGCCGGCGCTTATTCCGTGGCGACAGCGGATCTGACCGGTAACGGCTGCCTTGATCTGATTATCCCGTCCGCCTGGGTCGACCATCACAACGGCGGCAGGCTGCAGCCGATCCAGGTGTTCGAACAACGCCGGCCGCGAGAGTTTGACGAGGCCACTGAACGCCACGGGCTCGCAGGCATGGCGGCGCTTTATGTCGTTTGCGAAGACCTTACCGGCAACGGCCATCCGGATCTGGTGGTGGCCAACTACCGCGAAGAGTTTGAGTACGACATCGATTCCTACATCTATCCCGGTGTTGCCGGCGGATTCGACCCGGCCCCCATTCGTCTGCCTACCCACTATGCCCTCCACGCCACGGTCGGCGACCTCAACGGCAACGGCTTCAAGGACATCCTGTTTTCCGGCGGTGACCACATCTACATCTATTGGAACCGCGAAGGCCACTTCAGCCCCGAGGACCGGAAAATTCTGCAATGTGCCGGAAACAACACCATGTTCTCCGTAGGTTCCATCCGCATGGATGTAATCGATATCGACCAGGACGGCCGCAATGAACTGGTGATTGCCACCCGCGCAGGCGTGGAAATCCGCGACAGCGAAGACCTTCAGACAGTGCGGCAACAGCTGTCCTGCCCGTTCAGCAACTGGGTGAAAGCAGCGGATCTGACAGGCAACGGAAAACCAGATCTGTTGGTGTCCTGTTACGAAGACGGCTACACGTACGAGTGCGACTCGGCAATCTTCTGGAACGGCCCCGACGGGTTGAATGCCGACAATGTCACCCGGTTGCGCACCGGCGGCGCCGTGGGGGTGACTGCCGGCGATCTCGACGGTGACGGCAAACCGGAGATCATCTTCAACAACACGATGGGCGGCCCGTCCCAGTTCAATCCGGACTTCCCCTTGTATATATACCTGGGCAATGAAGATCACGAATACGATGTGACCCGTCGCCTGGAACTGCCCGCAGGCGGGGGAACCAACACCTACGTGATGGCGGACCTCGACCACAACGGCTATGCCGATCTCGCCTGCGTTGTCCCCGACGCATTGCGAATTTTCCACGGCGGGCCGAATGGGCTGCAGCCGGACAGCTATACCGACCTGCCCAACCTCGGAAATTTCTTCCACTCAGTTTTGGTGGGTGACTTCAACCGCAACGGCTGGCTCGACCTGATCGGCGTCAGCTACACTTACGACGACAAGCCGGAGACTATGGCCAAGTCTTCCGTGCTGTACCACGGGTCGCCAGCGGGCTTTTCACTCGATCGCTCCCAGGTGCTGCCCACCTTCGCCGGTGGCAACGGCCAGGTCGTCGACATCAACAATGATGGTTGGGCTGATTTCGTGGTGTACAACAAGAACGGCTTTATCACGGCCTATCTTGGTGGCCCGGAGGGTTTCTCAGAGGAACGGATGTGGAAAATGCCACTGGCGGGTTCGGGGGCCTGCGGGTTGGGCACCATCGTTCCCGCGGACCTCAACGGCAATGGCTTCCCGGACCTGCTCTGTACAGTCCTGGGGCACTATGAGCGCGGTTCGAGCGGTTTTTTCATCCTCCGGGGCGGTCCGGAGGGGTTTGCCCCCGAACGCACGGAGTTTCACGCCACCGACGCTTCCTGCATCATGATTTCGGCCGCCGATCTGAACAACAACGGCTGCCTGGACCTGATGGTCCCCGCGTATTCGACGCAATTCACGCGGGAACTGCCGGCCCGGATTTTCCACAGTAGTCCGGACGGCATTGATTTCGACAACCCGACGCTGATCCCCTGCGACTCGTCCTGTGCCTTCTTCCCCGTCGACATCACCGGCAACGGGTATGTCGACCTCCTGACAATCTGCCACCGCAACGACCTTGGTCATCAGGTGGAATCACTGTTGTTCTGGAACGGCCCCGAGGGGCTCGACTTCGATCACCCGACGCGGCTTCCCGCCCTCGGACCGCACCTGGCTTCTTCGCGCGATTTCGGCAACGCCTGCACACGCGAGCCGCTGGAGAACTATGTTTCGCCGCCATTCAACATGCAGGACCGGCTGCCGACCCAGCTCAGCTGGCAGGCTACCGTACCGGAGAACACGCAGTTGAAGTTTCAGCTGCGAGCCGCGGAGGATGAAGACGGACTGCTCGCTGCCGCCTGGTCCGGCCCGGAAGGGGAAGGCAGTTATTACGAAATGTCCGGCAGCGCCACGCCGAATATCCGCCCGCCCGCCAAATGGCTGCAGTACAGGGCAACATTCGTCCACACCAACGGCTGCCGCTCGCCGCAGCTCGAGGAAGTACAGGTTGATTTTAACCCGTGACCTCCCGGACCAGAGGGTGCCGTTCACCGATGGCAACCTCTTCTTTCCGTAATTAACGCCGCCGCCCGTTTGCCGGTGGCGGGATTACGCACCCTACCTCATTCGACTGTGAACGAGCTTGTAGCAGACGTTCCCGTATAGAGATCCGTCACCGTCACCGTCCATCTGCCCGGTTGCTCATTGTGGGCAATCGGAAGCGTGATCTGCGCCTGCCCCTCCTCGACGAAAACGCTTTGGGAAAACCACGGCGCCTCGTCACCGTCAGGGGACGTCGCCTTGAGTTTAAGGGGATGCGTACCCTGCGCATCAGCGATTTTTACCTCGATCTCGTATACCCCGCCGCGCCGGACAAGATCGTCGGTCGCCTCGAGCAGCGGCACGCCTAACTCGCGTTCACTCAACACGAGAAACGTCGGCCACCGTGGCCGCAGACCGGTTGCGAACGCTTCGACGGGACCGGCCCGCAGACCGGTGCCCAGCTCGCAGACGTACAGCGGCCGGGATAGGCGTACCGTCACCGGCACGGGGGTGTCGAGATCGGTAAAAGGAGCCGGCGGCGGCGGCGCACTGCTGTCCTGCCTCGAGGATTTGAGCAACCTTCCGTGCGTGACGAACGTACGGATCATCGCTTCAGAACCACCTACCTTTGAGGCAGACATAGCAGCATCATGCACCACTAGCAAAA
>Ga0209501_10000481_pt1 | contig 48112 bp, 46 predicted proteins | sample ArcticOcean_MG_C_4_FD_187434 | JGI IMG/M metagenome (GOLD analysis project Ga0209501, IMG submission 187434) | Marine microbial communities from western Arctic Ocean - ArcticOcean_MG_CB4_134 (SPAdes) (version 2) | ecosystem: Environmental > Aquatic > Marine > Oceanic | place: Arctic Ocean...
AACTGGCCCAACCGGACGCGGTTCTGGTTGCCCACGGTGGACCACCCCTCCGACAAGGCGACAGTGCGGTTCACCGTACACGCTCCGGAAGCGTGGGAGGTCGTGGCCAACGGCCGCTTGGTGCAGAAGCCCTTTGCAGCGAGAACGAACGCGTTGGGCGAGGGCCCGGACCGCATGACGTCGATCTGGGAGACCGCCGTGCCGATCTCGCCGTACAACATGGTGATCGGCGCCACCGAGTTCGTGGTCGACATCATCGGCACCGCGGCGTGTGGCCGGGCGCCGCTGGCCACTCGCCCCGACGGATGCATCGAAGTGACCTACTGGGTCTTCGCCCCCGACGTGGCAAACGCGTCCCGAAAGTTCGCTCGAGCCGACGAGATGGTGGACTTCTTCTCCCGAACCATCGGTCCCTTCCCTTTCGCGAAGCTGGCCAACGTCCAGTCCGCCACCCGGTTCGGCGGCATGGAAAACGCTTCGGCCATTTTCTACTCCGAACGGAGCGTCGCCAGTGACCCCGACGAAGGTGTGGTCGCGCATGAGATCGCCCATCAGTGGTTCGGGGACGCCCTCACTGAAGCGAGCTGGTCGCACCTTTGGCTGGCCGAGGGGTTCGCGACCTACTTCGGCAACCTTTTCTTCGAGCGGGTCGAGGGCGTCGAAGACTTCCGGGCGCGGATGGAGGACGACCGACAGATCTACATGCGGTCAAACGTGACGGGCCAGCCCATCGTTCGAGAGGAGGCGCGCCTGTTCGATCTACTGAACCGAAACAACTACGAGAAGGGCGGCTGGGTCCTTCACATGCTTCGCGGTCTGGTGGGCGAAGACGCCTTCACCGCTGGAATTCGTGAATACTACCGGCGCTACCTGCACCAAGTGGTCCTCACGGAAGATTTTCAGAACGTGATGGAGGAGGCCTCGGGGCTGGATCTCGACGGGTTCTTCCGGCAGTGGCTCTTCGAGCCCGGCTATCCGGTGCTCGAGATTTCCAGCGAGTGGGACGAGGCGGGTCGGCAGTTAGTGCTCACGATCGACCAGGTGCAGGACCCGGCCTGGCCGACTTTCCGCTTTCAGACAGACGTGGAGATCGCACTTTCGACGGGCACGACCCGCACACGCGTGGAGGTCTCCGAGAGGCGTTCGGTGATTCGGATCGAGGCCGCCGAGAGACCGAGCCGCCTGCTCCTCGATCCGGATGGGTGGCTCCTGAAGGACGTCGTACCATAGCGCCCATGGACGTACAGATTTTCGGGGTGAACAACAGCGCCAACACCCGCAAGGCTTTGCGCTTCTTCAAGGAGCGGCGCATCCACGTCCACTTCGTGGACTTCAAGATCCGTGGCCCCTCCAAGGGTGAACTCCGTCGTTTTGTGGACAAGCTCGGGGTGGACGCCGTGATCGACCGCGACACAAAGCGGTTCCAGGCGTTGGGCCTGCAGGCGGCGCACTACGGTGCCGACCGGTGGATCGAAATTGTGATGGACGAGCCGCTCATCCTCCAACTACCCCTCGTGCGTTGCGGCCAAAACGTGACCGTGGCGTTCGATGACGGGGAGTGGAAACGTTGGCTCGCCGGATGACCGAGCCTCCGGGAACCCAAACAGGCGATGAACCGATGAACGAGCGAGAAAAGGCTCTGGCGCCGTCGGGGTGTGATGAGATACGCTGCGGGATGAAGACCACGCAAAGGTCCCGTCCGTCGATCGCTCGCTACGCTGCATTGGCGGCGATCGGCGCCCTCTTCGTGGGAACGCTTCCCCTCGATGCGGAACTACCCACGGCTCAAATGCCGCCCGCGAGTGAAATCGACGCCGTGTTCGCCGAGTACAATGTGCCCGGTTCCGCCGGATGCGCCTTGGGCGTCTCCCGCGACGGCGAGCTCGTGTATGAGAAGGGATACGGATACGCGAACCTCGATTGGCACATCCCCGTCACACTCACCACGGCCTTCTACGTGGGCTCGGTCGCGAAACAGTTCACCGCGGCGGCGATCGCCCTGCTGGCCCACGAAGGGAAACTCGATCTCGACGACGAAATTCGAGAGTACCTGCCCGAGATGCCGGTCCGGGACCCCGCGATCACCATACGTCACATGATACACCACATGAGTGGTCTGCCTGACTTGTGGCTCGTGATGCGGCGCAACGGCCACCCGACTGCGGATCTATTCACCCGCGAACAAGCGCTCGAGCTACTCGCTCAGCAAGAACTCGCTTTCCCGCCGGGGGACCAGTTCGAGTACTCCAACGGCGGATACTTCGCGCTCGGGATGATCGTCGAGCGGGCGAGCGGAACATCGTTGCGCGAGTATGCGGCTGAGAAGATCTTCGGACCGCTGGGGATGACGGACACACATTACCACGACGATCCAACGCACATCGTTGCACGCCGCGCGCTGAGTTACCAACTCAGGGAGCCGGGAGGTCCTGGGATCGAAGGAAAGTACTTCCAGAGTTATCAGGGTAATTTTGCCCTACCAGGACCCGGGGGCCTCTACACGACGGTCGAAGACATGCTACAGTGGGAGCGAAGTTTCTTGGACAATCGACTGGGCGGGCCGGACTTCATGGAAGTGACACACACCAACGGGATCCTCAACAGTGGAGAGGTTCTGAATTACGCCTTCGGCCTCCGGGAAGACGAACGAGGTGGACTCAGAACCGTCGGCCACGGCGGGGCGTACATGGGATTCCAGGCCATCTACCATCGCTTCCCCGAGCAACGTTTTGCCACGTGGGTGTTTTGTAACTCGGGTCGGATCAGTCCTAATACACTCGCACTCCGGGTGGCGGATCTGTTCCTGGCGGAAGAGATGGGGCACTGGGGCGAGTGAGAACCCCAAAAGAGTGAGACCCATGCGAGGTATCCCACGAGCGGCCACGATCCTGAAGGGGGTCACGGGTCTCTCGGTCAACGGCCTGTTGGTCACGGGCCTCTTGATCACGACACCTCGTTGGGTCGAGGCTCAGCAGCTGGCGACCGACGACCCTGTCCTCCACGGCATATGGGACGAGGCGATGAACAACTCCTCGATGGAGAGTCTAGCGCAGGCGTTGCTCGACTCCATCGGCCCGCGCTTGACGGCCTCACCCGGCATGGAGGCGGCTCAGGCCTGGGCCGTCGATAAACTTCGGAGCTGGGGCATCGATGCCCGCACTGAGCCTTACGGTACGTGGGAGGGGTGGGCGCGGGGCCCCAGTCACGTTGATCTGATCGCACCACGCGTACGTTCGCTCGAAGGCAGGATTCTCGCCTGGAGCCCCGGTACGGGTGGAGTTCCCATCGAGGGCCGCGTGACGTACCCGCCCGCGATGGTCTCGCCGGCGGATTGGCGATCCTTTCTCGGCACGGTGGCCGGCAAGTGGGTCATGCTGTCGGCCCCTGAACCGACGTGCAGGGCCAACGAACAGTGGTCGGAGTTCGCCATGCCGGGGTCGGCCCAACGGATGGCCGAAGAGCGGTCGGCCGCTCAACAGGTGTGGAACCGAAGCTTGCGGGCGACCGGCTCGCAAACCCGAGCGCGGCATGCCGAGCTCGAACAGGCCGGAGCGGCGGGCATCATCTCATCGCGGTGGCCCGGGTCGTTCGGCACAACCCGGGTGTTCGACGCCTACAACCGTGAGACGCCCACCTTCGAACTGTCGTGTGAGGACTACGGACTCGTGTATCGCCTCGCCGCCAACGGCCAGGAGCCGGTGCTACGCTTGACCGCGGAAGCGGAAAACCGTGGTGAGGTGCCGGTCTTTAATGTCATCGGTGAGATCCCCGGAACGGACTTGCCGAATGAGTACGTCATGCTTTCGGCGCACTACGATTCCTGGGAAGCCGGCTCGGGTGCGACCGACAACGGAAGCGGCTCGCTTCTAATGCTGGAGACGATGCGGATCCTCCAGGCCGTATATCCGAACCCAAGGCGCACGATTCTCATCGGGCTGTGGAGCGGTGAAGAACAAGGCCTCAACGGCTCACGTGCCTTCACCGAGGATCACCCCGAGGTCGTCGACGGGCTACAGGCGTTGTTCAACCTTGACAGCGGCACAGGTCGGATCGTGACCCTCGCCGCACACGGTCTCATGGAAGCCGGAAGCTCGCTCGCCAAGTGGTTGTCCCACGTGCCCGCCGAGGTGTCTACAGACGTTGACCTCGACGTCCCCGGAAACCCGGGCCGTAGTGGCTCCGACTACGCGTCTTTCGTGTGCCACGGCGCACCGGCCTTCGCTCTGGGTGCGCTCTCCTGGGACTATAGCTCGCACACCTGGCACACACACCGCGACACCTACGACAAGCTCGTTTTCGACGATCTGAGAAACAACGCGGTCCTCACTGCAACCCTCGTCTACATGGCCTCCGAGGACCCCGACCGAGTCAGCCGGGAGCGCAGGACCGTGATCCCAGGCCGAGGCGGTCGGCCGGGGCAGTGGCCCACGTGTTCGCCGGCGAACCGCAGCTCTCCCAACGGCCCGCCACGATGACGTCCGACCCTCGTCTTCCGGTGACGCCCGAACCTTCCCTTCCGGTGACATCCAACCCCCGCCCTACCCTGACCCCCAACGACCGTCTCCGTCGAAGCGCTGTCCAGATGGCGCTCGGCGGCTTGGTCCTGTTGGTCCTGTTCGTGATGATGAGCAGGGCCTCCACCAGAGGGACCGGATCCGCGAACACGGGAAGCGAGGAGGCGTCCGAGGCGTTCGAGCCGGCAGCCGCCCCTACCTCTGCGCGCCCAGCCGGAGCAGCCGGGGACTCCGCTAGCCAGGCCGTTGGCGGCACCGCCGCAGGCAGCGTGCAGAGGCCCGACCCGCGGGACGGAGCCACACGCGCCGACGGCTGTTTCCGATCCGGGAGCTCCAACACAGAGGTGCGGGCCGTGATGGGAGCGCCCGACTCGGTCTTTTTTGGCGAATGGAGGTACGGACAGTCCAGCGTTTCGTTCGGGTATGGCGTCGTCCTGGACTACGAGAACCTGAGTGACAATCTGAAACTGTGCTGAAACGGTCTCGAGTCGGAACCGGCCGTGGTCCCCCGCTAGAAAACCGGCTCCGGCATCGCCAGTAGAGCGCCGTACAGGTCGATGGCGTACCAGAGATTCGCGATCCGAAGGTTTTCGTCCGGGGCGTGCTGGTTGTTGTCGTGATTCGCGACGGGCACGATGATCGCCGGCTTTTGAGCGACTTCCGTGAAGAGGCTCAGGGGAAGCGTGCCGCCCATGCCGGGAGCGATCACGAGCGATCCGGGCCCGAACGCGCGGTCCGCAGCGGCGCTCGCGGCCCCCATGATGTTCTGAGCGAACGGATTCGACATGGAGGTCCTCGCCGCGACCGATCCGCCGCCCCCGGTCACCTTCGCGATTTTGGGATAGAGCAGCCGGGTCTCCATGTCGGGATCTTCGGTCACCACGTGGAAACCCTGGCTCTCGATGTGGCCGATCACGGGGCTACGCATGTGCGCCGGGTCGTTCCCTTTCACGAGCCGGATACCGAGCGCGGCCACCGCAGTATTGGGGATCACGTTACGAGCGAGCGAGCCGGTATTGCCGCTCGTGATTCCCCGGACGTTCAGCGCGGGGACCAAAAGGCGTTCGGGCAGGGTCTCAGGCTCTCCTTCGGTGCGTACGAGGCCAAGCTCTTGCTTGAGTTGCCCATCCCACTCGGGCATCCCCTCCAGGGCAGCTCCTCGTCACCGATGGGCTCCACCGTGTCGTACCAGCCCTCGACGAGGACACGCCCGGTTTCATCCTTCATGGAGGAAAGAAGTCGAGCGAGAATATTGCCGGTGTCCGGCGCCCAATTGCCGTAGTGACCGGAGTGGAGATTCCTGGTCGCGCCGTACACGGTGACCTCCATCCCCATCGCTCCACGGACGCCGAATAGGAGTTGCGGCCGGCCACTCGGATGCGCGGGGCCATCGAAGAAGAGCCAGATGTCGATGTCCTCGACACGGTCGCTCCAGCGCTCCATGTACTCGCCCAGATGGGGTGATCCAGCCTCCTCCTCCCCGTCCAGGAAGAAGATCAAGTTGGACGTCGGCGCGATGCCCGCTTCGTTGAAGGAGCGGAGCACCGTAAGGATCGCCGCGATGGGCGCTTTGTCGTCCCCGGCCGAGCGGGCGTAGATTCTCCACTCCGGATCGACCGCCTCACCATCCTCGGGGAACGGTCGCGCCTCCCCTCCAGCCTCCATGGCGGCTGTATAAAGCGTCGGCTCGAAAGGAGGATGGGTCCAGTTGGCCGGATCCACCGGCTGGCCATCGTAGTGGACGTAGATCCCGAGCGTTCGTGTGGCTCCGGGTACCATCAACTCGCCGTACACGATCGGAGGCGCACCGTCGATCTCGAGAAGCTCCGAGTCTACGCCGACGGACACGAGTTCATCGCGGATGTAGGCGGCGGTGCGGCGGATATCCTCCGCGTCACTCGCGCGGTTCGGATAAGAGAGCATCTCGGTGAAGTCCCGGACGATCGAGACCTCGTTGGCCTCCCGGAAGGCGCGCGCTACCGCGGGGCCGGATTGAGCCACGAGAGGTAACGGAAGCAGGGCGAGCAGCGCCCCAAATGCGTTGAACCTGAAGGAGGCGACAAGAGTTGTCATCGGTTTGCCTGGGTTTCGGGTGCGGCGTACGGAACTCCTGTGCGTTAATCCCTGGACGATGCGAGGGGCCCGATTGATTCGCAAATCGACTTACCGTCTTCGGCGAGCCGACGCAGAAAGGGCGCGGGCTCCAGTGCAGGGTCATAGACCTCCGAAAAGCGGTCCAGATCTTTCACGACGTTGCGGAGTCCGATCTGATCCGCGTAGTACATCGGTCCACCGCGATAGGTGGGCCACCCGTACCCGTACACCCAGATCACGTCGACGGCGGAAGCGCTCGACGCGATGCCCTCGTCGAGGATTTTCGCCGCTTCGTTCACCATCGCGTAGATCATTCGCTTGAGCATGTCCTCCTGCGGGATCTCCCGGCGCGTGACACCCGCACGCTCCGAGACGCCTCGAATGATTTCTTCGACCTCTGCGTTGCGAATGGGCGATCGGCTACCGTCCCGGTAGTCGTAGAAGCCCCCTCCAGTCTTTTGGCCCCGCCGACCTCGCGTACAGAGTTGGTGTCGAATATTCGTTTCGGGGTCGGGAGTCTCGTCTCCTAACCATCCGATATCCAACCCCGCCAGATCGTGCATCTCGAACGGGCCCATGGGGAAGCCGAAATCGAAGAGCACTTGGTCGATCTCCTTGGGCATCGCGTTCCTCAAGAGCAGATCGTCGGATTGCCTCATGCGCGCCGAAAGAATTCGATTGCCCACGAATCCGGGACAGACGCCCACGACAACGGCGACCTTTCCGATATCGGCCCCGAGTTTTAGGCAAGTCGCGACCACCTCTTTCGACGTCTCGTCCCCGCGTACGACTTCAAGCAAGCGCATGACGTTGGCCGGGCTGAAGAAGTGCAACCCGATCACATCCTTTGGGCGAGAGGTCACGGCCGCGATCTCGTCGATGCTCAGATAAGAGGTATTGGACGCCAACACGCAGCCCGGCTTACAGATATGGTCGATCGTCTCGAACACCGACTTCTTGAGATCCATGTCCTCGAAAACAGCTTCGACCACCAGATCGACACCGGACAGTGCTTTATAGTCCAAGGATCCCGTGAGCAAAGACATCCGTGTCTTCACGTCCTCATGGGTGATACGACCCCGCTCGGCGCTTTTGGCGTAGTGGGTCTCGATCACTCCAATCCCGCGATCCAGGGATTCCCGGGTCGCTTCTAAGAGGGTGACGGGGATGCCCCTGTCGAGAAAGTTCATCGAGATTCCGCTGCCCATGGTTCCCGCTCCAATCACACCCACCGCGTTGATTTCCCGCACGGGCGTATCACTGGGCACATCGGGTATTTTTTTGGCCTGCCGTTCGGCAAAGAAAAAATATTGCTGTGCTTTAGCCTCCGGACTGCTCTGACACTCGACGAAAAGCTCGCGTTCGTATGTGAGAGCATCGTCGAAGGATAGACGAACCGCGGCTTCCACCGAGCGGATGATCGCCTCCGGCGCCTTGAACCCACGGGTTTTTAGAGCAATGGCCTGACGACATTTTTCGAAAATAGCGGGGTCCTCGCGGGCACTCTCCAGTTCGTCATCTAAATCACGAATTCGGACGAAGGGTCGCTTCTCACGGACCACATCGTTCGCAAACCTCATCGCCGCGGTCAGAAGATCCCCATGGGCGACCTCGTCCAAGAGGCCTCGGGCGAACGCCTCGGAAGCCGAAATGGGTGTGCCCGACGTCATCATCTCCAAAGCCTTCGCCACACCCATCACCCGGGGAAGGCGAACCGTGCCTCCCGCGCCCGGGATGATGCCCAACTTCACTTCGGGTAGACCGAGCGTCGCGGACGGAACCGCCACCCGATAGTGACATCCCAGAGCGGTCTCCAACCCGCCGCCGAGTGCGGTCCCGTGAATCGCCGCGATCACGGGTTTGGACGCTCCTTCGAGCTTTTCGATCAAGCTCGAAGGAGTGGGTGCGTCGGGAACGTCCGGATTGGCGAACTCGGTGATGTCCGCACCCGGGAAAAACGTCTTGCCTTCGCAGTGAATCACTACGGCCCGCACGTCCGCGTCGTGTTCCGCCTCGCGCAGGCCGTCGACGAGTCCCTGTCGAACGTGGTAGCTCATGGCATTCACCGGAAGGTTGTTCACAGAGAGGACGGCAACCCCGTCTTTCACCTCATATGAGACAGATCGGCTCATCTTTTTCATTTGTAATCCTCTCGAAACAAACCGGTGAGATGCGTCCGTGGGGGCTTTGGGGGTGGGACGTATTCTACACCCACTCTCGCAGAGGTCTACGCTTCGACTCCGGGGCCGCTTGCAGGCCGACACGGGTCGAGCGCATGTTGTGCGCCATGGTCCTCTCCACCTGCGAAAGAACAGACGTACCCAGGACCCGACGGGCTATCAGGACCCGATGGCTTATTGGGCACCGGCTGTGGACGCTTTCTCGTCCGACCGTCCTCGTCATCCTGTGGGCGGTGGCCGTTCTGTGGGCGGTGGCCGTCGGATCGGCGTCCCCCGCCGACGCGCAGGTGAGTGAAGAACGTGCGGTGATCGCGGCGGCCCAGGCCGTCTTCGACGCCATGAAGGCCCTCGATCCTGAAGCGCTTCAGGACTCCATGGTCCCCGAGGGTTTCCTCATGGCCGTCGGATTCGAGACCACACGACGCACTACCCGAGACGACTTCGCTTCGCGCCTGGCGGGCCAAACGCGACCTATGTTCGAACGTATGTGGGATCCGGAGGTCCGGATCGACGGGCCGATCGCTACGCTCTGGGCCCCGTATGACTTTTACCGTTCACTGGAGTTCAGCCACTGCGGGACCGACGTATTTCAACTGGCCAAGACGCCGGAGGGCTGGAAGGTCGTCATGTTGAGCTACACGGTGCAAAGTCCGCCGGACTGTAGCACCCACCCCGAAGGCCCGCCGACGGACTCGGGTCCGTAGCCTCTAAGACGCACTCCACGACTCAACCCCTCCCGTTTATCTTACGCTCGCGCGAGTCCTCCGCTCCGACACCCTCAACCAACACTCTATGACTCCGGCAACCCATCTCACGCCTTTACGGCACCACGGGCTCGCGCTGTTCATCGCCCTCGTTGCGGCTTTTCCTCTACCAACTTCGGGCCAAGTCAACGTTGAGGGGCTCCGGCGGGACGACCCCCCACTCGGCTACTCGGGAACCGTGGGTGGCGATCTAGCCATCCGGACCGGAAACGTGGACTTGCTTCAGTTGGGTCTGAACGCCCGTTTGTACACAGTGACGGAGTCCATGACCCGGCTCATCGTAGGCAACGGAGGGCTCGGTTTACTCAGCGGGAGCCGCTTCGCATCATCGGGTTTGCTCCACTTCCGCCAGACCTATCAGGCCGAGGGTCCCTTCTCTCCAGAGTGGTGGGGGCAGTTCAACTACGATCGACCTCAAATCCTCGACCTCCGGGCGGTCACAGGAGCGGGAGTCCGAACCTCCTTCGCGAGCGGGGATTGGGGACAATTCGGTATGGGCGCCGGGCTCATGGCGGAGCACGAGCGACTGGACCTCGCCGAAACCGCGGTGCACGACAGCAACACCACGTTTATCCGGGGGACCTATTTCCTTACTCTACGGTTGGTGCCGAACGAGAATCTCTTGATCACATCAACGATCTACATACAACCGACGGTCAGCGACTGGGGGGACGTCCGCGAGCTCGTGAACTTGAGGCTCGCTTCCTCGATAACGGACGAGCTGGACCTCACGGTTTCGTTCGATCTCCGCTACGACAGCAGACCTCCAGATGGGATCGACGCGTTGGATACGAGTCTGCGGACCGGGCTGAGATACACGTATTGAGGGGTTAGGCCTGGCAGCCACGCACAGCGATGGCCACCTGCGGTCTTTGGTATGGCCGGTGCCGCAGGTCACCTAGGGCGGCCGGAAGCCTGTCGTTACTGGACGCGGGCCGCCCCAATGGCGACCGGCGCCCCATCAAGATTCCACGCCGGATAGATGTCGATACCGAGGTGCGTCAACGCCGTCACCGCGACGTCGACGATATTGGGCGTAGTCTCGATCGGTTCTGGCACAACCGAAGGACCGTGAGCGAGGAAAAAGATCGTCCGTTCATTGTCGGAGTCCCCACCGTGTCCCCCCTCATCGTTACGCCCGTGGTCGGTGGCCACGAGTACGAGCCAGTTCTCGTCCGCGTAAAAGGGGCGCGCTTCAATAGCGGCAACGAGGCGACCGACGAGTGCATCCGCCACCTCGATAGCCGTCTCGTACTCTGGAGCGAACGTACTGGTGGCGTGCGCGACTTCGTCCGCGTCGCCGATGTACACGAACGCCGCGTCGACGTCTCCATGCTCCAGTCGATCCACGGCGGCGGCGACCGATAACGAATCCGCCCGGTGGTACCCCTCTACGGCGCCGTCGAAGAAGACCAACTCGTCGATCGCGTCGCTGAACAGTGGACCGCCCGATTCGGTCGAGCCGAGGGGCGCCCAGTCGACCGCCGCGAACGTGGTGAAGCTCGAGTCCACTTGTTCGAGCCGGGTGAGAAAGTCCGGGTACGTCGCGTAGTCGTTTCCAGTGAAGTTGTTGCTGTCCACGAGGTGTTTGTCCGTGCGCGCCCCGGTGAGCATGCTCGACCACCCCGGGCCGCTCATGGTCCGCACGTTCGTGCGGGCTCGGTCGCTGAAGAAACCCTCAGCGATGAGTTTGTCGATGTTGGGTGTCTCGGCTGACGTGCCCCCAGATGTGGTACCACTTCCTATGTTAGGCTTTGAGGCCCCGGCGGTCCAAGAAGTTGGGGCATTCTAAGGAACCAAGGTGATGGTTTTATCGTCTCCGGAGCCGGGGGTAGGCCGCCGTAGGCGCCGTGTGGTCGGACCGTATTGTAAAGCCTTCTCCACTGTTCGATGAGGACAACGGCCTCGTGCAGCGTCCTGAGTCCGGGTTCCTCGGCCATATCATGAACCTTGGCGTAATCGTGCAGTATTGGCGGTCCTTCGACGATTTGGAGGCATACGCTCGGAACGGCGATCAACTGCACTGGCCCGCCTGGGTCGACTTCAACAAGCGCATCGGCGGGAGTCGTGGGGATGTGGGTATCTGGCACGAGACATACCGAGTCCGCGCTGGAGAGTACGAGTGTGTGTACAGCGGAATGCCACCCGTCGGTCTGGCGAAAGCGAGCGCAACCATCGACGTCGCGGGCGACCGCGAGTCGGCACGGGGTCGGATCGAGGGTAACTGACACACTGCGGCCGGCTAACAAGTATTTGCTGCAGTCGCGCGCTTGACGTTCGGCATCTTAGCCGCGCAGAATTGCAAATCCGTTAGGTCGCCCGGATCCACCTACTCCCGGATCAAAGCCAATAGTTCGCTTGGGGTCATCGTACCCACTGCGGACTTCTTGAAGCCCGTCTTGTCGCGGGTCACGAGATAGTCTACCTGTGCCCTCTCGGCGCAGGCGGCCTGAACGGCATCCTCGAAATCAGTCCAGTTCATCCCTAGTGCATGGCGCAAGAGGTTCTCGTCGACCTCCACTACGTGGATCAGCTGGAGCAGGTCCGTAAGCACCCTCCGCGTCCTCGCCTTCCCCAGGTGCTTTGCCAGGAGGTAGTGAAGCGTGGTCACTGTGTGGGCCGCGACGAATCCGTTCATCGAGCCGGTCTCGATTACGCCGAAGAGGGCCGCGGCCTCCTCTGCGAAGGGCTTTCGGTCCGCCAATACGTCGAGAACCACGTTGACGTCGAGGAGAATCCGTGTCACCTGTGCTTTTCCTCAAGGTGCTGAAGGTGGTCCTCGCGTTTGACGTCACGCGGAAGAACTCCACGTAGACGCGAAGTGATTGGCGCCGCTCTACGTCGGTCATCGTCTAGCGACGCTAAGAACCTCGAAACCAACTCCGATACCGTGGTATCGTTTCTCCGCGAAAAAAGCTTGGCGCGCGTTATCAGCGCCTCATCGACGGACAGCGTAAGTTTTGTTTTCGCCACGGGCCCTCCTACGTATGTACCATATCTAAGTATACGTATAAGGTACTCCGAATCCGGGCGACGGGCTACTTGGCGTCAAGTAGGCCTTTGAGCAAGTTCAGCGAAACGCCTCGCTCATGTGAGGCCGGCCTTTTCGCCTTATAAGATCGGATCCTTTTGCCCATCCCGAGGCTCTTCTAGCTTCCCCCAATGCAAACTACCCACGATCACACCGACTTCGAGGGCGCCCCGCCGGAGGAGTCCACCGGCGAACAACTTCTCCGCGCCAGGATTCGTGCCGCCGTCGAGATCCTCGAAGAGATCGGTGAAGATCGATCTGTCTTGGCTCACGTCGACCTGGCCGACCAGCGCCGCCTGACCCATGCCGCAGGTAAGGTCTGGGTCCCTGACGAGACCCGGCGTCGCCAGCTGACCAGAGCGTTGGCCAAGAAGCGCAAGGCCGATGCCACGCGTCGCAAAGAGGAGGTCCTGAACCACACCGGGATCCGGACTCTCCGGCGTCGGCCCACATACACGACGCCCAACGTCTACCCACCGGCGCTACCCAATGAGGCGGAGGTCGGGCCCCACGCCTCCGCTGAGGGCGTCGGGCGGCAACACTGCTACGGGTGCAAGGCGCCGTTCACAGAGCTCCATCACTTCTACGACCAGATGTGCCGACCCTGCGCGGAGCTGAACTATCGGAAGAGGGGAGAGCTGGCGGATCTGAGGGGCCGGGTAGCGCTCCTCACGGGGGGGCGGGTGAAGATCGGCTACCAGGCAGGCATCAAGCTGCTCAGGTGTGGGGCCGATCTGATCGTGACCACGCGGTTTCCTCGGGATGCTGCCGCCCGTTACGCCACGGAAGACGACTTCGGGGACTGGGGTCATCGCCTCAAGATCCACGGGTTGGATCTACGGCATACTCCGAGTGTCGAGGCGTTTTGTGCCGGACTCATGGAGACGCGAGACCGGCTCGACATCATCATCAGCAACGCGTGTCAAACCGTGCGCCGTCCGCCCGAGTTTTACGCACACATGATGACGGAGGAAGCCGCTGCCCTGGACAAACTACCGGGGCACATCCACGACGCACTCGTTGCCCCCCAACGAACCGATGTCCCCGGCCTGACCCACGCCGCGGAGCTGTCTCAGCTCCCGCTGCTCCGCGAGGAACGGCAGACGCGACACGAGCTCTTCCCGGTGGGCGAGTTGGATCGGGACCTACAGCAAATCGATCTGCGCCAGACCAACTCCTGGCGCATGCTGATGGCGGACGTGCCGACCGTGGAGCTTCTTGAGGTGCATCTGGTCAACGCCGTCGCGCCCTTCGTCCTGAACGCCCGTCTCAAGGCGCTCATGCTGCGCACGAATAACCGGGACAAACACATCGTGAACGTGTCGGCGGTGGAGGGTCAGTTCTATCGAAACCTCAAAACCACGCGGCACCCGCACACGAACATGGCCAAGGCGGCGTTGAACATGATGACACGGACCTCAGCGACCGACTACCACAACGACGGGATCCACATGAATGCCGTAGACACCGGCTGGGTGACCGATGAAAACCCGGCGGCGATCGCGGAGCGGAAGACCGCAATTGACGGCTTCCATCCACCGCTAGACATCGTCGACGGTGCGGCGCGCATCGTGGATCCGATCATCAGCGGCATGAACAGCGGCGAGCACATATGGGGGCAGTTCCTGAAGGACTATCAGCCGACCGATTGGTAGGGCGGGGCGGGAACATCGAGTACTTGGGCCACCACCGCTAGCCCGAGAGCCCGATGTGCCAACGCGTCTTCCTGCCGTCTGTTCCTAGAGTGATTCAGCGTATTTTGGCTCGTTTCCTCTGGCACCCAAAGGGGACCGCCTTTACGTTCCCCTCGAACAGCGCACTCCGAGTGCCGCCGCGACCTTCCGAGTCGTAATCGTTGCGGACGCCCCCGGCAGCGAACGGACGGACGCCGTGTAGAAGAGATGCCAAGAAAGACTTGGCCGAACGCCTTGTCTCGAGGAGGGAGGTAGGACAATGGGCTACACTCGCAACGTCGCACTCTCGCTGACCGCTTTGGGCCTGTTGGCGCTTCCGATACACGCTGCGGGACAGCAGGAGGAGACCGAGCCCATGGGCTTCTTCATCACGAGCGTGGGGCTCGGGAACGGCGGCAACCTCGGAGGCCTCGCGGGCGCCGACGCACACTGCCAGAGCCTCGCCGCGACGGTTGGGGCCGGTAACCGTACCTGGCGGGCCTACCTGAGCACGCAGGCGACGGCCGACGCCACGGCGGTCAATGCTCGTGACCGGATCGGTTCTGGACCCTGGGCGAATGCCAACGGCCTTATCATGGCCACGAGCGTGGAGAGCCTCCACTACGACAATTCGAATTTCAACTGGCAGTACACGCTGGACGAGAACGGCAATCAGTTCGCCTCACGCATCGACGGGGATCCGGATTTTACCGAGCACGATGTACTCACCGGTTCACAAATGGATGGCACCGCATTTGCTGCGGGCCAGGACCAGACATGCAACAACGGGACAAGCAACAGCGAGGGAAGCGCCAGGGTAGCCCATGCCGACCGCTACTCCTTCTCCACGCCGGGTTCGCCCTGGAACTCCGCCCACGGCACGCCGGGCTGTACACGGGAGAACCTCATTAGCACCGGAGGCGCCGGTTTGTTTTACTCCTTCGCCGCCGACTGATCGGAGCTTTCCCATACCCCCCTGTGCCCTTCGGGTTAGGGCGGCGAGGGCGCTCCTAACGCGACCCGCTGTACTTCTTCAACAGGCCTCTAGACATGCACAGACATACGTCTAACCTTTTGGCAGGACTACTCGTCCTCTGTTCCTCGCTGACCGCGAATGCCGCTGAAACTTCACAGGTCAGCCCGGATGTGGAGACGCTGTTGGAACTGCCCACGGCCGACTGGCTGACCAACGGCGGGGACCTCTTTAACCGAAACTTCTCGGCATTGACGGAGATCAACACCGACAACGTCCATCGACTAGGTCCGGTGTGGCGTACTCATCTCGACGAGTCTGGGGTCGGCCCCAAGTATTCAGGTGAGGCACAGCCCATCATCCACGAAGGGGTCATGTATGTCGTAACCGGTGCAGACGATGTCTTCGCCCTGGGCATTGAAACCGGTGAAATCTTGTGGAGCTACCGGGCGAACCTCAATGAAGAAATTTCGACGGTCTGTTGTGGATGGACCAGTCGCGGTGTGGGACTTGGCGAAGACAAAATTTTTGTCGGACAGCTCGATGGCGTGCTTAAGGCGCTTGATATAGAGACCGGTGAAGAGGTCTGGTCTATCCAGGCCGAAGCCTGGGAAGAAGGCTATACGATCACCAGCGCTCCCTTGTATTTCAACGGCATGGTGATCACCGGCTTCGCGGGTGCGGAATTTGCCGCGAGAGGGCGGGTGAAGGCCTACAGTTCGACCGACGGCACTTTGCTGTGGACGTTCTACACCGTGCCGGGCCCGGGCGAATTCGGTCACGATACCTGGCCTGCTGACAGCGATGCATGGCGAACTGGCGGGGGCACTGTGTGGCACACGCCTGCAGTCGATCCTGAATTGGGCATGATCTACTTTTCAACCGGCAACCCCGGGCCAGACTACAACGGAGCAGTGCGTGCCGGGGACAACCTGTTCACAGCGTCCATCGTGGCGCTGGATGCCTACACCGGGGAATACCGCTGGCACTTTCAGCAAGTGCATCATGATATCTGGGACTATGATGCGCCCAACCCGGTGGTCCTGTTTGATCTGGAATACGACGGCGTGCCACGCAAAGGATTGGCCCAGGCGGGCAAAACAGGCTGGGTGTATATCCTCGATCGCACGAATGGTGAGCCGTTAGTAGGTATAGAAGAACGGCCCGTACCCCAGGAACCTCAACAGGGCACTGCAGCGACTCAACCGTATCCTCTAGGCGATGCCTTTACTTCTCAAACACTCGATATACCTCCCGAGGGTTATCAGCTCATAAACAATGGCGCCATTTTTACGCCTTTCTGGGAAGAACCGGTAATGCTACGCCGCGGCGAAGCCAATTGGCCGCCCAGCACGGTGGATCCGGGGAAAGGGGTGATGTACGTCTGCGCGGGAGAAAGGCAGACCGCCTACACAGCGTTAGAAGACATCGAGCAACCGGATTCCGGCAACCGCTACACGGCTGGCGGCATGCAGCACGCGCCCTTGGCCACGAACGGAGTTGTGGCTGCTATGGACCTGCGTACGAATCGCAGGTTGTGGGCTCAGCGCTGGCCCGGCCGATGTTACAGCGGACTGGTGTCGACGGCCGGAGACCTGCTGTTTGCCGGCCGAAACGACGGCCGCCTTACTGCGATGGATTCCCGCGACGGGACCAAACTGTGGGAATTCATGACCGACGCGGGAGTGAATGCTCCCCCCGCTGTTTTCGAGCACAACGGCAAACAATACGTTGCCGTGTTTTCCGCAGGTAACCTGCTAGCCCGATCCGATCGTGGCGACAGCATGTGGCTCTTTACATTGCTGGAGGACGATCAGAACGGGGCTGTTGCCCAGGGTCCGGTAGATGTTCTTACTGCCAATCCGGAAGGGCAAAGACTGTTCTTCGATACCTGCCAATTTTGCCACGGGGGCGGTGGCGAGGGAGGCCACAGTGGCATTCCGCTGGAAGGACTGGGAGCATTCAGTACCGATTACGTGGCGAACATCATTTCCAACGGACAGAACAACATGCCGGCTTTCTCGTCGATGTTTTCCGCTGCGCAGATCAGGGCGGTGGCAGAACATGTAAGAACACTAAATCCTGATATACCCAATCGGAGCAGCCGCTAGCCGGCCCCGCTTTGCTTGAACGCCACGGTACCCAAAGACATGCGCATCTGGTAGGCCCCCCGCGGGTGGTGTTCTAACGGGCCTCGTCGCTATTGCGATCCTGAACGATCAGGCCATCTTAGTTCAGCTTGTGCCCTAAACTGAACTAACGATGAGGCTTCGTTCAGAATGCGCGGGAGATTGGTTGCCAAGACATGGGAGTGGAATCCCGTCCTCTACTCCCCTCCAAAATATCGAAGGGCTTGCGCGTACGAGGCCTTTGTCCCCGAAGTCTTGGCCGGAGCCAGTTCGATCTCTCCTCCGCTGTGACCGGAGTGATGTCGGACGCCCAGCAATCCATCATGAACCTCAACACCGGAGCCACCCCTGCGCTCGCTTCCTTGGCTCGCCTCCTACTGCGCACAGAGTCGATCGCGTCATCCAGGGTCGAGGGGATGCAGGTTGGGACCCGCCAGCTGGCTCGTGCTGAATCAAAGGTCGAAACGGGCGGGAATGTATCATCGACGATCCTCGAAGTGATCGGGAATATTGATGCGATGCAGCTAGCGGTAGACGAAGCGACTTCCGCGGATCGAATCGGGGTTGATCACTTGGTCGCAATTCATACAATGTTGATGGTCAACGCGCCTAATTCGCAGATCGCCGGGGTGGTGCGGACGAGTCAGAACTGGATTGGCGGTAACAACTACAACCCCTGTGGGGCAGACTTCGTCCCGCCTCCGCCGGAGTATGTGAGGCCTCTACTCGAAGATCTCTGCCTCGCGATCGCCGACGAATCACTCCCGCCCCTTGTCCAGGCCGCACTGGTTCACGCGCAGTTCGAGACGATTCATCCGTTCGACGACGGGAACGGTCGGGCTGGTCGAGCGCTTATTCACATCGTCCTGCGGCGACGCGGGATCGCTACCGTGTACGTCCCCCCAATCAGTGTGGTATTGGCTGCCGAGCGGGACCGATATATCGACGGTCTCACTCGATTCCGACTGGGTGAGATGGGTCCATGGGTCGAACAGTTCTCTGATGCGGCCGCCAGGGCGGCCGGACTCGCCGCCGCATACCTCGAGGCCGTGACCGACCTAATGGAGCGTTGGCGCAACCGGTTGTCCGAGGGAGCCGCGCCCAGAGCCGACGCAGCGGCGTGGGCCGTCATTGACGTTCTGCCCGCCCATCCGGTGATTACCGCTCCGGTTGCGGCGGCGGCCACGGGTCGAGCGAAGGCGGCGATCCATCAGGCGCTCAAACAGCTAGTGGAATGTGAGGTCCTCGTGCCGTTGTCGGAGTCGAAGCGGAATCGATCCTGGGAGGCGCTCGGACTTCTCGAACTCCTAGAGGGGCTAGAGTCGGGTTACCCGCCCGAGGCGTCTGGATCCAGGTGACGAGGAACTCGGCCCCTCTCTGCCAACGTAGGTGAGACACGGAGCACGCAAAGAATTAGAGTAGGGCGAAGGCAGAGAAATCGAGGATGCTGGAACAGCGAGAGAGAATGGAATAGCCCCTCCACCCCGGGAGGGTAAGCGAAGCGCGGCAGCCCCTCCGGACCCGGAGGTCATAGAAAAGCCGAGCCGCCGCCGATTTAGTCCGTCGTACAAGCTACGGATCCTGGAAGAAGTTGAGCGATGCACGGAGCTGGGCGAGGTCGGCCGCATCCTGCGGCGCGAAGGCCTGTACTCGTCGAGCCTGACGACGTGGCGCAAGGCGGTTCGAGATGGGTCGCTGAAGGCGCTGTCAAAGAAACGGGGTCGTAAGTCGGAGCACAATCCGCTGGATGAGACGGTTCGCAAGCTGGAGCGGCAAAACGCCCGGCTCGAGAACGAACTCAGGAAGGCGCACCTGATCATCGACGTGCAGGGAAAAGTTGCGGAGCTGTTGGGGATAAGCTTCGAGGACGGACCGAACTCATGAAGGCGGCCGCTGAGCTGGCCGCGCACGTCGGTGTCAAACCGGCGTGCCGGGCGCTCGTGGTCTCCCAATCGACGTTTTACCGTCGTCGAAGCCCAAGGACCGGGCATCAGCAGCTCCGCCCAACGCCCGCCCGGGCATTGAGCGCAAAGGAACGAGACGAGGTCTACGGCATGTTGTGTTCGGATCGGTTCGTGGACCGAGCTCCGGCCGAAGTGGTGGCCACGCTGCTCGACGAGGACACCTACCTGTGCTCCGAACGCACGATGTATCGCGTTTTGGAGTCGCGAGCGGTGACCCTGGAGCGTCGAGCACAGCGCAGTCACCCGCAATACAAGTACCTCAAGGTGCTGTGAGGTCACGGCGTAGGTCCCTAGACGCGGCTGCGGGTTAATGGTACCATTTCTTGACACCAAATAAGTGGTGTCGTAATGTGGTACCATGGGCAAGCACTCGAAGACGCTCGATCAGATCAAAGACCTCAACGGTGGCCTGCATTGGAGCAAGGTCGAGGCGCTGTTCAAGTCCTACCGCGCAGAGGTCTACGAGGGTAGTGGGTCTACCATGACCTTTGTGATGAATGGTCTGAAATTCACGATGGACAGGCCCCACCCACGCAGGGAGTGCGGGATGGGGTTAGTGAAGAGGGTCCGTGAGTATTTGCGAAAATGCGGCAAACTGTAATGCTGGGAGGTGATAGCCGATGATCGAGTACAGGGGGTATACCGGGACGTTCGAGTACGATCCTGAGCTAGAGCTGCTAGCGGGCCATGTTATCGATCTGCGAGACGAAATCTATTTCGAGGGCGAGTCCGTCGCGGAACTCAAGTCGTCCATGCAACGCGCCGTTGACCACTACTTGGCGGTTTGCAGCGAGCGCGGGGACACACCCGACAAGCCGTTCTCTGGGCAACTACGGCTTCGGATGGACCCTCAGCTACATCGTTCGGTCGTGATCGCGGCGTCGACGGCCGGAAAGAGCCTCAACACTTGGATTGTCGAAGCTCTCGAGGGCGCGGCGCACTAAGACGCCGGTACGACTGCCGAGTCTCCCCTGGCCCATTCATTCAGCCGCTAGCCAGAATTCGAGCGGGCGGTCCCTTGTTCGACGGCCTAGCGGCTCCCCCCCCCCGCTGGCTCGTGAGCGTCCGACCCGAGGAAGCGGATCAGCTCGGCGTTCACGATCTCTGGCACCTCTTCGTGCGGGTTGTGGCCGACGCCGGGGATCAGGAAGACTTCGGCGTTGGGGAGAACGTCCACCGCGTGCCGAGCGTTCGCGGGAAAGTCGGGTCCGTCGATCTCTCCACCCAGGATCAGGGTTTTCGTCTGGATGTGGGGCCAGTCGTCCACGACCGTATCCAACCCGCGCAGGTTGCCGCCGAGCGACCGCACATAGGCCAGCCGCGGCCAGTCACCGCTGAGGACTTGGCCGTACCGGATACGAATGTGCTCGATGAGCTCGGGTTTCCAGGTCACGTAGCGGCGCATCTCTGAGCGAACCGCCCTTTCGTACACACTCTTCGGGTCCGGCTCCGTGTCGATCTCCCCGGTGAAGGGCTCATAGCCCCGTCCCGCGCGGCGGTCGGTCAGGCCGATCTGGTTGACCGTCACGAGGTGCGTCGTCATCTCGGGATAGAGGAAGGCGAAGCGGGTGGCCATCTGGCCGCCGATCGAATGGCCGACGATGGCCGCCTGGGAGATGCCCAGGTGCTCCATAAGCCGAGCGGTGTTGGAAGCGTGCAAGCTCATGCTGTAGGGAAGGAGAGGCTTGGAGGACTTGCCCCACCCGAGGCGGTCCTTCACGATGACCCGATACCCTTCGTTACGAAGAGCCTCGATCTGTTCCTTCCAGTACCACCCGTAGTAGCTCCCTCCGTGGTGGAAAACGACGCTCCGACCGTTCGGCGGCCCGACCGGCAACACGTCCATGTACGCGATCCGGACGTCCTGGCCAAACAGCTGCAGATTCAGGAACTCTACCGGATGCGGGTAGGAGATCTCCTCCATATTGATCGAGATCGGGCCCCAGTCCGCTGGCGGTTGGGCTGGCGGCGACTGGGCCTCGAGCGCAGAGGTGGTGACCCCCAAGGCTACGGACAGCGAGAGCGTCGTAACGAGGCGGGGGGTCCATCTACGTGCGTTGGTCATTACTCCTCCGTGTGCATGGTCCGGCCGACGGGACGTGGTAGCAATCGTTGGGGTGCCGGCGCGGATGCGGTGACAATAACAGCCTGTTCTTTGACCAGCGAGAGCACCGGGGTCGGAAATGGCAGGTGTTGGTCTCGCCCGAGAGGTTGGTCGAGCGATCGTTGACAACCAGTTTCCCTCCGATGACTGGCGCCATCCGGCCATACCCCCGATGATATCCCGCCTTCCGGGGTGGGCCCGGGAGACGCACGCACGCGAGGCTCGAGGAGACGCGCATGGGGGAGGACACGGTGACCGCAGGATCCACACTGCTCGAGAGGGTCAACGACGCGGTGCACGACCGGGTCGTGGGCCAAAACGAGGCGGTGGAGGGGCTGCTCATCGCGCTCCTGACCGGAGGGCACGTCCTTCTAGAGGGTCTGCCGGGCCTCGCCAAGACTCTGATGGTGCGCACCCTTGCGCAGGCGATCCACACGGGCTTCCGCAGAATCCAGTTCACACCTGACCTGCTGCCCACCGACATCATCGGGACTCCGATTTTCGACCAGTCCAGCGGTCAGTTCCGGGTCCAGAAGGGGCCTATCTTCTCGAACATCATCCTTGCCGACGAGATCAACCGCGCACCGCCCAAGGTACAGGCAGCACTTCTCGAGGCGATGGAGGAGGCCCAGGTCACGATCGCGGGGGAGACGTATCCGCTCGACGCACCCTTCATGGTACTGGCCACGCAGAACCCGGTGGAGCTACACGGGACGTATCCACTCGCCGAGGCGCAGCTCGATCGCTTCGCACTGAAGCTCGAGATCGGGTATCCGACGAAGGAGGAAGAGAAGATTATCGTGCGCCGCGTCGCGGCTGCGGGCCAGAAGCCGATCGAGGCGGTTGCCACCGTGGAGGAGTTGGCCAGTGCACGCGAGGCCGTCGCGAGTGTCCATCTAGAGGACAAGGTGCTCGACTACATCGTCGAGCTGACTTTCGCGACGCGTGAGCCCAGCGGGGTCGGCTTGGCTGACCTCGAGGACTTGATCGAGTTCGGCACGTCGCCGCGCGCAACGATTTTCCTGGCCCGCCTCTCCCGCGCGAGGGCGTACCTTCGGGGCCGCGACTACGTCATGCCAGACGACGTGAAGGCGTTGGCGCCAGCCGTGCTCAGCCACCGACTCCGCACGACGTACGAGGCCGACGCCCGCGGGATCGATTCGGATGAGATCGTGCGGCGGGTCTTGGACGCGGTGCCGGCCCCGTAGGCCTGGCGGCAATGGGATGAAAATGAAGCAGAAGCAGCTCGCCGGACGACACCGCGACGCGACGCACGTGTTCTCGAAGGAGATCGCCGCCCAGGTGCGCCGCATCGAGCTGCGAACGAAGGGGTTGGTGGAGTCCCTCTTCAGCGGCGAGTACCACTCGGTCTTCAAAGGCCGCGGTCTCGAGTTCTCGGATGTAAGGGAGTACCAACCCGGCGACGACGTGCGCGCGATCGACTGGAACGTCACGGCACGCCGCGGTCACCTCTTCATGAAGGAGTACGTCGAGGAGCGACAGCTCACCGCCCTGCTGATCGTCGACCTCTCGGCATCCAAGGAGTTCGGTACCGGAGAGAAGTCGAACGCAAGAATCGCTTCGGAGATCGCGGCGATCCTCGCGTTCGCAGCGGCGGGGAACAACGACCGCGTCGGTCTCCTGTTGGTCACAGACCACGTAGAGCTGTTCGTGCCGCTCGACTCCGGTCGCCGCCACGTGATGCGACTCGTCCTGGAGCTGCTCTCCTTCCGCCCGAGTGGCCGTGGCACGCGCCTCTCGACCGCGTTGGAGTACGCTTCCCGAGTGCTGCACCGGCGCTCGGCGATCTTCCTCGTGAGCGACTTTCTGCTCGATGACGATACCGACCCTGAGTTCGCGCGGGCGGCCCGCCGCGTGAAGCGCGATCACGACCTGGTGCCCATCCGACTCACCGACCCGGGGGGAGCAGAGCTTCCGAACGTGGGGCTCCTTGCGCTCGTCGATCCGGAGACTGGCGAGCGGCTCATCGTCGATACCGGATCGAGCACGAAGCGACGGGCTTACGCCGAAGGGAAGGCGGCACAACGGGACGGGATGACCGCGCTCTTCCGCGAGCTGCGGATGGATACCGTCGAAGTAAGCACGACCGAGGACTATGTGCCCGCCCTCATCCACTTCTTCCGTCAGCGGGAGCGGGTGTCGCGGTGAGGCGCATTTGGGGCGTCGCGGTGAGGCGCGTATGGTGCGTCGCGCTGGCGTGGGCTCTCCAGCCGCTCTCGATGGCGGCGCAGAGCCCAGAACCGGTTGCAGTCCTCTCGGCCGATTCGGTGGTGATGGCCGAGGCCTTCGAGCTCCGGGTGGAGGTGCCTGTCCCGAGCGGGAGCCTGGTTTATTTCCCGGCCACCGTCCCCTCCACCGGTGACGTCGAGAGCTTCACCCCGGTCGACTGGCGGGCCCGTCGTGGACCAAACGGCGGAGCGACGATCGAGCTGACCTACGTGCTGATTCCATTCGGCGAAGGCATCATCACGCTTCCCCCGATCAACGTGATCACGATGCCGCTGGAGGGCGAAGCCGAGGGGCAGGATATCCCGGGAGGGTCGATTGTCGGAGTCTGGGAGGAGCGCCAGCCGACCGTCCGGTATACGCGCAGCATCGTGCCTCCGGCGATCTGGGTGGAGCCGGTCTACTCGTCGGAGGACGTCGTTGGGGGTATGTCGCCGAGGGGGCCCGAGGACGTGGTCGGCCTCAGTTGGAGCTGGCCTTCCTTGGCGCTCGTTCTCCTCTTCTCGACGGTCATCGGCGGCGGCGTCGTTACCACAACGCGGGAGTGGCTTGCCGTCCGCGCTGAGCCGGTACCGGTGCCGCAGCCCGGCCCCATCCCCCTGGACGAGGCCAGGAAGCAGGCGGTCACCGAGTTCGATCGGCTGGTGGCGGCTGGCCCGTACCTGGCCGAACACGCCCACGAGCTCTACGAGGAGAGCAGCAGCATCGTTCGCGGATACGTCGAGCGGCTCGATCCCGAGTGGGGCCCCGAGCTCACCAGCACGGAGTTGCTGGACAGGCTGAAAGGACGCTCGCCGGAGGGTGCGGTGCTCGAAGCTGAGATGCATAACGCGGAGGCCGTGAAGTTCGGGCTGCTCCGGCCCGAAGCCGATCCTACGACCGCACACCTGACGGTGCTCCGGGCTTGGCTGGCCGGCGGACCGGAGGGCCGTTCGTGAGCTTCGCGTTCGCCCAGCCCGGTTGGCTGATCCTGCTAGCCGCCGTCCCGGTTTGGGTGTGGCGGGTCACCCCGAAGGTGAGTGGGGCCATGCTCGTTGCGAGCGGGGCGGAGGCGAGGCGTGTCTCGCTGCGAGCGTGGATTGGGCGAGGCCTCGAGGTCGCGCCCCTTCTCCTGCGTGGAACAGGCGTCACGGCCGTCATTCTCGCACTCGGTCAGCCACAGATCATTGAGACCTTCGAAGAGCCGGTAGCCCAGGGCGTAGGCCTCGCCGTCGCGATCGATCTGTCGACCTCGATGGGCGCGCGCGACTTGTCGCGGCGCGCTTCGAGGATGGAGGCCGCCAAGCAGACCATCCTCGACTTCCTCGAGGGCCGCACCGACGACGTCGGCGTCGTCTCCTTCGGCGGCGAGGCGCTGACCCGCGTGCCCCTTACGCACGATCATTACGTGGTGCGCGCCGCGATCGAAGACCTGGATTCCCGGCTCCTTCTCGACGGAACCGACATCGCGGCTGCCATCGCCGCCGGGGCCGCGCTCCTCCGCGACGCGCCCCACAGCTCGAAGATGCTCATCCTCTTGACCGATGGCGCCCACAACGGTGAGGGTATCGCACCGTCGCGTGCGGCCCGTGCGGCGGCGGCGTTCGGCGTGCGCATCTACCCGATCGCGATCGGCACTGATTATATGCTGAGGGACCAGCTTGCCGAGATGGAGACCGTACTCACACAGGCCGCCTTCATTACAGGCGGCCGCTACTTCCGCGCGACCGATGTCGAGGGCCTCGAGGAGATCTACGAGGAGATCGACCGCTTGGCCGCCCCCTCGGAGGAGATCGTCGAGCGGACGGAGGCCACGCCGATGGGGCTCTGGGTCCTTCTAGCGTCGCTGCCCCTTCTCCTGCTGGGGGCGGCGCTGCGCGGCTCGCGTTGGGGTGTGCTCCCGTGATCTTCGAGCGCCCCGAACTCCTCGCGCTGGCTCCTCTGGCGGCGATCCTCTTCGCGTTCACGGTCGGGGCACACTGGCGTCGTCTCAGGAGGTTGGCGACGGCCTACGAGCTGACCGCCCTTCGGCGCCTGTTGCCGACCGATCCCGGACGCTTTCCCACTCAGCGGTTCCTATGTCTCGTCTGCGCGGGGGCGCTCCTCGGCCTGGCTGCTGCGGGCCCGATACTTTGGGACCCGGAGCCTCCCGAGCCGGCGACTCCGCTCGACGTCGCCATCGCGGTCGACCTGTCGCTCTCGATGAACGCTGCGGATGAATCCGGAAGTCGAATCGAGCGTGCGCGTGAGGCGATAGACCGTCTTACCGAGGAGCTGCCCTCCGTCCGCTTCTCCCTCGTCGTCTTCGCCGGGTGGCCGTACGTGCTTGTACCTCCCACCGACGACCCCGATGTGATCCGCTACTTCATCGACTCTCTCCAGCCCGAGGTGGTCCAGGAGGTGGACTGGGGCAACTCACTTGGGAGCACGCTCGAGCTCGCCGGCAGCGCTCTTGAGAGCCGGCCGTCAGAAGATGGGCGTCAAGCCATCCTGGTCATCTCTGACGGCGACGTGTTCGAGGAGGAAGACGTGCTGGTGCGCGCGGCAGCAGACGCGGCCGCCCGAGGCTTTGCGGTCTGGGTCGCCGGGCTGGGCTCCGAGGAGGGATCGCCGATCTCGGTCGCAGGGGAGCCCGTGCTCGACCCGGTCGGCAGAGCCGTCCGCACGAGCCAGAACGCGGATCTCCTCCGCGCGACGGCCGAGGCGGGCCAGGGCCGTTATGAGGACATCACGGAAGACGGGGGACTCGACTCCCTCGTTGATGACCTGAGGGACCTGAGCGGCGACTCACGGGAGGGTCCGGCCGAGCCATTCGACACGACTGCGCTCTTCGCGCTCTTGGCGATCCCGCTCCTGCTGTGGGAGGGTGTCGTCGACGCCCGTCGGGGACTCGTCGGCGTGGGAACCGACCAAAGGCCCGACGGGCCGGAAACCGTCCTCGGCCGCGGCGAAAAGGCCCGGGCCGCATGACCGACTCGGTCTTCGGAAGCGGATGGCGGGCACTGCTCCTGGTGGGCCTCTCCGTGGTCGGGATTACGCTCACGGTCAGGGCCGAGCGTGATAGCGAGTCACGCGCCAATCGACTCCACCGCGCGGACCGGCTCGAGGAGGCCGCCGAGATCTACTTCGACAGAACCGCGGCGGACTCGACCGGCGAACGACTCCGCTACAACCTGGGGACCACGCTGCTGCGACAAGGAAACCCGGAGGCCGCCCAAGAACTCATCACCGCAAGGGAGTCGGACGACGAGCGGGTGCGCGTCGGCGCGCATTACAACCTAGGGCTGTGGCGTCTCATCGGGGCGCTCTTGTCACAGAGCAACGACTCGATCATCTACCGTGCGACCCAAGCGGTCGAAGAGAACAAAGCCGCGCTGCGCCTGGATCCGAGTCACCCGGATGCGGGCTGGAATCTCTCGCTCGCCCGAATTCTCATCGTCGAGGCTTCGCCCGATTTCGACGTCGGCAACATAGATGAGCCGAACGGGGCACCCGACCTCGGCGAGATCCAGATCATCGAGGGCCCCTCACCCTTCGGACAGGACGAGGGGTTCGGCGAACAGGCTTCCGACGCCGAAGAAGAGGCGATCGCGCAGGAGGACTTCCAGCCGCTCACGCTGGATGAAGCGAGCGCGATCCTCGGGACGGGGCACCTCGACCCGTCCACCATGACGGGCAAGCTGCTGCTGAGGGAGGGACGGAACAGACGCCGTCGGGGAGGGGGCAGGACCATTGTCGAGGGACCGCCCTGGTAGGGGTCAGGGGCGGCGCCAGCCCCGGTCTCATCGGCTGTACCACGCCTTTCCAGTGACGATCTGCTTGGGTGTCTTAGCAATCCCGCTGCCTTTCACCTTAATGCCGGCAGCCCTGAGAATCTTGCCTACATATCTCGCACAGTTGATCGCCTTCTTGTTGGTCAGGATCCGTGTGCCTTCGATATTAGTGAAAGCGACTGGGCTGTGATGGAAGGCCACGTCGTCGCGGTCCTGGATAAATTCGACGTTCAGGGCCAGGAGCGAGAGAGTTTCTCGCGGCCGCTCATAGCTGGAAGGGCGACATCGTCCAAGGGTGAATGGCTTTACCCCCGGTTACCCTTCACGTGGGTACATCTGGTAGCTTGACAGGCCTTATGCTCGGGGCTAACACCCGGGTCTGATAAAGACACGACGGAGAACCAACCATCCGTCGGATTGACCTGGTTTTCACTTGGAGAAGGCTATGCAACGAATCATAAAACTGGCTTCGGTTCTCGCGATGGTTATAGCTCTCGCGAGCCCCGCCCTACTTAACGCTCAGGCGATGTCCTCGGTTGAGCCGTTTAAGGTCGGGACTTTTGAGATCGGGGGCGCGCCCACCGTAGGGATCGTCCTCAGGGACAATCTGGTCATCGACCTCACGGCGGCGAACACTGCTCTCGAGATCGATGCGATGTACGCGCACGTCAGCGCGCCGGCGGATATGCTCGAGTTGATCGGGCAGTACGAGTACGGTCTGAAGTACCGGATCTACGAGATCGTCAACAACGTGGTAGGCAACAACCTGACTGGGGCAGACTACGTTCATCGTGTCCAGGACGTGGACATCCTGGCTCCGATCCTGTATCCCAGCAAGATCATGAACGCCGCGGTCAACTTCTACACGCACGCGTGTGAAGGCTGCACCCCGGAGGAGCTGCGGGCGAACACCCAGGAGCGGGAGGCGAATCGCGGGGTGCCGTACCTGTTCCTCAAGCCGACCCGCGGCGCGGTCATTGGTGACGGCGATGACATTGTGATGCCGTTTGGCCGTGACCGGATCGAATGGGAAGTCGAGTTGGCTGTCGTATTCGGCCGCGCGGGCAAGTACATCTCCTCGGCCCGCGCGTACGACCACGTGTTCGGCTACATGGTCGCCATGGATATCTCCGATCGTGGTGGGCGGCCCCCGGGTGGGTACGGCTCCGGTTCGGACTGGTTCGTCGGGAAAGGCCACGACACGTTCGCGCCTCAGGGGCCGTGGATTGTTCCAAAAGAGTTCTACGGCGATCCGATGGAGCGTTTGCACCAGAGCCTGGTTATCGATGGCGTAACCGTTCAGGAGGCCAGCGCCGGCGACATGATCCACAATATTCCTGAACTCATCGAATACGCATCGTCGCTCATTACCGTATATCCCGGTGACGTCATGCAAAGCGGGACATCGGGCGGAACGGGCTCTGGTCGCGTTGAGCGCGCGACGGGCTCCGGATACCTCCAGGCCGGTGAGACGATCGAAGCCTCCATCGAGGGTATCGGGACGCTGAGGCACACCGTCGTTGCTGAAGACGGCATTCCGAGCGATCTGTCCGGCTCACAGCTTCCTCCGGTTAGGTCGTACCGCTCGGACAACTAGGGCTTAGGGGTCCAGCGAAGGCCATCAGGACAGAGCGCCGGCCGGGGTATCCCCGGCCGGCGCTCTACTGTTTCTGGAGTGGTGCTAGGTCGAAGCGGAGTGAGTCAACGGGTTACGCCGGGTCCTTCTTATACATCCAGAAGATGTCGGCGGCACCCAAATTGTTATCCGTTCTGCTCGAGAACCAGGCCATGGTCTCACCATCCGGCAGAAGAGCGGGGCACATATCGGCGCTCGCCGTGTTTACCGAGGGCCCTAGGTTCACCGCGGGTCCCCAAGCATCGGCCCCCGTCTCACTACCCAGATGATGGGAAGCCCAGACGTCCAAGGCGCCGTATCCGCCAGGTCTGCCAGAGGTGAAGTACACCCAGCCGTCTTCGCCTTCCATGAAATGAAATTCGGCGGCCGCCGTATTGATGTTTGGGCCCTGGTTCACAGGGTCCTGCCAGTCCCCGTTCGCATCCTCCTGCGAACACCAAATGTCTGAACCCCCGTAGCCGCCCTCCCTCGAAGAGGCGAAGCAGAGCGTCTTGCCATCCTGAAGCAACATGGGGCAGTGCTCGTCGCCGGCATCCGTGCTGATCGGATATCCAACCAACTCTGGTTCAGTCCATTCCTCACCGACTTTATGAGTGACGAAAACGTCGCTGGCGTTACGAGGAGTGGTCGTAGCTTGCCTGTCGGATTTAAAAAAGATGGTATTGCCGTCCGGTGTGATCCACGGTTCCCGGTCATCGCCCTTTCGTAGAGGATCGACATCCGTGGCAGGCGCCGCGTTCACCGGGAATCCCATGTTCACGGGCATCTGCCACTGACCGGCTTCTTGGTTGAACGTGGCGATGTAGAGATCCTTCGGATCACCAGGCGCTACGGCCAGATCCTGCCGATCGGTGGTGAACACCATGGTTCCATCATCGGCAAAAGCGAGCTCACCCTCGGACCACATCGTGTTTATGGGTGAGCCAAAGTTGTGCGCTGCAAGCTCCACCCAGCCCTGTTCACCGGCGTCTTGCTGGGCGGCGGGGGGCGCCTCGTCACTCGTGCACCCGGACGCGAGAACACCGACGAGCGCACCTGTCATCCACCATCTCGTTTTTATCATTACGCCTCCCGGTCCTCACTAGGGGTTCGTGCCAATCCCGCTCGGTAACCGCAACACCCTGAGTCTAAGCCACGAACGCGCTACGCGTCAAAACCTCCCAGATGCTTGGAAGATGGCGGAATCAGACGCCATGAAAGGACCAGCAGCGCCACCAGGTTCACGAGGGCACGGATGGCGGTCGACACCGGTGCGGTGCCTATCGAGTTGAGAGGCTCGGCGCTACTGTTCCTCGCGATCCGTGCACCCATCGGCCCGCCTACACAGGAGCAAAGGAGGATCAGATGACCTATCCGATGACTCGCAGGTCGCTTCTCATGTCGGTCCCCATGCTCGCGGCGGCACGTCGGCTTTTGGCGCAGGAGGCCACGCTCACGCTGGGCGCGCTGAACCACATAGCGATCGCGGTTTCAGATAAGAAACGCTCCATGGAGTTCTATCAGGGACTCTTCGGCTGGCCCATTAACCACACACAGGGCGGGACCCAGGGTTTAGACGCAGGCTACAGCGTGGGGTCCACGGGGATCCGGATCGGCTCCGGACCTCAGTACATCACCATGAGCCAGGGGGCGAGACCAGGCTGGGGCCATTTTTGCTTGACGGTCGAGGGCTTCGACGTCGATCGGATCACGCAGGTTTTGGCCCGACACGGCGTGTCGAGAACGAGGACGTCCGAGGCTGGTCCCATGAAGGCGTGGGTCCGATCGCGCGGTCCGGAGAACGGCGGCGCGACCGAGGGGACACCGGAATTTTACGTCAACGATCCCGATGGGATTCGCTTCCAGCTTCAGGATCTGCGCTACTGCGGCGGACCCGGAGTCCTGGGCGACGGGTGTCCAAGCGCACAGCCGCTCGAGGGCGTGCTCGTCGTGCGTGACTTCCAGAGCTTCACGGTTAGCGTTTCAAACGAGGACCGTTCTCTGGACTTCTATCAGGAGCTCTTCGGAACGACGGTGATGGGACGCCATGGATCGGTGCCGATGCTGGGCGTCGGATCCGGACCGCAGCGCCTTCTCATCGACGGAAGCGCAGCAGCCGGTGCGACGCCTCGCATCACGCAAGTGTGTCTCGTGATGGATGGATTCGATCCGGACGAGGTCCAGCGAGCCCTTGCGGAGTTCGGCGTGAGGCCCCGAGGCACCGGCGTACCGGGTCCGATGGTCTCGTGGGTGCGAATGCGCGGTGAGGAGTCTGGCGGTGCAGAAAGTGGCACGCCAGAACTCTTCTTCACCGACCCCGACGGCATCGTCATTCAGCTTCAGGATGCGAGCTACTGTGGAGGGGCGGGTAGGCTGGGCAATGTATGCGCGTGAGGAATAGCGACGAGCGAGACGCGAAGGTGAGTCGAAGACGGACGGAGCTCGGGCTATCCACCCCAGTTCGGCCAGGAGATCTGTATCCTTATCCCCTCTGGGTCGCGCAAGGACACGTTGTCACTGCCGACGCGGAGATCGTTGTCCAGCCCCGCCTCGCGTATCGCGGTCGCCGCGCGATCGGGCTCGAAGTCCTCCACACCCACGCAGAAGTGATCGATGTCCCCGCTCGGCTCGCGTTGAGGGACACTCAGAAAGGATAACCCGTCCGCGAGATCCAGCGCGTAGGGGCGCCCGGGCACCTCCCTCTTCGGGGGCAGGCTGAAGAGCTTTCGGTAGAAGTCGACCGACCTGTCGAGGTCGGAGTTCTGGAGGTTGACGTGATTTATGTTGATTCCCCGCAGCGCTCCCGCCTGCTTGGGGCTCTCACGCCGCTGTCCGGACACTCTTGGGCGGCTCGCCAGCCCAGCCGGAACCACTCCTACAGCGAGAGCCTTCACCAACTCTCTTCGGCTGACCCTTCCTCGCTCATAATCGGCCAGAAGGGCCTCGATGATTTTAATCATAGAATTCTCCTTTGGCGGTTGGGGACAGGCCGGCGAAGCTACCCTGCTCTAGAGCTTGCCGAAAGGTAGACGGCAGTTTCGGAGGCGTTCGGCTACTAAAGATGCGGCGAGGGAAGCGGCACCCCATCCCAGAAGTCGCAAAGGCTACCTTTCAAATCGGATTGGGAACGCGTCTCGGCGTTCAACTCGAGGTAGGGATCGGTCTCAATCTCGTAGCGTGGCCACCCGATGTCCCCGCCGCCATTGGGATCGCTGGTGTGCACCATACGCGACCAGTAGCCAACCATCGAATCTTGCAGCGCGGCCTCTGCTGCGCTTGCCTGACCCCCAGCGAGATCGGGAAAGAAGAACCGATGTTCGACTGTGTGGCCCGCACCGCGAGCTCTCGTCGAGGCGCTCGTCTCCATCGCGTGCGAGAAGAGATACCTGTATACCGGCGCGTCCTGAGCGTCCGTGAGTGCGCGCGCGACGCGGCGCGTCTGACAGTTGAAATAGGCGTCCGTGGTCACAGCCTCCAGAGCGAGCTGCGGAGTGGGGAAAGCCCCCAATGGATAACGCTCGAGAATGTTGGTAACTGCCCCCGCGCCGAACACCCGGGTGAGCGCCTCCGCGTACGTCGCGGCATCGGTCACGGGATCAGCAGCGTTGAGCCACCCGCGAGTTTCGTTGAGGGTCGTTCCTATAATGACGGGCATTGGGGAATGGCGCCCGCCTCGGATGGCCGCGATCGGCTGCTCCCGGAGGACGTGACCATCGACGTTGGGACCGTACCATCGAGGAAAGACATTCGTGACACCAGGAAGCGCGGACACGAGTTCCTCTACGGTCAAATCGCGGAGACAATGGGCGACATCGGCGGCCTCGGCGCAGCCCGTTGTCGTTGCGACGCGAGCCCCGGTTCGCTGCTGGACGTCGCGGAGTGTTGGCAGCTCACATCCGGTTGGCACGCTGCTTTGCATCGATGCCCCGTGGAAAAGCCCTCGCGCGAGAGGAGACGTGAGGAGCGCGCAGATGTTCCCGCCACCCGCTGATGTCCCGAACAAGAAGACCCGGTCGGGATCGCCGCCGAACTCCTGGATGTTTCGCTGTAGCCATTGGAGCATCGCGATCTGATCGAGAGTGGCGTAATTCCCCGAGACTCCTTCGGAGCGTTCCTGGTCGAGCGCCGGGTGCGCCATGAACCCCAGGGCGCCGAGGCGCGGGTTGTACGTCACGAACACAACGTCCGCGCGCTGAGCCATGAGGCTTCCATCGTAGGAGCCGCCCGAAGATCCGTGATTCCCCCCGCCGGTGAGCCAGACCATAACCGGCCGGCGTTCCTCCATCGGGTCGGCTGTGGTCCAGATATTAAGCGTGAGGCAGTCCTCGTTTCCGATCACCGAGCCGTTCTGGATCTGAGGACACCTCGGTCCGACTTGCTCCGCCGAGCGTACCACCTGCCACGCGTCCGCCTCTTGGGGTGGGCGAAACCGAAGCTCTCCCACCGGTGGTTTGGCGTAGGGGATTCCGAGGAAGCTCCGCACGTCGCCGCCGATCATTCCCCGCACCGGCCCCGACTCCGTGCACACCGCGATCGACGTAGCCACGCAGGGCTCCTGCGCCTTTCGCCCCCCGACAGCAGCTAAAGCAGACCCGGGATGGCTTGCCAAAAACAAAAGCAGAAATGGGGTGATGCGCTCGTACTTCACGGCTCCCTCCGGTTCGTGGGTTGGTCCGGCGTCTACCACATTCGATCGCGAGCCCTCACCACGTAATCTCTGGCCCTTTGAGCAGCGCTTGCCAGAGACTACGGTTGCCCTACAGTCGAGGAAAGGGGGACCGTAGAAAGCAGCCGGGGGCAGGTTCGACGTGTTATCGAATGAGTTGCTCTACTGGAACAATCCCTCTAGTCCTGATCTCGATCGGGCGGTTGCCCAAGGGCGTGTCCGCCGAGAGCCGCGTAAGCAGTGTGTAGTTGATCCCGCCTCGATCCACGATCGAACGGGCACCCGCACCGACGCCCGCCCAATTGAATGAAAGCGGCAGTTCGATTGGGGTGATCGTCCGTGAGCTGAACCTCGTGGACCCATCGAGGAATGCCTCGCCAAAGCGCGTACCTTCGAGGTCGATGGCCACGTCGATCTGGCCGGTACGAAGATCGTATGAATTGGGGTTGTCCACGTCGATCAAGAGCGTAAGTGATCCACCCGTAAGACCGAGTCCGTCGATTCGGACCGACGTGAGGTTAAAACCAGGCTCCTCGAACCCGAGTTGTTGGATCGTCGCGCACCCGGTGATAAGCAGCGTCGTGATCGCGACAACCCAACGAAACATCGCGATTCTTGCTGAGAACTTTCCCGTACTCAGATGTCTCTTTGTCATAGACCCAATATCAGAGGCAACCCGCAACGAGTGCCATCGAAAAAAATCCAACGCGTCCCTTCTCGGGGTGACTCAGTGGCGTGAAGGCCCATGCGCACGTAGGTGTTACGAACGTAGGTTCCACACCCGTTCATCTCGTCCAGGAGGAATCCCATGCTTCGAGGAGCGACCGCCCTCGTCCTGTCTGCTGCGATCGTCGCTTGCCGGCCGTCCGTACCCCAGGCTGACGCCGCGCCTCTGCTCCAGCAGTCCGCCGCACCAGAGTACATGAATCCCAACCCCCGGGCGCCGTATTCCGAGGGCGTTCAGTATGGGGGACTGATCTTCTTGGCTGGAAAGACCGGAGGAGCTGGAGAACCGGGCGTTCAGCCCGAGACTCGCCGCACCCTGGAGTCCATCGCAGATGCGCTCGAACGTTTCGGTTCCTCCATGGATCGGGTCGTCAAGTGCACCGTCTTTCTGGTCGATATGGCGGAGTGGGGCGCCATGAACGAGGTCTACGCGGAATTTTTCCCCGAGAACAAGCCTGCGCGAACGGCCGTTGGCATCAGTCTCGGGGGAGACACCCGTGTGGAAATCGAATGTATCGCTGCCGCATGAGCTTTCAGTAGGAGTTGCCGTGTCAAATCTCCACCGGTGGACTTCCATCGGTCCCCCGCGCCTCATCCGGGCGGAGGTCGCGCTGAGGCTACTTGCGCTCCTTCTCTTGCCATCGGCGTCCCTGGCCCAGGAGGGCGCGACCCTGGCCGGGTCGTGCGCTAGATGACGCCGCTGGCGCCCCCATCGGTCTCGCGGCGGTGGTCGTGGGGAACGCGGAGTCGGGTGATACGCTCTCCGGAGCGCTCGCCCGCGAGGATGGCCGATTTTTCGTTCGGGGTCTGGTACCGGGCCGATATACGATCCACGTGTCATTTCCCGGCTTCTTCCCCGAGCAGGTCGATGTGCTCGTGTCCGAGCTCAATCCGTCGTACGACCTCGGCGACATACGTCTCCGCAGCTTGGGGGGTCTGGACGGGGTCACAGTTACCGTAGAGGCGATCCGTAGAGCGGGGATCGACACGCAGGTGTTCCGGCTGGACGAAGGTGCGACTCAGTCGACGGGGTCGGTGCTCGATGCGATGAGGAACCTCCCGGGAGTGACGGTCGACCAGGAAGGCAGGGTCTCACTTCGCGGCAGCGATCAGGTCGCTATCCGTCATCGACGGCCGACAGTCGAGCCTGACGGGGTTCGGTAGCCAGCGCGGGCTCGACAACGTGGCCGCCGCCAACATTGAGGCCATCGAGATCATCAACAATCCATCGGCGAGCTTCGACGTCGCTGGTATGGCAGGGATCATCAACATCATCTACAGTCAGGATCGACAGTTGGGCCTCTCAGCAGACCTCGGCATGTCGCTTGGCCTTGGCCAGTTCACCAAGCAGCGGCGCGACCTTCCGACCGAGCTCGGCAGCTTTTCCACCAACCAGAAGATCCTCCCGAGCCTGGGCCTGAGCTACAACACAGCGCGGGTGCGTTCCTTCTTTCAGGGGGAGTTCCTTCAGCAGGACGATCTACCGAACAACGAGTTCACGACGCGCTTCTACGACGATGGTCGCGTCATCGAATCTCAGGTCCCCGAGAATCGCGAGCAGACCCACTACATCGCGAGGCTGGGTGCCGACCTGCTTCTCGATAGCGCCAACACGTTCACAGTCTCGGGGATCTACGACGTCGAGTCCCACATCGATCGCGCACAGGTTCCATTCATCCTGGCCTCGACAGGTGAGCGTGAACGGTACTGGTTCTGGATGGAGGACGAGACCACGGGCTTCGCCAACGCCACCCTCAACTGGAAGCGCGAGTTCCCCACACCCGGACACGAGCTCGACGTCAATCTCCAGTACACCCGTGGCTGGGAAGACGAGGCCTATTTCCTCAACGAGGAGTCGAACGTTCGGGTCGGCACGGACATGACTCACTTGAAGGCCGTCGAGAACACCCTGCCGTTGAGCATCGATTACGCCCGTCCGCTGGCGAGCGGTCGGATCGAGCTGGGCACCAAGCTTCAACGGCGCTGGCTGCCGATCACGTACACGGTGGATCGTGGTGTGCAGAGCGTGATCTACGACGGTCTCGGCGACGCCTCCGACTGGGAGGAGGACATCTTCGCGGGGTATGTCAATCTGGTGCGTGCAAGGCCTTCATACACGCTCGAGGCCGGGCTACGGATTGAGCGGACTGACGTCTCCTACACGATTCCGGACGACAACATCTACTACGTCGGTGGCGACGCGTACGACTACTTCGAGCCCTTTCCCAACGTCAAGGTCACCTACGCACTCGGTGGAGCCTATCGACTCGTTGCCGCCTACAATCGGCGAATCGACCGGCCCGGAGAGCCAGAATTGCGCATCTTCCCGAAGTACGACGATCCGGAGTTGCTGAAGGTCGGAAACCCGTTTCTCAGGCCGCAACTGACCAACGTATACGAGCTCGGGCTCGCACGCTCCTGGACCGGAGGATCTCTCAGCTCCGCGCTATACCATAGGGACATCTCGGACGCGTTCATGCGGATACTCGCGATCGACAGCTCGAACCTAAGCTACGACATCGTCAACCGGATCTACGAGAACGTAGGCAACTCCAGGCAAACTGGAGTCGAGGTTATCGTAGAGCAGCAGCTCGCGGGACCATGGCGTGTATCGGGCAGCGTCAACTGGTTCACGAACGACATCGACGCGTTGGAGACGGTCCTGTTGTTCCCGACACCCCGCCCCTTCTCACTGGCCGCATCGAACGATGACACGTGGGACTTCACGGTCAACAACCGGATCCGAGTACCCGGGGCAGGGGAGCTCCAGTTGAGCTACATCTACTACGCGGCTCGCAACGTGCCTCAAGGACGTGACCGCGCGCGCTCCTCCTTGGACCTGGCCGCCACGTGGCCCCTCATGAACGAGCGCGCCGAGGTGACGTTCACCTTCACCGATATGCTGAACGACTTCGCTGTTCAGCGTGACATCGATGGCCAAGGCTTCACCGCGCTTTACGAGAACTTCTTGGAGACACAGGTCGCTACGGTTGGGATGAGAGTCCGGTTCTGAGAGGCATCGGTCACTTGACCTCCGATTCATCTGTCGTTCGGTTGGCTCCTATGAGCATGCCCAAGATACGCACCCTCGTGGCCCCGTTGGTTTTGCTGGGTGCCGGACTGGGTCTCAGTGGGGTCTCAGTTAGCGCACAATTCCGCCAGCCCACAGCGGAGCTGACGCCTACGGTCGAGCAGACGGCGATCCGGCCTGGCCATACGGTGACGCTCGTGCTTGGGGTCGAGCTCCCAGATGAGATTCACGTGCAGTCGGACGACCCGAGGGACCCGTACGTCATTCCAACGCTCCTCACCCTCGCGCTGCCCGAAGGAGTCACCGTGGAGGAGATCATCTACCCGGAGTCCACGGACTTCCAACTGGAAGGGTGGGACGAGCCCCTGGAGGTCTTCGATCATGAATTCACGATTGCAGCGAGACTGGCACTGGACGCAAACGTTCCACCAGGCGAGATCGTCGTGCCTGGGAGCTTTCTATACCAGGCGTGCGACGACCGCGTCTGTTTCGCGCCGGCGACCGCGGCCGTCGAATGGCGTATGCGCGTCGAACCGGCGGAACGCCGCGAGTAACCCCCCCCCAACTTGGGTGGTGAAGCTCACACCGCGTTGACGCCCTGAATCGCGGTGCCTACAGTCACCCGTCGGGAGGAGTCACGGATTGGGGGATGCCATGAGACAGTTCAAAGTTTTGATCGTACCGTTCCTCCTGATCGGCCTGGTTTCGCCGTTGGCCCTGGTCGGCCAGTCGCGCAGCTTCGTTTCGGAAATGAGCGATTTGGCGTGGGCGGGAGAAGTCGATCAGGCCAGAGCCACGATCGAGGCAAAGCGGGTCGATGGCGGGCAACCGACCGCCGAATGGCTCGCCGCCATTTCTTGGATGGCCCGCGGGGCGAGCTTCGCGGAACGCTGGGACCTCGCGGAGCGGTATGCGAGCGAAGCATACGTGGGTAGCCTCGAATTGTTGAAAGAGAGGCCGCTCGACGCGGAGCGTTTTTTGCCGACCGCTCTTGGGGCCGGGATCGAGGTGTTGGGTCACACGTACGACGCCCAGGGAGACCGAGCCCGGGCTGTGACTTTTCTGGGTGCCGCGCGGCAAGAGTTTGCGGGCACCTCGATCGAAACTCGAATTCAGAAGAACTTCCTCTTGCTCAGCTCCGAGGGGAAGCCGTTTCCGGTTCTCGAGGTTGACGATTATCTCGGTCTACAGCCGCCAACGCCCGATGAGCTGAAAGGTAAGGTCGTGCTGTTCTTCTTCTGGGCCCACTGGTGCCCGGATTGCAAGCGGCAAGAGCCGGTGCTCAGGGACCTGTACGAAGAGTACCATGACCGGGGACTGGTCATCGTCGGTCCAACCCAGCTCTACGGGTACATCTCCCGCGGGCAGTCGGCGACGCCCGAAGAGGAACTGGCGTATATAGGCGGCGACTACTCGGCGCAATATCCGATCCCGCCGTGGATGAGTGTACCGATGAGCACCAACAATTTCCTCAACTTCGGCGTCAGCACGACGCCGACTCTCGTCCTCGTCGATCGCGACGGCATCGTCCAGCGGTACAACCCCGGAGACATGAGCCAGGAGGAACTAGCCGGACTCATCGAACCGTTGCTCGAGTAGCCGGCTCAGCGCGGCCAGCTATCTGAGGTTCGAGTAGTCGGTAGAGCTCATCCAGTAGGCCTCGACAGAGAGCGACACGTCATACTTCGCGCGGAGCGCGGTCCAGTCGGGGTCGGCGGCGAACCGGGCCCAGACTTCGTCCCGATGGGCTCGGTCGCGATAAGCGAGCATCCAGACCAGCGTGTTCGGATTGTCGAGACGCTGCCACACGGCAACGACCTCCGCCCCGTGCTTCTCGAAGATCGCCACCTCTTGTTCGCGGAAGCGCTGATGCAGCATGTCGATGTCGCCACGCTCGTTGTTAGCCGTGTACATCCTGAGCTCGAAACAGCGCGCGTTGGAGCCCACGTTGGCGGAGAGCTCCGCGGGCAACTGGGCGGCGGGGCCGCACGCATCAGGCGGACCCTGGGCTTGTGCCGTTCCGGCGAACGTGAGGCCCATGACGACGGCGGCGAGGATCTCGTTCTTCATGCCTATTCTCCTTAACAAGGGTTGGCGTGGCTCTTGTCCAGCCGATCGGTCAGGACACGAGCCACGCCTCGTTCGTCGAATGGTGGCGACCTAGGGCAGACGGTATGCCAACAGCTCCCCGGACAGGCCGCCACCACTCGTGGAGACGACGATGTATTGGTGCCCGTCCACTTGATACGTCATCGGCGACCCGCTCTGCGGGGCCCGCATGTAGACGGCACCGACCTCCGCGCCAGTGGCCTTGTCGTAGGCGCGTAACATCGCGCCGACTTCGCCGGTCTCGGTCGTGTAGAGACCGGACTCACCGGCGACGACCACGGTCCCGGTCACCAACACTCCCACGCGCCCGGGCCAGCCGGTTCGCCCGATGTCCATGCCGCCAAGCACCGCATGGTTCCGGATGTTGTCGGGCGCTTCGCCGTGTGGAATCTGCCACGCGTGATCGCCGGTGTTCATGTTGATTGCGGTGATGCGACCCCACGGTGGCTTGATCATCGGGAACCCTTGGATATTCGTCGAAGCATCGCTCGCGCTGACACCGTCGGGGCGGCCACGGATGAAGTCCATATCGGAACGGTCCGGGTCGTTGATCATCCCCAGAGCGCCGATCTGGGTCTTGGTGTAGATGTAGAAGAATCCGGTCTCCGGATCGGCCGATCCACCTTGCCAATTCACGCCGCCAGTGGAGCTAGGTAGCTGGAGAGTACCGAGGCTTCCCCCGGCAACGGCTTCGGTGGGTGGGTCGTACAGCCATCCGATCGTGTACTTGGAGTAGATCTCCTCGGCCGCCGCTCGCAACTCCGGTGTGTAGTCGACGAGGTCTTCCGGGCCGAGGTCGATCTCATCGACGGGCTGCGGTCTGCTCGGGATCGGCTGAGTCGGCGAGTACCACTCACCCGGAACGTCTCCCTGGGTCACCGGCACTTCCGGAATGGGCCACACCGGCTCACCGGTAGCCCGGTCGAGCACGAACATGTAGGACTGCTTGGTCGGCAGAATCATCGCGTCGATCTCGCGCCCGTCGACGGTGATGTCCAGCAGTACCGGCGCAGCCGGCAGGTCCCAGTCCCAGATGTCGTGGTGGACGGTCTGGTAGTGCCAAACCCGTTCACCCGTGTCGAGATCCAACGCCACGACGCTGCCCGAGAACAGGTTGATTCCACCTCGATGCCCACCGTAGTAGTCGCCGGTCGGAGCCTCGACGGGGAGGTAGACCAGATTCAGCTCTGGATCGATGGACATCTGCGCCCAGACCCCGGTGTTTCCGGTGTAGTCCCAGGAACCGTCCAGCCAAGTATCGTGCCCGAACTCGCCCGGCTGGGGAATCGTGTGGAAGATCCACTTCCGCTCTCCGGTCCGGACGTCGTAGCCGCGGACGAAACCTTTGACGTTCGTGCGCGACGCCGGCGCGCCACCCGGTCGATGTGCGGCGCCGATGATGATCGTGTTGCCCGCAACCACCGGGGCGGCGTGCAGCCCGATTTCGGCAGTGGGTTCGAGATCCTGATCGATGTCTTGCTTCAAGTCGACGATGCCGCCGCTGCCAAAGGCCTGAATCCGGTCACCCGTATCGGCGTTGAGGGCAACCAACTGGTAGCCGGGTGTGACGAACAGGATGACGCCATCGCCACCGTCGTCCCAATACGCGAGTCCGCGACCAGACAGCGAGCGCGGCGCCTCTTCACCGCGCTCGCCCTCGTCCACCCGATGCACCCACAACAATTCGCCCGTCTCCGGGTCGAGCGCGATCGCGGAGCGTCGAGAGCCAGCGGTCGAGTACAGGACGCCGTTCACCATCAGCGGCGTGGATTGGAAATTTCTCTCGGGCCGCGGACCGAGGTTGTCCGTGCTGAATCGCCACGCCAGCTCCAGATCGCTGAAGTTTTCCGCCGTGATTTGGTCGAGCGGCGAGTAGCGCTGGTGCGTGAGGTCGCCCCCGTACGACGGCCATTCGCCTGATGCGGTTCCCGGCTCTTGGGCCGTTGCCGTCAGCGCGACGCTCAGCAGCGCCACCGTCAGAGAGGTCTGGGTCAGCTGCGATATCCATCTCATGAATCGTCCCTCATCGGTTCGGCGTGCTTTGCACGACTACGGACGGACGCTCACACACGATCGCTGCGGAGAGAATCCGTGGAAAAACTGACGCAGGATGATAGCTCACGTTCGCCCATGCAAGGATTAGCCGGGGCATGCCCGGATCGCCGAACCTGGCCCAGGCCTTGCAGTGGTCTATCCACTGATGAGAAAAAATCTTATTCCTACCCGATCGAATGGACGCGTTGATGCCGCAGGAAGGCGGAGCCCGGTGAAGCTGAATGGATGACGCATCTTCGAAAAAGACGGGCGAAGGGCTGAAAACCTACATCGCGGACGAGAGGATTATCGACCGCATCCTCCAGAGGAAAGACAAGGGGAGGAACGCGGCTCGGGAGGTCGATTTACGGGAGGTCCTCAGAGAAATCCTGCTGAGAGCGAACGAATTCGTTCCCTCCGATTCCGGCTCTATTCTCCTCGACGACCCTCTCCTCAAAGGGGACGAGGAATTCGAGGGGAAACTCTATTTTATGGCCTGCTTCGGGGTCGGCTCGTCGTCACTTGTGGGCACCCACCTCCCGGACGACGTGGGTATCGTCGGGGCCACCTACCAAAGCGGTACGCCTTATCTCAGCGAAGACGTATCCAGGGACGGCACCTTTTACGACGCAATCGATAAAAAGACCCGATACGAATCGAAGTCGATCCTCGCCATACCGATCAAGATCAACGACTCGGTCGTCGGCGTAATCGAATTGATCAACAGGAAGGCGCAGGTCAATTACGACGACAGGGACCTCTCCATCCTCGAAATTTTTGCGAGTTATACGTCCACACTCATCAAGAATGCGCTCGATGCTAGACGCTTCGAGGACCTGTCCAAAAGGGACAACCTCACGGGCCTGTACAACGATCGGTATTTCTATGACAGGCTGGACATGGATACGCAAAAGGCGATCGACGAGGGGAGCCACCTCTCACTGATTTTTTTCGACCTCGATCACTTCAAGGGAGTCAACGATACCCACGGGCACCTCGTTGGAAGCCAAGTCCTCAAGGAGGTTGCCGTCATCGTGGAGGAGGTGTTTCTCGATTCAGGAGCAGCGTCCGCCAGGTATGGTGGGGATGAGTTCGTCATCCTCATGCCGGGCCACTCCCTAGAAAAAAGTAACGACTATGGTGAAGTGCTGAGGCAAGCGATTGCGAGCAATATTTTCATCAGTGAAGAGGCTCCCGCCGGGGAACCGGCCCTAAATATCGGAGGGGTGATTACCTGCAGCGTCGGGATCGCAACCTTGGCGGTGGGGGAGGGGAAAAACCTGACTGAGATGAAAGCGGGTCTTATCCGCGCTGCGGACGGCGCCATGTACCGTGCTAAAGACCTCGGGAAGAACCGGGTCTCACTCGATGGAGACCTTGAAGGCGGTTAGGCACCGTCCGGGATGGAGACCACGACCGAATCGCCCCTGCCATCGCCCTGAGCGGGGCTTGCCCAGCTGACCGTGCCTTCGGATATCGTCGTCGCGACTCCCGTTCCGCTTAGAGTAATGGTAAGGGTCTGTCGATCCTGGGGCGCCAGGATCGGCAGCAGCCAAATGGCGACGTTCTTTCCGCCCCGGGTTGGGTGCACACCGTCGTATCCGAGACCGGTAGCGGTCGTTGCCGTCGCGCCGGCGGGCAGCGTGAGTTCTACGGTAAGCTCCTCAGCGGTCAAGCCCTTTCCCACGACGCCACTATTCTCCACGGCCAACGTGTAAGTAGTCCCCCCACCTGCGGTTGCCGGGCGACTGAGTCGAGCAGCGACGGGCACGCGCAGCCCGAGTTCTTCCGTCACATACGACCAGATCTCCGCCAGCACGAACTCGGGATAGACGCCGAGGGTGCCCGTCAGTTCGGCAAGCTGAACACGTATAAAGCGTTCCCGCTGCTTGGATAGGTGATCTCGGGCGCGACCAGCCGTGGGACGGTACGCGGGCTCGTCCCTCCTAAAGCGGTGGTCACCGCGATGTACTGCTTCCCGTCGACCGAGAACGACAGCGGGTGTCCTTGAACCGACGTGCCGAGACGGCTCTGCCACAGGATCTCTCCCGTTTTGACGTCGAAGGCACGGAACCGACGGTCCAGGTCACCGGCAAAGACGATATCGCCGGCCGTAGACAACGTGCCCGTGTGGAAGCTCGCGCGCTGCTCGTAGCTCCACACTTCCTCGAGCGTGCTGACATCGTAAGCCGCGAGCTTCCCGAGGTTGCCGTCCGACCCCGGCATCTCGAAGAAAAGACGGGCGGCACCCGTCCCGCCACCTCCCGCTTCGAGCTCGATCGCCCGGGCCTGATTCTCTAGGCAAGTCTGGCTCAGCGGAGCGATCAGAACACCGGTGGGCTCATGATAACTCATGGAGTGCCAGTCCTTACCCCCGGCGCTGCTCGGACACGCCGGCGTCCATTCGCCGACTTGTGCGTCGATGACGTCGCCTCGGTACGTGATCGCACCTGTTTCGGGATCGATGTTCGTGAAGGCGTTTTGAAAGAGTGTTTCAGTGTGCCCAAGGAATTCTCCGGTCTCGCGGTCGTTCTTCCATAGGACGCCGTGTTTTCCAAGCGACAGGACGAGCCGCCGGCCATCTCGGTCCAGAAGAACTCGCTCGAAGACCTCGTCAAGATCCAGGGCTTCGCCGGGCACGTGCTGGAAGTGCCACCGGAGTTCACCGGTCTCAACGTCGACGGCAACCGTGGAATTGGTGTAGAGGCCCGCATCGAAGATCGACATGTGCCGACTGATCGGCACCCATGGCTTTGCTTGTGCCGTTCCCCAGTAGGTCAACTTCAACTCGGGATCGTAACTCCCCGTAATCCAGGTCTCGCCGCCTTTCCTGAACATGTCGTCGAGGTCGTTCCAAGTCTCTCCCCCGGGCTCACCGGCCTGGGCGACCGTGTTGAACCTCCACACGAGCTCGCCGGTGTTCGCGTCGTGCGCACTGATGAAGCACCTGGCCTCGATATACCTCGAGCAGCCAGCCAACCCGCTGATAACTTTTCCGTCTGCGACGATCGGCCCGCTCGAGTTCGTGTTGCCCTCCTGGATGACGGTCTCCCAGACGGGCTCGCCGGTGCGAGCGTCGAGAGCCACCAAGCGCGCGTCGGTCGTGGCCTGGATGATCTTGTCTTCGTAGATCGCGATCCCTCGCATGTCCTGGCCGTTGTCGGGGCCCGCGGCGTGCTCCCAAATCAGGTCGCCTGTCCTACCGTCTAGAGCTTGGATCACGTTGCCGGGATTGATCAAGTAGATGACCCCACCATACACGAGCGGAGCGGGCTCGGAATTGCCCTCGTGCATGTTCCACACCCACTCGAGCTGTAGTCCGCCGACGTTGCCCGCGTTGATCTGGTTTAGAGGGCTGTAACTCCAGGCCTGGTAGTTGCCCCGCATCATCGGCCAGTCTGCGGGGTCCGGGCTCCTGAGCATCGCATCCGTCACCGGCACGAAGTCGCGCATCAGATCCGCTACGGTGAGCGACGAGGACTCCATGTTGGCGGCGACTTCGCCCATGCTCTCGATATCGAAGATCCAGCCCCTGAGTTCTCCTGCCGGGTTTACCTCACTGTGGACTTGGACGTAAAGAGATTGCGCCCGAAGAGCATCGACCTGCTCATCGGTGAGCTCGACGATCCCGGAGATCTCCCCGTCCCGAGCCGTGGTTACCTGAAGTGGCTGAGCGAGAGGGCCCGGCCGGCCCGGCGCTCCGAAGTGCAGGTGGGCTGCGGTGGCGGGTGAGCTCAACCCCCCGTAGGTGCCGGTGACCGTCAGTCGGTTTCCAGCCAGCCTGGCCCGCACCCGGCCCAGCCCGGTGATCGTCTCGACCGAGCCGCCGTTGACGGGCAGGGGCGAGAGACGAGCCCGGAATGCGTTGACCTGAGCGGACAACTGGGGGGAAGGGGAGAGGGCCGGTTCACCGATCGTGGCGCCAAAAAGAAGTGCGAGGCACAGGGCCGACTCTCTAGCCATGCGAGGGTTCATGAGAAGCCTATGGGGTTGTGGCTCGAGCGTTGGGGATCACCTCACCCTACGCGGGGGCGTCCTAACGCGCCACCGTAAACGGCGTGGTCGCCAACTGGTCGTCGAACCAGACCGTAAAGTCGCCGCCCTCTTGAGTCATGTTCGTGAAAGTGATGATGAGTTGGTCGGCCGCTCGATCGACGGTCTCCACGGACATGGCCGTGCGCAGCACGTCCCGCTCATCGGTATATCCATACGCGCCCCACAGGGCGTTCGGGTTGATCTCCGGCGTGGTCTGTTTCACGCCCCAAGTGGTGAAGATCAACGTCCACTCGTGCTCCTCCAGGTCCGCGAAGATGGTGTATTCGCCGGCCGGAAGGCGCTGGTCGCCGAACATCAGGTCGAGCCCCGCGTAAAAACGCGTCGATATGTTGGCGCCCAATCTCCAAATCGGCGCCCCCAGGAGAAAGGCGTCTCCATACGTGGCGCCGGAGCCGAACATGTTCTCGCGGCCGCGCAGAATCGGGCGGCCGTAGTCCACTACGAGCCACCGTCCGTTTTGGTACTGTCCGTCTGCGTTATAGGCCCCACCAACCTGCGTGTGCGCTTCCCCTCGCGGGCTCGGTAGACGGGCCTGGCCCTCGAGGTTGACGGGAAGAGCCAGAAGGAACGCTGAGCAGATGAGGATTCGATGCATGCTATCTCCCTTTGCGTTGGCTCGTCGGCTTCACCGGTTACTTGTGTGCGGACGCAGCAGAACGAGCCGACACAGTGGAACGGGCCGACACAGTAGAAACGAGATGTTATGCGATCGCGCCTCAAGCAGAAAGTGCAGGGTCGGGGTCCGCTTTTTTAACGAGGGAGACCCCGCTCAAGGACGTGGCCTCGAGCGGGGTCTCCTTCGATTCCCAGGAGGGGTCGATTCACAACGCCCATCCACGTTACCGAATTCTTACCTACATCGAGCCCGAGCCCTTGGTTACGAGCTTCTGCAAGCGCCAGTTGATGAGCTCGCCCACCCAGATCTCGTCTTCCGATGGGCATGCAATGGCGTGAATCCAGCCGAACTCGCCGAGGTTGCGGCCGGGCTGCCCGAAGACGCCCAGCACTTCCCCCTGCAGCGACACCTTGTAGATGCGGCTCGGATACAGATCGCCGATGAAGAGCACCGGGTTGGGCCCCGGCGTCATGCACAGAGCGTCCGGCGCCCCCGGTGCCTGGGAGCCCGTGGTCGCATCAGGAGTTTCCCGCCCATATACGATCTTGCCCCGGGTCAGGTCCACCGGTACGTCGACGATGAATTCGCGAATGTACGTGCCGTCGGGCTCGAAGACCTGCACTCGCCGGTTACCGCGATCGGCGACATAAATCTCGTCGGCGGGCGAGACCGCAATGCCGTGAGGGGTATCAAATTCGCCGGGCCCGTCGCCGAGCGATCCCCAGCTGGCGACCCATTCGCCTCTCGCGTTGGCCTTCCCGACCCGGGAGTTGATGTAGCCGTCGGTGAAGTATGAATTCCCCTGCGAATCCCATGCAACATCGGTGGGCTGGTTAAAAACGTTGTCTCGATGCACCGGTAGGGGCCAGCGTGGGTTGTTATTCTCGGGAATGTCCATGTCCACACCGGCGCGGTCGAGCAGTCTGGCCATCACGGTCTCGTAGTCGGGCGGTACGATGAGGTGAGAGGCTTCGCCCTTGCGCCCGAAGACCCAATCCACGTGACCCTCAGGGGTGAATCGCAAGATCATGTTCGAGCCCTTGTCGACGACCCAGATGTTGTCTTGAGGGTCGACGCGAACGGCGTGGGCGTAGGACCACGCATTGAGGTTCTTTCCGATTTCGCGGACGAAGTTGCCTTGGGCGTCGAACTCGAGGAGTTGCGAGGCGGTGGCCATGTATGACGGGCCGACCGAGTTGCCGCGCGAAAACACGAAAACATGCCCACTCGAATTAACCGCTACGCCAGCGATCTCGCCGAAGTGGACGTCGTTGGGCAGCTTCAGCGGATTGGGGACCGACTCGAACGGAAGTTCGGGCACCGTCTGCGCAAACGCCGAAGTCACCGTCATGCCGAGCAACGCGACCGCAAGAAGAATATGTCTCACCAAACACCCCCTGGTTGTTAGCGGATGACGCCGGGTCAACGGGCGCCTAGGGCGGATCGTACCCGCCATCGCGAGGGTGGGCAAGGAAGGCACGGAGTACATCTGTGTTGAGTTGTTGAAGCTGCTTGATGACTTGCTTTTCACCGCCTCGCCGATTCGCTTACATGCGTCCGTCGTGCGATGAATTTGGTAGGCCCAACCTCGGAGCGAGGAGGAAACTCATTCTGCCCGATCCCGCGACTATTCCAGGTGGGCCTCCATCTCTGGTGCTGGGCGACATCCTCGCGGCGAGAGAACGTCTCGGAGATCAAGTCGTGCTCACACCGTGCACGATCAATCAGCCATGGCCGATCGTCAAAGGGGAAACCGGAATGAACTACCGGTCCGGCTCGGACGAGTTCGGGACGCTCCGGTACGACGATCCCTCGAGGACGTACAAACTCGGAG
>Ga0209501_10000482_pt1 | contig 48070 bp, 29 predicted proteins | sample ArcticOcean_MG_C_4_FD_187434 | JGI IMG/M metagenome (GOLD analysis project Ga0209501, IMG submission 187434) | Marine microbial communities from western Arctic Ocean - ArcticOcean_MG_CB4_134 (SPAdes) (version 2) | ecosystem: Environmental > Aquatic > Marine > Oceanic | place: Arctic Ocean...
AACGACGGGCAGATCGACCGCCATCAGAACGAGCACTTCCAGTCGCTTCAGGACGTCGTTTGTGCTGTTGGCGTGAACGGTCGTCAGCGAACCGTCGTGACCGGTGTTCATGGCCTGCAACATGTCGAGTGCTTCGGCACCGCGACATTCGCCCACGATGATTCTGTCCGGACGCATTCGCAGGGCGTTCTTGACCAGGTCACGAATGTTGTATCCGCCGGCGCCTTCGACGTTCGCCTGCTTTGATTCGAGCGTGACCACGTGATCCTGATGAAGCTGCAGTTCGGTCGTGTCTTCGATCGTGACGATCCGCTCGCGGTGCGGAATGAAGCTCGACAACACGTTCAGCATGGTTGTCTTACCTGTCCCGGTGCCTCCGCTGACCAGGACGTTCTTGTGATCCACGACGCAGGCCCGCATGAACATGGCGGCGGCAGACGTGATCGATCGCTTGTCGATCAGGTCGTCCATCGTGAATCGGTACGCGGGAAACTTTCGGATGGTCAGGCACGGACCGCGCACGGCGAGTGGTGGGATGATGGCATTCACACGCGAACCGTCTGGCAGGCGCGCATCGACCAGAGGCTGACTCTTGTCGATGCGTCGGCCAACTCCGGCGACGATGCGTTCGATGATCGATTCGGTGACTTTGTCGGACAGAAAGCGACGCCCCGACAATTCCAGCACACCGTCGCGTTCCACATAAATCTGGTCGCTTTTCACGACCATAATTTCGGAAATCGTTGGGGCACGCAGCAGATCCTGCAGTGGACCGAACCCGAACACGGTGTCCTTCAGGTCCTTCTTCAGCCGACGCAGCACGATGTAACGGCTGAGTTCCGCGTGCAGGTGCGGGCGGACCAGCGGGAATACTTCGGCGAACTTGTATTCCGTGCGCTGAATCTGGCCGCTCAGGTCGGGCTGGTCGTCGAGTTCCAGCCGCTCGCGCGTGAACGACAGGAGGTTGTCGAGCTCGGTCTCGCGTTCCGGGACCAGCGTTTGCGGGATGTCGTATTCGTTCCACGTCAGCCGAGCCAGGCTGTCGAGTGATTCGCGGTCGCTTTCCAGGATGAGCTGATTGATTGTCAGGTCGCGCAGCGTCAGTGCGATGACCTCTTCCAGCAGCCCCTGATTGCTTTCGCCAAACAGGCTCAGTTCGCGGCAGACGTCTTCGATATGACGTTCCAGCAGCAGAATGCTGTCGTTGTCTCCCAGTCGACTGGCTTCCAGCTCGTACAGATCGAAACGCGCGAGCAGTTTGCGATGCACTCGCAATTCGAGGTCCGACATGATCGACCGCAGATGGGCCTCCATTTCGGCCCGGCTGATCGGCGCGGCTTCGTCGGATTCAAAGGTCAGCGTAAACGGGCCGACACGCACGGTTTCGCCGGGGGAGAAGCCGATGGACTCTCCACCCATGACTTCCGTGTCGCCGACCATACAACTGTTGATGCCGACGTTTTCGAATTCGAGCGTCCCGTTGTCCCGCCGCACGACAGCCTGCCGCTTTGACACCAGCGGACTGTGCAGGACAAGCACATTGGATCGATCGCGACCGACCGAGATCGTCGACTCTTCAGTCTCGATGCTCTGCCGACGACTGTCGTGGATCTTGTTGAACCAGACTTTCATTGGTCGTTTGTCATTCGTTATTCGTCGCTGGCCATCAGTGCCTGATCACAGCCCTTTGACCAATGGCTCAGGATCGCCCCTCTCCCCAGGGGGGAGAGGGGATACGAAACGAGATCCTAACCGTCCTGGCCAATCTGGTTCAGGAAATCCGCCAGTCCCGGATCTGCGGGTGGAGGCGGTGCCGTGTTCACGACAGGTGTTTCTGGTTCTGCCAGCTCATCTTCGAGTCCTTCTTCAGCGAGCAAAGCCTGCAGTTCCTCTTCAGAGTATTCCTCCTCGATATCTTCCAGTACCGCATCCACGTCTTCAGTTTCATCTGGAACGTCGAGCACCGCTGATTCCGAAACGCCCGTCATGGGAGCGGCCGGCATCTCAATCATCGGTGCCGTCTCAGGAGGGAGATCAGTTTCAGCAGCCGGCTGCGGCTGGGCGTCGACTGTTTCGTCCGGAGCCGCTTTCTTCTTCCCTCGACCCATTAGCCCGAAGAGTGACTTTAAGCCTCCCGATTTCTTTTCTTCGCCAACCGGTTCAGCGGCTGGTTCCGTCACACTGCCGGCATCAGCAAAAGCTTCGGCCACCGGAACTGCGTCCGCATCGATAACGACGGCCGGGGGTGCCGCTTCGGCAACAACCGTTGATTCGTCGTCTGGTTCCAGTGTTTCCAGCAGTTCGTCATCACTCGCGGGGGCGTCCTGCGACGCGGCTGGTGTTTCAGGATTGGTGCGTGCTTTCGCTTTGACCGGTGCCATTTCCTGCTTAGGTGGCAACACGATCTCGTCCTGAGTTTCCTGGAAATTCGGTGGCGTTGTGCTCGGCTCAGGTTGGGCCTCGAGATTCGAGACGATCGGAATTTCGTCCGATGTCTCGTGGGCGGCGAGTTCCAGTTTCGTCGGAGTTTCGTTCAACACCGTACCATCGCCGATCGCTGGAACAGTCGCGCTTTTGTCGGATATGGAAGCCGGCGGCGTGAATCCGACCACAACCTTCAGCGGCCCGATCTCGACGAGAGTTTCCGGTAGCAGCGGGATATCCGTGTTGGCCTGAATCGTCTTGCCATTGACGATTGTCCCATTCGCGCTGCCGAGATCCCGGACGGTGACGGATTCGTCGCTGATCTTGAACTGACAATGTCGACGGCTGACCTCCGTCGACAGAATCTGCATGTCGCATTCCTTGCTGCGTCCAAAAACAACTTCCGGCTTGCTGACTTGAAAGGTCTTCGTGCCACCTTTTGGTCTGGTGACCATGAGCGAGACTTGCATCACAAAACCTGTTTCCGGCACGGTGTGCCAGCCCGGGAAACTGGGTGACTGGACGGAGCATCCAGTCGAAGGAGCATCACGACAGCATTCATCATAGCCCGCTTGCCGACGGGCTCTCAAACCAGCGGCAAGTCGCCGCCCGCTCTCATCGTTCGTTCAGCCGTGCGAAACTACTGGATTGTCTTCAGATACCGGCTGAGCAAAGTCAGATTCTGACTGATGCGATGCAGCATGCTCGCGATACCAGCGAGTGGTTTTTGTCATCGCCGCTCGAACGGAGTTGGCGCTCAAGTTCGGTTCGGCACCGAACGAATCTGGGGAGACGTGTCCCAGGTATCCGATAAGCAGGAACACGTTGGTCATCATTGCACGGCGGACGATCGGTCGAGGCACGGTTCACTCCGCGGTGTGGTAAGCAGCAACAAGGCCAGTGAGCTGGTTCGAGGATTTGCCTCAAGTTTCAGCAGACGCGGAAACGAGGATCAAACAGAACGGCCGTCAAGACGTTTCCTGTGCCCGCGGATTCAACAGGTGTTGTCTTCTTTCGCGTCGCAGGCTGCACGTTACCGGAATGGCCGATTGCGGAAAAACACGTAGAATCCAGGACGCACCAGGTATCTCAGCCCGGAGTCGCCAGATTGCCAGACATGCAAGATCAGACGCTCTCCTGCGACGGTTTTCGATTTCTGTATCGCATCCTGCACGGTAACGACTCGGACCGGATTCCGGTTCTGTTTCTTGGAGGAGCCTTCCAGTCAATGAACTCGTGGAAGCGGATCGTTCCCGCGTTCCATCCGGAACGAACCGTGCTGCTGGTCGATCTGCCCGGTATGGGCCAGGCCGATTTTCTGCCGGAATCGTACGGCCTGGAGTTTTTCACGGGCGTTGTGCGAACCCTGCTTGATGAAGTCGGTTGCCCGCAGGTGTGCGTCGTCTCTGCTTCGTATGGAGCCTTGATCGGATACCAGTTCGCTCAGTTGTTTCCGTCTCGCGTTTCCCATCTGGCTCTGGCCGGGATCATGTGGCGCGTGTCACGGCAGCAAAAGGCCGATGCGCTGGCCCATGTCGAAGAACTCGATCGCCTTCCGCCGGACGACTATGCCACGGAAGTGATCGATCGCCTGCTTTCTCCGACTTCACGAGAACACGTACAGCGAAGCCGCGTTGTTGAACGAGTGCTGCGAACCGAACTGAAACGCATCGATGAGGATGGACTGCGAAAGTACCGCGCTAACATGCTCCGGCTATGCACTCAGCCGCCGCTGAATGTCGAGTCGCCACCGGTGGTGCGATCGCTGATTTTCACGGGCGAACACGACCACTTCACGCGTCCGCGTTTCGGCCGGGCCCTGGCCTCGCGAATGGACGATGCCGTGTTTGTCGAGATCGAGCAGGCCGATCACCTCTGCCACATGGAACGATTCGAAACGACGACTGAACTCGTCCGCAGATTCTTCGACAACGATCGACTCGATGGCATCCCCGGTTGTGGAGCGCTCGACTACTACGGCTCTGCAGGCATGGGCATATCAGACGTCGATCGGGACCAGAACCGCGTCACCATTCTTCAGGGTCAGGATTCCTGACTGACCGATTCGAGACGACTGTTGTCACTGGTCGAAGGTGGTCGTCTCTGCGTCGCCTTATTCCTGACGCACTGGTAGAAACAGGCTTTCTATCAGCAGCACCAGGAGCTTCGGCAATGTTTGGTGGCGCCCGCTTAATCGATCTCAGCGTACCTCTCGAACACAACTCCGCCAGCGAACCGCTGCCCGGTTCGATCCATTACATCGAACACGGCGGTGAAGGTCTGGCTCAGATGCAGCAGTTCTTCGGTGTTACGGCGGATGATCTGGTCTGGTCAGATGGCGAAGGGTGGGCCATCGAAGACGTCCACATGATCACTCACACCGGGACGCACGTAGACGCGCCGTACCACTACGGGCGAATGTCCGAAGGCAAACCGGCCCGGACGATCGACCAGGTCCCTCTGGAGTGGTGCTTTGCTCCCGGTGTCGTCGTTGACGTGCGAGATGTCCCGGCCGGCGCAGAGATCACGGTCCAGCATCTGCAGTCGTCGCTGGCGAAGATCGAGTATGAATTGCAGCCAGGAGACATCGTGCTGCTGCAGACCGATGCCGACAAACGCATCAACTCGCCCGAGTACTTCCGCCAGCCGGGACTGGGTCGCGACGGAACGTTGTGGCTGGTCGAGCAGGGAGTCAAGGTGATCGGCATCGACGCCTATACGATCGACCGCCCCTTCACGGACATGGTCGGGGACTTCAAACGCACGGGAGACGGGCGTCACATCTGGCCGGCGCATTTTGCGGGCATCACACGGGAGTACTGCCAGATCGAGAAACTGGCAAATCTCGATAAGATCCCGACCCCGCACGGTTTTTTCGTGTCATGCCTTCCGGTCAAGATCACGGGCGCCAGTGCTGGCTGGTGTCGCGCGGTGGCCATTGTTCCGTGAGGGTTGAGCGGTGAATATCTGTGTGCTGCCCCTCTCCCCAAAGCGGCGTAGCCGCAACCACAAGTAGGATGGGCACTCCTGCGATGCGCGCGCACGGCGCGCATGACTGCCGACTGAAGACTCTAACCCTCTCCCCACGAAGGAGAGGGAACGCCTTGGTGGATTTGCAGGAATAAATAATGACTGAAACACGGCAGGCGCGAGCAGTCTGTCCATTCGACTGCCCGGATACATGTTCGATGATTGTGACCATCGAAGATGATCGTGTGGTGAGTGTGGCGGGTGATCCCGATCATCCTTTTACGGACGGGTTTTTGTGCCACAAGGTTTCACGATTTCCCGAGCGAGTGAATCATCCTGACCGCTTGATGTATCCCCTGCGGAGGACCGGACCAAAGGGCAGCGGCCAGTTCGAACGCATCACCTGGGACGCGGCACTCGCAGAGATTGCGGACCGATTCCGCGCGATCGCCGACGGTCCACATGGTCCACAAGCCATCCTGCCGTACAGCTATTGCGGCACGATGGGCAAGATCCAAAGCGAAGGACTGGATCGTCGCTTCTTTCACCGGTTGGGTGCATCGCTGCTGGACCGCACGATCTGTGCGACGGCAGGTGTGGCCGGCATCAGTTACACGCTCGGCAGCACACGAGGCATGGATTCCGAAGCGATCGTCAACAGCCGGTACATCATCAACTGGGGCTCGAATACAGCGGTCACGAATTCGCACCTGTGGGCGAAGATGGTGCAGGCTCGCAAGGCGGGAGCGAAGATCGTGACGATCGATCCCTACCGCTCACCGACTGCCGTCCGTAGTGACTGGCATCTCCCGATCAGGCCCGGTTCAGACGGAGCACTCGCTCTGGGTATGATGCATATCCTGTTCCGCGATGGCAGGCAGGATGACGACTACCTCACCACAGCGTGTATCGGAGCCGACGCCCTGCGCGACCGTGTCCTCAGGGAATATCCGCCAGAGAGAGTCGCTTCCATTACCGGGCTGGATGTTGCATCCATCGAACAACTGGCCGGCGAGTATGCGGAAACCGCACCAGCCGCAATTCGGGTGAATTACGGAGCGTCACGTCACGCAGGCGGCGGCATGGCCATTCGCACGATCGCTTGCCTGCCCGCCATTATCGGAGCCTGGCGTCATCGTTCCGGGGGCGTCCTGCTTTCGACCAGTTCACTATTTCCGTTCAATCTGCAGGGCCTGCAGCGACCGGACCTGATCCCCACAGGCACGCGGACGATCAACATGTCGCAGCTTGCCGAGGCATTGCACGGTGAAGCGCCCGGACCTCCGGTGGAAGCACTGTTTGTGTACTGCTCGAATCCGGCGTCGATCTGTCCGGATCAGAATCGAGTGCTGGAGGGCCTGCGACGCGAGGACCTGTTTACCGTCGTACACGAGCAGTTTCCGACAGACACGGTTGCGTACGCGGACATCGTGTTACCGGCAACGACACAATTCGAGCATCTCGACCTTCATCATGCGTATGGGCATCCGTGGGTACAGCTCAACCGTCCCTGTCTTGATCCACCCGGCGAATGCCGATCCAACAACGACGTCTTCCGCGGGCTGGCGAACCGTCTTGGCTTCGAGTCGAACCTCTTCGAAGTCTCCGACGAGCAACTTGCTCGAGACGTCCTGTGGGAGAATCAGGAGTCAACGCCAGCGGCTCTCGAAGGCATAACGGTCGAGCGTCTCACCGAAGAAGGCCCGATGCGATTGCGAATCAGCGACGATCCGCCATTCGGCGAGGGCAACTTTCCCACGCCATCGGGGAAATGCGAACTGCACTGCCAGCGACTTGCCGACGACGGTTTTGACTCGTTGCCAACATGGACACCGCCGGCCGAGAGTCCGGAATCAGCTCCTGAACTGGCGGCGCAGTTCCCGCTGCAGATGCTAAGCCCCCCCGCTCCACAATTCATGAATTCGACGTTTGTCGAAACCGATTCACTGCGCAAGTCTGCTGGCGGGCCGGAAATTGAGATTTCGCCCACTGATGCCGCGAGCCGAGAGATTCTGGATGGTCACCACGTCGCGGTTTTCAACAACCGTGGACGTTTCGAAGCAACTGCGCGGGTGAGCGATTCTGTGCAACCCGGCGTCGTTGTGGCACCGGGAATCTGGTGGAATCGATACGCGGGCGATCAGTCCAATGCGAATCTCACGACGCCGACGCGACTGACCGACTTGGGACGCGGCGCGACCTTTTTCGACAACCTGGTCGAAATCAAACCCGTGTGAGTTCTGTCGACGATCCGCGTTGCCGCTCGTCTTATGCTTCGGTCGTCGACATGCGGTGTCGGCTATGGGAGCTTTTGGATTCTGAGCGGTTCTTTGCGGGCCGAATGATCAACAGCGATCGTGATTGTGTGAGCGCCTTTTGCGAGGTCGAGCTTGATCGGGGACGTAGGTTCGATCGGTGCTTTGTCCGACCAGATTGTCAGTCCGTCCGTCGAATTGATCTGGAACTGCACAATCCCGGACTCGTCGAGGTTCAGCTCGAAACGCAACACGACGATCGGCGCCGGTTCCTGCCTCGACGGCACGCGGAGTGGCATCTTCGGTAGATCATGCAGCGGCAGTTGCCCGTCGACGCGGCTGTAGACCGGTCGCCATTGCCAGGCAGCGTTATCCTCAGTGACTGAACCCAGGCGAGTTCGGCGCAATGCGTACGCGGCCTCCGGAGTCGGCAACAGGACTTCCCATCGTCGCACGACGGGTTCAAGACCGATGCGAATGCCGCCGACTTTGCCCAGCTCGGACATAAACCGCACGACGTCAACCAGCTCCTGTCGAGTGAGTCGTTCGGTCAGGCCGGACGGCATCAGCGACGCTCCGTTGACCTGTTGGTCAATCGAATCAAGCGGCACAGCGAATTCCCGATTCTCCGCATCACGCAGAATCAGATCAGCGTTTGTCTGCCGAATTCGAATCCCCGAGTAGCTTTTCCCTTCGTCCGTGACGACGACCACCGTATGAAAGCCCTCTTTGACTTTGTCATTGGGATCAAGCAGTGATTTGATCAGGTAATCCACCTGGGCACTGCCGCCGATACTGACCAGGTCTGGACCAACCTTTCCGCCGAATCCGCCGATGGCGTGACACTTCACGCATGCGAGTTCAGCGCGGCGATAAACCGCTTCACCCGCCGCCGCGTCTCCCGTTTCGATGACGGCCGTGACCAGGTCATCCATCTGTTCCGGAGTCAGCTTCTTCACAGCAGCTTTGACGCCGCCCGCTTCCGTCAGCGCCTTGATCAGTCCCGGCACCTTCCGCCCCGATGATTGCACGGTCCGCAGTGCAAGCTTGGCCACATCGACATCGAGCGGCTTGCCGGAAACGGCTGCCGCCAGAGTCGCTGCTCCATTCTTCTGTTGCAGAAAGGCCTCGATCACTGGCGTCGGATCGTCTTGCGGGCTCGCATCCTGCAGCAGTGCGGATGCGATCGCTGCCGCACCGGGAGCACCGCTGCGAGCCAGACCGGCGGCGGCCTGGACACGCAATTCGAATGGTCCCTCGCCCGACAGCTCTTTCAGTTTCTCATGTCCCTGAATGCCGCCCAGTGACGTCAGGCCTTCGATAGCAGCGTTGCGGAACCGCGACGGCGCGTCGGTTCGGCTGGCGAGTTTCTGCAAGTCGTCGGCCAGTGCTTCCACTTTCCACAAACCGACCAGTCTTGCGGCCTCGCACATGACATTGACCTCGTCGCTGGAAAGCTGCGTCAGGCCTTCTGGTGATCGCAACGCTTCAGTGTCGGGTGTCAGGAACCGAGCGAGGGATTTTCCGATATTTCTGACATCGGCCGGGACGACTTTGCGTCGCCGGGCTGCATCGGCGAGAGCTCCCAGCAACTCGGTCTGATGTTGGGGCGAATCGTTAAGACCCTGCGAGATTCGATACACCAATGCCAGCTCCGATGGCTCGCCGATTGGAGCGATTGATTTCGCAATCTCGACGCGTTCGTCGTCCGACACGCCGTCCTCGTTCATCAGCGCCACGAGTGATTTCGCAATGCCGGCAGATCCTGCAGCCTGAGCGGCGAATGTCAGATGCCGCGCGTTACCCGCAAAGAGGTTGTCGCCTTCACGCAGCCGCGGGACCCAGACCGGCCCCAGTTCCCATGCGGTCAACCACAACGCGTAATTCAGAAACCGATCCACCGGGCTGTCGAGTGCCCGCATCGCGGCCGCGACTGAACTGGCCTCTCGTAGATTGCCCAGCACGCGCACGGATTCCAGCCGGACGCGCGGGTGCGCATCCGCAACTCCACGAGTCAGCAAATCGAGCCGGTCCGGCAAATGCTCCTGCCATTCCTGAATGACCCGGATGCCCGCGGCGCGGACGCGAGGATCGGCCGCGACCAGCACTGACTCAAGCAGCTCACGATTGACCGACCGCACGGACTGCGACACCCACAGACCTTCCAGCCGCAACTGCTCGGTGTCCGCGTCCTTTGGATCGAGCTTACTCAACCACTCGGAAAGGACCGGGATGACCTGTTCAGCTCCGCGAGCTTTCAGCACGAGTCGCGCGCGTTCACGCGTCCAGTCTTCGGGCGACTTGAGTTGGTCGAGCAGGTCAGGGACAGTCGCATCGACAAGTTGCGGGCGTTTGACGACGGGTCTGCCCTTGTAACTGACTCGCCAGATGCGGCCGTGGACGTGATCGCGGCGTGGATCACGAAAGTCGACTTCGCCGTGCTGGATGATCGGGTTGTACCAGTCGGCAATGTAGATCGCTCCGTCCGGTCCCATCTTGATATCGATCGGCCGGAACGCGACGTGAGGAGTCTTGATCAGTTCGACCTGCTCGCGCGCGGCGAACCCGGCGCCGTCTTCGCTCAGAATGAAGCGGCAGACACGATGGCCCCGGAAATCGTTGGTGAGCAGGTTGCCCTGCCAGTCGTCGGGCAAGTGACGACCGCTGACCATTTCCAGTCCGCAGTACTTGGGACTGCCTGAGTTGAGACCGGGAAACAGCTTCGGGACGTCACGAGCCGTCTGGTAGGCCGCTCCGGGAATCACATAGTTGATCCCCTGGCCACCGGCGCCGTCGGTCGCGAACGACTGACCGTAGCGGTCGAAGTGATGCCCCCAGGAATTGACCCAGCCGCGAGCAAACACGTCCAGCTCCATCGTCTCCGGGCGGAAACGCCAGATACCGCCAGCGTTCAGCCGACGGACACCCCACGGCGTTTCAATGTGGCTGTGGATGTAGATCGACTGATTGAAGTACAGACGTCCGCCCGGACCCCATCGCAGCGTGTGCATGATGTGATGCGTGTCTTCTGTACCGAACCCCGACAGCACGACGCGTTCCTTGTCGGCCTTGCCGTCGCCGTTCGTGTCTGACAGATGCAGCAGTTCCGTGCTGTTGGCCACGTAAGCTCCGCCGTCACCCGGAACAACCGCCGTGGGAATCAGCAGGCCGCCGGCGAACACGGTGGTCTTCTCGGCGACGCCGTCGCCGTCCGCGTCTTCGACGATCAGGATTCGATCGTTCGCCTTTTCACCTGGTTTGATGTGTGGATACACCTCGGAGCTGGCGATCCACAGCCGGCCCTGGGCATCGAAGTTCATCTGAATCGGCTTGGCGATTTGAGGATCAGCCGCAAACAGATTCACCTCGAACCCGTCCGCAACAATGAACGACTTGCGCTCGATCTCTGGATCGGGGTCGGGAATGTCCTTCAGATTGCGCTGTGCCTGCGCTGTTTGATTCAGCAGCAGGACTGCGCAGGCCAGTAACCCGAGAAGTCGTCGTGGCATGACGTATGTCCTTAGGTCCTTCGGTTCCGGGATCGACCAGGTTGTTTTCGCAGAATCGTCGAGGTCAGAGTTGATTGTCGATTGATGATTGTTGATTTTCGAAGTGGAAGTCCTTGAGGACTCTGACCATTTCACATGATGACGAGTCCCGGCACTTCGCCGATCGCTAATCATCAATCAACCCGACTGCCGCGCAGCGGCCCCGGCTTCTGAGCCTGTCTCTGCCGGGCCAGGCAGTCGCGTCTAATACAGGGCCGTCGCCAGCTTTCGCCGGTACTCACCGACCAGCGCGCTGCCGTCTCCCAGCACGCTGAACAGGTTGACCATTTGTTCGCGTGCTGACTCGGCGGCGTCGCTGCTGCGGTCGCGCTGAACAATCGCCAGCAATACGTCCAGCGCGTCCCGGTGCAGTCCGTCGACTGCCATCGCTTCGGCCAGTTTGATCTGCAGCGTTGCATCTTCCGGATTGGCATCGGCCGCGGTTCGCGCTTCCAGCAAACCGCCGGATTCCTCCGCACTGGCCCGCATTTCAAGTTGTGCTTTCAGAGACTTCGCTTCCGGTTCCAGAAACCCGCGGCGTTCCAGTTCCGCGATCAGCGTTCCTCCCTCTTCATCCAATCCCTGGGCAACAAGCACGCGGGCGAGGTGAATTTTCGTGGCGTCAATCGCTTCAAGTTCGAGTGACTCCCGCAGCTTTGCGATGGCGGTCGTTGGGTCGGCAACCTCCAGTTTCAATGCTTCCTGCAAAAGCTGCTGGGCGCGGGACGGGACAAACTGTCCGACCCACTGACGAAGCTGATCCTCGGGAACCAGACCCATGAACTGATCAACCGGACGCCCTTCGGCAAACGCAACCACGTGCGGGATCGACTGGACCCCCATCATCTGAGCCAGGTCCTGGCACTCGTCGATGTTGATCTTCGCCAGCAGCACGTTGCCACCGGCCTCGTTGACGACCTTCTCCAGGATCGGCGCCAGTTGCAGACACGGCTGACAACTCGGAGACCAGAAGTCCACGATGACCGGTGTTTCCATCGATCGTTGGATGACGTCGTCTTCGAAGCGTTCCGTGACGACGTCGAATACATTTGAGACAGGGTCTGCCATCAAGTGATCTCCTGGTGTGATGCGGCGAGTCGGAGTCGCAGTTTTCGAGCTGCTGCCCGAACAACTCCGCGGTTGCGCATTGAGTTCTGCGAGGACCCTGTCGCCTCCGAAAAGTCACAGCCTGTTAGCCGTACACCTGCAAGATACCGGATCGACCGAGTTCAGCAACAACCCGCGAGGGGCATGCACGTTGGTATCGGTATCTCGTTTGGCCTCCGAATTCCGTCGCGATACACTGAATCTCTCATTTCTATCCGTGTGCCATTCTGCATGCCACTTTGACAATTTGATGGAGCGGGCCATGACTCCAGACGAAGTTCGCGTCGCCGCGGTTGCGCGATTCAAGCAGGGCAAGGACGCGCTCACGAACGGGGATCCTGAAGCAGCTGTCTCGCTGTTTCAAAAGGCGCTCGAGCTGTCGCCCGAGTCGGCTCAGGTGCGCCGTACATTGCGGGATACGCAACGCAGGGTCGTTCCCCAGAGGCACGAGTTGCCCCAGGAGTCGAGCCGGAAGCTGTCCAGTCTGAAAATGCACATGAAGGTCATGGAGGCTGAGGGTGACTGGAAGAATCTTGAAAGAGCGGCGGAAGAGGCAGCCAGTCTTGATCCGTGGGATGTCGACGTTGAAGCGATGACGGCCGCCGCCACACTGGGCCTCGAATACCGCGCTACCGTATTCGTGTTCTACCAGCGTGTCGCCAAACGCGAACCCACGAACACAACCTACCTGCGGCGGTGTGCCTCGCTGCTTGAGCTGAACGGTCAGGACGAAAAGGCCTTTGAGTTCTGGCACCGCATCCAGCGGGTGGATCCAGGACATTCGCTGGCGCGGAAGCGCGTCGACGACGGACTGGCCAAGGGATTCGTTGCACCGGCCATTGCGAAGAAGCCGTCGTCGCCGGGATTGTTTGGTGGAGACACGGTTATTGGTGAAGGTGACACCTCGCACGGAGATAAAAAAGTCCCGACCGAAGCCATGGCCAAACTTCGTGCGACGCACGTCGACCCTGACAGTGGCATGTCTGCGGACAGTGGCATGTCTGCCGACAGCGGTATGTCTGCCGACAGTGGTATGTCTGTGGCAAAGCCCTCTGCGAGACCACACGCGGCGGCTGGTCATTCCAGTCCTCCGGCTGCACAGCAAGGACCGTCTGGCCCTCCGGGACCGCGTACAGGACCAGTCGGTCCGCCATCGGCGGGTCCATCGCGACCGCCAGGAGCCGCCAGACCATCCCCATCACCCGGTGCAGGTCCAGCCACGCCTCCTCCCAGTGTCCGTCCACTCGGTGCAGGTCCAGCCGCACGCCCTCCGGCCGTCCGGCCGCCGGGTGCAGGTCCAACCGCTCCTCCTCCGACCGTGCGCCCATCCGGTGCCGGACCAGCAGCGCCTCCTCGGACCGTCCGTCCAACCGCCGTGCCAACGGAGGCTCGTTCCTCTGCACTACCGTCTCGACTCGATCGATCGGAGCCGTTGCCTGGATCTGGCCTGTCAGCGCCGCCGCCGAGCGTCGGTGTCTTACCCGTAACTGCACCAGCACCCGCAGATCCCGAACGGGAGTTCTCCGTATCGATTCCGGATGACATGCCCGAGCATGTGCAGCACCTGTTGTCCGTTGCCAGTTCGATGGTCGCACGCGATCTCTCGTCAGACGCGTGCAGCGTGCTGGAAACAGCCGTCCCGCTTTCGGACGGAGACGCATGGATCAAAGGGATGCTGATGCTGCTCAAACGACGGCCAGTGGCTGACCGACCAGACTGCGATGACGAGCTTGTCGACATTCGCCCGGCGAACGCGTCGTCATCGTCGGATGTTTTCGTGGAATAACGCCACGTTTGGCGCGGGTCTCTGACCCCTACGTTCGGCGCGGGTCTCCGACCCCGCCGACTTTCTGACCGAAGGTCTCCGGCGATCTTCCTTCCAGTCTCAAACGTGCCAGGAGGCAACCGGGGAGACCTTCGGTCGGTGCTTCGGCGGGGTCGGAGACCCGCGCCGAACACGCGGTCTCCTGCTATTTGCCGTCCAGTCTCACACGTGCCGGTAGTCAGCCGGGTCGATGCGATGCTGTTTCAACAACCGGTACATTGTCCCGCGCGGGAGATTCGCCTCGTTGGCGGCGGCCTGTACATGTCCGCGATGCCGCTTCAGCAGACTGGTGAAATACTCGCGTTCGAACCGAGCCGTGAATTCTTTCCGCAGCTCGAAAAATCCGCGAGGTTGCTCACCGCCCGTTCGATCGACCGACGCCAGCAACGCCACAGGCAGGTCCTCGGCACCAATGATGTCACGGTCGGACAGTGTGATCGCGCGGCGGATGACATTCTGCAGTTCGCGTACATTGCCCGGCCAATGGTGCCGTCTTAACAAGGCCCACGCTTCCGTTGAAAACGCCGGAACCGGTCGCTCCATTTCACGACTGAATCGTTCGGAAAACGACTCCGCCAACAGCCCCAGATCGTCCCCGCGTTCGCGCAGCGGGGGAAGATCGATGCGCACGACGTTGATCCGGTAGAACAGGTCCTCGCGAAACTGCTGTGCCTGGACCATTCGATCCAGATCGCGGGCGGTGGCCGCGACAACGCGCACGTCGATATCGACTTCGACATTTCCACCCACGCGACGCAGTCGCCGTTCCTGCAGAACTCGTAATAGCTTCGCCTGCAGGACTGCCGGCAGATCGCCGATCTCGTCCAGAAAAAACGTCCCGCCACTGGCGGCTTCCAGCAGTCCCTGTCGTTGCCGGTCTGCACCCGTAAATGCACCGCGCTCGTAACCGAACAGTTCGCTTTCGAGCAGGTTTTCGGGAATGGCCCCGCAGTCGACTGGTACGAAAGAGCCATTGGCACGACGGCTCAGTTCGTGCACGGACCGCGCGATCAGTTCCTTGCCGGTACCAGTTTCACCCAGGATCAGCACGTCGACGTTCGTGTCGGCCACACGCAGCAGCGTGTCGTGGACTTTCTGCATGGCCGGGCTGCGGCCAAGGCATTGTTCGATGGACGGACGTGCTTTCACTGGATTCCAATCTTGCCGTTGTCGTCCCATCGCTTGCCGAAATGCGTCACTCGAAGGCCAGTGTTCTGTCAGGCCTTTAATCAGGGTGGCTGGGGTCGAACGAAGTGAGCCCCCAGACGTGTTTACTGGGGGCTCGCGTGGCTCGACCCCAGCCACCCAACCCTGTATCTGAAGACTGACAGAACACCAGACTCCGGCAAAGGCTCAGGAATCGCGGTCGGCACGTCAAGCTGCCGGTGGCGGTCCACTGCAAGGAACGATAGAACAGAATTCACTGACGCTGTTCATGACATGAGCCGACGCAACACCGCATGGACCAACTCGTTTCAGAGCACGGGACACAGATTACGGCCATCGCAGGCGTGATTGGATGCGCGGTGGGAGCCGTGCTGTCGGTGTGGTCGAAACGAATATGTTCTGCCTTTGCAGTCGATCATCCCGACGAGCGGTCGTCGCCATCAGCACACGGCGGTGCCCTCGGACTGATGATTCTGACCGGCCTGCTGTTCGCAGCCTACTTTCATCTCGTGCTGAACCTGCAGGCTCAACTGCAGATGCACTCGACACCGGAAGTGCAGCCCGACGCGCTGTGGAGATACGGACGTGGGATCGGTCATCTTGTTCTGATCAGTCTGCTTGTCGTGGCCACGGCGACGGACCTGCGCGACTACATCATCCCCGACCAGATCACGTTGCCGGGCATGGCGATCGGGATCCTGCTGGCGTTCATTTCCGGTGACACACAGATCATTCACGTGTGGGTCGATTGGAATGACCCCATGACGGCGCTGCACGGACCGCTCATTCCCACGTGGGTCAAAGAGCATCGTTACTGGCACGGCCTCGCGTGGAGCATGGCCGGCCTCATCACGGGCGGCGGGATCACCTGGCTGATCCGCTGGCTGGGTTCTCTGGTGCTGGGACAGGAAAGTCTCGGTTTCGGCGACGTCACGCTGATCGCGATGATCGGCAGCTTCCTCGGCTGGCAGCCGGTGATCTTCGTAATCGTCCTGGCTCCCCTGTGTGCGATCTTTGCTGGACTGGCCGTGCGCATTACGACGGGGCGCAACTACATTCCGTTCGGTCCGTATCTCAGTCTGGCAGCGGTGATCGTCCTGCTGAGCTGGCGGTCGCTATGGCTGCTGGAAGGCCCCAGCGAGTTTTCAATCCGCAAGCTCTTCGGAGACGCGGTCGGTCTGGGAATTCTGGCAGGCATCTCAGTAGTTTCGCTGATCCTGTTACTCGGATGCGTGCGGCTGTACCGGCTGATCCCTGGCCGACAGCGCGACGGTCACGAGTGCGAGAGATGAGTTGATCATTTCCGACGGCAAATACGTCGTCCCTGGATGAATCACACCATGTCCTCTGATTAGCACGCTAAGGAATGCGTCTGAATCAAGTTCCCGACTTGTGGAACGTGACTTACCCCGAAGGCGTTTCACAACATAGCCTGGGGTCAGCCGCGCAGCGGCGCCACCCCAGGAACACGGATTCGAGCACACCAACCCTGAAGGGGCAGCCCTTTTAACGTGACTTGTTACCAATAAGTTTGGCGGTCGATGCATGGCCCCCGTTGGTGTATTTCCCGCGAGGAGGCCTGGGCTTCTTTGGACCACGAGAATGTTTCTTATAACGCGCCAGACGCATGTGCGATGCAATGTTACGCAGTGTGGCTGCAAACTCACGCGGCGGCATCGTTGCAAAGATGCGCCAGTGCTCCTCCGCGATGGCAACCAGCATGCCATCGGTCGCCTGCTCAATTTCAAGACACAAATAGTAAGGAGAGACTTTCCCGAAGATGGTGCTGCGACCGTGCTCGCGGCCCATCGCCGATTCCAGCATCGAAACGGCGTTGTAAACGACAAACGACAGACACAGGGCCAGCAAAGCTGCCTGCGGATAGCCCAGGCTGGGGATCTCTCCCGTCAGGGTGCGGGCGATGTCGGCGAACACCGTCTCGATCGTCCAGCGCTTGCGGTACAACACCGCCAGTTTCGACGCGGTCGCATCTGTCACCGGGACGTTCGACAGAATGTGCAGCTCCGTCTCACCATCACGCGTCGGTTCGTTCAGGATCACGGTGATGCGACGCACGGGCGGCATGTCGGGATCGTCACTGATCCGTATCTGCTGTTCGTAGACGTCGCCGCTGTCATCACTTCCGATCCGACGCCGCTTCCCAATCAACGTTCCTTTGAGTGTGCCATGCTGGCGAATGATAAAGAATCCCCGCCTGTGATGAATCGACGTCAGAAAGCCGATCGTGCAGAAGTTACGGTCCGCGACCCACAAATCCCGTGGTTCAATAGTAGCAATGACGTCATTGAGCATCCGCCGTTCCTGGGCATGACCGTCATCGGTCAGGTGAACCTGTTCGATCAACCGCACATCCGGGCGATACACCACCAGGGCCTTGCCGGGCAAGGGAGCGTCCCATGTGTGTCGCAGTTCTTCGATGCGATGCTCGGTGGCAGACGGGTGGTTGCCGTCCAGCACACGGGTTGTATAACCGGTGATCCACGCAGGTTCGGTGGCCCGCAGAGCGCGAACAGTGGCCGACGCCTCTTCAAACGAATGTGTGACGAGTGCTTCGGAGATCGGCAGTTCCGTCCGGGCCAGCTTCCGGTACACCGCGGTCACAGAGGCCTCCAGTTTCTCGTCCATCGCCTGATACGCGGCATTCACCGATGGCTGTTTCCGCAGCACGACCTGCCCGAGGAGCTTGACGAGTCCGGACAACGGAAGGACGTACTCGTACTGCTGAGTGGCATTGTCGTGAAAAACTCGGTCAATGCGTTCGGAATCAAGAACGCGTTCCATCGCGGCCCGAGCCATGACTGCGACGGGGCGGGCATCAACAAACGGTTGAAAGATCGAATCGAGCAACATCCTTGTTGCCTCCTGAGTCCATGACACGTAACTGCCACTCCACGCACAGGATATGACAAACTCAAGTCACGTTAAAAGGGCTGCCCTGAAGGGGTTGCACAACCGCAGATCGCCAGAAAGCCGCTGTGGAACCCTTTCAGGGTTCGGTCCCGTTGTGGTCCTCACCTGGGGTGGCGCGGCTACGCCGCTGACCCCAGGCTATGTTGTGAAACGCTTTCAGCGTGAAGGATGAATCGGGAACTGATTTCGGACACGTTCCTCTGAAGTTTGTGTGAGGAACACTGAGTGTGCCCGCATCACGCTCATTAATTAACTGCCCGCACATCACACGTCATACGTCCGACCAGGCTCGGCGATGATCGGGGGCTCGTCGCAGAACTCGTTCAGAGTCGCCGCCTGGGCCTGAGCACCGTCGTCTTCGCCGTGCACGATGAACGCCTGCCCGATGCTTGACGTGGCATGCATCGCCTCGAACCACCAGCGGAAGTCCAATGCATCAGCGTGAGCGGACAGGCCGCTCAGTACTTCGACGTTGGCCCTCATTGCGTACTCGTTGTCGTAGATGCGCAGGAACGGTTGTCGGTCGGCGATCTTTCGCCCCAAAGTGTGTCGGCCTTGAAACCCAATCAGCACGATCGTGTTCTCGACGTGTGGAACGGCGTGTTTCAGGTGATGCAGGACACGACCGCCCTCGCACATCCCACTGGCCGAGATCACAACAAACGCACCCTCCCGGCCGTTCAGTTCGATGCTTTCGTCCTGTCGGCCAATGTAAGTCAGCTCGGGGAAGCCGAACGGGTCCGAGTCCTTTCGCATCAGCTCCTGCACATCCTCATCCATGATGTCCTTGTGGTCGCGATACACTCGCGTCACGCGTCGAGCCAGTGGGCTGTCAACATAGACCGGGACCGACGACAGCTCCCCGCGGTTCGACAACTCATTGAGAAAATACACCAGATGCTGTGTACGCCCGAGACTGAACGCCGGGACGACGACGCGTCCTCCGACAATCGCAGCTTCATCAATAATGCGCTTCAACTCGCCCATCAGATCGTCGGGTGAGGGATGCACTCGGTTGCCGTAGGTCGATTCGGTGATCAGCACATCGCAGCCCTCGACAATCTCCGGGTCGCGCAGCAGAGGCAGACCGCGGCGACCCAGATCGCCGGTGTAGACAATTCGACGAAGCTCACCATGCTCCTCGACTTCCAGTTCCGTAATCGCCGAGCCCAGGATGTGCCCGGAGTCCGAGAACCGGATGCGGACATCATCGGCCAGCTCGTGCCACTGGTGATAACTGAGCGGCTGAAACGATCCGACCAGCCCGGCGACATCCTCGCTCGTATACAGCGGCTCGACCGCTGGCTGGCCGCGATCGAGCCTGCGTGCCAGATACTTCGCATCCTCAGCCTGGATCCGGGCACTGTCGGTCAGCATCAGATCGGCGACGTCGGCAGTGGCCTGAGTACAGAACACATCGCCGCGAAAACCAGACCTGTAGAGTCCGGGCAGGTTGCCGCAATGATCGATGTGTGCATGCGACAGAATGACAGCGTCGAGGTCTCGCGGCCGGCAATGAAACTGTTCGTTCTTCGCACGGGATTCCGCACGGCGTCCCTGAAACAGTCCACAGTCGAGCAGAATGCGGCGGTCCCCGACTTCGATCAGGTGCTGACTCCCCGTGACCTCTCCGGCCGCACCGAAGAATGTGAGCTTCATTACGCATCCCGTCGAAGTGTCGCGAAATTGGACTCGCACATGCGCGGCCTGCCGCGTACACATCTGCACGCTGTTTTCTGAGCAGTCACCACAGTCAAACCAACAATCCGATGATATCGAACAACGCCTCCAGCTCACTCGCCGCAGCCTCGATTTATTTCCTGTGTCTGTTGTCTGCCGCAGCACTGGCACGGGCGCTCTGGCCATACATATCGGCCCGGCAGACGATGCCCGCGCGCTCTCAACGAAGACGTGCGTTCTGGCTGACGATCTGCGTCGCAACGACGGGTGGAGCGCTGCACGCAGTTCCCGGGGTGCAGCATGTCCTGCCGGACTCGTGGATTGGACGGGGCATGTATGAGTTCTTGCTTCCGCAGTACGTCACCGAACCGGGTATTGCCGAGCCGCCGTCACGAGACGCGCGCCTCGAATCGCTGGCTGCCTTGAAGGCTGCGATTCTGGGTCGAATCGAAAGTCGATCGGAAATCCCGGAATCACGCGAGGCGATTGACTGGGTGCCGGACGAATTATGGAGCGTTCCCGGACATCCAGGCGCCGCATACACATATGCCAGACTGCCGGACCGCGAGGGCTTCGTGTTTGAAGTCAGTGAACCCTTCCGCATCGACAGTGAACTGCTGTCTGCCGTGAGCGAGGTGGCCCGGTGAGGCGTCGGCAAAACGATTTTGATGCACAGAGTCTGAAGCGATGGATCCGTGGTGCGATCGCCGTCGCTGTCGCGCTTGTTCTGTGCGTCACGCACTTATGGATGCTTCTCATTCCCGTGATAGTCTTTTTGGTGGTGTACCTGAACTTCGGTTTTCTGTGGACGCTCGGAGACGCCGATAATCCATTCAGTATGTTTCATTCCTGGCCGGCCGGTGTGGCGTTCCTGCTGACCCTGGTCGCCCTGGTCCTGGCTGGCGTGATCCACATGACGCGGAGTCGGCGGGGGACGGAAAGATACACGTGTCGCGCGGCCATAATTGTATGGTTTGCCGCAGCGGTGTTGTCCGGGTTCGGGCTGGTCTATCACGTGTCGGGCCTGTTCTCGCACAGCATTTCGCCACAATACGACTCGTACGCACGGGGCGAATCGAGGAATGAACTCAAGCAAATTGGGATCGCCCTGCACAACTATCACGACGTGCATCACATGCTCCCACCGGGCGGAACGCGTTCCGAATCCGGCGAAGCCCATCACGGTTGGGCCACCATGCTTCTGCCGTACCTGGACCAGCACGCACTGGCTGATGAGATCGATTATCACGTGCCATGGCATCACGCGGCGAATCGAAAAGCCATGCAGACCGTCGTACCAGCATTCGTCCATCGAGGACTGTCCACGTTCCGCCAGGACGCGCGCGGGTTCGGGATGATCCACTATGCCGCAAATCTGCATGTGCTGCGTATGAACACGACCACCCGATTCGCGAACTTCACGGATGGCAAGTCGAACACGATCATGGCCGGACAGCTGGTGTCTGAACTCGTTCCGTGGGGACAGCCTGTGAATGCGCGGGATCCGCTGCTGGGGCTGAACCGCTCGCCGGTGGGATTTGGATCGCCCTTTCGCCACATCAGGTTTGGCCGGGTTTCCGGTGGCTGCGACTTTATGTTTGCCGACGGTCGAGTCAAATGGCTTAACGACGACGTTGACCCGGACGTGCTGCGGGCACTCGCCCGGCCAAGTGACAATGACGCGCCGGACAAAGACTTCTGAGACGGTATCCCGCTGGACCGAATTCACGGCAACCGCGTACCCTTCCGCCGTTCCATCCCGATCCGCTTAGCTGTCGAGCGCATGTCTGCAGCCAGTACAACTCACACAGCCGAAACTCGACCGCTGCCGCTGCGTCGGCGAGCGGACCTGGAGTGTCGTGAGCAGCACATTGGAGGAACTCGGTACTGGCATGTCAAAGACCCGGTTTCACTGCGGTACTTTCAGCTCAGGCCGGAAGAGCATGCCGTTCTGATGATGCTCGACGGAGTCGTTTCTCTGCGTGAGATTCGCCGCCGCTTCGAACAGCGCTTCGCACCGCAGCGACTTTCGCTGTCACAACTGCAATCGTTCATCGCCATGCTGCATGGGAGCGGTCTGATCGTCTCGGACTCGGCGGGGCAGGCGGAGTTTCTGCTGCAGCGACGGCGGTCAACACGTCGACAGCAACTGTTCGGTCGGTTTATGAATCTGCTGGCAATTCGCTTCCGCGGTTATGACCCCCAGCGATTGCTCAACGGGCTGCATCCGCACACACAGTTCCTGTTCGCTCCGTGGTGCGTGACGTTGTGCGTCACATTGATGCTCGGGGCTATACTGCTGGCTGGTCTGCAGTTTGATGTGCTGCAGTCGCGTCTGCCGAGGTTTCACGAGTTCTTCTCGGTCGGCAACCTGATCTGGATGACGCTGATCTTCGCAGTCACCAAAGTTCTGCACGAACTGGGGCACGCGGTCAGTTGCCGCCACTTCGGCGGGGAATGCCATGAGATGGGTGTCATGCTGCTGGCGCTGACCCCGGTGCTGTACTGCAACGTGTCGGACGCATGGATGCTGCCCAATCGTTGGCATCGCATCGTCATCAGTGCCGCCGGCATGTACATCGAATGGCTGCTGGCATCCACATGTCTGTTTCTGTGGTGGTTCTCGCTACCCGGGTTATTCAACGGCCTGTGCCTGAACGTCGTCGTGGTGTGCTCCGTCACGACGCTGCTGTTCAATGGAAATCCTCTACTGCGCTACGACGGCTACTACATTTTTTCGGACCTGGTCGAGATCCCGAATCTACGTCAGCAGGCCGGCGTCTTCGTCAAAAATCTGCTGAGCGTTTTTTTCTTCGACTCGGAAACGGGGAATCCGCGTCTGTTGCCCGAGCGTCGACGGGCACTGCTGGTGACCTGGTACGTCGCCGCACTCATCTATCGCGTTCTGGTCATCTGGGGCATCCTGTGGTTTGTCCATGCCGTGCTGGAGCCGTATGGTCTGCAGGCGCTTGTCGTGTACATGGCGATCACAACGATCGGCGCCATGCTGATCGGCCCGTTCATGCAGGTTCGCGCAAAGCTAAGCAGTCCGTTCTGGAGTCGCACAGTGAACTGGCCCCACTTCCGTTTTCGCCTGTTGCTCGTCGGTGGAGCATTGGCAGCCCTCTTGTTCATCCCGCTGCCGTATTGCGTGAAGGCACCTGCTGTGATCCAGGCCGAAGGCGCTCGCAGCGTTTACGTCAGTCATTTTGGCACACTGACCGAAGCCGTCAGTCCCGGTGCAACCGTCGAGCCGGATTCCGTCGTCGGTCGACTCGCGGACCCTCAGCTTGCGTGGGAAGTGCGACGCCTGAAGAGCCAGGCCGAGTTGTTGACACAGGAACTGGCCAACCTGGAAGACCGACGCCTGAACGACGCAAGTGTCGAAGCCTTGATCCCGACCACTCAACAGCGTCTGGCCGAAAAGAAAAACGAGTTGCGGCAAAAGCAGTCAGACGTCGATCGATTGACACTGCGTGCGCCGATCGCCGGAGTCGTTCTGCCGCCTCCGCTTCGAAGTTCGTCCGATGACACTGGGGACGATGAGCGTCTGCAGCAGTGGTCAGGCACTCCGCTCGACCGGCAGAATCTGGGAGCATCGCTGGATACCGGTACTGTGTTCTGTCAGATCGGACATCCGAACCGGTTCGAAGCGATCGTCGCGGTTGACCAGGACCATGTGGAGTATGTTTCGGCCGGCCATCGCGTCGAATTGCTGATCGACCACCTCGGCGGTCGTCTGGTGGAAGGCACGATCGTGGAAGTGGCAGAGATCGACATCGACGTGGCACCTCGAGAGCTGGTGACACACGACGATTTCCCGACGACTCTCGACAGCAACGGGATTCCGCGACCAGTCAGCACCGCATACCAGGCCCGCGTCCGCCTCGATGAAACTGACGTCCAGCTCATTCTGCGTGGCACCGGCCGCACTCGCATCGAATCGGCTCCCCGCTCACTGGCCGATCGAACGCTCACGTTCCTGCGCCGCACGTTCCGGTTCAAGTCGTAGTCGTAGGCCGGAACAAGCGCAGCGCAGTTCCGGAAGCCAGACGCGGAAATTGCCGGAACAGCGCGGAGCGTGTTCCAGCCTACTGAGTCCCCACTGCCAGGCCCGGATCTGCAAAACGCCGCCGGCCGACTGATTCGTGAGCTAGGTTCAGAGAACTGACTGACGCGCCATACCCGCACGACGTGCGCGATGGCGGATTCTGTCGCTTCTCCGGATGGTGCCGATTCATGAGCCATGATGACTCGCACGTCAGGCGTCTGACACGACGCTACTGGCTGACACTGATCGCGGTTATTGCAACGTTGCCGGTTCTCGCAATTGGAGCGCAGCACAGCATTGACGGTATGTGTATTGCCCCGGAACAGTGGGCTCCTGAATCGAATGCGCAGCGACAGCAGTACGACCAGTTTATGGAGCGGTTCGAAGGGAATGATGTTGCCATCGTCAGTTGGGACGGTTGTACGGTCGATGATCGGCGACTGTTCGATTTCGAGCGTAAACTGACCACTCCGGCCAGACCGGATTGGCAGATTCACTTTGCTCAGGCATTCGATCGAGTCATCACCGGATACTCGGCAGTTCGCCAACTTCAGGCGTCTCCCCTCAATCTGACCCGGGACGACGCAGCGCGGCGGCTGCGGGGCACATTGATCGGACCCGACGGACAGACAAGTTGTGCCGTCGTCGTCCTGACATTCGATGGCAACGCCGATCGGACGCGATCCATCGAGACGATCATCGCGGTCGCAGAAGAAACGACCGGTCTGTCGCGCAACGAACTTCACGTTGCCGGGCCGCCGGTCGACGGTGTCACGATCGATGCCGAGAGCCGACAGGGTGTCAACCTGTTCGGAGCACTGTCCACTCTGGCTTCGGTCGTCCTGTGCTGGTTCTGCATCCGCTCGTGGATGCTCACGGGGACGATTATCCTGGCAGGACTCACTGGACAGGCATTTGTTCTGGCACTGGTCCACTACCTCGGACTTCGCCTGGATGCGATTCTGATCGTCATGCCGTCACTGGTCTTCGTCCTGACGGTTTCGGCTGGCATTCATCTGATTGGCTACTTCACCGGCGACACGCCGACGGACCACAACGAGCACGCTGCTGTGAGAGCGTTGCGACTGGGCTGGAAGCCCTGTCTGCTGGCCGCCCTGACAACAGCTATCGGGCTCAGCTCGCTGGTTCTAAGTGAGATTCGGCCGGTTGCCGCGTTCGGCGGTATCGCGGCAACGGGCCTGATGGTCAGCGTCTCGCTGTTGCTGCTCCTGCTGCCCGGCGCGATGGTCAAGTGGCCACCACGCGCACGTACTGAGTCGCAGCCAGCTGGCGGGCGCTGGGATAAGTTCTCCTCGCGGGTGTGTCGATCGTCTGGGCTGATCAGTCTTGTCGGCGTGGCTGCGGTAGTCACGCTGATAAGTGGACTTTCATCCCTTGCGACGTCGGTTGACGTATTGTCGCTGTTCGCGCCGGAGAGCCGATCGATTCGCGACTACACATGGATCGAAACAAACATCGGCGCAGTGATCCCCGTCGAGGTGGCTGTCGAAATCGGTTCCGAATGCGAATTGAGCTTGCTGGATCGCATGCGACTGATCGATCAGCTGGGAGAAACGGTTGCCTCTGTTGAGGGACTGTCCGGGGTCACATCAGCCGTCACGTTCGCTCCGCCACTGGAGACAGGGACCGATCTGGCGAGCATGTTTCGTGCTCGTGTCCTCGACACGCGGCTGCAGCAGGATCGACAACGTTTCATTGACGAACACTACCTGTACGAAAACGGCGAACGGCAAATCTGGCGAATCAGCGCCCGAGCCTCAGCGCTGGCCGGAGTCCGTTACACGGACATTATGCAGCGGTTGGGAAAGTCCGTTGAGGCTGAACTCAGCGGGAACTCGCTTGCGAGCGACCTTCCCGCGGGCCAGTTGCAAGCTCGCTTCACCGGGATCATGCCATTGATCGAAACTGTGCAGGAAATGATCCTGCAGGACCTGAGCCGCAGTTTTGGAACGGCATTTCTATTGATCACGCTGGTGATGATTGCCGTGGTCCGCAGCCTCCGCATCGCTCTGGTCGCCATGATTCCAAACGTATTTCCCGTCGTCGCCGCGTTCGGTCTGATGGGCTGGCTGGCGATTCCCGTGGATATCGGTTCTCTAATGACAGCCAGCGTGGCACTCGGGATCGCGGTCGACGACACGATCCACTTCCTCGCCAGCTACCGCCGGCTGATTTCTCAGGGCAATGATCCGAAGTCTGCTGTGCGCGGAGCGATTCATCACTGCGGTCGGGCCATGTTACAAACTACCGTCATCTGCGGACTCGGCCTGCTCGTGTTCGCCGCGAGCAGTTTCATCCCAACACATCGATTCGGCCTGATGATGTGCGGCCTGCTGGTCGCCGCACTGGCCGGAGATCTGCTCCTTTTGCCGGCTCTGCTAGTCGTGGTCAGCAAACGGTTCAGCAGACATCCTGAAGCATGTTCGCACGTGCTGCCGTCGGTCCCAACTTCAGTCGAGGTGTAATGTCAGAACTCAGACGCAACGTGGAACACTAATCGGCGCTAATCCTCACTAATCGAATTAGCGGAGATTAGCGTCGATTAGTGTTCCCCTCACTTTGCCATCCACATGATCGCGAGATTCATTCGTTGGCACCAAAATACGTTGAGTGGCTCATCGACCCATCGGCTGCAATCTGAACTTCAACGGCGCCGACCTGTGAAGTGGACAGGACAAGCGATTCCGGTCCATACACGCGTTGAAGTCGGGCGGGATCGAATTCACGTTTTGAGCTTGCAACAACCAGGCGTGGCGCCGCCCATCTGGCCAGTTCGGGAGTGTTGGATTTCGGGTCGCCGTGATGCGGTGACAGCAGCAGATCGACCGATCTGGATTCCATATTAAGCACTTCGGACAGGCCTCGGTCCCTCAGGTCTCCCGTCAGCAGAATGCGCCGGCCCCGATACAGAATCTCCAGGACGATGCTGGCTCCGTTGTCTGTGTAGTTACGCGAGGCGTCCGGGTGCAGGACACGGATCGAGACGTCCGGGCCGAGTGGAATCTGATCGCCCCGAGACACGATATGCAGCGGGATGCCACGCCGCTCGGCGGCATGCACCGCGTCCAGCGTGTCAGGCTCATCTGAATCGATAAAGTGTCGCGACACGTAAAGGCCTGTAGTCGAGATCGAACGCAGCAATGGTTGCACTCCCGCGTAGTGGTCTGAGTCTGCGTGCGAAATTACCAGCGCGTCGAGCGACATCAATCGCTTCTCCCGCAGGACTCCCTCGACAATTCGTGCGGCTGTGTCTCCGCCGAACTGACTGCCGACGTCATACAACAGCGTGTGGCCCGACGGAGTTTCAACGAGCACGGACAGTCCATGCCCGACTGAAAGCACGGTGCATTTGAGACTGGAAGATGTTTCGGCTCTTGTTCCAACTGAGAATCCGAAGACCGTCCATAGTGCAACGCCCACCCAGAACCGATGCGGGCGCCGGTGATGCAGTGTCGCCAGCATTGCAATCGCCACGATCGTGTAAAAAAGTCCCAACCACCACAGCGGCGGACTGGGGACATGCACGTGGCCGAACGGCACGCTCGCGGCGACGTCCACAATTCCCATGAGCAGTCGCAGTGTTACATCAAACAGAAAAACAAACGGGAGACTCAGCGGTTGCCATACAGCACCCACCAGAATTGCCAGGAACCCCGTCCATAGGCCGGCAGCGACCAGCGGGATCAGGAACAACGAATTGACGACGATGCCAATGACCGGGATGACATGCCATGCGTATGCGACAAGGGGCACACCCAGCAGCCAGATCGTGCAGGAGACAATCCACCATTGAAACGGGACTCGCAGCCACTCAAGCAGCAGATTGACCCAGTCCGGTCGCAGTACGGCCTTCGCCCGGTCGCTGTTCGGATCAGCGGCCACGTCTGCTGCCTGTCGAAAACGAACAGTCACGGCACTCAGCCAGAAGATGGACGCAACAGCTAGAAAGGAAAGTTGAGCCCCAGTGTCGAACAGGTCCGTCGGGTTCATCACCAGAATGATCAGCGCCGCAATAGCCAGTCTGTTCGGTGCCAGCGACGCACGCCGAAACCAGCGACTGAGGCTCCATACCACGATCAACACATAGGCCCGTAGCATTGGAGGTCGCAAATCGGCAATCAGCAGGTAGATACCCAGGCAAACGACCAGGCCGACGAAGGTCGCGCGATTCGACAGCCGCAACACGCGTGCCGACCCCAGTAGAAACGCCGCCAGGATCCCAACGTGTAACCCGGAGATGGCCAGAATGTGAATCGTACCGGAGACAATGAAAGCATTCCGAACCTCGGGTGCGATCTGCGATCGAGTGCCAAGCAGCATGGCCAGTCCAATGCTGCGTGTTTGCTCGGACAAGCCTCGCTCAAGCACCATTTCACACCGCGCGCGAGCGTACTGCCGCAACCGCGTCAGCCACGTGGCACCAGGCGTTCGGACTTTGATCAGAGCGGGATTCTCGACAAACAGCATCGCGCGGATGCGATCGCGCCGCATCTGCTGTCCAAAATCAAATCCGCCGGGGTTGCGCACTCGGGGCAACGACCTTATCCAGCCGGTAAGAACAACCTCGTCCCCCGAAAACAGTTCCGTGGCACGTCCTTTGACCGTAACTCGCAGTCGTCCAGTGACCGCTCGCCAGTTCTGTTGCACATCGACAGCGCGACACGTCAGCTCCAATCGTGTGATGTCTTCCCGAGCAAACGACGTCTGTGATGCGACGTCAGCCGGAATGACTTCCGGTCGCGATGAGACTGTGCCCTGCAATCGAACGAGCACTCGATCGCTTTTCGCGAATCGCCCGATGTCGGACTCCGGAATTGTGTGCCACCACTGATGGTGATGGAGTGCTGCGACGGCCGAGCAGAGAAACAGCACACTGGCCGCCGCTTCGCGCGGGCGACGTGTCCGCAGACCAAACCAGACGGCGATCGCCAGGATGGCCACCGCAAACAAAGCAGCCTCGGGGAACGGGAAGTATCGGTCTGCAATGATTCCCAGACAGCAGGCGATCGCTGCAGAAGCTGCCGGAAAACGTCCCATGAATGGCCCACCGTCAACGTTACGGCTTCGTGTCAAGCAGCGACGTTACAAACTGCACCCGCCTTCTGCATCAGTCACTTCCGCAACGACCACCTGAATGTTGTCTCCGTCCACGCGCACTGGATAGCACTCGGTTTTTACTTTCGGGTTGTCGACCCAGGTTCCGTCCTGCACGCTGAATCGCCAGGCATGCCACGGGCACGTGACGGCGTGATCCTCGACGTATCCGGAAGAAAGCGACGCCCCCATGTGTGGACACAAGTCATTGATTGCAAAGTATTCGCCGTCGATCAGAAACACTGCCACGATGCGACCATCTATCGTAAACGCGCGCCCCTCGCCTTCGGGCACCGCACCAACCTTGGCAATTGTCCGGTATTCCGACATAAGTTTCTTGTTCGTCCGTGCTGGTTTTCTCTTTCGAATCACACAAATCCGTACACACCGAATGCTAGAGAATGCACCTCACTCAGGCGAGTGCTCCGATCCTCACGGCATTGGACGTGACTGGCTACGCTCGACACCTGCCAGGCCATATCTAAGCTGTGACAGAGCACGGGCGATTTACCGCTCAAAGCGGGTCACATTCGATTGGCGTCCACCGGTTACCCATCAGGCTGCAGTTTTCCATTGAGAGAATCTCCCGTGCGAAATCACGAAATTGCGATGCTGGCCTACGCACGGCTTGCCCGGCTGTCTCATGGAAAGCAGCAGGCACCCGGACGTGATCGTTTCCTTGTGCTGGCCGGATACGAGGCCTGCCAGGCGGGATGGCTCGAAGTGGCTGCGCGTTGCCGTGAGCTTGTTCTGGGCACCAACTCGCGGCATCTGCTTGGCAAGGCCGAGTCGTTCCCGGAGGCGATTCGCGACCCTTCCAGCCGCCCTTTCTTCACGCGACTGGAAACGTTCTGTCCGTTCGAGCAGGCCGAGCACCTGCTTCGCGAAAACAGTCAATGGCCGGAACCTCAGCCCGCTGAGACCGTCGGCGACCAGGCACTCCGGGAGCTGGATGACCTCGATGGCGCATAGAAACAGGCCGCGTGTTCACGGTCTCACGCTTACCCCGAGACGGAACAAAAAAGCCCACTCGGAACATCGCTCCGAGTGGGCTCTTCAATTCGATGTGGACGGTCGATCTCACGCAAACAGTGCTTCGACGCGCTCCGCCTTGACCAGCTCGCGTGGCTGGTTGAGGTGATTGTAGACAATCGTCTGTGGCTCGATGCCGAACGAGTGATAGATGCCGGCCAGCAGATTGCCAGGATGCACCGGATCACGCAGTGGGGCAGAACCGGTTTGATCAGACTCGCCGTGAACGTAACCACGTTTGAAGCCAGCACCGGCAACGACGCCCGTGTAGCAGTATGGCCAGTGGTCGCGGCCATCATCCTGGTTGTTGTTGCCGGACGTGCTGACGCCTCTTTGTGGACTGCGACCAAATTCACCGATGCAAACCACCAGCGTTTCGTCCAGCAGGCCGCGTTCGTCGAGGTCGGAAATCAGTGCTGACAGGCCGCCGTCAAGCATCGGTCCCGACTGGTTCTTCATGCGTTTGGAGAGTCCTGAATGGACATCCCACGAATGGTTGTCGGAATTCGCCACCTTCGGCCAGATAACTTCGACGACCCGCGTACCGGCTTCCACCAGCCGGCGAGCCAGCAGGCAGCAGTCTCCAAACGTGTTACGGCCATATCGTTCACGTATCGCGGCGGGCTCGGCTTCGACATCGAAGGCCTCACGAGCGCGGCCGGAGACGATCAGACTGAGAGCCCGGTCGTAATACTCGTTAAGCGTGTAGTCCTTCACCGCTTCGTCAACGACCTTCATACGTTTCACGATCTGGTCGCGAAGCTTGGCGCGGCGGTTGAGTCGTTGAGCAAACACGTCCGGGCGAAGCTGAAGATCATCAATCTTGATCTTCGTCATCTTCGTCATGTCGAGGTCGTCCCCGGGCGGGTACAGCGTGTACGGATCGAATGAACGACCAAGGAAGCCGGCCGTTCCACCCTTGCCGACGACATTGCTCTCCTGCAGCGGACGCGGCAGCATGACGAACGGCAGCATCGGAACAGTCGGGGGCCTCAGCCGAATGATATTTGAGCCGAAGTTGGGAAAGTCCTTGGGATCCGGCGGTTCGAGCTGACCGGAGGCGCTGACCTTGTCCGTCGTGTACCCAGTCATCATCTGGTAAATGGCGGCCGTATGATTGAACAGGCCGTTGGGCGTATAGCTCATCGACCGAATCATCGTGAAGCGGTCATTGACCTGAGCGAGCTTCGGCAGCAGTTCGGTGAACTGCACGCCTGGCAGCTTCGTATCAATTGGCTTGAAGACGCTCTTCACATTATCCGGGACGCCGGATTTTGGATCCCAGAGATCCAAATGCGACGGGCCACCCTGCAGATAGCACATGATGATGTGCTTGGCCTTGCCCCAACCGGTTCCCCCTGCGGGCAATTGAGCGGCGTCAGCTTTGAGCTGCAGCATGGAACCCAGCGACAGACCGAGCATTCCCGAGCCACCCACACGCAACATGTCGCGGCGTGAAACTCCGAGATGACTATCACACAGGTCTTTTCCGGGCTCCCCAGTGATCCGCCACATATCAAGCTCCTTCAGGAACAACACGTCTGAAAACAAGGGCCTGTTCGAGTCACTTACGACAACAGCGCACTCAGGTAAGTGAGGATGCCACACCGGTACTGAGGGAACAAGCCATATCGGTCCCAGGTCCGGTCGACTCCTTGCTTACTTGAGTTTTCGGTTGCAGGTCTTACAGCGAACTCGGCGACGGACCACTTTGCCACATTTGGGGCAGCGAGCAGTGCTGCGTCCCTTGTGCAGTTTGGTGCGGGGACGTTGAACCATTGGACTCCCTTTCTCACAGCTATTCATGGGGTTACGACTATCAGAGCCGCGAAATTTACCGGGGGAGGCAGTCCGTCGCAACCTGCTCTCGCCACGTAAAAGCAGCCGCAAAACGCGACTGCGTCGGCCGCGAACAAAAAGAGCCCCTCGGATGCAAGCATCCGAGGGGCTGTGGAATCTAACGCCGTCTGTGTCCACTAGTCTTCTTCGTCGACCGTTCCTCCAGGACCGTGGTCGACGCAGTCTTCGTTGTGCCACAGGGGCAGGCCCGCGTTGTACCTGGCTGCCAGCATCACGACTTTCTCTTCCGAGCCCGGTTTCGCCTCAGTCGGATCGCCTGGTTCAATCCCAAGGTCATCGAAGTTGATTACCGGATACTCGTGCAGCTTCACTTTAAGTGCGGTGTCGAGGTCGGTCGTGCTGACGTCAGCAAGAGAAGTTGGCATTCGGGAGGCTCCAGCTCTACGGAAACGGGTTAACCGTGCCGCGCTCCCTGCGGCATTAGGACGGTCTCTGTCTCCTCACAGAGACGATCTGCCTGGCTTAGAATCTTGAACGATGCACACGAGACGAGTTGTGGCCGAAATGGAAACCGCTACGGGGACGAACCCGCACTGTCAACATGAACGACAATAGGCACTTCAAGCCAATAACGAGTAGATAGAGAAGTGCATGCGGCGGGTGGCAGTCTCTAGTGCTGACGATGGAAGGACGATGACACGTTGGAAGAAAAAGGCAGGCAAGAAGGGGATTCTCAGGATGCTGGATCATGAAGTCAATCAAAAATCAGCATTCCCAACTCAGAAAAAATCAGACGGGCGGACCGAACTCTGATGCGGTCGGCCCAAGTGTGGATTTGTCGCCCCTGCGACGGACAACGCAATGCGGTGAGGCCGCTGGCTATCGTTCACCGCGGTCTGGACGACTGACGTTGTACCGCTTCAGCTTACGATCCAGCGTCGAACGCTCGATGCCCAGAATCTGAGACGCCATCGACTTGTTCCAGTCAGTTCGTTTCAGCGTGGCCAGAATGTGCTCGCGTTCAAGACGCTCTAAAGAAACGTCCCGACCTTCAGAGTTGTCACTGCCAGAAGCTGGACTGCTCTTCGCCGGCGTTGAGCTCAAGGTGATTGGAGTCGCTGTCGTTGTTGTGCGAGTCGAAAACTGGATGTCGCTAACTTCCACCAGCGGACCGCGCGAGAGTATGACCGCTCGTTCGACCGTATTCTGCAGCTCGCGCACGTTGCCAGGCCACTCGTAGTCAGACAGCGCCGACATGGCTTCCTCGGAAAACGCCGTGACTCGACAACTCGCTTTAGCGCGGCATCTCTGCAGGAAATGGTCCGCCAGGATGGGGATGTCCGTCGCGTGATCACGCAGTGCGGCGACTGCGATTTCGACAACGAACAGGCGATAGAACAAATCCTGGCGAAACGTCTTTTCTTCGATGGCCTGCTCAAGGTCACGATTCGTGGCCGCAACGACTCGCGTGTCGACATTGATCTGAGTGCCGCCGCCGACACGCTCGAAGGCATGCCCTTCCAGGACGCGCAGGAACTTTGCCTGTATCGGTAGACTCATTTCGCCGACTTCGTCGAGGAATAGTGTTCCGCGATTCGCCTGCTCGAATTTTCCGATCTTTCGGTTGACGGCGCCCGTGAACGAGCCCTTTTCGTGTCCGAACAACTCGCTTTCCAGCAGAGTTTCGGACAGAGCCGCGCAGTTCAAACACACGAACGGCCCATTACGCCGATCACTGCTGAAGTGAATCGCTCGCGAGACCAGTTCTTTGCCGACGCCGCTTTCTCCGCGAATCAACACCGTGGCATCAGTCTGAGCGATGCGTCCAATCGACTGCTGGAGTTCCTGCATCGACGGACTCGTGCCCACCAGGTCGCTTTCGATTTCCAACTGGTTACGAAGCGTATCGGCCTCATCACGTGCCAGTTCGAGCCCGGCCTGCAGATGTTGACGCTTATGCAGATTGTCCAGAGCGATCGCGAACTGATCTGCCACAGCCAGTGTGAATTCCAGATCGTCGACTTCCAGTGTCCGCCCGCCATGTGTCGTGTAGAGGTGGACAACACCAAAGATTGAATCGGCTGCGCGAATCGGGGCACAAATCACGCTCCGCGCCTGCAACTGCTCCAGACTGGCCGTGTCGGTCAGACGAGCGTCGTCTTTGACATCTCTCGCCAGAATGGCCTCGCTGTCTTCCAGGACGATCTCGGTCAGAGAGGTCGAAACTTTCTCATAACTTTGATCTTCGCTGGCACGAAACGCGACAACGCGAAGGTTGGCGGAATCAGCATCTTTTGTCGCTTCGGGCAGTAACAGCACAGCACCGATATCGACCTGAATCGCCGTGAACAGTCCGGACAGGACAATCTCGGAAAGCGCGGCGGCATCTGCGGCCGAACCCATGTCGAGAGCCAGGCGGTACAGCCGAGCCAGTTCCTGGCTGGTGCGGTCACGTCCGATATCTTCGGGACCACCGTGGTACCGGGTACGCTGCCGACGATGCAGAATCTCGGGACTACTGAGCCCGGCTGCTTTAATGGCCGCGCCGTCGAGCGTTTCAGTGTTTGTGTCGGATTCCAGTTCCTCCGATTCGACCGACGGCTGTGAAATGTCCTGCGTGAAAACGAGAAAGAACTCACCAATCTGAATCTGATCGCCTTCGCTGAGGGGACTGTCGTCATCAACGGTTTCCGCACCGAGCAGAGTTCCATTGCGGCTATCCAGATCACGAACCATCCACTCGCCGCCCGCTTGAAAGACCTCACAATGGTGTCGGCTGCAGATGTCGTCAGGTACGACAACGCGATTTGTCGGAGCGCGGCCGATCGTCGTCACCTGTCCCGGAATCAACCGGAACACGTTTCGCCACTTCATTTCGTCCCGCAGAATCAGATACACAGTCCGTTCGCTTCCCGTAGGTCTGGCTTCTCAAACGCCACGCATCGTTTGAAAGCTGCATAGCATCGCGACAGAAATTCGCCGGAAAATCGGCAACTCTGAGAATACGCCAGTGTGAGACGCACTCGCAAGCAATCTATACAGCCGCATCTATTGAGCCGTCGTTTTCAATTGCCCACCAGACGCAAACTTCCCGCAGCTCACCACCGACGACGCTCATAGAGCATGAGCACGCTGCCGTAAACGACTCAAACCGAAACGCTTCGGCAATTCTCCTGGCGTCGATCGATACAACGGGTACGGTGTACGCTTCGAGGACCCCCGTGTCGCATCGCCAAGCATTGAATCACTGACGCCGGAAACGAACCGCATGCATTTGCTGACTCATCCGCATATTTCACGCAGGACGGCCATTCAGGCTGGTTCGGTCGGGCTCCTCGGCCTGGGTATGAACCATGTGGAGGCCTTGCGGGCGGCCGATTCCGCCTCACAGGTTCAGACTGCCAGCTCAGTAATCTACATCTTCTTGTCTGGAGGACTTGGCCAGCATGACAGCTTCGATATGAAGCCGAACGCTCCCGACAACATCCGAGGAGAGTTCTCACCGATCTCCACGGAAACGCCGGGGCTGCAGATTTGCGAGCACATGCCGATGCTGGCGGCCCGAAGTCGAAACTGGTCGATCGTCCGATCCCTCACGCATCCGTACAACGAGCATTCCCAGGGACATATGGTGATGCTCTCTGGCCGCACACCGATGCCGCCCACATTCAGTGGCAGCCGACCGATGCCGGAAGACTGGCCATCCATCGCGGCAATTGCCGGCGATCAGTTGGCGCCCCGCAACAACCTGCCGCCTGCCATCGCCCTGCCCGAGCGTCTGATTCATCGCAGCGGACGTGTCATCCCCGGCCAGTTCGGCGGTCAACTTGGCCGACGACGCGATCCATGGTTCGTGTCGGCGGCTCCCTTCAACGGTAAGACGTATGGCGCGTTTCCGGAATTCGAATTTCACCACGCGCGTGGCCCGGAGAAAGCCGGGCTCAAGTTTCAGGCACCCAATCTCGCGCTGCCTGAAGGCCTGTCCGGTTCCCGGCTGTCAACGCGATTCCAACTCATGACGAGTATCGAGAAACAACGACGTGATCTCGATCGAACCGCCAACGTCCAGCAGTTTGATCGCTATCGCCAGGGAGCTATCTCACTACTGACGGATCAGCGAGTGCAGGGCGCGTTCGACGTCACCACTGCCGAAGACAGTGTGCTGGATCGCTACGGCCGCAACTCGTTCGGCTGGTCGCTACTGATGGCACGGCGACTGGTGGAAGCGGGCGTCAGTCTGGTGCAGGTCAATCTCGGCAATAACGAGACTTGGGACACGCACGGCAACGCGTTCCCGAATCTGAAGAACTCTCTCCTGCCACCGATGGACCGGTCGGTGTCTGCGCTTCTTGATGACCTGAGCGAGTCCGGTTTGCTCGATTCCACGCTCGTCGTCATGGCCGGCGAGTTTGGTCGCACACCGAAAGTCTTTGGGTTGCCACAGCATTACAAGGCGCCTGGACGGGATCACTGGGGAGCTGTGCAGACGGTCTTCTTCGCCGGCGGCGGAATCGTCGGTGGTCGAGTTGTTGGCTCATCGGACAAAACTGGCGGCTATCCGGCCGCAGATCCGCAAAAGCCAGAGAACATGGCCGCGACGATTTACGAAGCACTCGGCCTGCCGCGAACGGCAGCGTGGAAGGACGAAGTCGACCGCCCGAATCACATTTATTTCGGCGACCCGATTGCCGGGCTGACTTGAGTTGAACAGCCCATTCTCACCACAAGTCGGCACGTGGATCGACGGGATTCAGCACGCCGAATTCCGTAAGCAGTTCTCGCGATCGATCGTCCAGGTCTTTCGGGGCGACAATTTTCACGACAGCAATCAGATCGCCGCGTTGCTTCGTTTTCGGGTCCGTGACGCCCTTGCCACGCAGACGCAGCTTTGTCCCGCTGGATGAGCCCGGCGGCACTGTCATGGTGATGATACCCTCGCTGAGTGTCGGCACATCAACCTGGCCACCCAAAGCAGCCTCTGCGATCGTAATCGGCACGTCGACGAGCAGATTACTTCCCTCACGGCGGAAGTAAGGATGCGGTGCCACCTTGATGCGGGCCAGCAGGTCGCCGTTCGGTCCACCACCGGAACCGGCGCCGCCCTGGCCGCCCAATCGAATCACACTGCCTGAACTGACGCCCGGCGGAATAGTGATAGTCAGCTCTTCCCGACGGCCCTGTGTTGTGACTGTCAGCCCATGCTTGCCGCCTTCGGCTGCCGTGCTGAATGCGATTTCGATCGTGGCCTCTGTGTCGCGACCCCTGCGGGCTCGAGGCTGCCCACCGAACCCGCCACCTCCACGGCCGCCTCCGAGTCCGAAGGCCTCCGCGAACAGACTTCCCATGTCTGCGTCGTTGCCAAACAGCTCACTCAGATCGATCGGACCGGGACCACCGCGTCCGCCAGCATGGCCAAAGCGGTCGTACTTCGCCCGTTTTTCAGCGTCGCCAAGGACTTCGTACGCGGCCTGTACCTGCTTGAACTTCTGAGACGCAGCTTCATTACCCGGATTGCGATCCGGGTGATTCTCGCGAGACAGCTTACGGTGCGCCTTTCGAATTACATCCTGCGACGTGCCGCGCTCGACTCCGAGGACGTTGTAGAGATCTTCCATGGTCGTGATTGTTACGCTGTTGTGGCGATCGGGAATGACGCAGAGACGCTCCAACGGAGAACCTGCCAGCATTGCAGCAGGTTTCGGCGGCGTTCGTCAACTCGCTCGCAAGCCGGCATTTTGGGGCATCGCGCCCCGAATCATCACAACGGAAAGCGACGCTGCCAGGTGGTGAAGACCGGCTTGGAATCGACCATCTCAAGACTGGTTCAGAAGCCCAATGAGTCAATTCTGTCGTAGACGATTACTGCTCGCGCAGTGCGGTTACATTGTGGCTCGGTGTGCCCCAGGCGGGACCTGGTTGAGTACCTCGCCCAGCAGAAAAGCAAGCCGGCCAGCGAAGACGGTCAGCCAGAACAGGTTGAGTAGGTGCGACTTAGGTCCTGCGATTCTCGGATCGACCAACATGTTGTCGCTGGCGTTTCGCAACGAATATCGAATATCGAACAAGGAATTTCGAAGTCCGAAGTGAAGCACTTCATCATTCGAAATTCCTTGTTCGATATTCGATGTTCGTGCCGCCAGGCATTGGCTTCTGAACTTGCCTCAGAAGCCGCACAGCCTCTTCGCAACGCACAGGTGCTACTGCGTCTTCCAGAACGATGGGACGAACAGCACCAGAATTGCGAACAGCTCCAGTCGGCCCATCAGCATCAGCAGGCTCAGCAGGAGCTTCGTCTGCGGCGCAAGCAACGAGAAATTCATCGTCGGGCCGACAGCTCCCAGACCTGGGCCGATGTTGTTCAGCGTCGCGGCGACCGCGGTTGCGCTATCCAGAAGCTGAGATTCATGTCCCGTGTCCTGCCAGGGACGGCCTGGTTCGATGGCCAGCATCAGCAGCCAGCTCGACACGAAGATCAGCAGCATGAAGCTGAAATACACGATCACGTCGTGTCGCAGAGTGTTCTCCAGATTAACACCGGCAATCCGCAGCGGACGAACGACATTCGGGCGAAAGGCGTTCTCCAGTTCGAGCTTCAGAATGCGGGCGAACAACAGAAAACGAACCACTTTGATTCCACCACCGGTCGATCCCGAACACCCGCCCACGAACATCAACCCGACCAGTAGGCCACGGCTGAACCCACTCCATTGATCGAAGTCCTCAGTGCCGAAACCAGTTGTGGTCATGATCGACACGGCGGCAAATGCGGAGTGCCTGAGGATTTCCTCGGAGGACTCATACTGGGCGTTCCGCCAGAGGCTGAAACCCAGAAGCACGGTCGCGGCCGAAATAATCGTCAGGTACAGCCGGAATTCGGGATCCCGCAGCAATGGTCCCAGACGACTCCAGCGGCTGGCCTGCTCCCGCTGCGATCGGTTGCCTGTCAGCAGCAGGAAGTACAGATTGAAATTCGTGCCGGCCAGGATCATGAACACCAGCACGGTCCACTGCACGACTGGCTTTGTGTAGTGACCCAGACTGGCGTTCCACGTGCTGAATCCACCAGTCGCCACCGTCCCGAACGTGTGACACAGTGAGTCGTAAAACGTGAGTCCTTCAAGCCACAGCAGCAGTGCCTGAATGACGCTCAGACCAACATAAATGGCCCACATGACGATCGCCGTTTCCCGCACACGCGGACGTACGGTTTCGGAAATCAGGCCGGGAACCTCACGCCGCATGAGTGCTTTTCCGCCAGCCCCAATCTGACCAAGAACCGCGATGAACAGCACGATGATGCCCATGCCGCCAAGCCAGTGCGTGAAGCTCCGCCAGAACATGATGCACCGCGGCACCAGTTTCCGCGGAGCATTCGCGTCATCTGTACCCACGGGTGGCGCTTCCAGGTGAGTCAGCACGGATGCGCCTGTCGTCGTAAATCCGGAGATCGATTCGAAAATCGCATCCGGTATCGTCATCGGCACGATGACATCTCCGGAATGACGGCTGGCACCGGAAAGCAGAAACGGCAGACTCCCGAGCAATCCGGCCAGCAGCCAGCCGAGCCCGACGATTGCCAGAGCCTCTTTTCGCAGAATGCCGTCGCGTTCACGCCGGCCCACGAAATACAGACCGCCACCGACGGCCAGGCTGATAACGATTGACCCCACGAGCCCTCGGAAGCCATCGTTCTCGAAGGTGTCGGTCTGACCGCACGCGGGGAATGCCCAGGGCAGACTGAACAGCATCGACCCGCCGACAAGCATTCCGAGCAGGCCGAGCATCCGGCACAGCAGCAGCCAGTTCATGGGTTCCTCGGTGCCGTCGCGATTGATCTGTGAAGCGAATGAACTATGAAGCGGGTGATCAACCCCGCGTGCGAGTCTAAAGAGCGGACTGTCGGGACGCAAAGACCTGTTCCGAGTGCCTCGCGTGGGACTCCCCCTGCCCTGCCCCACCTACAGAAACGATCAGATGCGCAAACTGATTCTCAGCGTGACTTCTGCCGCCGTGTTACTTGGCATCGCCCTCGCTGCGGGTGTCCATTCGGACAAGGACTCCGGCACGGAACGATCCGCACGGGGCGTTGTTTTTCACGACGCCAACGGCAACGGCAAGCGTGATGCGGGCGAGAAAGGACTTGCCGGCGTTCGCGTGTCTAACGGTCAGGGAATCGTGCAGACAGACGACAGCGGGGCGTACGAACTGGCCATCGATGACGACACAATCATTTTCGTCATCAAACCACGCAACTGGCGCACACCCTTGAACGAGCACAACCTGCCGCAGTTCTATTACATCCATAAGCCGGCCGGATCACCCGAACTGAAATACGCAGGCGTCGAACCGACCGGACCGCTGCCCGAGTCTGTCGATTTTCCGCTGTCTCCGCAGAAGGAACCGGATCAGTTCAAAGCGATTCTGTTCGGCGACCCGCAGCCTCGTGATCAGAAGGAAATCGACTGGATCGCTCACGACGTCGTTGAGGGGTTAGTGGGGACAGACGCGTCGTTCGGGGTCACCCTTGGCGACATTTTGTTTGACGATCTGTCGCTGTTCGAGTCACAGGCACGATCGATCGCGCTGCTGGGTATCCCCTGGTACAACATCGTGGGCAACCACGACATCAACTACGACGCGGCGAACGACCGCATCAGCAACGCGACTTTCGAGCAGAACTTCGGTCCGGCGTACTACTCGTTTGATTACGGCACCGTGCATTTCCTTGTACTGGACGATGTCGAGTGGGTTGTGGACACGCCCGGAAAACGCGGTCGTTATCGCGGCGGACTCGGCAAGCAGCAGATCGAGTTCATTCGCAACGACCTGGCCGGTATCCCCGACGACCAGCTACTGGTTGTGATGATGCACATTCCGTTGACCGAAGTGGAAGATCGGCAGGATCTGTACCGCCTGATCGAAAAGCGGCCGTTTGCCATGTCGATGTCTGCCCACACGCATCGGCTCGAACATCGCTTTATCACGCGAGACGATGGTTGGCAGGGACCTGAACCGCATCACCACTTTATCAACGTGACTGTCAGTGGAAGCTGGTGGTCCGGTGCCACGGACGAACGCCAGATTCCACATACCACTTGCACCGACGGCACACCGAACGGCTACTCAATCATTTCCTTCGACGGCACAAAATACGCCCTCGACTACCGGCCGGCAGGCCGACCTGAGGATTATCAGTTACAGATCCAAGCCCCCGATGTTGTCTCCACCGCTGCTGAAGAAGAAACAACGATTTTCGTAAACGTGTTTAACGGGTCGTCGCGGTCACGCACGGAGATGCGAGTCGATTCCGGCGACTGGACGACGATGGAACACACAGTCCGTAATGATCCGTATTACGAGCAGACCTATGCGATCGACGCCGCACTCACCAATAAACCGTGGCGCACGATGTCGGCTCCGCGTCCATCGTCCCACCTGTGGATGTCGCCGCTACCGAAGGGACTCAGCACGGGAAGTCATTTGATCCAGGTGCGGTCCACCGACATGTTCGGTCAGATGGTCTCGGGTCGGCGGATCATTCGCGTGTCGGAGTAGCTCGAGGACGCCCACCTGACGGAACTGACTCAGAACGTGCTGAGCCGGCCAGGACCGCGTGCGTCGTCCGATGTCGCGAGCAGAGACGAACGCACGGCGCGCATAGAAAACGGGGAGCCCGTTCTGGACTCCCCGTCATTCAGACAGTGGTTCATTTGGACGATCACGGCAGTGCGTCAACCAGTTCGTTAAAGCTGCGGAAGATCCAGTCGCGATCTGAGCCCGATGTGTCTCCGAAATACCAGTCGCGACCACGGTTACCAATCAGGACATCTCTAACGCCGTCATCATGGACGGTTGTTCCAGCTTCCAACTTGATCCCGTTCAGGCTGCCACTCCCGGCGCGAATGGCGTTGACGCGATTGTTGTAACTGGTTCTTGATGTCCAAGCCGTCAGCAGCGCCGTCAAGGCGGCATCGTCATTGTCGTAGATGGTCGACCCGCCAATCAGAATGTCGTCGCCGTTACTCCCCACGAGCCAATCCTGACCGCCGCCACCAATCTGGATGTCCCGCCCGCTTCCACCATTGAGGTAGTCGAAGTCATCTCCGCCGACCAGGACGTCGTGTCCGTTGTCGCCGTAGATCCAGTTGTTGCCATTACCGCCTCGCAGGATGTCGTTGTGATTGCCGCCGCGGATGTAATCGTTGCCTGCTCCGCCATCGATAACATCGTTTCCGTTGTTACCGTAAATGACGTCATTCCCGTTGCCGCCATTGATCACATCGCTGCGACGTCCGCCCGACACTCGATCGTTGCCGTCGCCGAGTTCAATCGTGGAATCCCGGTAAATGCTGCCGCCCAGGTACACCTGGTCGTTGCCCGCACCGACGTCGACAGAAATGCTCGCCACGTCCGACTTGCTGAAGACGTCGTACGTAAACCCACGCGTCGCGAAGTTGTAAGTAAAGACGCTGATGTTGCGGCCTCGACCGTAGAGTGACACATAATCGTTGTCACCCGTGCCAATGACGGTCAGGACTCCGCCGTCCAGGAAGACGCCAGAGTCTTCCTGATCGTCGTTCCCAATCGTACTACTGGCCGAACCAGTCGCGATCGTCGCCCCCACGGCACTGGACAACGTGACGGTAAACGTCTCGTCAGGCTCAATCGTGTCATCGCCCGCAACAGTGATGTCGATCTGCTGCGTTGTTTCACCGGCGGCAAAAGAAACGGTGCCGCTCGGTAGTGCGCCGCCAAAGTCGGCGGCGTCGGCATCACCCGAGACAGCGAAACTGGCCGATGCCGCACCGCTGGTGTCACCGCTGCGAGTGACGAGGAATCGATACACCGTGCTCTCGCCCGCGTTACCTTCGGCCTGGCTCACATCCAGAGCCGTAATGGAGAGGTTCGAATCGTCGTTAGTGATCGTGCTTGTGGCCGTGCCGGTGACGATCTCACCGTTGTCGGCATTTGATAGACTGATCGTAAAGGCCTCGTCCGCTTCGACAAGAGTATCACCGCTGACGTTGATCGTGATTGTTTCGTCCGTGTCGCCAACCGTGAATGTCACCGTTCCCGACGGCAAGACACCGCCGGTAAAATCTGCGGCATTCGCTCCACTGGCCGACGCCAGCACGTCAAAGTCCACAGTCGTTTCCACGCCGGTGAAGCCGGAACGCGTGACCTGGAACGTGAACGCCGTCGAACCAGAGTCACCTTCCAGGCCGCTGGCCTGATTCGCGACCAAATTAATGTCGATGTTCACGTCGTCGTTGAGAATCGTCCCGTTGGCCGTTGCGGTTGTGATCTCCGCGTTGCCGGATGGATTCGCGAGCGTCACTGTGAACCCCTCGTCGAGTTCCACATCGGAATCGCCGCTCACGTTAATTGTGATCGTTGCAGACGAATCACCGTCAGCGAACGCGACTGTCCCCATCGGCAAAACCCCGCCCGTGAAATCAGTGCCGTTCGCCGTGTTTACGCCACTTCCGGTCACTGCGTAGTCCACCGTCTGCGCCCCAGTCGTGCTCCCGTCGCGAGTCACTGTAAATGTGAATGCGGTGGAGCCGGAGTCGCCTTCACGTTGCGACGCGTTTGTGGCCGCAATGCTCAGGTCCGTATCGTCATTCGTGATCGTTCCACTGGCAGACGCAGACCCGAGTGTGGCTCCGTCCGTCGGGCTGGAAAGCGTGACCGTAAAGTCTTCGTCCCCTTCAACGTCGAGATCACCCGCGACGTCAATCGTGACAGTCTGTGACGTCTGGCCAGCGGTGAAATTCACAGTGCCTGTTGCAAAGACGCCGCCCGCAAAGTCATCCGCCGTCGCCCCGTTTCCGGTCACACTGTAAGAGACTGACCCGGCGCCGGTGGTGTCACCACTGCGAGTGACCGTGAATGTAAACGCCGTTGATCCGGCGTCGCCCTCGGCTTTGGTGGCGTCGTTCGCCGCAATCGAAATCGAGGTATCATCGTTCTCGATCGTTCCACTGGCTGATGCCGTATCGATTGTTACCCCAGTGGAAGGACTGCTGAGCGTGACGGTAAAGCCTTCGTCATTCTCGACGATCACATCTCCAGCGACGTCAATTGTGATCTGTTCCGTTCCGACCCCGGGATCAAACGTGACTGTTCCGGACGGCAGTGATCCCCCGAAATCACCTGCGTCCGCGGCGTTGGTTCCGCTGCCAGCCACGGCCCATGCCACTGTGCCGGTCGTAGCGAGATCACCGGTTCGCGTGACGTCGAATGTAAACGCGGTCGTCCCGGAGTCACCTTCCGCCTGCGTGGCATTCGCTGCGGCGATCGAGACACTGGATGCGGCGGCATCCACAGACACGGAGACGTCCAACTGGTAAAGCTGGATGGCATCCTGTGCGCCAGAGATTCGGATATGGAAGTTGCCGGCGGCCGTTCCCAGATCGAAGCTGCTGATTGTCTCGGTGCCGCCGAGGCCGTTCGCGTTCGCTGTCGCCAGAACGGACCCTGTGCCCGACAGTATCTCGACGGTCAGATCGCTCTGGCTGCCAGCGTTGAACGAAGACTCTGAGCCGCCCTGCCGGCCCTGGGAATACGTTGGCCCGACCGGATCAACCGAAACACTGACCGATGCGTTGGCCACAACGCTGAAGCTGTAGACATCGGTGTCGGAGTTATCATCAATGCTGACGAAACCAGTGTCCGTGGCTGCGACGACCGTGTCTGCCGCATCGGCCCCGATCGTGACGGTTGCACCGTCAGCAATCGAGCCGAGTCCTGTCGCAGTGCCAGTCGTTTCGTTGCCATTTGCGAATTCGAAGACGTCACCGTAATTGCGCTGGACACCAAGGATGTCATCAAGTTGTGGTCCGTCAAAGTTCGAACTCAGAAACGGCTCCATGAGGAACTGTGAGTCATTCGAAATCACGTGACTCAGCCCAAAGCCGTGTCCGGCTTCGTGTGCGACGACGTTTCGAAATCGAATCGAATCATTGCGGATGTCGGAGTAGAAGGAGTCCGCCGTGTCGATCACCATCTCGCCATTGTCGGGGAAGAAGTTGTAGGCCAGCACACCGGAATTGCCGTCGATGTTGTGTCCACCGATGCGGACGTCCCCACGGACCCCATCGATTCCCGGGGCGGCATTGGACGAACCACTAAAATCGGCTCCGTCATCGTTCGGCTCATAGACATAGTTAAGGCTGGACACGGCACTCCAGCGGTCCAGGGAACGCTGGACCTCGTCGAACCACGGCTCGTTCGTGAGATCGTCGTCTCCCGGGCTGTCCTCGCCGTAAATTCCCGCCAGAAACGCGATCAGGTTGCTGGGTGCGTCGGCCTCACCATTGAACCCTGGGATGTTCGTCCCGTCGTCGGCAATGCTCCACGTCAGAGTCGTCGGATCGCCCTGTCCCAGTCCGCCACCGGTATTCGTCGCTGTGGTTCCCCAGCGGTCATCGGCGTTGAACTCGGCAAATCCAGGCTCGCCCGCCTGTGCTTCATTGGCAAGGTGTGCATCGATGACGGACTGCGCTGTTCCGGGAGCAAACAGGACATCGATTGCACCAACGTGTGTTAGAAGTGCTCGGTTTTCGAGTACTTCAGAGGCATTGCTTGCGGCCTGTGAACGGCGTCGGTCTCGGCCCCGCAGCATGCAGGTGAGTAGTGCTCCACTCTGAGATCGTGCGTGTGTGTGTCGAGACGTTGAGCGAGCGGGCCCTGTGAAAGCCATGCGCGGACTCCAGAATTGAGGTGATTGGTCGCGTCATGCGAGAGAGATGTGACGGCAGCCGTCCCTGGCCGCGATGGAACGGTTTGTCAGTTGGCATGTAGCGTGCCGACTTTAGGAATTCTTCACAGAATCACGGTAAACCACGAAATCAGATGTGCAGGCTTCGACAACGTCGCAACTTTGGTGGTGTAATCTGCGCAGTGCTGTTGCGGTACGCCGCACCAGCGCCGCGATTTGCGGCACGGATGCATGACCCGTTGGCTGGAAGTTTGCGAGAAGCAAAAAGGATGGGAACTTTTCTGCAGCCTCTAACTGCGTGGGCGTGCCGATGGTCTCCCTGACGAAAGCCGGCGACGGGGCGTTTAACAACTTACGTGGGCCAGCTCAGTTCGAGCTCTTCCACCCGGCGGCGTCTTCGCCGTCCAGTCTCAGCGTGAGGCACTTGGCACTGCCTCCCGCTTTGACGAATTCCCACAGCGGGGTTTCGAGAGGCTCATAGCCTCGCGATCTCAACGCCTGATGCAGCTTCGGACAGTCCGCATTGGTGACGACGCTTTCTCCCACCACAACGGCGTTCGCTCCGAAGGCCGCAGCCTCGATTTCGTCCAGTTCAATCAGATCGGCAATGCCTGCGCGGAGGACTTCCTGCCCGTAAGAGTCGAACGCTCCGGGAAACCAGATCGCCTTGCCAGCGGACAACGGACAGAAACAGGTATCCAGGTGATAGAACCGGCTGTCGACCAGCTCTAGCGGAATCACCTGCTCGTCGATTTGCTCGGCCACGGACTGCAGTGCCAGCGCCGTGCTGCGAATTCGGTATCCGGAATACAGTGCGTCGCCGCAGAACAGCGCGTCGCCAGCTCCTTCGAAAAACAGGTCGTCGTCCAGTGTCTCGACGGAGAAGCCCAGTTGCGTGAGGCGGTCAGAGAAAAGCGATTCCTCACCCTGCCGCTGCTCGTGCCGGAATCGGGACAGCACGGCTCGGTCCTGGTAGATCAGTGCGGCGTTCGCCGTGAAAACCAGATCGGGCAGCCCCGACACCGCGTCGACCAGCTCGATCGTCACTCCAAGCGATTCGAGAATGATCCGCAGGGCCTCCCATTGCCCGATGGCCACCTGGTGATCGACCTGAACCTCGCAGTTCATCCACGGGTTGATCTCGTACTCAATCCCGAAGAACTCAGGCGGGCACATCAGAATGCGCGGGTTCGTAGTAGCCGCATTTATGCGGCTCGGTCCGGAGTGCGGTGTTGTCAATGGCCTGTATCCAATGGAGCCGCTGTCGGGGTCGACCGCATAAATGCGGTTACTACGAGCCTCGCTTAATCTCCGCAGCCTTGAACGCCGCGGACATGTTTCGATAGCACACCTGAGCGGCCTTAACCGGATCATACCCGGTTTTGCTCCACACCTGACCGCTGACTTCACACGAGATGTCGCCGGTGTATCCGCCCTGATCGAGTGTCCGCAGCAGCGTCTGAAAGTCGATCGTTCCGGCCGCGCCGGGCAGGTCGAATCGCACGCGACCGTTCTCCTGCACAGCATCCTTCACCGCAACATGAGCCGTGTACGGCAAGGCCTGTCGAATCGAATCGAGCAGCGGAATATCTCGAAACGTGTAGTGGCTGTAGTCATAGACCATTCGCAGCCATTTCGATTTTCCAAGTTGTTCGATCAGCCAGACGGCTTCCGATGGTTGCGACATGCCCCCGCCCCGATGCGGTTTGACGCAGGTCACAATGCCGAATGAATCCCCGAGTTCAACCCAGTCCCCGACGCGATCTCGGAACATGGACTTCTTCTCGTCCCACTTGCCCCCGCCCAGGACTGTCTGGACGACGGGCGGTCTTCCATCGTCGGGGGCCAGTTCCGCGGCCATCTGGTAAACGTGCAGGAGTCGGTCGAGTGACTTTTTATGCTCGGTGTCATCAGCCGACGGATAGACATGCTCCATCAATGACGTCAGCTTCAAGTTCCGTTCGGCCAACCGCGAGCGAATGCTCTCTCGTCGCACAGCCGACATCCGCTCCGGTGCAGCGTCCCAGCCTGGCCAGACCGTGATCGTCGAACTGGAGGTCGAGCTTCCAGAGGACATTCACGTTCAGTCGGACGAGCCGCGTGACCCCTTTGTTATTCCGACCATCCTGACCTTCACGCTGCCCGAGGGCGTCACGGTCACGCCGGAGCCGACGCGCTCGCTCAGCGAGATGCTGGTCAAGGGCGACCTCGACGCGGCCTTCTCGGCCCATGCGCCGCAGAGCTTCCTCGACGGCCATCCCAAGGTGAAACAGTTGTTCCCCGATTATCAGGCCGCCGAGCAAGAATATTTCGAGCAGACCGGCATCTTCCCGATCATGCATCTGATCGCCATCCGCAAGGATGTCATCGACGCCAATCCTTGGGTTGCCGGCAACCTCTATACCGCCTTCGAGAAAGCCAAGGCGCGCGCCATCCACCGGG
>Ga0209501_10000484_pt1 | contig 48037 bp, 37 predicted proteins | sample ArcticOcean_MG_C_4_FD_187434 | JGI IMG/M metagenome (GOLD analysis project Ga0209501, IMG submission 187434) | Marine microbial communities from western Arctic Ocean - ArcticOcean_MG_CB4_134 (SPAdes) (version 2) | ecosystem: Environmental > Aquatic > Marine > Oceanic | place: Arctic Ocean...
AGCCAATCTATCTCATCTTTATATATCATCGTTTTCACAAGTTTCTTTTCTTCGTCTGTGTATTTCAAGGTAATTGCTTCGATTTGTAATTTCGCAATCTGTTCGGCATCCATTAATGCTCTGCTTGTCGTAACATTATGAACAGGACCGAACAGTCCCTCAAGTACCAACTTGTGTGTTTGAGTACCATCTAAAGTACCCGTGAATCCAAACTTATATTCACATTCCGTCATTTTTGTCAGAATGGAAGTAAGTGATTTAGCTTTAAAATTATGTGCTTCGTCTCCGATTACAGCACCGAATTGTTTGAACCAATCTTTCTTTAATTTGTATATAGACTGCCACGTTGTTATTATAACTCTTTTATCAGTTAGTTTATCTTTACCTGCATATATCCTATGCGCCAGATCACTGGTGTAGTCACAAGATGAGCCAGTAGTATAGTCCTCGAAATCTTTGTATAACTGTTCAACCAGCGACGTGGTCGGCACTATTATTAGTATCTTTTTATCAATTGTATTGAGATACCAATTTACCAACGCATATATCATCAAGGATTTACCAGATGATGTGGGTGATATCATCAAAGCCCTCTTATGATTTAGACTGTGATGTACCGCAGACATCTGGTAATCGTATGGAGTGATACTTTCATCATCGACAAAAGGATCAAGTCCATTAAAAAAATTTGCTGTCTCCTCGACTGTGGTAGTCGCCATTAAAGGGAGAGTCTGTATTGTTAACTCTCTGCGTTCTGCAAATTCTTCAACATAAGGTAATAATCCGACATACAATTCACCACCAAAAGCATTAAATAGTCTTATTTTACCATCCCACGCTCTTGAGCGATATGCAGGCATAAATGCCGCTCCTGGTACTTTAAACGTGAAGAAGTCGGATAGATCGTGTGCAATATGAGCCTCACATTCTATATTCAGATATACATCATCTTTTTTATGTACAATAATGTCGGTCAAATTACACCTTGGGTAAACTTCATAAAATCTATCGCATTCTTGATGGCAAAACTCCTTCGTTCAAACATCTTGCAAATTTCTTCTAGGTATTTCACCATCTCTTCTTGTAAAGTCGCCTTTGCTTCTGCTTCCACCACGACTGGATCTACACGTACATAGTCTTTTACCTCTCTGTCTTTAAGAACATAATCAAAGGGATCTGGATCTGAACCATTGTAATAGTTCGTCCTACCCAAGGATACCTTATAGAGTTCGTTTCTGAGCTTTTTCAGCTTCAAACGTTCTCTCAAGAGGAGCTTCAAATATTTATTGTGTTTGAGTGGGGTCGCCAAAGATTCTTTGGCAAGGATTGTTTCGTCTATGTAGAGGTCTTTTTCGACCAGAGCTTCTAATTCATCAATTTTCATACATCCATTATATATTAATTCACTTCAAATGTCAAGTGATTTCTCACCTTTTTTTACTTATTTTTAGAGTGGGGTTCCACTCTGATACGACATAAAATCATATTGCATTGTTAAATCGGTGAGCAACGGCTCAGGAGATTCGTTGGTCATCTGGAGTTCCCCTAGAATAGTGGGAAAAAGATTATGGAATGTGAATACTACAGACGAAGCATTTTTGTTGTTTGAGAGTATATGCAGACTGCCATCAAAGGCAGTAGCTTCACCTTCTTGATATCGTTCGGACATAATTGGACCTGCCGCTTTGTACATCAAATCTAGAATTTCCATATAATTGGAATAGTCTTCATCCACGAGGAATGTAACGGTCATCGGCGCTACTTGGGAAGTGTTTGATTGTTTATATCTGTATCCGTGAATTGGATCAGGAATTGTGATCTCATTTACAGAGAAAGTCGGAATATTACACGTAGTACACCAAAATAGTGTTTCTGGTAATGCGTGTAGACTTAGCTTATAGTTCGTAGACTTAGCTAAATTTATTTTTGTTGGAGTTATTCTAGTTTCTTGTGCCATATTAGTATTTATATAACTCCTCTCAATAAACTAAAAAAGCCTCTAACACAATGAAGCGATAGAGGCTGATTCGACTGCGGCCCTAAGGTAGCGAAATTCCTGAAAACGTACACGAATGGCGTAGTCCTTTAACAGAATTAAACGAATTTTAAGGTATTATAAAAAAAGCCCCCAATCAAGGGGGCTTCGCAGTGGTGCTATTAACACCGTTTAATTGTTTTATATCCTTCTATCTGGCTGATAGTGGATACGGTCTTATAATCCCGCAACAGTAAACTTACGGAAATAAGGATTCGCTCCAGCTGTACCAGATGCGAAAGGATTATGAGTCAATCCGTAACGGGTTTTGAATCCGAGACGTGGTTGAAAGTCTTCTTCACCTATCGACTTCATTAATTGTAGCGGAACGTAAGGACAATAGAAAAGTCCGGCGTCATACATATTAGAGCCTTTGTAACCGACTGTAACGCTATCTGCGGCTGCGAACTGGTCAATATAAACTTTATATTTTCCACCAAGTGTGCCTGCAAAAACGTTATTAACGATATCGGGCTGATTTGCTCCTACATCCATATTTGGAACTGCTAATCCGGCTACCATATCAAGGGCGGACGCAACGTCTGCACTACATAGTATCCAGTTACCACGGCCTCGACCGGTTTCCTTAGCAATCAGATTCGCTTCACGATTGATTTGTATCAAAAGTGATTTGTATCTTTCTCCACCCCAGCGAGCGCCTCTATTGTCAAGTGGATCCGTGACATCAAAGGTTCCGGCCGCTGTTGTTCCTGCAGTTGCTCCAGCAGTTGCTTGGGAAAGAATCAATTCGATTACTTCTCGATTAATTTCAGCAAGAATTTCAGCAGACAAAATGTTGCTTAATTCTGACTCAGCATCCAATCCGTGGATTGCTTTAAGGTCTTGTGCGAGTTCCAAAGAATACTTCGCTTTTAACGCACGAGTCTCAGCAGTAACGCTTGATTTCTCGATTGAAAAACTCATTTCTTTGAATGCTCCGCCACCTGATACAAAGCCACCAAGTGCTTCGCCATCGGCAGTAGAATATTGATTTGCCGCAGGAGTTGCACCATCATCACCTGAAAAATCAACATCAGGTTGACCAGCGGGTAATGTTAATGCTTCAGCACCAGTACTAGCTTCGCCAGTATAATGTGATTTCATAGCGAATATGAGACCGGTAGGTCCAGACATAGGCTGAACACCAATTGTATCATACGCCATAAGTTGAGGCATAGTTCTACGTACTAAGGAAATTAGGATTGGATCCCAATTATCTACATTAGCACCAGTAACGTTGGCTTCTTGCAAAGCCTTTTCTTGATTTTCTAAAAGACGAAGTGTAATTGCACGTTTTGTAGCATCTTCGATCTTTGGGAGATCTTCGTGCTCCATAACTGGCTGCCACTTATCTTTAATTTCTTCAGATAAAAACATTTTGTTTTTCTCGTTTATAGTTGATAAATGTGAATTAGGCGCCTAAAACGCTTGGTTCTCTTATTTGTGAAAGTGAAGCCATAACCTTTTTCATTGCATCAGTCATTACCTCTGAGGATCCATTAGCACCCTCTTCTGCAACTACTTCGTCTTTCTCTAACTCTGAAGGAAAATAAGTTTTCTTCAAAGTGTTTAATTTTTCAGTAAAAGTCTCGGCATCATCAAATTCAACACCATCAGCAAGAGATTTCATCTTTGCTTTTTGTGTTTCGGTTAATTCTTCTGTTACTTCTCTGAAAATCTTTTCAGCGGAGGCTTCCGCTAATTTACCTTTTGCATCTACGTTTTTATTCATTTCAGCATCAAGGTTTTCTTTAAGAGATTCAATCTCTTTAGCTTGCTCATCTACTACATTGTACCTTTCGTCAGGAATTTCAATGTAATTATCAGCAAACAATTTTTGCATTCCGCTAACAAAACCCTCTAGGATTTCGTTCTTTTGCTTGTGTTCAATTGCTTCAACATTTTCCTCAATATACTCGGAAACCATATAGTCAAGATAACCATCTAGTTTCTCTGTAATATCGGCAAGTTGATCGGCAGTCTGCTCGGCAAGTTGAGCTTCCATTCTATCTTCGATAGATGCAAGATTCTCCTTGACATTGGCTTTCACCGCAGTTTCAAACACAAGTTTCGTGCGGGATTTAAAATCGTCAGTTAAATCTTGACCGTCAAACAATGCTTTAACATCGTCCTCTACATCAATATTGATTTCGATTTCTTCTTTTTTACTTGATTTGGCAGATTTGGTTTCTTCTACTTCGTCATCCTCATCTTCATCCGCATCATCCCCATCGGCTTCATCGTCATCATCGTCCTCATCTTCATCTTCGACAACATCGACTTCACCAGAACCAGTAACTTTAATTTTCTTCTTCTTTAAAGCCTTGGCTTTTGGATCGGCAGCTTCAGAGATATCAGCTTCAGTAATTTCAGAATCTTCAGCAACCATTTCCAGGTCCCCCTTCTCTAAAAGTTCATCCACCTCTGACACTTTAATAGAAGTATCGGACTCGGCAATTTCGCTTTTCCAAACGTTCTGCTCTTCATCCAAAACCAGCATTTCGCCAATTTTTGTTTTTAACTTCATCAGGGTTCTCCTAATCTTTTTTGATTAATATATAAATTTATAAATGAATCATTTCTGATTATCTATATTTATAAAACTAATTACTTTAACGTAGCAAAATTACTACAACTTACTTACAAAATCTTCAAAAATACTCGCTTCCAAAGATGTTAATCGATCTTTTGAGGCTTTCTTTATGATTTTTTTATATTTCGCAATCTCAACTTCTTGAATCGCACCATTTGCCCAAACCCATTCTTTACCTTCCATAATACCATTTACAAAGGCATCTGGAGCTGACGGGTCAGCGACAATATCTGCGGCCGTAGCAAGATAAAAATCATCTTGTACTTCCTGAATTCCTTTTTTGTTCGCTTTAAGCGAACCCATACCACGAGAGGATACACCAAGTTGGGCTCCCTCTTTGATAAGACTTTTGACAATATTTCCGTGTGGAGTATCAGATACCTTAGCTTTGCCTATATAATTACTTCCTTCTTTCGTTAAAGATGTAATCATATGAGATACCCTTTCCAAATTGATAGTAGGTCCTTCAGGATGTCCCAATTCTCCAAATGCACGTTTCTTGTCTATATATTCTTTTGTATATCGAGCGACTTCCTTATCCATAATTTTACCAGGATAAAATCGTCCATTTTTATTCTTTAAATCTGCTTGTAGAAACACACCTTCAATATAGAGGTCTTTTCCATTTGCTTCTGTAATATACTTAACTGAGTCGTTAATTTCCGATATAAGTCTCATTTTATTTCTTTTTAGTGAATTTGGAATGAACCTTGCCACCATAAACTTTTTGAGCATTCTTAATTTTAGATTTATTTACTTTCTGCCACTTCTTTCTTATCTTGAGTCGTTTGACTTTATTACCACCCTTTTTACGATCAATTTTATCTTTCAGTTTTCCTTGCCGGTTAGAAAATTTCTGTCGGTCTTTATTTTTTTGAGTCGCCCGGCGTTGCATCGTATTTTTGGCTTTGTATTCTTTAAGACATTCCTCTTCTTCGGCTTCCAATTCAGCCCTCTCATAATTGAGTAGTTTGAGCCATTCCGACTCTGCCCATTCAACTATGACTACATCATCAGGCAGAGTCAATGATTCTTCATCAAAATCTGAAAATTTAATCATACTCATTTTGATTTATCTAAAATTCTTCGAGATACGGTTCTGATGTCTTCCTTCTTGTCCTTTTTCTTTTTGTTATCAGTTGGGTTATCATCGTCCGTAAAGGCCTTTGCTTTTTTGTCTCCAAAATTAGCAATGTTTTCGTCCTGCTCTTCTTCTTCTTCGTCATCATCGCCTTTGTCTTTCTTCTTGGCATCAATGGCTTTCTGAAGTGCGGGAGGTAATGTACCTTCTTTTTTTGTCTCGCCTACTGGATCTTTATCCTCATCTTCTTCGTCATCATCGCCTTTGTCTTTCTTCTTGGCATCTATAGCTTTTTGAAGAGCAGGTGGCAATGTACCTTCATCTTGTTCATCATCCTTTTTACCTTTCTTCTTAGCGGCCTTCTTAGCATCATTCTTAGCTTTTCTGGCTGCATTCCGACCATCTTTCTTCTTGTCGTAATTTGAGCCAGGATATATCATCTCTGTCACCTCTTCACCTTCGTGAGTGTGTTCTACATCACCACCTTCGTGAGTATGGACAGTACCATCTTCGTGAGTGTGTTCTTCACCATCAGGATGTCCTTCACAATTTTCTTTGAACATATTTTTAGAGAGACCGTCTCTTATTTCCGTAACTTTTGCATTGATTCTACTGTCTATTTCAGAAGTTAAAACTTCTTTGAAGTTGGTAGGCTTTTTATCTCGTGCGTGTTGCACAAGTTTTCCTAAATTTTCATTTATCATAATAGTTTTTATTTCTTAATATAAGTCAGGTGCTTCGCCGGGGTTGCCATCAGCATCAGTTTTAACTTGTTTATCAGATTTTTCTTTTTCCATTTGTTTATCTAATACATCCATATCTTCTTCGGACTGCATTAGAATATTTTTTCTTACCCATTCGATTGAGTAATAACGTCCAATCATCTCTCCACTTGATATAGTATCAAGCATATCGATTCTTGAGGTCATCATCTCAAGTTTTTTGAGTTCTGAAAAATACCCATCATCTTCAAAGATGAAATTGATATTCTCTTGATAAACGTTCCACTCACCTTTATCAATAATTCCTTTTGCAAGGAGCTGAGTTCTCAATAGAGAATAAAGTAAATCTGAAAAGCGTTTACGTAGCTTTGTTACATATTTAGTAAACTTTATTTCATCTCTTGTTATTTCACCAGTTCTAGATAAACTCCAAGATGAGTCGGTTTCCATTCTACTGGCTGGAACGTGAAGTGACTGATATACTTTCTTCTGAAAATATGCTACATCATCCATATCACCAAGATTTTGTCCTCCTGGTAATGTCTCTACTTCAGTTCCTCGACCACCCTCTTTTCTAGGTAGCCAAAAATCTTCCATCATTGACATTGTATCTTTACCATTAGCTACAGTACCAGTGCTTGCATCATAAACCATCTTATTCTTAAACTTGTTCATAATGTTGCGGAGGTACGCTTCCGCTTTGGATTTTGGTAAGTTACCAACATCAATATAAAACACCCTTCTTTCTGGTGCTCGTGTAATTCTGTAAATAACCATTGAGTCTTCTAACATTCTCAATTGGTTAATCGGTTTCATTGCTTTATGAAGATAGGAAAGAATAACTTCTTTCTCTTTATCATATAGTCCAGAATCAGCCGTAGCGACCGCTTCCATAGCAACTTTTAGGGTTTGAGTAATTCCTTTACTCTCCTTAGTATATATCCAATATTCATCAACCCCGGTAACAACTTCGATTCCATTTTCATCTTTGTCTTTGATAATCTCTTTAATTTTCTTGATATTAGTGGCGTCAATATATCGTAACTCCTTAATACCTTTCTTGATATTATCATTATCAAAAATAATATGAAAGTGAAGTGCTCCATCTTCATACCATCGTCTGAATAGATCAGGTCCAGATCGGTTAAACTCTAATTTCTTAGAGATAACGTCAAATTCTTCTGCTATCATATCTTTGATATTCTTAGGCACATCAACCGTGTCTAGTTTATCAAGATATATTGTAACTGGGTCCTTATAAGGATCCAAAACTATTGCTTCGTTAACTATATCATCAATTGCTGATTCAGCTTCTGGATGTCTGGCAACTTGTCGATATTTAGCAATTAAATCTTGTTGTGTTTTAAATGCGGTGTCGAAATTGATGGAGAAGGCGTTTATTCCCCCTCCGTCAATTACAGTAGAACCATCGTCTAGATTTGGTGCAACAAAGGATTTACTCCCCTTTTCCACCACGTTAGAGCCGATTTTCTTCTCTATCTTATAACCAAATAGTTCCATATCACCAATTGTTGTTATTTAAGTTAGTATTTGAGTATATTTATACGACTCAAATAACAAACAGTATTAATTACCTAATACAGCAACATCAGCGCCATCAATTCCACCATCATCCCAAGATACACTAAAAGTAACTGTGTATTCTTGAACGGCATCAACTGTTTCCCAAGAGAGATCAATTGCTCCAACTTCGCTAGGCCAACCATACACACGTACTGAGTGTGTACTGTTATTACCGCCACGATCAAGTGGTTGAATTGTGATTTCTCTGTGGGCTTCCGCAACATCAATATCAGAACTAAATTTAGTAAATCCTGTGATGTTTTGTTGCCATCCTAAAATGGCTTCACGTACAACGTATCCTTCATCGTTGATAATTGTAGCCGTCCAGTCTGCGAATGTTCTGTCTCCAGGAACCTTCATCTTACGATTCTGATAAGGAACTTCGACTACACCTACAGTAGTAGCAGGTAGAGAAGCCGTCTTAATCATCATCTTGGTATCCATTTGAGCAATAGATACCTCAAACAAGTTAGGACGAGCGTAATCACCTGAATACTGGGTATTAAATTTTGTTATATCCATTTAGTTCTCCTATACTTGTCCAATCACTTCAGCAAAATCAACACCGGTTTTCGTAGCTACGAAATTCAGCGTGATAAAGTTGATTGATTTAGAAGGTTTAATAAACATACTAGCCACAAATTGATTTCCGTCAATGACTTCAGGCGTATTATTGCTTGCATCACATTGAACATAAAAATCATACATTCCTTGTCTAGCTTTAATTCCATTGAGATATGGATTAACCATATTCACGAAATTCTTACGAGTGAATTCGTTGTTGAATTCAAACAAGAAATATTTTGCGGATATTGATATCGCTTTTTCTAGAATAATGAACAATCTTCGTACATTGATTCTATCGAAAGCACTAGGTTTAACCAACAGAGTTCTATCTCCCCAGAGGACTGTGCCTTGACCTGGAAAAGTTACAATTGGATTGATTCCGTTTGGAAGCATATACAATTGATCTCTGTGTGCTAGAGTTGGTTGATAAGCAAGTTTTACAACTCCCTTAATCTGACCACGATTAAGACCACCTGGACTCCACCAAGCATCTCTTACGCTATCTGTATGAGCCATTAGCCCTGCTACATCGCCACTGAATCCGATCCAGCGGTATGTGTCAGAGTAGACATCATAAACGTATTTGTAGTTACCATCAAGTGTACCGTAAGATGAAGCAGAATTAAATGCTACATCGGTTCTCCAAGCAATTACATTGTTAACAGCGTTGGTTGCTCCACCAACATTAACAACTTCTTCTTTTGGAGGTGATACAATAGCGATACAGTCTTTACGACCTTCTGCTATTACTTCAATGATGTACTTAGAAACAACAGCAACCTGAGCAGAGTTCTCGTTAGAGATTCCGCCACCAATTGCTAGGGAAATATTAACTTCGTCCCCGTTTGCTAATGTGTCCCATCCTTGCATATACTCATTAGCACCAACAGTACCTGCATCCACTTGTGGGACCCAAGTATTACCTGCTGTTTCACAATCGCCTTGATCATCGGAACCACCGTCATCACAATGTGCGGCAACTTCAGCCGAAACTGCGATTCCACCACTGAAAGTGTAGGATGTAGCACCCGAATTAGTTACGTTTGCTGTGTTAATCCAAATTAATTTGGACATCTGATTAAGAGTATCCATAGCCCAGATGTTTCCACCGTCGCTATTTTTATCACCTTGTGATAAACCTACAAGATAACTTTCTACTATTTCAGTATCAACTACTACGACTACTGCCATTTCGTTGTTACCGGTATCTGGTTGCACATCGAATGCTCCGGCATATTGCCAGGAACTCCAAGATGCAGAACCATCGTGTGTTTCTACACTAATGCCATTTCCGTATGTACCAGGATATCGGCCGTAAAAGCCTTCTGTCAAAGTACCGGAATCCAACTGTGTTTCAAAATCTTCTTCTCCCGTGATTTGAGTTACGTTACCAGAAGGTGCGGCATTCATCGCACCAGAATCAACGACCCGAACTACTTGAAGACTATTAGTGTACTTCAAGAAAGAGGCAGAAGAAAGAAACGCTGGAAATGTATCGTTGGTTGGTTTTCCAAAGACAGATACAAGGTCGGCTTCTGAGGTGCATAGATAAGGTTCAAATGCAGGTCCCCAAGTAAAACGACCAACTGTACCACCTAAAGAAGTAGCAACCGCGGGAATAGACGTAGACAAATCAATTTCTTTTGTCTGTACGCCTGGGCTTAACTGAAATCCCATCGTTTTTCTCCTATATTAAAATAAGTGTTTAATTATGATTCCCCAATCGTTTTACCGTTATTGAATTATTATGCGATAATTCCGAGGAGGTCTGAAAAAGAACTTCTTCTCCAATCATTATAACTATTTATAATTTTCTTCTTTTCAGTCACAACATTAAGTAGTATAATATTTTATAATACCATATGAATATAACATACAAAAAAGCACATTAACCCATTTTAACTGAGGTTCAGTTTTCAACCATCCACAATAAACCCAAATCATACAATAAGGTAATGGTATAAACATTGTGTATGGATACCAATCCAGAATGACGCATACTACACCAATAATACCCAGTAACAATGCGATATTTTTCAAATGAAATTCTAACATTACAAACTCCTTTTCAATGTTTCTACATATTTTGCGATAGCGTGATCTAAACCATCTGTTTTTGAAATCAAACCATTATCATTATCTGGACCCCAATCCAAATCTTGACTATCTATAAAAAGGCCTGTATGTGCATAAGGCCAAGGAGGAGTAAAAGGGATAGGATCGCTACGGCGAACCACCCTCCAATGAGTGGGTTGTCCACCAGACAAAACTTGATCAGAGACTTTTGGCGATCCGTAAGAGTAAATTTGAACATTTTTTCCTCTTTTGTGAAGCCACATTCCTATTATTTGTGCAACAGCACCGCCTAAACTGTGGCCGGTAACGTGTACTGTCTGTTCAAGAGGGTATGTACGTGTCTGTTCTTGAGTAATTTCCCTGCTTGTCGTCATTGAAGTATCAATAATTTGCATTACAGTTACAGCGGCATCTCTAAATCCTTTGTGCATCCGGATTCCTGTATGAGCATCACTTACTAGCCTCACATCAATATCAGAAAGTACATTTGCCTCATTTGCCGTACCCCTAATAACTATTATTGTTATTCCATTATCTTGTTTCACTTCAAACGCAACTTCATCCTTTTGGTCACCACCACCATCGTAAATAGCTTTGCAATATTCTGCGTGTTCAATAAGAGAGGCTAGAGTGACTGGTAAATTTGACTTATCACCACTACCCAAATCATTATGCGTTTTGTCATCTTTGTTATGCTTTGCACAACTACTAAACAGCAGAATCGTTATTAGTATTATGAATTTCCAGTTCATCTTTCTTTTTCCAAGCAGTGGCACCTAATATAGCCCCAAATGATAAATGAAACATTGCTCCAGCTCCTAGAGTGAGTGGTTCCCATCTAGTAACATTACATTTCACTCCGGGTGGATATCGAACTATATCATTGCAATGTTCTTCCATTTTTAAATTCCATATTAGAGGAGCCACAAAAAAATCTATCAAACATATAAACATATATAACAATGCCGCCCAGTCTCTCCAATGTCTGTTTATTGTTTTATTTATTGACATAAGCTAATTGTAGATTTGCCATACTTCTCCATCTTCTACGACATATTTTTCTGTATCTACTACACCATCTTCGATGAACCCGAATGGAGTCAAGTCTTCTTCTATTTGCTTCATTTCACTATTATATAATTTGTTTCTCAAATCTATATTGTTTAATTCTTTGAATAGTTCTTGGGTAGCAAACCACGAAAACATAACTAAACTCATCACTAGATCATCATTACTACCTGCTTCGGCCGCCCAACTTTTTCCTTTAACAATAAATTGAGACATCTCAGATATTGTCTCTAAATCATTAATTATTAATTTGTTATTCTCTACAAGGTCTTTGAAATTAGAACAACCAACCGCTTTAACTCGCTTAGTCATTTTGATTCCTAATTTTGATTGGACACCAGATTCGTTAATTGTGTGTTCATATTCCAAATCATAATGGAGTATATTACAAACTTCACCACCAGGACCGTTCGATTCAATTAAAACTGTTGCATTATTGTATGCTGTTGCAACTTGATAAATTATGTTTGGGAGAAGAAGAGGAGATATTGTATTCGACCGATATTTGGCTACTTGCTTCCAGGGCATTTCTGTAATGTCAATCACATTAAACGTGGAGTAATCCTGACCACGACCTTCTGCTACATCTACGGCTATAAAATATTGATGTCCTTCGATAGTCTGTTCATAGACATCAAAATTATCCTTCCGTGATAGTGGACTTTTCTGAACAAGTTCGGCAATCTTTGCGGGTTTAATCAGAGTGCCAGCACTACCTAAAAATTCAGTTTCAAATTCCTGTCTAAATTGTTCTTCACTCGTATTTGCAATTGTCTGTCGCTTCCATTCTTCATCTCGTCCTGGTACATCCCACCAATTAACAGAAAATGATGTATAGTCGGAACGTCCTTCAACGGCATTAGTCCACATCTTATAGAAATGATTCATACCATTTGGAGTTGATACAATAATAACTTGTGATGTTTGTCCAGATGATATCGTAGGATATACAGAACTAAAAAATTCTTCTGCTAGATTTTGTGGAACAAATGCAAACTCATCAAGAAAAATCAGATTAAAAGAATATCCACGTATAGCACTTGATGACGTAGAAGAGGCGAGAATTCGGGAACCATTTTCTAAGGACATAGATCCTTTGTTCCATTCAGATACTCCTTGTTGAATGAACATAGGAAGTTTTTCATAAGCAAACTGAAGACGACCTAATAATTCTCTCGCGGTTGCTCCCTTATTCGCTAGAATCGCTATGTTCCTTTGTTCATTAAATAATACATAATGAAGCATAAATGCCAGACTTGTCTGTGATTTACCAGACTGTCTAGGACATTTGACTACACAAAATCGATTATTTGATAATACATTGATTAGATCCTCTTGAAATGGCCAGAGTTCAAATTTAATTAATCCTTCATCTATATTGACAATGGTCATATAGGTCTTAATAAAATAAATCGGATCATCCCTACATTTTATATACTCTTCTATCTCCTCTTTAGTATAGTTTTGAGGAACATTTAAACTTTTTAATAGGGGGTTACCTAGGTAGGAATTTATTGTCATAATATAGGGGCTTAATTAAATTTGTATCTTCTATCTACGTGTCGAACTTTAGATACGCCGTGGTCATAGATATAGGCCTCCTTTATTGGACCGTCTATGTTTTTATCCCAATAGTCTAGAAACTTTCCAATCCTTGGATAGTCTGGAATTTGATCTTCTGTCTGCCATATAAATTCATTTACTATGTGTAAATAATCTGGAATATAATATACTACTTGAACCGATGCAACAGTCCATTTTTTGATTATAATGTGTGCCACATTTCCTCCTGTAGTTTAGTTCCATACCGCTATATACCATAGTAATATGATTATTATGAACAACTCAAGGACCAATAGAGAATGATACCATACCCAACGAGTTTCGTATAAATCATCTCCAGTTTTGTCTCGTCCGAAGACATTGAACATTTTATCTTTTACGACATCTAGCCAACCTTTAATCTTTCCCATTGAATGTTTTTCCCTTTAGCATTTCCTGTAATTCTGCGGTCGAGCCAACATAAAGATTATTGACGTTTGTTTTGGGCGCTTCTCCATCTTTCATAAGTTTTAACTCTTTCTGCATCCTTAACAATTCCATTGTAGTTTCGGATACATTTTTGATGAGACCGCTAGCCACTTCATATGCTCTCGGATGTTCCATTTCTTTCGCAAGTTCAAGAATACCTTCAAGAGCATCATTACCTCTTTCTATAAGATTATATAGGTTTTCTCTAGCATATTGATAATCCACTCCGAGATCGCCACTAATTGGATCTGATTCTATTGTTGATCTAGGCGCAAGTCCACGTTCTCTTCGTGCATTTACAATTCGTTTGTCAGAAAAGTGTACTCCATCGTAATCACTATTTGGAGTTCCAACATCTGGACATTCAAAATCTGCTATAATATCTTCAGCTACCTCTAATTCAGCATCTAATTTATCTTTAACGCTTTTCTTCTCTGTGTTCTTTTTCATAATCTCTTTTTGTTTCAATGGATTCAAAGTAGATGATATTACCCTTTTTATCAAGTCTAATATTTTTAATGCCGAACCGGCTTTTCATATTTTTCTTTTTTCGGTCATCATCTGCCATATGGTCAAGGTCTTTCCAATAATAATTCATTTGTCCCAATTTCTTTTTATCAACTATCTTGTTTGCATAAGAAGACCACGTACCATCTTTTTCTTCAATATATTTTGAGAAACTTATCATTCTACACCAGGTCCTACACTCACCCATCCCTGATCAATTGGTTGGTCTCCTTCGTCTACGACATCAGGAGTCGAATAGGAAACAGCAACCTCTTTGACAATATCTTGTTCTCGTACTGGTGGATAAAGCCAGGCTTTTATTTCAAAGTCTAAATTCCAATTGACTATTCGTTGTTCTGAAAAATCTCCCTCAAATTCATCTGTCATAGTCAATCCTGTCAGTTCGATGGGAATATCTCTTTTTAAATCTAATGCAGGAATTTCTTCGACTACTATGTTGAAGTCAGGTTGAAAATAAGGTAATATCTGCTCAATAATTTGAAGTCCATCATCCATATAATCCACATAAACGTCAAGAGTGAATGAGTAGTTATATGGAATAGGAGTATACATAATAGTTGCTTTATTGGGATTGGCTGCCTGATTGAATTTATACTCGTTCATTTGATTCGGCGACCGAGAATAGTCTGCCACCATACCAGTCATAATAAATCCCATTCGTGGAACTTGTCTGTTCTTTTTGCTGTCTTGAATTAATCTTGCTAGATATTTTTTGCGAGACTCATAAGCTAAAGGAACTCTAATATCTTTAATGAGAGTACCATCTGACTCCTTCCGCTGAACGTGAACATTATTGAAAACTGACCCAAAAGCAGTAATTAATTTTTTAGTTGTTCCGTGATAAAAAGTTGTTCCAAACATAATTTATTCCTATGTACTTCCAAATGGGTTCATCTCTGATAGATCAAGAATATCATCATCCATAGTATCCCAATCAGGAGTTGCTAATTCAGCATTTACTGCCGCTTCTATTTCTGCCTCTACTGCGGTTATCTCTGCATCTGCCACATCAATATCTTCTCCTCCATATTCCCAAGGTTTGAGCGTTAGTGTCCAAATGTGTTGGGGTCCTTCTGGAGCAGGATAGAATGAAGAATCGTTACCGACAAACGTCACTTCAAATAATGCTTCAGCATCCGAGAAATATAATAGATCACCTGCAATAGGAGTATCATCATCCGTTGCTACTGTTTGTTCTGCAAAGTCTTTCTTCGTGAAAGACACTTTCATTTCATCGGTAACTTGTACACCAAATTTACCATAGAAATCTCCGACATCACCATACTCTTGATAATCATCAATGAGAACATTAAATGTCCATACAGTATCAAATTTGCTAGACGGATCTTCTCCAAAAATAGGATCTATCGCCGTACCATATTTGCGAGGAAGATATTTCGCGGTAAATCCAACTACTGCGACAACCTCTTCTACTATATCTTGAACCATTGCAGATTTGGACATATTGTCGAACATACCCACTAGATCACCCCACTATAAAGTTTGCTGGAAGTTCGTAATTAAGTGAAAATTCCTCTTCGAGTTTTTCAATCTCTTCTTTCGCTTCATCCCAAACTTGTTGTCCATTAATCGTTATTCCGCCTGGTAAAGGCATTCCATCAAACTGTTTCATATTTGCACCCCATTGCTGTTTAATTTGTGCAGTGGCGTACTTCTTAATCCATTCATCGTTGAATATATCTAACGCATAAGATGAAGACTCATCTGGTCGAACGGCTTGCCACGCCCGCAGGAGTATAGACGCTCCAATTGTCCAAGTTGCTCCAGCGGCTTCACAATCTACCTTAGTTGTCTCTGCTTCGTCTGAACAGACTGGTCCAATAATTTTGCCCGAATGACTGTATAATCTATTGGTCGCTTTATTAAATGTAAACGTTCTATCTAGATTGAAATAACTATTCACCATTTCAAGGTGTTGCATTGTTATTTCAAAATACGTCATATTGACCTTAGTCATATCAAACATTTCGTCCGCCATTATTCTGTAGCGTACATCACTCATCGCCTCGGAAGAGTATCGTCCGGGTTCGTAAATTCTTGTCACCGCTATGATATCATCATCCAATGTCAAATATCCATTTGTCTCATCTGCTTGTGTGAATTCAACGGTGACAAATTTTTCTTCGGCACCATCAAAATGCCGCTCAACGAATAGTTGGAGAGCATCATCTATCCTGTCATATGCTTGAGTATCATCAACTTGGATCTCAATCTTCGGAGCTCCAAGTTTACGATACGCATAATCTCTCAAGTTATCTACACTTTGTAATTTGGCCATTACATCCTTTTTCTTTAATCTTTTCCTATATTGTCAATTTCTTTATCAAGTTTTTTCACAATTTTTGCCTCTAAATGGGGCAATACTCTGATACCCATATATCCAATTAGAAATGCTATTGCGAGAGCAGTATATACTCCAAATTCAAATTGCTCCATTAAAGCAGGTATCGCAAATTCGGCGGCGATCCATCCGGTTCCTGCCGCGAGTGCTACATTTTTCAGTTCTGATTTCCATCCAGTCCAAGTGTGAACTAATCCATTAGTCACTCCTCCAGCTGTAGATGCAAATACGCAACACCATTTTGCGCCAAATAATGCTAGTAAAGTTTCCATTAGTTTCCTCTTTTATTGTTTATTATTACTCTTATTTATGTGTTTTCAGTCCCTACCTAACTTTCAAAATGATGTATAAATAAATATGGAAGAGACTTCTACTACTATTTATATGATAATGGAGATGATAATGGAAAATGATTGGAAAATACCCTTCAGTCAACGACTAAGGGAAAGATATAACAAACAGTTGGAAGAAGCCTTAACACAATACTCTGTAGTTAAGGTAGCTGATGCCAAAGGAGCACATCACGGAAAAGACTATGAGGAAATGAAACGAGTAATATTAGATTTGTTAACTGGAGAATGATGGACACAACACCGATTAGATTTGAAAATGCAACTTTTACATTACCTATATTATTTGGATCATACGTAAACAATCAAGGTGTAAGTAATATTCAAAAACACGCCCAGACTAAATTTAATTTTAAACTCCCAATAGATTCATTTTATGGTGCTCCGTGGGGAATGATATGGAATGGTGGAAGACCTCTTCATTATCAAGATTCTGGAATTAATAATCATACTATACCATATTATAAAAGTATCGATGCTCATAGGTATATCACTTGTACTAATTATTTGGCTGGAGACTACTTAGATGATCCCACATCAAATCAAGCATTAGAAATGTTACTAGAAGGAGACGGAGTTATTATAACTGATGAGCGACTTCATAAGTACATTAGGAAAACATACCCCAAATTAAAAACTAAATCATCAATAGTTAAAGTAACCAAAGACCAGCCAAATAAAAGGACTGTTGATTATTATAATCAATTATTAGATGCATATGATTATGTTGTGCTTCATCCTGATGATAATAGCAAAACCGATTTTATTAGTCAAATAAAAGATTTAAGCAGAATAGAAGTGTTAATTGATGAGAGATGCACAGCAAATTGTCCGGTAAGAGATTTGCATTATGATCTAAATGCTCACCATAATTTACCTATTGAAGATAGAGACAGCGATATTCTGGATCAAGAAGAAGAATTGTTCTCTAAATTATGTCCTAGAGAAAAATCTATTATGGGAAAAAACGGGAAATGGAAACTTGATATTTTAGTGAATACAAAAGATGAGATAAGTGTTTTATATGATTTAGGTATACGTAAATTTAAGACTAGTGGTAGAGGGGCGCCTATGCTAGAATTATATGCAATTAAACGATTTCTTGATGTTGCTATTAAAGATGAACAAACACGAAATACATTAGAATATTTTTTATAATTATGCCCCTGGATTTCCTTTCTTCTCTAAACTCCAAGAATTAGTCATATCTGCTTTAGTAAATTTTTGATAGCCTTGTGCTATATCTTCAGGCATCGGAATATATTTAATATTAGATTCGTCTGAACTACCATCCTCTTCTATGATATCTGCGGCAATATCATAAAATGATCTTGCTTTTCCTGTTCCCACATTATAAACTCCTGATTGGCGTGATTCCATTGCATTTATTGTCCACTTAACGGCCTCTTCAACGGGAATAAAATCACGCTTGAATTCTTTTGAGCCTTCAAATAATTCTATATATCCATAGTTTTCAAATTGTTCTCTCATCCAACGAAATGGTATGACATTAAAGTATCTCAATCCAATAATTATATTTTTTGTATTTGGTAAATGGAATTTGCGACTATATTTGTCGACCAGAAGTTTGCTAAAAGCATAATAGCTTTCGGGCTTATAATCATCTGATTTATCATTAAATGTTCTTTGAATCGGCTGGCCGGTATGTTGATCACCATATACTGTAGCACTAGAAGCATAGACGAGAGGAATTTTGTGTAAATGACAAAGGTCCATAATATTGCACGTATATTGATAGTTATTTTCCATCATATATTTACCATCAGTACATAAACGAGAACTTTCAGCACCTAGATGATAGATCCGTTCGACCATTTTATTCTCTGCAAGAAAACTAAAAACTTCTATAAATTTACTCTTATCAACGTAATCTTGAAACTTTAATGTATTAATATTATGTATTTTACTAGGGTCCGACAAATCATCAACAAGCAATATATCTTCTCGGCCTAGGGTATTCAATTCTTTAATTAAATGCGAACCAATAAAACCTGCACCTCCAGTTACGATAATTAATTTTTGTATAGATTCAACTTCACTCACAGGAAGAGGAACGTTTTCTTCTTCTTTAGGCAATACCCTTGGGGCTTCTTCAAATTCTGCCGCGAACGGCGCATACGGCGCATCATCTTCCCCGGCATTTACCAGATCTTTTTCAATCGTTTCATCCCGCATTCCACCCGGTGTATATTTTATTTTTTCATCATCTTTCATATATCACTTTCCTTTGTTTGCTACTTCGATAATAAGTTCTCTTTCTGGTATATATAGATATTCGATGTCACTTTCAGCTAATGTTCTAAGAGCATCATCAATTGTTTCCACAAGTGGTTCACCTGCAAGATTGAAAGATGTATTGAATAGTATTGGTACTCCAGTCTCTTTATAAAATTGGTCAATCATTTCATAATAAATAGGATTTTGATGTTTTTTAACAGTTTGAATTCTACAAGTTCCATCTATGTGAATGATTGCTGGAATTTTTTCTGCGACTCCTTCTTTACAATTCATTGCGTACATCATATGAGGAGATTCTTCCATCCCTCTCATATCAAACCAGTCGTGTGCGTGTTCGTGAAGAATTGACCCGGCGAATGGACGGAAATACTCCCTTTTTTTCACGGAGTTTACATAGTCTTTTCCGTCAATTTCACGCGGATCATATAGGATAGAACGATTGCCCAAAGCCCTCGGGCCGTTCTCACACCTATCTTGAAACAAAGTGACTATATTTCCTTTCAAGATAAGTTTCACCGCATCTGGAGAATATTGTTTTTCATATATACCAGTTGCGTTATATTTCTTTGCAATTGCAAAAATTTCTTCTTCAGACTGCATTACACTTGGTCCAAGACACAGGTTCTCTCCAAATGGTCTTACTTTTGTATCTTTTGTGAGTGCATAGTGAGCCAAAAGCGCGGCTCCCATTGCCGTTCCCGCATCATTAGAGACAGGTTCTACATAGAGATTTATATCTTCGTCTTTTAATTGATCAAGATACCAATAATTAGCGACACAATTAAGTCCATATCCACCAGAGATAACAACATTTTTCTTACCACTCATCTTAACTGCTTTGCGTATCAAATCAAGAACCATTTGTTGTGATTCTGTCTGAACAGCATATGCCATATCCCTACGATTCTGATTCAAAGTTACATCTACTTTGCCTTCAGATTCCTCTGGAGTAGAGTTTAATTCTCTCCAACGTCCTTCATTCACCAATGCTCCGTTAGGATATGTTGGAATAATCAAATTTCTATCTGCGGTTTTCCAAGCACTGCCACCGGCGTCTGTGTAAATATCTGGAAAATAATCTGCTGGGCCGCCATATGGAAATAACCCCATCGTCTTACCTGCTTCAATAGGATGAAATCCACAATATTGAGTCACGGCTTCATATGCTTTAACAATTCCGGCACAATCATCAATGATTAATTCGTGAGTTCCTTCCTCGGCCTCTCGTTCTGAAGATTGTTCTTGTATGTGAACACTTTTCCAAGGTCCTCTACCAGCTAGATGTTTATAGAGAGTTTTTAAATTATCTGGATAAGAACAATCAAATATAGTTTCTAATTCCCAAGACATATCATCATCATTCATTGAGTTTTCTCCCATATTCACCCCAATAAATGTTCCAGCACCATCAACAATAACTGCTACAGCTTCTTCAAAGCCTGAACGATAAAAAGCACAAGAGGCGTGCATCTTGTGATGCCATTTGTGCAAATCCAATACTTGACTCGATGAAGGATCATTTCCTTTGGTCGGCTGAGAGTCCTCAATTAAACCTAATTTTTGTGCAAGTCCTGTACATATATCACCGCCCCTAAAATCAATTCGGCTAACATCTGGTTGGGTATGAGCAATAACTAGCAAATCTATTTTGTCCGTATAATCTAGAATTTTAATCAATGACCTATACGGTCCGCCATCATATTTTTGTCGAGTCATTCGCTCCTCTTCTATTGCGAAAACAATCTCTCCATCTTTCAATAAACAAACCCCACTATTATGTCCTCTGGCAATACCAGCAATCCACTGACTCATAATCTATTCCTTATTATTAGTATTAGATGAAATATTCTTACCAAAATCATAATGTGATTTTGGTGATTCCGTTTTAGTCTGTTCCTTACGTTCAGCCCGTTCAGCCGCTCGTCTTTCTTTTCGGCTGCCTTCTTTTGGACTGGTATCCATATTATATTCAATATGCTGATGTGGATGTTGATGATTAGGATCAGTATGATTATGATCAGGATTAGAACAAACATTTTGTTGTTGGGATGGAATGAATTCTCCTTCAAACTTCCCTCCTTTGCCTAAAAATTTTATACAAGAATCAACAACTCTTTGTTCGTGTTCTTCAGTCATCGCCATTACTCCATCATTCTGTCTATCTAACTCATCATCCATAGTCATTCTAATGGGAGAATAATTTCTTCCTAATTCTTCTCCAATATCTATAATATCAAATTTATCATCATCTAGATAAGTAATATTAATTGGTACAGTAGAACCAACAACAACGGTAGCAGTTTTATTCAGGGCTTTTGCCATATGTTGTCCGACAGAATCACATCCTAAGAAATGGTCTGCGGAGTTAATCATTGATGCCCATAATCTTAAATTAGGTTCACTGGGTACTGCTACTGGATGTTCTTTATTTTCTGGAATAGGGAATCGTAATTCGGTCATTACAATTATTGCGTATTTTTCACGGAGCTTATTGATAATATTAACAATATTTACTACTTCAAAAGATCGTGAAGTGCTATCAATTGCATATTCTCCCATTTGTTGGACAGAACGACCAAATGGTTGAATAACAATTACTTTGTCTTTGTTTAAATTGGATTTAATTTCTTGAAGAGCCTGATATCCAGTGATCGTTTCCGACTTATTAAGGGTGATAGTCGGATCTGATAATTCTCTGGGTTCCTCAAGATCATTGATTTCGATATCAAATGCTTGAGCAAGAGAACATTTTTGATTGAAGTATTCATTGATTCTGTATGGCTCTGGAGAAACAACATCCTTATTGCGAATATGCTGTTCAAAGAGGCCTTTGTGCCATACTTCGTATGCGTGTTTCTGAAGGACTGGGTGTCCTCTGTAGAAATCCATACCACCTTCGCAGACTATTATAAAATCTTTATCACCTGATTCTTCTGCGTATTTTTCAAAAGCAGGAATTGAAGATATTACCCTTCCTGCACCACCATTAATAAAGAAAGCCTTAGAACGACCCTTTTTCATATCACCTCACTTGAATTTTAAAAAATAATCTTAATAATTGCAATAATTATAACATAATAATCACTACTTGTCAAGTCTTTTCTTTTACTTATATGACATAAAAAAAGGATCCCTTTGTGTTAAGAGATCCTTTTGTATTAATCGGTATAAATAATCAATTAATCTGCTGAAGCAATACCTGGAGGTAACTGACCTTGCCAGTCTGTTCGTGAACCTTGTGCCGAGATAGGAACAACTCCTTCTCCCGCATCTTCATTTGCCGAATCCGTCACTTCACCACCTTGAATTTCTGAACTTTGATTTACCTCATTTGGTGCCGCCGGAAATGTAATCAAATATGGAGGTGTACCATCTGGATAATCTGCTGGTAAATCTCGTAATTCTTGGCGATAATCAACCCATTGCTTTTTAATGTCTTCAGGCATATCTTCCGCGACTTGATGATCAGTAGCTTCAAGCAAGTCGTTTCTACCTTCTCTGACTGTATCCATATCTGCATCATCAGCCTCAGGCTTCGAGAACTCAGGTGTTTTCCATTTACTTCCATCCCAGCCATCAGTAAATGACATTATGTCAAATACTTCAGATGGATGAGTAGGATCAGCAACGGTAGGATTTAATCTACTTGCTGGACCAACTTCAACTTCAAAGTGAGCAGGCGGATCAAAACCTCCCCATAATATACCACAATGTAATGGATTTTTATCACAGTCAATATCAACATATTCAAAATCAGCCGCTAGAGGTCTACCATCATCTTTTGATTTATCGTAAGCATTTACAACTCTACCATCTGGATATACATCATTAGTCTGAACTACTGCCACAACAATTGCAGGTCCTGTATAAGTCTGCGTGGACGTTTTGCCCAATGCAGTAGTTTGTTCTTGCCACTTATCAGGAATAGCGTAAGTGATCGTTTTAGTAATATTTGCCATAGTTTATTATCCCTTTACTTTAATTATTTCCAATAAGTTACTTTAACAAGTCCACTAGCACCCCAGCCGCCATAACAACAACTAGAGTGTCCATAGGGAGTTCCTCCTCCACCTGATGGAAACAGAGTGTGATTATTACAGCAACCTTTGTATGCTCGACATCCATCCATACCTGGGCCACTCGATGCCGCGTATGGGCCAGTACCAGCTCCAGCCATCGTATGCTTACCAGACCAACACCATCTGTGTTCTACAAGTGTTCCTGATGCGCCTTGTATCTGATGATCCCAAGATCCGCAAGCACAAGCAGGTTGTGAGTAGCAGTTACCGTTTTGAGACATAGTAAAGCAACCGTGGCAGTATCCTGAGCATCTATTCCATCCACCTGTTCCGCCATTTGCACAAAAACCAGATAATCCGTTGCCGGTTGCGTATGAAGGACATCCGCACCAACCACACGCATAGATTCCAGTGCAACAACCGCAACAACTACAAGGAGTTGTTCCGCCTGAACAAAAATCATAAACATCACCTGCGGAAAAGTCTGAACCCAATCCAGGTCCAAAATCTGATGAGTAGAGCGTTTTATCAGCATATGCTCCGGTTCCACCTCCTCGTCCAATCATACAACACGTGCTTGGTCCTCCAGAGCCTCCGCCACCTTGTAGTTCAATCTTAATTACTTTGACTGCTTCAGGAACTGTCCAAGCTAAATGACAGCCACCATTGCCGGCAGAATCGTGTGATGTATGACACATAAATGGTAATTCGCATTGTAAACATATAAATTTACCTCCTGCGGCGGTAATATTTCCAAGTCCATCATTTACGGCTACGTTGATTGTATCCATATTGGAGGCTTGAAAATTGCATATTTCTTGCTGAGACTCGTATAAGTGATTTGCCATTAACTCTAATGCCACACCAGTATTGCGAGCCATCGCATTCATTTTTCCTAGAGTTAGTATATCCATTCTTGATCCTTAATTATTATTGCTTTGTTACTCAATCGTTGTGGTCTAAAATTTTAGTGTCTGGAAAACAAGAAGGAATGAATACATCATCTATATCCTTTAATTCCTCAGGTAAATCACGTAATTTTTGTCGCATTGCTAAGACAGGATCTCGTAAACTATCAGGAGCATCAGTTGCGCCAGCGATGCCATCCGTGTTCATCAAGATTGTATTTCTGTGATGTCTCACCTCGTGCATCTCGGAGGGTCCAAGTATATCAATATTCTTATTTCTATACAACGTCCATTCTCCATCTATATAAGTCGTTTTAGCATCATTGTATAATTCGTCTGGATGCATAGGATAATGCCATTCAAATTCTTCATAACCATCAGGTGTTTTAATTGATCTTTGTTCACGAGGATCTTCTGTAACACCATCTGGATAAATATCAGTAATATGCTTTACATCACCCGTTTCAACATCTCCAACACCTTCCCAACCACCAAAATTGGGATTTGTTGATCCCAAATCTAAATGATTATTATGATAATTAGACATCACTTCGCAAAGAAGAGCATTCGTAGCACAGTCAATTACAACTTCATCGCAATTCAATCTACCCGGTCGCCCATCGTATGCTTCCCATTCTCTTATGGTTGCTTCTACAGTATTATCTACTTTATCAACAAGACAAACAAGTCTGGCTGGTCCATAGTAATGTTCTGTAATTTCTTCCATAGTCGTACCTTCTAAATAATTGTCCGTAGGACAATCATAGGTATAATCTACGTTTACCCATTCTTTCCAAGTTTCCGGATCTGCTTCTCTTCCCATTTTTAATATCCTTTATGAATATGTTACTCTAACTAAACCTGGTTTTCCAGGTGAACCGAGACAATTGCAGAGCCATCCGCCACAACGTGATTTCATCGCATTCATTCCTCCTCCAGCGTGTCTCATAGTTCTGCAGGGAGTTTCGCATCCGCATTGTGCGGCATACCATCCGACGGCCTGCTGTAATGAATTGTTCAATCCTTCTGATGTGCCAGTTGTTATCCATCTACCACCACAATGACAGTTATCTCCGTAATAGGCGGCCATCCCGTGAGCGCCTTGAGACCAATCAACGGAGGTTTCTACAGCACACTGGTTGGGTGAACACATAATATGTCCGTGACATTCGCCATTCTCCAACCAGCAAATATTCATATTACATTGACAAGTACAATATATATTGTATCCGCCTCTTCCGCCAACAGCACAAAAGTTGGTAAGACCTTGACCATTTACATATGTTATACAACCTCGATTGGTGGGACTCTCTCCACAACAAGCTGTCCAACATCGACTTGATCCATTACCACCATCCCCTAAACAAATATTGTAGACTGTACCTTCAGCAAAGCCGTGTTTGTCCTGACAAAGAGTCTTTCGAGAATACATTCCTCCAGAAGAGGCACAAGATCCTATATCGCAATAACAACCCTGACAACAATGACCTGCACCAGCTCCACCGCCGCCCCAGGCTTCAAACTTAATCGTTTTAACTGAGTCTGTTGGAACTGTCCAGGTAGCTGAACATCCACAGAAGCAACAACAGCCTCTAGCACAATCGTTGTAGAATTCTCTTGTTTGTGTTCCTATATTTGGGCCGGCCGCATTAAGAGTGTCTACGGCATCTTGGGCCGTTTGATCGAGTCCGGCAGCCATACCCTCTTGAGTATCACAAGTATCTTTAAGTGCTTGAAAAGTAGAATTGGCTAGATATTCTAACGTGACGTTAACATCCCTCGCCATTGCATTCATTTTTCCTAGTGTTAGTATATCCATTTAGTTGTTCTCCAGTATTTTAATATTCATTTCTATTATTTATATTTATATAAATTTATTCAATTATACTTCCCAAACATCTTTGAGAGTAATAATACCTCTCATATTTTCGAGAGCACCATCGTATCTACTAGAAGTATATAGTAAACTTGCAGGAGTACCCAGTTTCCAAGATTGCAATTTGAATGTCCAGGAATCGTTCAATGTGTGTCCGTTAGGATTCTCAAATTGAATCATTATACCATTTTTAAAGTTAGTATTAGCAGTATTATTATCTGAGTATGGAGATGAGTTTTCATTTCCTTCTGGTCCATATAGTGCTAAATCAACATTAACATTGTTAATTGATGAACCAGTCAGCAACACAGGTCCTGCTACCATTACAACAGGTGATTTGTATCCTGAGCCTGGATTAGTTATTTCAACACCTTCCACATTCCCTGAAACTCCTAGAGTAGCTATACCTTCAGCACCGTATCCAGTAGGATCGGCGTGTGCATCGGCGACTACAACTCTTGTTTCTCCAACTTCATAATCTTGCCAATCATTAACTATAGTTGCTGATCCTATACCATTATTTAGCTCGACTGTACCAGCAAATCCATTACCTACTGAGCTATTTGTAGAGCCAATTAAACCTCCAACATCAGATATTACAATAAAAGGTTCATCATAGTTAGTTCCTCTTGCAGAAAAGGTGACACCTGAAACAACATTATTAAGGTCTGGGGTCATAACAGCACCTGCACCTTCTTCTGCTGGATCATTAATAACGAATTCGATATCGTTATATCCACTTCCACCAGCAATTACATTTATAGTTGTTATTTGACCAATTTCGACATCTGCATACCAGAATTGGGCTGATGCAAGACAATCTACTTCATTCAACCATTGGGGATCTGCACAATATCCAGCAATAAATTCACTACTAATTATTGGTTTTAAGATTGCTCCGTGACCATATGATCGATCAATTTCAGTAGTTCCATCTACATCGTATACTGGAAATCCAGTAGCATCAAATGCTATCATTTTTGTATCTACTGAATAGGCTGCACCTCCAGCTCCTATAGTAACTTCTCCAACGCTACGATCTGTAGCTACAGAAGCATAAGCTCCTTCACCAGGTCCAGATACATCAACTATTTTTACTGAATCGACAACTGCATCATAGCCTTGTCCTGGTCTATCTACAGCAATGTTAATAACATTGCCACTTGCGTTAACAGTAGCTAGTCCTCGTATCCCTCCGCCAGTAGCAGAAATCATATCCACATAGACTGAGGAATCACGTACCCATAGAGTTGCTTTAGTGGTTACGAGATTAGAATCGAAGATTTCATACTTATCTGTTTTTTCAGTATCTTTTGTAATTATATATGTAAATGTTGCATTCTGAGGAATATTTCCTGAATCAAACATTCCACCTTCGTGTGTAACAGTATGTGCTGAAATATCCTGATTTGTAAATGCAACAGAATCTCCTACATTAGCAGAGATAACATTTGGAATAAACGCATTGTTTTGAATATCAACTAAAACTGTTTTGGCAGCCGTATCGGTATATCCAGTTCCCTGTACACCTACTGCGAAACTAGCAATTCCACCATCCGCTAAACTCATAGTAATGGTTCCTGTCGCTGATGGTGTTCCACCAGTAATAGCAACCGTATCTGCGGTAACATAATCTGCTCCGCCATTTGTAATCTCTACTCGGTCAAGTGTATCATCTATTTTAAGAAAAACTGTGCCAGTAGCAAGACCGCCAGTAGAGGTAGTGAATACAGGAGTAATTGTTGGATTGGTTGTGTGGGTTGCGAGGGCTAATGGATGATTATGGGAGCCTGAAGTTCCTGTAAACTCGAAAGAACTATTAAATGCGTTCCACATTACAACTTGGTCGTGAGTGTGTCCAGCATCAACAGTTGTTGAAGTGACAATTCCACCATCCATAATATCATCGACTTCTGTTTGAGTTAATTGAATTGTATGAGTATGTCCGTTACCTCCATCTGCTACATCTACTTCCCAGTATCCAGTATAACCTGCACCAGGATCTGTAACAACAATAGAATCAACCATTCCATTTTTAAGAGTATGAGAAGCCGTAGCTTTTGTTTCCACTGAACCGGCGACATCTACAGCACCTAAATCAAATACTCTTGCTTGAGTATTAACGGAATAACCGGTGCCTGGTGATGTCATAGTGACATCGGAAACACCGTCATCATAGACAGCATTAAGTATAGCACCAGTACCTGTTTTACCATTTGCATCAACTGTATATGCGTAAGAATCAATAAATCCTGTATCATCATTAATAAAAACTTTATAAATCAGTCCGTCAGATAAGGCACTTTCGTAAGATTCTCCAGGCAAACTGTATTCATAAGAACGAGTAAAGTCATCTAAAAGGGCGACATCAGAAGTTACATACTCTTCACAGGTAAGTGGAGTGTCGTGATCTCCACCAGATCCATCTACGTCACTTGCGTGGTCACCTGCAATAATTCCCCATCCAGTTACTGCTGATGAAGCATCGTGACAATAGGATTGATGAGGTTTAAATAACATAGTTTCATAGTCTTGAGCATAGTTATTAGAAATTCCCTCGTTGTAAATTGTAGTGCCATCTAATTCAACTATTTTAACAAAATCTCCATCTTCTATTCCACCCCACAGCAATGCGGATTCTTTTCCTCGTCTTACTGCAAGAGTTGGATTATCAACATCAGGAACAGAAGCATTATTTAAAATAGTTAATTCTTCTGCTGGTTCACCATTTGCTTCGTGTCCACTAATTCTGAATGAAAATATAGCACCGGCCGACTCGTTTCTAAACGCATCATATGCTTTAATTTGTGAGACTGATGGAGTATCTTGAGGACTTAATTCTAGTCTCAAATGTTGAATAAAAGGACGAGGCTCACCAAAAATTTGCATTGACTCTCCAAAAGACAAAACCTCTCCATTTATTGGATTGTAATTAATGTGATGAGTAATGTTAGGACCTTCGTGAGCGAATATGACATCATCGTTAGCATCATACAAATAATCAGAGAACGCTATCTGCCGTGTCATTGTGATATCGGCCATCAGTTCATTTGTCTGATGAACCGTATAACCAGAATCGGATGCGCCTGAAGTATATTGAGATAACGTTACTAAAATATCTGCAAGGGCTTGGGCGATGAGAAGGTCTTGAGATATAACGTGGGCTGTATAATCAGCCTGTAATTGTCCAAGAGTTCCTGTAACATTACCTTCTAGTTGATTGGCGTGATTAGACAGAACGTTGCCGGAATCGTTTGCCCAAGGAACAAAGATTGTATTTACGAAACCTTGAACCTCATCGTTCATATAGGTTTCTACTGCCGCCATTGCCGTATTAGTACGAACAACAACTTCGTTTTTGAAAGTGTTTTGTTGATTTTCTAATGGAGCAGAAACATTATCATTCAACCACCCTTTCATTGATGCCGCCATAGCGTTCAATTTGCTAGGGATCATCACCGCTGGTGTATTGGTATATATCTCTACTTCTTCGGTAAAGGCCGTGACATCGATACTATCGAAAGTAATATCTGGTATGTCGTTAAACGGGTCGACCGCGGTATTAATGCTTGATAATGTTACTGACATTTTATTTTATCTCCAAAATTTATCTATTCTTGATATATTTATAATACTATTTATATAAACATCATTGTTTTTTAATCTATGGACCCATATGAAATGCGCCAATCAGCGTATCCGAAGAACCATCTAAATTAGTTACTGTTATATCGTAATCACCGTTTGGTGGATAAAGTCCAGTAATTGAATCTACGGCACCGTTATGAATCTCGATTCCGTATTGAGAAGTGTTTCCTGGATTAACGGCTGGTGTCCATATCGTACCCGCACCAAGTGTATCCACTAATGTCACTACGGTAGTGTGATCTACTCCATCGTTTTCAAATCCAGCTCCGAAGATGAGCCATTCAGATGAGGCTTGGACAACTGTAACTTCACGAACATAAATGTGTTCTGGTAAGTAATATCCCCATATTCTGATTCCGTGCCCTGCTTCATATTTACTTGTATCCCAAGAGGAATAGTAAGCACCAGATCCTAATGCTGGAATAGTAGCTCCGGGGACTGCACTTGCTTTTTCTGTGAATGTATCTCCGTTCGGATTTGTCACCGTTACATCATAATACATTACACCGAACTTATCTCCTCCGATAGATGCATCGTGACCGGCTGGAATATCAGAGACAAGCACGACACAATGTAACTCTGTAGAACTTTCAAATACGTTTATTGTATCGTAGGCGCTGGCGGTGTTGATGACGGTGTTATCTCCTCCTGCCAAGTAATTTTGTGGATGATCTGCTTGGGAAGATTTTTGTACTGTAACAACACAGCCATCGACAAACCCAATTCCACTTATTTTGAAAGTCGCTACACCGGCGAATTGCTCACCTGTTTCCCAATCAGCTTCGGTGTTGTGTCCAGCGTACTTCGCTTTTCCGAGGTCTGACACTCTCGGAGAAGGTTGATACACCGAGATGATTCTCATAGAATCTGTTACAACAAATGGGTCGGTGTATACAGAATAATCACCATCTACATTTTCAATCTTAAACTCTTGTGGTCCTAGAGGAGTTAAAGCGTTAACTTCATAACTAACTTTAGTAGGTAATAGAATTGCGTTTGAATCTTGCACAGTTCCACCAATTGTTACTGTCCAATCAAGATCAATACCTTCACCAATTAGTTCACCAATTGTGCCTACAATAGCATCTACATCTGACATATCCCAAGCTCCTCTTTGAGCATTACAAGTTGTTTGACTTGTAAAAGCAGGGACCAATCCACCAAAACCATCTTGACAATGAGCATCTACTGTATCATTCCATACTGCTCTTGGTGCCAGACAAGTTCCTTCTGTTGTGAATCCAACATTAGAACAAGAACCTGGGGACCAAGTATAACCAGAAGCAGTCCAGGTATTTCCTGCACTTGTCCAAGTTTCACCATTGGCTAAACAGCCAGTTTCATCATTGTTATACATCACATCAGTACAAGTTCCTGCACTGAGACAACCTCCTGAATCATTGTCAAATCCAGAATCAGAACAAGTACCTGAACCTTCACAAGTTGGTTGATCTTGAAAACCGCCGCCAGAACAAGTTCCTGTTGTCCAAGTTCCGTTAGGTTCTATACAATTTATTTCAGTAACATAAGTTCCGTCAGTACAAAATTCAAATACTTCTGCATACCACACTCCGTTAGGTTCTTGACAAGTTGCCGCTGTCGAATAGGCAGATAGAGCATCTCCTGTAATGTAATCATAACAAGTTGGACTGATTGCCGTTACTGTTCTATCTCCAGTTTCAACTGAAATAGTACCAATTGCAATAGGCGGATTCAAGATATCGGTTTGTCGTTTATTAATATCATAATAATCTTCAATTATAGATTCACCATACGATTCTATTGTACGCATTCCGGCGACAGGCATTCCAAAATAATCTATATTTTCTTTATCTAGATGACCTGTTTTCCATCTCTCTTCTCCACCGATTGGAACTCCGAACACATTCATTGAACGTGCGAGAAGCAAATATTCATCGGATGAAAGATTTGGAATAGTCACGACTGAAATATTATCCCAATATGTAAATCCGTTACCAGTAGTAGAAAGTGTTAAGAATGCAACTCCAGTTACTGGAGCAGTAAAAACAAACTCTTTATTTCCAGTTGTATCATTCTCAACAATAACCATACTTCCATATTGATCTGTATCAGGCGCTGGGCCTATCTTAATTACAGAATCAGTAGGTCTATCAACATTGAAAGCTACTCTATAATTCATATCAGCGAGCATTTCAAAACTGATATGGGCAATTCCTCTTACACCAGTGCCAGTTCCGGCAGTATAAATTTGTTCAGATAATTGATCAACATAAGCGGCGGCACCCTGCTGAGGTGCAAATGTCCAATTCTCTTCGATTTCTCGTACAGAAACATCATCGATGCTTCCTTCCCATCCAATGTGAGAGAAGTATGGACTGTAAGTTTCTTGATGATTATTATCCACATCTGCAACGAAGTGGATAAGAGAATCGTGTGATCCCGCTCTTACGTGATGTTTGATTTCACCTTGATGCACAAGTCCAGTAGAATCGTGATCAAGCGTTGGAATTTCTTCTTCAAATAATTTAACGTGGTGTATAGAACCAGTTCCATTCATCCTAAGAACTACATCGGCAGTCGCTTCACCAATCATATTCAAATGATGAATTCCACTTTCTGTGACTGTGCCTTGAACAACTCCATCTAAAACAACTTCTATAGTTGGATTATTTGTAGTTGTTCCTGTCAAGAGTAAATCTTCGTGTCCTTCTGGAATAGTTTGACTGACTAAAATCCAACTCTCCGGCACTGCGGTATCGTCCCATCCAACAGTAAATTCGTGGGTATATGTTTCAGAGTGATAAGCATCAGATTGCGGAAATGCTCGTGTGCGAGAGACATCTTCCATTAACCAATCAGCATCTGCCTGATTCATTTGGAAAGTATGCAAGTGAGAACCAGCAGGTCCTGGTCCAACTTGAAAACTTAAAATGTTATGTGTATCTAAGGTAGCGTCAATCGTTGCTTCGTAATGATTATTCTTAATAAGAGAACTTGAAAGCGTATATGTTGCAGTACCATTTACCGAAGAACTAAAATCTAGGTTTTCAGAAACAATCTGAATATCAACTCCACTCATAGTCCAGTTAATTGCCACCGGATCAGTAATATCAAAGTTCCAGTTATCAATAAGAATATTAGGATTATGACCAAGGCTGACTCTTAATCGTCCAGTCATACCATTATCATTGGGGTCGAGGTCTGATAAGTTGTATTTAACCTCATATAATTTCCCTGCATCGAAAGCAACAGTTTGACTAAGTTCTGTAGCTGAAGCAATAGAACCATCAATAGATGCTTTACCTCCAACAGTTGCACCCCATCCTTCTCCCACATACCAAGCATTCTGACCAGTGACACGTTCTCTGATTGAAGCATTATCAATCTTACCCATACCGGTACTGGTTAGTCTTAATAATGTAGGATTAACAGGTGCTATAAATGTTTCAGAGTAATGTCCAACTACAGTATTAGAAGTACCATCAACAATTGTGTCACCTATAACAGACGCCTTGATTGTTCCGTTCGGTGCTCCAAATTCATCTTTGAAATCTTCAACAATATCATATTGAATTTCATAAGTAATTCCCTCTAGAACATCTCCCGTAATAATTTGTTCAATATATCCTGCATCTGTATTTTGGGTATATGCTGTACCACCCGCTACTTGCCAGGAGCCTGTTTCTGTCCAAACAACTTCTTTGAAAGTTACATTATCTAGGGCAATATTTGACCTTTGTCCAATATCTACACTCATATAGACTACAGCAGTTCCAGAATAATTATTTGTTACAAGAAACTGTTCTGAATGCATACCTTCAATCATTATCAACGGATCAATATATTGTACAGTACCAAGTTCAATATTCATTGCTTGAATATATGGAGTATATCCAGGCCCGGTTGCTGTCGCTAGATTACCAAGTCCAAGAAGGTCTGCTTGTGTTCCCGTTACTGGGAATGCGTATTCTGGCTCTGGTTGTACTTGAAAGAAAGTAGGTCCTGTTCCGTTATCTACAAGAATCTTATCTAGAACGTGTAGCGGAGTATACATATTATCTTGACCGTGATGATAAAAAACGTGAATATCTTCACCCGCAGCCGTTACTGGTAGATCGTGAATCTGAAATGTTCCCATCATCGAGGCGTGCCACGCACATTGATAATACAATGTATCTGGTGCTACTGAAGGAACAGTAAATTCACAAATTTCATATTTAAGAGCCCCGGTACCATCTGCACCAAATGCTGATGATCCTGCATATGTTTGATCTCCAGGTCCTTCTTCAGCCCTTGTTCCTGTAACACCTAATAGATACTCACCAAAATAACCACCAGGCGTAAAGTGAGAACCATCATCTGTAGTCACGTAGAACGGATGTCCCGCGGCATTAACTCTGAATCGATATGTACCACCACGATATAGATTGATTGTACGATTAGTACCTTCAATCATTCCTTCTTTGTCAAATTTGTATAATCCTTCAAGTGCTTCAACAGCATAATATCCGTTGACTGCCCCGGGCGCAACAAATGGTCCTAATCCAGAATTTCCGTCTGATCCTGTCAGACCAAAATCTTCTGGAATTTTCCAAGTAAATTCTTTTGAGAAGTTACCAATCCATTGTGATCCTCTCCATTGAGGTAATCCAACATCTGCAAAAAGAGGATTCAATAGTTCACAAGCGGCATAATCATCAACACCATTGTAGTACCAACCATCTATATCTAATGCTTCGCACCAGCCACCTAATCCCATACAAGTAGGGAAATCTTGATCTGATACCCAAGTCCCCGGATCTTCTTCTGTGCTTCCAAAGTCGTTGTGATCTCCTACACTAATTGTAAGACCGTGACTTGCATTTTTAGAGATACAATGAAAACCTTCATCTGGATCACCCAAACCCCTTACCATTCCTGCTTGAACTAGGTTATCCCAACCTGCTCCACGTATTCCTTTAATACCAGCGGCGTGTAAATACATTGACATAGGTTCACCCGTAAACGGATCAATCATCGTATCATAACCCGCGTGATGCCAAGCATTGTTTAAAAATTCGTAAGTACCACCTCTGAATAAATCGAAACCACCGACAATTCCATCGTTGCCTCCAAAACTCTCGGCTACTGCTTCATCTCTTTGATAAGGAAAATAAGTTATAGCACTCCGATCATACCAAGTCCATAACCAAGGAGTATCTTGTGCGCCTTCTGTAGTTGTAGTATTTGGATCCTGAAATGTGAGTGATGTTTGAGTATCTACTACAATAGGTAAATGGTCAGTTGGACCATACCCATCTCCAAGAGCAACAACTGTATGATCACGCATTTCTCCAGGTAATTCTGTAGGAGTATATGGTAATGGACCTGATGGTAACTGAACAATATCACCAACACTTAATCCGTGATTAGCTGATTCAACAGTACGTGGTCGTGACCAAAGCATTTCTACACCAGAAACAAAGGCATCACCAAAGTGATTTGTTATATCTCTTTCGACTTCAAATCTATAAGATGCCATATCCACAACAACTGTATATTCTTCAATAAGATTGAATACAGTAGGTGTAGTACCAGTAGCATCTGTTAAAGGATAAATTACTGTTTCTGTGAGTACAAAGTGATCTTCATCAATAATAAAATCTATATAATAGTTGGTATTACCGTGATGAATGCCGAGATAAACATTTTGATAATGGACTCTATCGCCCGCTAAAAGGCCGTGTGTATCACATTCAATTCCACGTAATTTCTTCACATAGCCCGTAATGTCTGAGAATGGAATTGCAATAGATGTGGGATTGAGATCATCTCCACCTTGTGCAAAGTCATATTGCCCAACTGTGAATTGAGAAGAACCTGGATACCAGACTCTATCAAAATCGTGAATATGAAAATCGATTGATATAATTAAATAGATATCATCCCCGGGGGTAAGACAACCTAATTCGACAGTATGAAAATGCTGAGGGTCTGAAGTACCATAATCAGAAGTTCGTATTAATGTAGCACCTCCAGTGGCACTCCAAGTTCCGTCGTTGTCTTGTGTAACTCCAGTAAGAGGACTTGCTTTAAGTGTTGCTTCGTCAGCCAAATTAAGCAGGATTTCGTGATAGTGGCCAAAGTTAGTAAGTTCGATTTTCGTTCCACCACTAATATCGTAGTAGTTCTCCAAACCGTGTGTATGAGAACCTGTCATACCCACCATATACATTCCACCTGCACCATTGTTTAATGCAGGATCCCAATCGTATGTAACTGCGTGAGAGTGAGGTGCATTTTCACCAGAACCATCTCCATCAACAGAAGTCATAACAACTGTAGGAGCTCCAGTTTGAATAGCCGCATATTCGGCCGTGGTCAATTCAGCAGTATGAATGTGTCCGATGAAATTAACATCATCAAAAAATACGTCTACTCGTGCATCACCTTTTTGTACTGCGGTGATGATATATTCTTCCCATTTTCTTTCGCCTACTCCAACTGAACCGTCACCTGAACCATATCCAGTTCCGCCAGCAGTTAGTAAGAGTGTGATAACTGTACCATTGATGTAAGCATCTAATGTTCCAGCAACTGTTGGTGAACCTCCCGATAGTGTGACTGTTGGAGGAAGGTGATATCCACTTCCACCATCGTCAATTGTAATTATATCGATTTCGCCACCACTTGTTAAAGTTGCTGTTGCTGTCGCTTGAACAGTTGCGACAGTTGCATCTGTCCAAGTATTATTTGCAGGTGTCCAAGTTTCAGTTGCGGCTAAACAGGCTGCTTCATTACCATCATATGTTCCATCAGAACAAGTACCATCGGCTAAACAGGATAATTCATCATCATTATGATTTGCATTACCAGTACAAGTACCATTCCCCGGATCAGCTAAAGTAGCGACATCTGGCGCACTAATTACTACAGTAGGCACAGATAGATATCCGCTGCCAACATTCGTCATAAGATAGTCATCAAATATTCCACTAAACTCAATAGATGCAGTAGCACCAGCTCCACCTCCGCCAGTAATATATACTGTCGGTATACTAATATAAGCAGTACCTCCTGAGGTTAGTTCCGCATTTGTTACAACACCACCAACTACTGTAGTTTCGCCGGTAGCGTGTTGTGTATTGACTCCATCACTTCCCCCGGAGAAAACTACATCTACAGGAACACCAGCATTTGGATTAGTTTCAACAGCACCAGATTGAAATGTTACTAAATCGTCTATTGAAAGATCGTGATAAAGTGATTCTACAACATTCTGGTTTCCTGCACCACCTACTGAGGTACAAACCTGAGGCATTACCAAATTAATGTGATATGAATTACTTAACGATGGAAGGGCAATATTTGATCCATAGTTAATAGGAACTTTAATTGTATCACCGGGATTTAAATTGTGATCGATAGAATAAACGAATCGGTGATTCGTTGTAGAAGACAATCGACCTTCTTCTAGAGGGTGAAATGTACAGTGGAAATATAAATCGTGATAACCGTCTATAACCCAAGGCCAATCTTCGCCCGGCTCCAAGTCAGGAGAAGCAAAAGAAATATTATCATCTGATACTGCATTGTGGACTAAAATAGAAGTAGAAGGATTCGTAAAAATAATTGTGTCACCTTCTCGTGCTTCTAAGTGATAAGGAATAAGAGTATGTGCTTGTGTTTGTGGATCGTTGATGTTTCCTGGAGCCCATACGTGTCCTAGAGCAAGACAAGCAACTTCCATAGCGGTGATTGATTCTAGATATTCAATTGCAACTCCGTCACAAGTAGGACGTACTAAGGATGCATCTTCAATAACAGAAACAATATATGTTTTTGGATCTGGTCCACCGCCCTGCTCTGAGAAAGTTCCTGGGTCTGATGCTAACTGGTCGACCATATTAACAGCACCTTGTGGTAAATCCCAATTTACATCACTAACTGTAAGATCGTATGAAAATTTGTATTGTGTATTAGGATTTAAATCGGCTTCGAACCAAGCAAGAGCAACTTGTTGTCCATCAGTATATGCTTGAACAATTTCAGTTCCTTCAGTAAAGAGAATATCAAATTGATATGCAATACCATTTGACCAAGGACGAGTCATATCTATTGGAACATCAAAGCCAGCATTTCTGAGTAATTCTATCTCTAAGGCATCAGAAGAAAATGAACTATTCTGTACTAGATTTGCAGTTTCATAAGTAATATCAAGTCCCCCATTTTCTATCATCTCTGTCGGAGAGATAAATTTAGCCGAGCGATTTGCAATATTAAGTAAAAAGTCTTTATATTCTGGAAGATGTTCTAAATTTTCCATTACCTCTAGAGACTTCAACATCAATGCCAAGTCTTTTACTAGAAGATCGGGCGCCAACAACTTAATATTTAAAGAGTCCAGAAAGGAACTCTTTTGTTGCTCTATCGTATTTAACTCTGTTAGTGAGAACTGCTGGAATGTATATTGTGACATTTGTTAATTTCCTTTATTTTTATTCTCCATTCGTCAAAATTATGCCCTGATAATTCAATTGCATAGAGGTAGTGACATACGGATCAGCGATTCCTAACATTTCTAATTCTTGCAATCGAACAAAATTATTTTGTTGCTGAATCATTTGATTGGTGCGTTCACGCCACGTTTTAAAGGTTTCATCCTTCCTTACGTATGGAATTTCACTTGTTCCTATAGCCATTAGTTACCTTCCTCTGGAGGCGGAATCTCAGTTCCACCAGGATTATTTTCTATCATATCGTATACGAGTTTCTTGAGGTCTTTTATTTCCCTCTTCATACTATTTATACGCTTATGCTCGTCCTTCTTTACTATCGTTGCTAATTTAGTCTTAACAATAATCTTTTTACGTTGAGCATAGGCATTAGCATCTTGAAATATTACAGCACCAGTCTCTTCGTCTTTTCTATATTCGGGTATCTTAGCCATTATTTATTTTCCTATGTTACTGCTAATACTCTCATTTCTCGAATTGCTGGTAAAGAACATCGATGGGTTGTATGCAATTCTATTTTTACTCTAAAATGGTCGAATTCTTTAGTAATTTTTTTCAATGGAGTAAAGGTATGTTCAATAAATTCCGCACTAAGAGATATTGCTGTGTTAGTAATTTGCACTCCTCCATCTTTCATTTCTCTCCAAGTGATTGATTCTCCCTCAAGGACAGCAAGTCCAATCGGAAAATCAGGATGTGTTGCGGCAACTTGACTATCTATTTCTAAAAGTGGCACTTCTTCTTTACTATAAGAGCCATCAGGAAGAAGAATTTTCTTCCAGAATTTTCTATCAGTATCCGCATCGTGACTTCCGTACCAGATATCTCCAACTTCATATTCACTCAAATCTGTTCCGGCACTTCCCCACGAAGTTATGTCGTGCGATACTCCTGCTAAATCTTCAGTACAAATAAAACAACCTGTTACAATATCTTTCATACTGCTTATATCTACTAGACTCATCGACCAGAGATTTGTTTCATCATCATCTCCATCTACGTATGCTGTAGAAACTTGTGCCGAAGCACCTTGTCCAGGATCAGCAATAGTACCATTCCAACTTCCTATTTGTTCAGAATTACTTCTAACAGTAACATCTGGACTATTCCCCCCTGCTGGATAAATATATGCGTATTGTTCTTCATAATCATTTACATTATAATCACCATAAGTAATTAGATTTGCATATGCTAGAACTGTAATTGTTCTTGGAGTGACTGTACCTGTATCATAATATACTTTTACATATGTTTCATTACCTTCCTGTACACTTAAAAACATTTGCAAATCATCTGCAAAATTTGCCAATTTGACATCTTTTGAAAGATAGACGCCCATTTGATTCTTGACAGTAGGCGCGGCATCCCATATAATATTATTAATAGCTATGGTCGATAATCTTTCTTTATTGATAACAGGAGAAATATTAGGATTACTTGTAGTCATTTCCACATTATATGATATTGGAGTATATTGATAACCAGCCGCTATAGTTTGAGAACCATCGAGTGATTCCACTTCTTCAAGAACTACTTCTTCGTTATCTTGAATACCGTAAATAATATTATTTGTGTCACCATTTAATATTACATTCATATCCATAGTAGTTCCTGATAGAACCATTGGTTGAAAATTGGGTGTGAATGAAGCTACTTCTTTAATTCCTACATACTCTTTCAAATTAATTTGAACATTTCCTGTTTCCGCAAATTGACATTTATTTATCCGGAACTTTACATCCATTAATTGTTCTGGAGTCCAAGTGGTATTATTTTGTGAAGTAAACATAGAACCAAGATAAGGTTGCTCAGAGATATAATCTCCAGTAAGTAAGTCAACTTCCCCTAATTCTGAAATCCACAAATTATATAAAAGTGAATCAGATATTATAACAAAACAATATTCAGTCCCGTCCATTAAAAAAATCGGATCAGCGAATTGAAATCTTGTGCTTACTGCACCGTTCGTAGAAACAGAAACATCTTCAGGATACAGCATAACTTGTGCAGTTGGCAATGCTGTTGATGTTGGATATCCATTCACCATCGGTCTAATTTCTAATCGGACTGGAGTAGATTCGTCATCTTTTGAGTAGAAATAACAATCAATTGAATCTATGAATGCACCACCATCTGATTCAGAAACAAGAAATGATTCTGCAACTGGATCATACCATTCGGTAAATGACTTATGCGTTTTACTTCTACCAGTTTCTTGACTTCGAGAAACAGTTCGAGTTTCTCCCAAAACTGTACGGTCATCCGAAAGCGTTTCATTTACTCTATAACTTTCAAACGTTGACATTATATCTTTTTGTCGTGTATCAAGAGTACCTTTAGCCGTAAAGGTGGCAACTGCTTGTGTAGTCATCGCATCGAAATCTATAAAATCGTCTTTCATAGCAAGTATTTTCATACCCGATCTGATTCTAATTCCTTCTGAACCTTCTGAAGGAATTTGAAAAATAGCATTTCTTATTTTACCTTTTTCATCAGTCATAACTGCATCGCCCTGTGCTCCACCTTCAGGAGTGATATAAGCATCCACATCTATTTCATCAAACTGAAAGTGCATATGAGTATTTGGACGTAGCTTATCCACATCAATAGACACAGGTATTGAACGCATCCAAGGAATAGCAGAAACATCTAAGGATCTGTCTCCTACTTGTGTGCGAATATCATTGATTTCCATATGAGACCTTTCACCAGATCGTATTTGACTACTGGTCTTCTGTTGTTCTTGACTCCAACTTTCCTTCGTTACAATTTGTCTCCAAGCCGTTCTCGTTCTTGCCCGCCAACCGGCATTGATTGATCCTCCTCGACCAGTAGTAAATTGTCGGGCAGCGGATCCTCCGCTTTGAGCATTGGAACCAAATGTTACTTCCCGTCCTGTTTGAACATTATCTCTTCCACCTTTATCTTTAAAACCAGACCACGTTGTCTCCCAAGCATTCCATCTCGTTTGTGTTCCATATTCTTCGACTTGATTTAAAACAGCATTATTATTTTTATTTTGAATAATAACATCTGGCATATATGTTTCTTCAAACCAAGTATCAGTAGAAGGAGTTAATGTAGCGAATCCAATCCAAGATTTTCTTGCAAATGGATTCAAGTTAAGAACTTGAGAGCCGTGATCTTGTTTGATCCAGGCCTCTTGTACAGTATAATTTAATGTATATGTTAAATTGTTTGCGGAAACACCTGAAGTAACTCCGGGTTCACAATCTAGACCATACACTACATACGGTACAGTACAAATCCGGGCTTCTGGATAAATGGAACAGTAATAGTTGGAATTTGAAACATCGCCGATACCGTGATCCGCAAATGGGTCTACTAGAATACCATTCTTATATCTTTGCATTCCGTTCTCATCTACAACCTGCATATCGGCAGTAGATTTTTCAAGAAGATTTAATGAGGTATAATATTCTAAATTTTCTAGTCGGCCTTCCATACCCCGAATATCCTGCATCGTATATCGTTTTTGTTCTACGTGGGATACATTAATATTTTTATGAAAATACGTGTACGGAGGTATCATCAAATTATACAAGGTCATTTCATTTCGTTCTTCTGTTGGAAGCATAGGCTCATCAGAAGGAAATCCTTGTTTAACTTGAATCTTTCCATCATCATTAATTGTTAATCTATCTCTTCGTCCAAGATAGTAATCAAAAGATACTGAAATGGCTGATTCTGGGATAGGCAAATATGTGCCGATTGCGTAATCAGCTACCGATGCTCTAAAGTCTATCTCATCAGCAAGGGGATGTTCTTCCGCTAATGTATCACGATATCCAGGAACATTATCATAAAGAATACCAGCATCTGTATAAGAATTAACTGCAAAATACGTTGCGGTTGTAATATTACCGTGGTTGTAGTGAGAGTATGTTACTGTAAAAGTACCAGCCTGAGTAGCATTAATACCATCATTCCACGTAAGAATTGCGGCATCATAAGTCGTATCAGTATCACCATTTGTAAAAGTAAATGAAGAGGTTACGTCTGTTGTATCAGGCGCTATAATAGAAGTAACTTCTGTTACTGCGTGAGGAAGAGTTAATGTTGCTCCTACATTTACTCCTGAAAGAACAATATCACTTGAGACTGCTTCCATATAAGTAATATTTCTCCAAGAGGCATTACTCATATACATATCTGCCATAATAATAATGGCGTCTCCAGATAGATTCGTTGATGCAGAACCAGTATTTCCATCCACAATTGTAATAAGTGCGGTCGTATTTCCTGTTAAGTCATCAATCCAAGTGTCGCCGGATGCTACTGTTCCAAATTTAGGTATAAGTGTACCAGTCGTGTCATTCCAAATATATAGAATTTTTTCCCAGTGCATATCAACGAAAACTGCGGGGACTGAAGCAACACTACCAGTCAGGGTTGCTGTAGAATTCTTTTGTGTCGAATATGTTACTTGTCCGAGAGTTAATCCGGCAACAACATCTGTAACATTATACAACCAAGGATAATGTACGCCCTTCGAGACAGTCGCACCTGTTGGTCGATAAAGTTTTGCGTATATACCGACATTTGTTTCTGAAACAATATACAGAGCAGGAGCAATTGCATCAAGCCCCACATCATTTTCGAGATATATTCTATATCCCATTATATAAGAGCCAGATAGAAGTGCTTGAGTAACGTGGGTAATACGTTTATGAACTCCAATAGTATTCGGAGATGTATTTGCGACAGTATGATTATTATCTGTTACAAATATAACATATTCTTTTTGGGTGATATTGAAAACACCGTGTAGATCATCTACTGTTGCAACTTCAAAATATGGTCCAAATTCTGGTTTGAGATGATCATTAGCTACGTGGCGAGTTGTTCTTGCTCTTTCTGCTTCAATTGTTATAGGAGTTAAAAGTTCGTGTTCAAATCCGTTAATGTATGCTTTGCTAGGCTCAACTCTTATTCCAAAATGCTCAGCGTCACTACCCTCTTTCATTTCGATTGGAAATGGGTTTAGAGTATAGTTGCCTGATTCATCAAATGTTCTTTTTGCCATCTCGGCAGCCAACATTGAATAATCAGTTGATTCGTATTTTGTAGTGATCCCACCATCTGTCACATCCATCATCCACATCCACTTATTAGATTCACCAGAATCTACTTTTTTAATAAGTTTCAGAGTTTTTTGATATCTATCTCCACCAGGAGCATTTTGATTATAGAATCCTGAAGCGGGGTCAAGAAGTCGTGGATCAGTAGTTGATGCTACGATAATTTCTTCAATATCGAATCCAACTTGGCAAGAAGGGTCATCAGATAAAGGAGCTAGAAAAATAGTTTGGGCGAGAACTGGAGTAAAGAAACCATCGAGCCAATAAACACCATCAGAAACTTTCGCTTCTAATGCTTTTCCAATGCCAGTGATAACTCCCGCTTTGTACAGCATTGCAGGATCATACCAAGAGTTGTCAATACAATCTCCGTTAATATCGAAACCACCGTCACAAACAGTATCGTATGTAAATAAATTTTCGCTTTGTGCAAATTGTCCGGAAAGGGCTCTATAATAGTAGTAGGGTTGGGTTTCATCATCGTGTAGTTGTTCAATAACAGCAACCGCCAATGATGTTTCGCCATATACAATACGATTTAACCACGTAGAATCTGCCGAGGCAAGTCCCATCCAATCTCTTTTGGCGATACTGACTCCACCACCTACGACAGGCGATCCATTCTTCCAAATATGATTAGCAGCCGATGACATCTGGTGCTGAAGAATAGATTGTATTTGTGTTAATTCTCTGGCTTGAACTGCACGCCCAGGATTAAATAAGATTTTTAAAAATCTATCATCTGCGGAGAAATCATCATAATATGGAGATGTATTAAAATTATATGCCATTCGGTTTCATCCTAAAAAATATTCGTATTCCTCCCCATTGAGAGGAATATATGTTTAACTCTAAAAAACAGTTTTTAGAATTCAACTACGAGTTTTAAATCTTCTATCTGGTCAGAAGCACGAGTAATCGCTCGGCGATTCTCTAGATAAATCAACTGCCCACTATCTTGCTGAAGACTTACATCTGCATCGGCATATACGGCCGCTTGTGCCTTAGTTCCACCTCCAGCTAGTTCTGGGTTACGTAGAAGTCCAATTTGTCGAAAGTCATCATTTTCTGGAAATCCATCTGATGTTTCCAATCTAACGTGAATTAGACCGTGGTGAGTCTTTGCGGTAAATATTGCATCGATATCTCCAAAATCTGCTTGTTCTGAACCTGCTAGAACACCATCGCCCGAAATAACAGGCATCCAGTCGTTTGTAGTCGAGTTAATAATATCATTCAATTCTAGTTTATAAATAAATGTCCATACATAGTTATCAGACGTTAATATGGGTTGAGCCAATAATCCGTTGGAATCTCCTGTGAAACCAGAAGGCTCTTCAGAAGCACCAGTAGGTAACCAAAGTCCGCCGACTGTATCTTCACAAGTTGTTCGTGAAACAGCAACGCCGCCATCATAAACACCACCAATATAACATTTACCAGTCGCTGGCTCACCCGTACATATATAAACTCGATATTCTGAATTCATTACTGTAGAGTGATAACCTATTTTGGATACGAATGAGCGACCAGGCTCAGCAATACCCGTGATGCCGGCTGTAGCATCACCATCAAAAGCGAGAGTATCGCCAGTATCCCAGTCAAGTCGGGGAAGCACCGGTGAAATATCATCATTTTGAATTCGTTTAGTACCAACAATATCTACCCAATATTGATGTTCATCTTCATCTAGTGGATCAGGTAATGTAAAGTTACCTGAACTTTCGTCATTTCCTTGAGCATCATCGGGCCATACGTCAGATCGTCCAAAGCCGAGATACAGGAAGTTGTCATCGACAGAACCAGTAGTTTTGAACTGGTCGATGAAAACCATCAAGTTCTGTGTTCTGAATTTACTGGTTACAATTGCACCCATATTGATTACTCCATTAAAAAATTATTTACTTGTTGATTAAATTAATCATAACTATTTATACGTTTATTAAATAAAATTCTATCATAGTTTACGATGGGTCTTCTGGCCATACATCGTCATCATTAACTATGACTACGTGTTCGTGATCTCCTAGTCCACCACCTGATGTACTTTGACTCCATTCTCCGCCTTGTGGTACAGCACCCGTATAACTTATTATACTATGATTATCATAATCACTGGTTTGTGCTTCAATATCATATGACGATCCATCAAAAGAAAGAGTCAATTCGTGAGTATATTGGGCCGCGTGTGTATCATCTCTTTGTGGTGTGACTACCCACGTGCCTGTTATTAAGTCAATATAGTCTGCTACACTTATCCAATAATCGTGACCGTGAAAACCACCAGTCAATAGAAAAGTATGAACGGTTGTTCCCGTACCTGGAATCTTATCGTATTGACTGAGTCCATCTACTTCAAATTCACCATCAGTCCCAGCATACGGATTAAATTTAATCGTATAGGCGTGATAGTGGCTATCCGCACCATTAGGTGAATCAAAGAATATTAACCCATAGTTAGCATTTTGCTCATTAATTAGTTCATTCGCCTGCCCCAGAGTAATAGGTTCACACATTCTGCCTGCATATGGTCCAGATGAATCAAGTTCACAATCTTCATATAATAGATGGTCGTGACTTCCTTCTCCCTCAATGAACGAAGTTTGAATATAAAGAATTGGAGGATTATTTGCTTGAAGAACTGTATTAATATATGTCTTTCTCTCATCCATATCCTCTACAGTCGCACTTGAAACATTTGTAGTAACATCAGAAGTTGTTACTGGAGCACCAACAACTACGCTTGTATTAAAATCAGAAAAATACGTAGTGGTCGTAGTCGTAGTCACTATCTGAGTGGTCGTTGTTATAGTCGTTGTGACCAAATCTTGATATTGAATTATTATAGTGGTATCACCTGCACTTGGCGAATCTGGATATGTAGTTGATACCGGAGCCAATTCTGTAGAAGTTTGAGTTGTGACTATATTAGGTGACGAAGTGAGAACCTCATCAACGGGTTCAATTTTAGTAATATAGATAGCACCGCCAGTTTGTTGTGGAGTCGATAATTCTAATGGGTTCCAGTGAATTGTCAAGTTATGCCAGTGTAGTCCTTCTGCTGATTGCTCATTTACAGATATATAATATTTGGCTGGATCTTGTAGTGGATCTTCAATACCACCTCTAAGCCAAGTAATAGAATTTTCTACATAAAATACATCATTCGGATCATCCCATTTAATTACATATTCGTGAAAGTGAGCTCCTTCTATTGAATCGTAAATAGTAATAGAATCAACGATACCATCAATTAGTTGCATTCCTTGTGCAATAGTTATTCCGCTTGCGTATGCTATTTCATTATTCCAAGCAAATGGTCCAACGATTGTATTATTATGAAAATGTGGGTGAGAGCCGCCAGGATATGGAAAACCAGGAGAACCAAACGCTGGCAAATGCGTCATTAATTCATTGAACCCAGCCCAACTTGCAATATTTTGTACTTCTGTTGGGTGTGCGTGAGTACGAGGATCTTCCAGATAGAACTGAGCACCATCACTCGATGACCATTTTTCTATATCTTCAGCAACAAATGTCAAGTAATTTTCATCATATGTCACTTTAACACCGTGATAATGATCTCCTGTTCCAATACTTGTGTATAATGTAATTTCTTGAAGATCACCGTTAATCAAATCCGTAGTTTGATTATCATCTATTGCCAATGATTGCCGCCCTGTATTAACCCCAATTGTGTCTAAATATGTCCCATTAAATGCGTGAAGATGGTCAGTTTCAGAACCTTGAAGTTCATCCCAATCGTGAGCGTTAGCCATCGTAATATCTGGTGCAGTATAGAGAGGAGTACCATTCCAACCCAAATGGGTAATGATACCATCAACTGTTAATGTATGTTCGTGTGTTTTATTAATTTCAAGAACAGGAACATATTCACCAGTTCCAGTGATATCATATAATTCCTCCACTTCATCGACAGAAAATTGTTGTGTAGCAGTATTCCAAGTAATTTTATATTTGTGATAATGAATATGTTGTCCAGAATTTTGTAGGGAACAATAAATATATTTTAATGCAATTACTCCATTAGCCAATTGTTCTGCTTCTATTCGTGTAATCGGCACCGCAATTCTATCTGCATTTGCTCCAAATGTATCAAGCGTAGAACCGTCAAAGTAGTGAACGTGATCATTTTCGCCATATTCGTGAGCACCCAATATCGAAACAATTGGTGCAGTTTCAATATAGGTATAGGCATCATCATCATCAATTTGTGGTTGCCAAGGCGTATCTGCACCAATATCATATGGCTCCCATTGACCTGTTTCTTCATTATAATGCCACCCTGCCGAAGATCCAAGTAGAATCTCTTCATCAAAAGATGGTACCCAATAAGTTAGTACAGGATGAAGATGAGATACTGGATCATTGTAAGTCCATTCAGGATAGAATCCATCCCATGGCGACATTTCAATATCTGATATTTCTGTAGCAGTAAATGCTGTGGTCGCCGCATCGTATGTTACTTCATATCCGTGAACGTGAGCCATTTCACTCGCTGGTATTTGAGCTTGTGCAGGAGTTTCAGTTGACGAATCAAATGTCTCTGTTAATTTGTATATAGAGGTATTGTTTGGCCCAGAGCCTTGATAAGTATTAATACCAATACGAGTAGCGAGATAAATTTCTCCATCTGTATCTTCACCCATCGTTAGTATTGACATATCGTGGGTTGTGAGTGTTACTACTTCACTAACAGGATCCCAGAATGAAAGGGCTTTTCTTATATA